>OLRX01000226.1_pt1 | contig 54743 bp, 52 predicted proteins | sample 1672991 | NCBI WGS metagenome assembly OLRX01 (sample SAMEA3136744, study PRJEB25190) | human gut metagenome | biome: human gut; feature: human-associated habitat; material: faeces | place: Austria | collected 2013
GCAAAATATACCGCAAATTGGGGCGTGCAGATTGCAGGAATGATTTTTCAAACACACTCTAATATAAATCTAACTTTTTGGATATTCTCAAATGTAATTTCAGTTAAAATCACTGTCGTAAAAATTGTTATAAAAATAAATAGCAGATGCCACAAAACATTGTCTGCAACCTCCACTATCAGATACAACATTGTATTATACTACGCCTTTAGAAAATATGTAAGTCTTTTTTTGTAAATTCTAGTTTGCCGCAGGCAATGAGACGCTCCCAAAGAGAGACATTTCATTCCCAGAGGGCGTCTATTTTGCCTGCGGCAAATCAGGATTTAAATCAAGGTTATGATTCCTTCTATAATAAACACTGCTGCACAGGCTCCTACCGCTACCACTATCAGGCTCTTTCTCTGATAAGCAAGCACAATAGCAACCGCCAGTCCTGCAATAGCAGAGATAAGGTTTCCTGTCGCAGTAAAAATTGCCGGAATTGTCATCGCAGCTAATACCGTATACGGGATGTAGTAGAGGAAGGAGTTAAAGAATTTATTTTTTATTTTATGTTTTACAAGTACAAGTGGAATCGCTCTTATTAAATAAGTGACGATTGCCATTACTAACAGGTATGGTAAAAATATTTTAAAACTCATCTTCGCTCACCTCCACTGGGAATAATACAGCCGCAATGAGGGATGCGACTACGGTACAGATAATGATTGCAAAACCACCGGAGAGGTCTGCAAATACCGGGATGTATTTTAAGGCTACGCTGATTGCGACGGCAATGCATACTGCTACAAACACATGGCTGTCATCTCTTGCTTTTGGTACGACAACAGCGATAAACATTCCGTAAAGTGCAACGCCTAATGCGTTTGTGATAATGGCAGGCAAAATGTTTCCAAGTAAAGCACCGCCTAATGTTCCGAGTGTCCATCCAATGATTGGAATAATGGTAAGTCCCATAAAATAGTTTCGTTTAATTTTGCCCGGATTCTGTATGGCTACGGCAAAGATTTCATCGGTGATGGCAAAGCCGAGAATCCAGCGCCAGATTCCTTTGAAGTCGTCATCGACTTTCTGCGATAATGAAATTGCCATCAGCATATATCTTAAGTTGATGATGAACTGGGACAAAGCCATCTCAACTAATGTTCCAAGTTCTGCTATAATTGTAAGTCCTGCAAACTGACCGGCAGAGGTCAGGTTTGTAAGTGAGATTAATACTGCCTCACTGACAGTTAAGTCTTTGTCTACTGCGAGAATCCCGAATGCGAAGGAAACGGCGGCATAGCCGAGTCCGATGGGGATTCCGTCTCTGATTCCCTGTTTAAAGTTCATACTTTCCCCCAACAACGACAGAGACTGCCAGCTTTCGCCCTGCAGTCTCTGTTACTACGCATATTTTTATGCTTCTACATCGTCAATCGCTTTTCCAATATCATGACGCATATATTTATTCTCGAAAGTTACCCACTCAGTTGCTGCGTAAGCATTCTTTCTTGCTTCTTTTAAATCAGAACCTTTGGCTGTTACACCGAGTACTCGTCCGCCGTTTGTAACGATGCCTTCATCTGTACGTTTTGTTCCTGCGTGGAAGCAGTAATATCCGTCATGTTTCTTGAATTCATCAAGTCCGTTAATAACATATCCTTTTTTGTAGGATACTGGATATCCATCAGAAGCAAGAACAACACAAACAGCTGCGTTATCTTCAAACTGAAGGTCGATTTCATCTAAGCGGCCATCAATGCAGGCTTCCATAACATCGATGATGTCATTTGTCATACGAGGAAGAACAACCTGTGCTTCTGGATCACCGAAACGAGCATTGTATTCGAGTACTTTCGGACCGTCTTCTGTGAGCATCAGACCTGTAAAGAGGATACCGACAAATGGTCTTCCTTCTGCAGCCATCGCATCCATCGTTGGCTGGTAAATGTATTTCTCACAGAATTCTTCTACTTCTTTTGTGTAGAAGGGACTTGGAGAAAATGTTCCCATTCCACCCGTGTTTAAGCCCTGATCACCGTCTTTGGCGCGTTTGTGATCCTGTGCGCTTGTCATGCACTTGATGGTCTTTCCATCGCAGAAAGCGAGGACTGAAACTTCGCGTCCTGTCATGAATTCTTCGATAACCATACGGTTTCCGGCATCGCCGAACTTCTTATCTTCCATGATGGTCTTTACACCATCTTTAGCCTCTTCTAATGTATTACAGATTAATACACCCTTTCCAAGTGCCAGACCGTCTGCTTTTAATACAATTGGGAACTTTGCAGTTTCAAGGTAAGCAAGTGCTGCTTCGTCAGAATCAAAGTTCTCATATCCTGCTGTTGGAATGTTGTATTTTTTCATTAAATCTTTAGAAAATGCTTTGGAACCTTCGATGATTGCCGCATTCTTTCTTGGACCAAATACGCGAAGTCCTTCTGCCTCAAAGGCATCTACAACACCGCCTACTAATGGGTCATCCATACCGATAATTGTGAGGTCGATTTCTTTTTCTTTTGCAAATGCAACCAGTTTGTCAAATTCCATAGCTCCGATGTTCACGCATTCTGCATATTCTTCAATTCCTGCATTACCCGGTGCACAGTAAATCTTATCTGCCTTTGCACTTTTAGAAACTGCCCATGCGATTGCGTGTTCTCTTCCGCCGCTGCCTACGATTAATACTTTCATCGGACTTCCTCCATTTTATGTACAATATACTCTCAAAACTCTCAACATATCTGTTCTTAAAACAATTGTTAGTTTTGAAAATTCACTACGTCTCTTCCGTTATATTCTATTTTGAAAATATTACTATTTATCAATTGTAACAACTCTGCCGTCTACATGTACCTTTCCATTCGCAATCAGATTGATTGTTTCTGGAAGGATGTTCCATTCTGCCTGTTCCATGATGCGGCGCTGTAATACTTCCGGTGTATCTCCCTGTTCTACCATAACGGGCTTTTGCATAATGATTGGACCGGTATCGGTTCCCTCATCTACAAAATGAACGGTTGCACCAGATACTTTTACGCCGCGTGCCAATGCTTTTTCGTGAACATGAAGACCATAACAGCCTTTTCCACAAAAAGATGGAATTAAGGATGGGTGGATATTAATGATCCGGTTCTCATATTCTTTGATAACACATGGAGGTACAACGACAAGATAACCAGCAAGAACAACAAGATCAATGTCTCTTTCTTTTAAGGCCTCTAAGAGTTTCTGGTTAAACTCTTCTCTTGTCTCAAAGCTCTTTGGAGACAGAAGCAGCGCTTCCGTCCCATAGTTCTTTGCACGTTCTAATGCGTAAGCACCTTCATTGTTACTGATTACGACACGAATTTCTGTATTGGTAATCTTTCCACTGTCTGCCGCATCAAGAATTGCCTGCAGATTCGTACCGCCTCCAGATACTAAAACTGCAACTTTTAGCATAATGTTACTCCCTTTTCTCCTGCTTCAACAGAGCCAACAACGTAAGCTTCTTCACCAACAGCTTTTAATGCCTCAATTGCTTTCTCTGCATCTTTTGGATCAAGTGCGAGCATCATACCGATACCCATGTTGTATGTATTGTACATCATTTCTTCTGCAATATTGCCTTCTTTTGCAAGGAGACGGAAAATAGCTGGTACTTCGTAGCTGTCTTTCTTTACAACAGCACGAGCACCTTCTGGAAGCATTCTAGGAATATTTTCGTAGAATCCGCCACCTGTGATATGACTGCATCCCTTGATTGTGATTCCAGCTTCTTTTACTGCTTTTAACGCTTTTACATAAATCTTTGTTGGAGTGATGAGAGCTTCTCCTAATGTTTTTCCGAGTTCTTCTCTGTATTCGTTTAATGCTTCTTTTTCCATAGGGAATACTTTACGAACAAGAGAGTATCCATTACTGTGAATTCCAGAGGAAGCAATTCCTACAAGGACATCTCCTGCCTTAATATCTTTACCTGTAATCAGGTCTTTTTCGTCAACGATTCCTACTGCAAATCCAGCAAGATCGTACTCATCTTCCGGATAAAATCCAGGCATTTCCGCTGTCTCTCCGCCAATCAGAGCAGCTTCGGACTGCTTACATCCTTCTGCAACACCGCTTACGATGGAAGCAATCTTTTCCGGAAAGTTTTTGCCACATGCAATATAGTCAAGGAAGAATAATGGTTCTCCGCCTGCACACGCAATATCGTTCACACACATGGCAACACAGTCGATACCTACTGTATCATGTTTGTCCATAAGGAAAGCAACTTTTAACTTTGTTCCAACACCATCTGTACCAGAAACCAGTGTAGGATTCTCCATTGTCATAAACTTCTTTAAAGAAAATGCTCCAGAAAATCCACCGAGGTTTGTAAGTACCTCTGGTCGCATTGTTCCCTGCACATACTTCTTCATTAATTCTACTGATTTGTATCCAGCTTCAATATCAACTCCGGCGTTCTTATAGTCCATGACAGACTCCTTTCTTTTATCCTGTATATATTTTTTATTACTAATTATTATAATTCCCCGCCAACGAATAGCTTTCCTTCCCTTTATCGAATACTACATCTGCTTTAAATACTCTTCGTATCCAATCTCTTCAAGTTTATCGGCTTTTGCTACTACCTGATTCTTTAACTTTTCAGAGTAAGCTTTTAATCTCTCTAACAGTTCGGGATCGGATGTTGCAAGCATCTTTGCTGCAAGGATTCCGGCATTGGCTGCACCGTTAATTGCCACAGTTGCTACTGGAATGCCTGTTGGCATCTGTACGATGGAGTACAAAGAATCTACACCACCTAAATCAGATGTCTTCATTGGAATACCAATAACTGGCATTAGGAAGATTGCGGCACACATTCCTGGAAGATGTGCTGCCTTTCCAGCTCCAGCGATAATTACTTTGTAACCTTTTTCTTCTGCGCCTTTTGCGTAAGCGAAAAATTCTTCTGGCTCTCTGTGTGCAGAGATGATTGTCATATCAAAGTCGATTCCAAGTTCCTTGAGTACATCGGCAGCTTTTGCCATGATTGGCATATCTGAATCGCTGCCCATTACAATACCTACTTTAGCCATTGTTCTGCTCTCCTTTATAATGATTTTACTTATTTTACAAAAGCGTTCTTTAAATCTTCCTTCATATCAAGGACTGCCTGGCGGCTGGCATCTGCATAGTCCACTGGACTAAACTTTTCTTTATAAGGGTCTTTCTGGTAAGCACAGATAATTCCACGGCTGGAGTTTACGATAGCTCCAAGTCCGTCTTCATTAAAGAATGGTGCTAAATCCTTACCTTTTCCACCCTGTGCACCATATCCTGGTACAAGGATATAGTTCTTTGGCATAATCTTACGAAGGGCTGCTCCCATCTCTGGATATGTTGCTCCAACTACTGCTCCAACGTAGCTGTAATCTTCACCCATCACTTCTTCGCCCCATTCTGCTACCTTCTCGGCAACAATCTCGTAAAGAGGCTTTCCATCGATCTCTCTATCCTGGAATTCTCCGCTGGATGGATTGGATGTCTTTACAAGGATAAAAGCACCCTTATTATTCTCTTTACATACTTTTAAGAAAGGCTTTACTCCGTCAGAACCGAGATATGGGTTTACGGTTACAAAGTCTTCTGTAAATGGGGAGTATATATGCTCGCCAATCTTTACAGTTCCAACATGACCAATCGCATAGGCTTCAGAAGTAGAACCAATGTCTCCTCTCTTGATATCTCCGATGATAACAAGACCTTTGCTCTTGGCATAGTCACAAGTCTTTTTGAAGGCTTTCATTCCCTCAACACCAAACTGCTCATACATGGCAACCTGTGGCTTCACTGCCGGAATCAGGTCATAAGTTGCATCAATAATGCCCTTATTGAACTGCCAGATTGCTTCGCAGGCACCTTCTAATGTCTCTCCGTATGCAGCAAATGCATCCTTTACAAGATGCTCTGGCACATAAGAAAGCATTGGGTCAAGACCAACAACGATAGGTGCGTCTTTTTCTTTGATTCCTTTTACTAACTGATTAATCATAACTTCCTCCAGAATTGTACTGATATCTTTTTCATTCTAGCATAAATTTTTTCAGATGTACACTCACGATATGCCAAAAAACGACACGATTATTGTTAGCCGCGATATACAACTTTACCATCACAGATGGTATACTTCACTTTTCCGTATAACTGTGCACCAAGAAATGGAGAATTTTCTGCCTTCGATTCGAAAGATTCTACAGTGCGGACTTCATCCGGCGCAAAAATTACAATGTCCGCTGCCTTTCCTTCTTCTAAAGTTCCACAGTCAAATTTATAAAGTCTGGCCGGGTTCACTGTCATTTTTTCAAGAAGCTGCATCATTGTAAGATAACCTCTTTTTACAAGACTGGTAATTCCAAGAGAAAGAGAAGTTTCCAATCCGACGATTCCACTTGGTGCTTTTGTAAATTCCCTTTCTTTTTCTTCGATGGCATGAGGAGCATGATCAGTTGCAATCATATCAATCGTTCCATCTGCCAGTCCCTCGATTATCTTTGTTCTATCCCACTCGGTACGAAGTGGTGGGTTCATCTTTGCCATCGTTCCATAGTTCGGCACATCTTCTTCTGTTAATGTAAAATGATGTGGGGTTGCCTCCGCATATACTTTCGCGCCTTTCTTCTTTGCAAGGCGAACTAAGTCAACCGAACGGCCGGAAGAGATGTGCTGAATATCTACTTTAGCTCCTGTCTCAAGGGCAAGCATTACATCTCTGGCAACCATCACATCTTCGGAAATTGCCGGTGCTCCGCCAATACCCATTTTGTCAGAAATGACTCCCTTGTTCACACCATTTACTTCATTCAGTGTAGGGTCTTCTTCATGAAGTGAAATCGGCATATCGACTCTTGCTGCCTCTTCCATTGCTTTTTTGATAAACCCTGCATTGGTCAGAGGAATTCCATCGTCCGTAAATCCGCAGGTACCCGCTTCTACCATTGCATCAAAGTCTACTAATTCTTTTCCTTCAAAATTTTTTGAAACCGCTGAGGCCTGTTTTACATGGATTGGAAGGCTCTTTGCACGCTCTAAAATATCCTGAAGGACTTCTGGTGTGTCTACAATTGGTTTTGTATTTGCCATGCAAACAACAGTCGTAAATCCTCCAGCTGACGCTGCACGACTTCCTGTTTCTAAGTCTTCTTTGTACGTAAAGCCTGGGTCACGGAAATGGACATGAACATCAACAAGCCCTGGTGCAACAACACATCCTTCAGCGTTTAATTTCTCGGCTTCCTCTGCCCATTCTGGATGTTCTCCAAAGCCAATAATTTTTTCATCTTCTACCCAGATATTTGTCACTTCATCTCTTCCCGAAGCCGGGTCCATGACACGACCATTTTTGATTACTAACTTCATTGTATCTCCTCACTTTATTTTTACTTATCTTTACAAAAATCACACTACTACTTGATTGCAACCTGCAAAGATTGTTTTTTTTCAATAATTTAAAATTATTTTTCAGCACGACTTAATAACTACTCTAATAACTTTAATTACTGTATCTGTTATTTTCCCTCAAAAGGCTCATTTAACTTCAACGTACCCTCTAACACAAATCTTCCATCTAACAGAATCGGAATCTCTACGCGTTCCTCTGCTACATCATTCATAATTGGAACTTCAACGGTCTGAGCAGTAACTGCTGCAATTCTTGAAAGTTCCTCATAAGGAATCGTAATATCCGTATGACAATTAAAATACGCCTTCTTCGGATCTTCTTTTCGAAAGGCGGAACATTCGTTTTCTTTTGCCACGATTTCTTTGCCATCCGGGTTATACACACGGACATCCTCGCAGTAAGAATAGCATGTATCGCCAATAGCGATATGCGGTCCCATTTTCTCTGCGATAAGAATTGGAAGTTTCTCCATGATGCCATACTTCGCAGCCATTACATAGGCTGTTGTATTCGTTCCAATCGCACACTCTCCCATCGGAAGCGTCTCTCTGTTATATAAAAGATTCTCCTTGATAAACTTACGTCCATCCTCTTTATCTGGGAAGTTCGCACACTCATAGTCATCTACCATACCATCTTTAAAGGTAATCTTTAAATCTTTATAACAAAGACCATTTAAATACACTTCTGTCACATGTAAAAGTCCGTTTGTCCCCTTCAATTTCGGAGAAGTAAATACTTCGCCAACTGGAATATTTACATCGGCAAGACAGTTTTCAAACTTTGTCTCTTTCTGTGCATCTTTCAAATCACAAAGAGCAACGGTAAGATTTGTCATATTCCTTCCACGACCCATGATGTGTACGGATTCTGCCTGGTCAAGAATATTGATAATATTTTGCTGGATGCCTTTATATAACTCATTATCCAGCGTATTGACTTTACGGATTTCCTCAAAAATTTCCGGGAACTTTTCTCCAATAGATGGAACTGGATAGGCAATAATCGTAAAACTTCTTTCTTCCTGATTAATAAATTCATTTAACAGTTCATTCGACAAAGAAGAATATTCTACAGAAAGGCTCTGCTGACGCTCACTCAGTCGATAGCTTTCCGGCTTATTGACCGGCTCAAATGGTTCTTCTCCAAACACTTCGAAACATGCTGGTCCTGCAAAACCTGCTGCTTCCTGTTCATACTCCTCATATGCTTTTCTCATACAGCTTATCTTACGATCAACCATACGCTTATCGAGATAAATCGCATTATCAAAGCGGTGGTCATAACCATACTGTGGATTTGGATCAGAGGAAATGTATCCAATACGGAGGTTCTGTCGCTTATTTAACGTATTTAATGCCTCTCTGTAAATAACCGGCTTCAATCCCATAGCTGCAAACTGCCTGATTGCTGCACGAATGACTCTCTCAAATCCAATTGGATAACGGATATTTACTGTATCTTTTTTAGAAACATCGACTCCCTTTAATTCAAATCCTCTCTGGTACCCTTCTGTAAATGTCGCTGCAATCTGCTCGATTTCTTCGTCTGAAAGTCCATTTAAAAATTCTGCAGTTTTCAGTTCTACTTCTGAAATATAATCTCCATAAGAATACAAATACCGCAAATCTCCTAAATCAGAATCCATAATAATAGAAGTTGCAAAATCAAGTGCCGGATCAACTAACTCTCTTACTCTATAACCTGCCCAGTCATCGGCATAATCATAGAGAAACCAGTAAATTGTATCTTTAATCTGCTTATAACTTACTGTCTCATCTTCAAACATACAGTAAATTTCTAAAAACAGTTCATTTAAAATTGTAATCTTTTCAAGATTTTGCTCGAAAACAAAAGCTCTCTCAGAACGTAATTCCGTATATAAAAAACTCAGAATCCGACCAAACTCTTCTCCTAATTCCTGTACTGCAAATGCAGGATTCGCAAAAGACTTTCCGTAATTCTGAGGTAAAATATCCTGATAGAATAATTCATTTTCACTTTTCATCTGCTCAAAAGAACAGGATTTCCACGCATCAGAAGAAATGCATAAAAAATCTGCCGCACATTTTTCTAAAAACTGTGCAGTCTTCTTAAAATAGCGGTGAACCTGTTCCTTCATACCGTTTTTCTCTCCGGCAGCAATCTCTCCAATTCTTTCTCTTGTCAATAAAAAACGTTCTTCTACTTCTTTATTGCTCTCTTTAAATAACTCTCTATAATCCATATAAGTCTTATCATCCTCTCTTTCTATACTTTTGCATAATTATCATCACATCATAATAAATGTAATTCCAATAAAAATCGCCACAATATTAATGCAGATTCCTGATATTTTGTATTTCTGGCTAGTTTTCGCATCATCGTAGCTCATTACGCCCCAGAGGACACAAAAAAATGCAAGAATCATGAGGATACAGCCAATTAATCCCCCAATAACATTCAGTCCTCCACCGGTCACGACAGACAATATTGTTAAAATCACAAAACCTATTAAAATGATAATCCCCATAACCAATGTAATTACAGCATTCTTTGAAACCTTTTTCTCAGAAAAGGAAATATTTCTTGTATTCATACTCTGGCCTTTCCTTTCACTTACTTTTCATCTTTTAATCTTCTTCTTTCTTTTTATTCTTTGCCTTCCATTTGTGATAAATAAATCTGATAATGCAATAGATGATCCAGCCAATCAGACCACCAACCGTATTCATCATCAAATCATCTACGTCAAACACACCAACCTTTGTGATAAGCTGTAATGTCTCTATGCAAAGGCTGAATAAAAAAGCATATATAATAATCCGGATACATCCGGTTTTCTCCAATCTCCATATCGGAACTAAAAAACCTATTGGGAAAAATACAAGCAGATTGCCAAATAAGTTTAGTAAAAATGCTCCGGCAGAAACATAATTCCTGTATATAATAAAACGGCGGATTTCCTCAAAAGGAACTAAGTTATAGCGATATGTGCTATAGCCATCCCCTCGTCCAAGCCGGTCGCTGAATAAGACAAAATATATTACGACACAGCCATATAAAATCAATAATAAAAGGCTTAGAGACCCTAACCTCTTTCTGTTTTCATTCATTCCTTTCCCAGCCTTTTTCCCTCAGAGCATATTTGAAAAATACTCTGGTTATTCTCGTTTCCATTCTTTTTGCTTTTATATTTCCTATAATACATTTTAAGGAACCGGTATGTAAACCGGTTCCCACCATTTTTAAATCATTATTTTCCCTTTTAATTTCAGGGCACGTGCTCCACTGACAATAGAAACCACGCCAACGCTGACTCCTACAATTACTGTGATAATTCCAACAACAATTCCTGAAGCACCAATCTGTCCCAATGTTTTAAAAATCTTTTCGTTCATACAAATCTCCTGTCAGAATATTACTTTACTCCATACTGGTCATAGTATGCATCAATGGCTGCTTTTAATTTATCATCAATGATGACTTTTCCTTTGTATGGTTTGTTGTAAAGATGTTCTACAACTTCTTCCATTGTAACGATTGCCGTTGTCTTCATTCCGTACTTTTCACTGATTTCTGTAAGAGCACTCTTCTCTCCCTGACCTCTTTCCATACGGTCAACAGAAACAACTAATCCTCCGACTTCTACATCGCCCTGCGCCTTAATAATCGGGAGTGTCTCCTGAATAGAAGTACCTGCTGTAGTAACGTCCTCGATAATGATAACTTTATCTCCATCCTGGATTGGGCTTCCAAGGAGAATTCCCTTATCACCGTGGTCCTTTACTTCCTTACGGTTACTGCAGTAACGGATATCCTTATCGTACTTTTCTGAAATAGCGATTGTTGCAGCAACACTTAATGGGATTCCCTTGTAGGCAGGTCCAAATAATACATCAAAATCAAAACCGAAATGGTCATGAATTGCCTGTGCATAATATTCACCTAATCTCTTTAACTGAGAGCCAGTACGGTAAAATCCTGTGTTAACAAAAAATGGAGTCTTTCTTCCACTCTTTGTCACAAAGTCACCAAACTTCAGTACGTTGCAATCAATCATAAATTCTATAAACTCTTTTTTGTATTGTTCCATAACAACCTCCGATTTATCCTTTTGATTTCTATGTATTCTCGAAATTCTATTTATATCCTGTTTCAAGAATACATTTAGTTGTTCTGATTCTAACACAGTTTATTTGTATTTTCAACACGCTGGAGCGTGTTTGAAAAATGCTCTGGGAAAATGTATTCTGCAAATATGCTTATTTAATAAGTATATATTTTAGTCAATACATCCTATAATCTCGTTAATATCCTCGATATGGTATCTTTCCATATATGCCTTCATTCCGTCTAATACTTCCATTGTCGCACGAGGATTATGGAAATTCGCTGTTCCAACAGAAACCATTGTCGCACCTGCCATCATCATCTCGATGGCATCTTCTCCAGTGAGAATACCACCCATTCCGATGATTGGAAGCTTACATGCGTGGCTTACCTGATAAACCATACGAACAGCAACTGGCTTGATTGCAGGACCGGACATACCGCCTGTCTTATTCGCAAGCACAAACTTACGTCTGTGAATATCAATCTTCATTCCCGTAATCGTATTGATAAGAGAAAGTGCATCACATCCACCGGCTTCTGCTGCCTTTGCCATCTCTGTAATATCTGTAACGTTTGGGCTTAACTTCATAACGATTGGCTGTTTTGCCTTTGCCTTGATTGCCTTTGTAATTTCATATAAAGCATCTGGATTCTGACCAAAAGCAATACCACCCTCTTTTACATTTGGGCAGGATACGTTAATCTCTAATAAATCAACTGGTTCATCTGCGAGACGTTCTACAACTTCCACATAATCGGAAGTACTCCTTCCACATACATTGACAATAATAGATGCTCCTTTTTCTTTTAAATGAGGAATATCTCTCTTACAGAATAAATCGATTCCCGGATTCTGAAGTCCGACAGCATTCAGCATTCCACCATAAGTTTCTGCCACACGAGGGGTAGGATTGCCCTCCCACGGTACATTCGCCACACCTTTTGTTGTGACTGCGCCAAGTGCTGCAAGGTCTACGAACTGTTCATATTCTGCACCAGAACCAAATGTTCCTGAGGCAGTTGTCACAGGATTTTTAAATGTCTTTCCCGCTAATGTTACTTCTAAATTCATGCAAACACTACCTCCTTTGCATCAAATACCGGACCATCTTTACAGATTCGGGTATTGTTTACGTTTGTGTGATGGCCTTTTTCCTTTGTCTTGCAGATACAGCCAAGACAGGCGCCGATTCCACATGCCATTCTCTCTTCTAAGGAAATTTGTGCTTCCATTCCGTGTTCTTCGGCATAAACTGCGAGAGCTTTTAACATTGGCATTGGTCCACAGGCATAGATTACCTTTCCTTCAACACCATATTTTTCAATGGCATCAATAACGGTTCCCTTTGTTCCCTGACTTCCGTCTTCTGTTGCAACTTTTACATCACAGACAGCCTCAAATTCGTCTTTTAAGAAAGTGGAAGTTCTGTAACCAAGTACAACTGTTTTTTCTACATTAAGCTGTTTTGCAAGCTCTAACATTGGAGGAATCCCGATACCACCACCGATGATAATCGCCTTTTCCTCTTTTAAAGCAAATCCATTACCGAGAGGTCCCATAACTTCTAAGGTATCTCCCTCTTTCATCTCGGAAAATTCTTTTGTTCCCTCTCCGGCAACACGGTAAACTACTCTTAAAGTTCCCTCTTCTTTATTAATACCACAAATACTGATCGGACGAGGCAAAAGCTTACTCTTGTCGTTACAGTACATTGCAATAAATTGTCCTGGCTTTGCTAATGCTGCCCCCTTAGGGAAGGATAATTCCATGTCGAATATTCCCTCGTCAATCTGCTGCTGACGAACAACTTTTGCAGTTTCTTTTATCATCTCCATCTCTTTTCCTCCTTCTAAAAATAATGTACTCCCGAAAATTTCCCCGCAAAATCGAGTGCTGAAAACTTCCAAACAACCTACTTCTTATCTTACCATAAAATCTGCCACACTGGCATATGAATATCTAATTTTATGAAAAGAAAAAATTTCCGTCAAAAAATCAGATAAAACAATACTCTATCCGCACACTATTTTATGCCGTTTCATTCTTTAAAATATAAACCGGCAGCGGCGGATTATTGGGTTTATTATAAAAAGCTTCCACAAGTACAGTATATTTATCATACGGCAATTCTCGAAGCCATGCAAGTACCTGCTTCTTCTCTTCAAAGCCACTGTCTCCCCCGCTATAAATAAGCAGGGAAATCATGCCGCCCTCATGAAGCAGATTCAGTCCCTTTTCAAGGGCCTCGATTGTTGTATCTGCCTTTGTGGAAAGGCTGTGATCCCCTCCAGGAAGATAACCGAGATTAAACATGATAAGAGAAACACTGTCTTTTTGAGCATACTTATCCATATGTGCATGACTGTCTAAAACAACTTCTGCCCTATCAGAAAGCCGTTCTTTTAAAAGCCGTTTTTTTGTCTGCTCTATCGCCATTTCCTGGATATCCATAGAAATTACTCTGCCCTTTTCTCCTACAAGCTTCGCCAGAAAAACGGTATCCTTTCCGGTTCCTGCTGTTGCATCAATGCAAAGAAGGGGTTCCTTTATCATCTGCTGTATCCGTTCATGACAATATTGTGTGATTGGCGTTCTTCTCTTCATTTTAATCTTGACTCTCCAATTTTTATTATATTACTATTTAATTCAAGTAAATTTAGCTACTGTCAGCCCTCAGGAAGATACCTGCTCCATATTTGTAATCTCGGAGCAAAGGTTGGATGCAAACGCATAAGCGAACATTCAACCTGCAGTGACTAAAATTACAAATATGGAGTAGGTATCTTCCTGAAGGCGTCTGTCCTTAATAAATTAATCTTTATTTAACGTACAGGAAATAAGCCGCAACAACAATACCTAAAACAATACGGTATACACCAAATGCCTTAAAGTCATTCTTCTTAATATATCCTAACAGGAACTTGATTGCTACGATAGAAACGATGAAGGCAACCAGCATACCAACCACAAGGATTGTCACTTCCATTCCTGTATAATGGAAACCATATTTTACAAGTTTTAAGAAGCTTGCTCCAAACATGACCGGAATGGATAAGAAGAAAGAATATTCTGCTGCCACAAAACGGGAAGTTCCAAGAATCATCGCTCCAATAATTGTTGCTCCTGAACGGGAAGTACCTGGAATAAGAGCAAGTACCTGGAAACATCCGATAATCACTGCAATCTTATATGTTAAATCAGATAATTCTCCTACTTGTGGTTCTCTGTGTTTATTATAGTTCTCAACGATAATAAATAAAATACCGTATAAAATTAAAGTAAAGGCTACGGTTGGTGCATTATAAAAAAGTGCATCAATTTTATCATTAAAAGCAAGACCAATAACTGCTGCTGGAAGACACCCCACGATTACCTTTCCCCAGATATCAACGGTCTCTCTCTTTTCTTTTGCAGACTTCTTCGGACTGAATGGATTCAGTTTATGGAAATAAATCACACATACCGCAAGAATCGCACCAAGCTGAATGACTACTAAAAACATTTCCATAAAGTCTTTGGGTACATTCAGCTTAATGAATTCATCCACAAGAATCATATGTCCTGTAGAACTGATTGGAAGCCATTCCGTGATTCCTTCCACAATTCCAAGCAGGATTACTTTTAACATTTCAATTAACATTTATTTATTCCTCCTGTAATATTTATCGCTTCATTCTACCATAAGTTACCGTATTTGTCCCCCTATTGCCGTAGAACATTTTTGCTATTTTCTAAAAATTATATAACTTTATAGAAGGATAGTGCACAGCTACTCTAATTCTAAAAGTCCCTGTTCCATCAGATATTTGATAGAAAACAGCCTCGGTTTCTTACTGTTATCAAATCTTATTTTTATCTTATCGTCTTTTAACTCAAGAATCGTGCCTTTTCCAATATTTTTATGAACCACTCTTCTTCCCTTTTTGAACTCCTTTTTATCATAACGAAGTTCGCCGATATAGCGGGATATCTGTGCGTCCTTCTGATAAAGTTCCTTTAAAGAATATAGGAAAAGATAGGTTTTAGCTCTTGTAACAGCAACATAAAAGAGCCTTCTCTCTTCCTCTAAATCTGCATCTTTTACTGCTTTTTTATGCGGAGTTGTCCCCTCATTAATATCCATAACAAAGACGACCTCATATTCCAGTCCCTTTGAGCTGTGCATTGTCGTGAGTGTCACCCCGCATTTTTGCTGCTGCCGTCCTGCCTCCATCTGCTTTTCTAATTCCTCCCCATAAGAGTCTATGTAGGAAAACCATTCTTCAAAACTATGATATTCTTTCGCACTTTCCTGAATCTGGTTCAATACTTCCTCTAAATCATCTGGATTCATCCTTCGAAACTGTGCATATTCGTTCATATAGTCCTCATAACCAATCCCGTTACGAATATACTGTATGGCAGCATATGGTTCCATTTTTCGGAGCAGGCACAAATCCATCTCCAGCTTATCAATCTTTTCATAGAGCCATTTTTTGCCGAAGGTTTCCTGCTTTAACTTTTTCAAATCTACCTGGGGGTCAGTAAGCATACTTCTTGAAATATAACGTTTTGGACGATTCATTATTTGTAAAAATAACTTTCTGTCTTTGTTTCCCATCGCAATCTTTATATACGTTAATATATTTCTTGCAATCCAGTGATCAAATATATTTGGAATCACATCTCGCATCTGAAATGGGATATTATACTCCATCAAGCGGCCGACAAGAAGTCTTGGCTGTGTATTTGTTCTGAAAATGACTGCCATTTCTTCTAGTGGAATTCCCTTTTTATGATAAAAACGTATTCCTTTTAAAATATCAGTGCATTCTTCTCCAGCATCTTTTAAATATCGGAATGTAATCGGTACCTTTTTGCCGCGGGCTGCCTGCATATTTTTCGGAAAACGCTTTGTGTTATGGCTAATGAGATGTTCCGCACTGTCCACAATCTCTGCACTACACCGGTAATTCGTATTTAAAATTACTTTTTTCGCATCGGGATAATCTTTTTCAAATCCAAGCATGATTTCCGGCCTGGCCCCACGGAAACGATAGATGGACTGATCATCATCTCCTACAATAAACAGATGATCTCCTTTTCCTGCTAACATCCGCACAATCTCATATTGTACTTTATTAATATCCTGAAATTCATCAATTAATATATACTGAAACTTTTGCTGCCACATGGCGAGGATATCTTTCCTCTCTTTTAAAAGTTCATAGCAAAAGACCAGCATGTCATCAAAATCTATGAGATTCTCCTCTCGAAGTCTTCTCTCATACCCCTCATAAATCTGAGCAAATAGCTCATCAGAGCAATTACTGCTGTGATAGTAGGAAAGGGACATCATCTCTCCTTTTACATAACTGATTTCGTTAATGATGCCGGAAAGGAATTCCTTCTCATCTTCGATTTCCAGTTCCATATTCTCTGTCATCTCTTTGATATAACGCCGCTTTACATCTTCACGGATAATATTTCCTGCCGTATATCGGTATGCATAGCGAAGAATCATAAAGAAAATTGAGTGAAAAGTACCAAATGTTACCGGTGCATTCTCCATCCCATCAAAGGCAAAAAAACGCTTTCTCATTTCTTCTGCCGCTGCCCTTGTAAATGTAATAACTAATATATTCGATGGATGTACCCCCGCATTTTCAATAAGCCATTTTACGCGATAAGTAATTACAAGTGTCTTTCCTGAACCCGGACCGGCAAGAACCATTAACGGACCTTCTTTATGTGTGATCGCTTCTTCCTGTTCTTTGTTAAAAATTGCTGGCACTTCTCCTCCTCCTTTCTTTCTGTATGTACTCTCGGAATCTTTTTATATTATAAGGATTCTAAAAGTAATCCGAGATAACTCATCTATTTTTTAGAGTTTCTCCTACTTTAAATGTATCTCTCTGCAGGAGTACATTATCATTAATGATAAAATAAATGTTTGCAAAATAAAAGGGTGTCTCTCAACACCCTTTTATCTTTAATGCAGTTAAGTTAAAATACTCTTCTGCCATTCTTTGCTATTAATGTTTTGCAACGCTCTTAAGATATGCTTCAACTTCAGCTTCTGTTGTCAAAGACATTGCCTTAGCTGCAACAGCATCTGCTTCTTCTTTTGTCCAGAGAGAGATTCCCTTTCTGGTTGCTAAGATAGAAGTCGCACTTACACTAAATTCATTCATTCCAAAGGAAATTAATAATGGAGCAAGTAATGGGTCTGCTGCTGCTTCACCACACATACCAACCATGATTCCCTCTGCTCTTCCGGCTTTGATAACACGTTCGATAGAACGAAGTACTGCCGGATTGTAAGCGGAATAGAGATATGCAACCTCTGCATTACCTCTGTCTACTGCCATAGTATATCCTGTAAGATCGTTTGTTCCGATACTAAAGAAGTCTGCTTCTTTTGCAAAAACATCTGCCATTAAGCTTGCTGCAGGTGTCTCGATCATAATACCAACTTTGATATTCTCATCGTATGCAACACCTTCTGCCTTCAGCTCCTCTTTCAGTTCTGCAATCATGTTCTTCACTGCACGAAGCTCATCTAAACATGTAACCATAGGAACCATGATACGGATATCTCCATATGCGCTTGCTCTAAGCAATGCTTTTAACTGAGGACGATATAAATCTTCTCTCTTTAAGCATAAACGAATTGCACGGAAACCGAGGAATGGATTCTCTTCTTTCTCAAGAGCAAGATAAGGAATCTCTTTATCTCCACCCACATCCAAAGTACGGATAATAACTGGTTTGCCCTCTAAAGTCTCAGCTACCTTCTTATATGCTGCAAACTGCTCTTCTTCTGTAGGAATCTGAGGACGATCCATGAAAAGGAATTCTGTACGGAATAAACCAATTCCCTCGCCATCACACTCTACTACTTTAAGGGCATCTTCTGGCTTACCAATGTTTGCACAAAGTTCAACCTTAACACCATCTGCAGTTTTTGTCTCCTTGCCAACAAACTGAGCAAGGGCAGCTTTCTCTTCTAAATATGCTACTCGTTTCTGTTCATACTCTGCCTGAAGTTTCTCATCAGGATTAATATATGTCTGACCTTCTGAGCCATCTAAAACGACCTTATCTCCGTTGGAAATCTTTTCTGTGATTCCCGGTATACTGAGTACAGCCGGAATTTCAAGAGCCCGCGCAAGAATTGCTGAGTGGGAAGTCTTACCACCAACCTCCGTAAGAATACCTGTAACATTCTTAGGGTTGATTCCTGCAGTCATAGATGGCGTTAAGTCTTCTGCTACGAGAACAGTTCCCTCTGGTACATTCGCCAGATCTACATCTTCTACATCCAGAAGTATCTTCAATAATCTTGTCTTTATATCACATACGTCTGTTGCTCTCTGCTGGAACATCTCATCATCAATAGAAGAAAACATCTGCATATAATAATCACAGATTTTCTCTACTGCTGCTTCTGCACACATCTTATCATCTGCAATGCTTGTCTCCATCTGCCCAGTCATCTCTGGGTCCATAAGGAGAAGGACATGTCCTTCCAGAATCTCTGCTTCTTTCTCCCCTACTCTTTCTTTCATATCATCTGCCATTGCCTGTGTTTTTGCAATACACTTGTCAAGGGCTTCTGCTAATCTCTTCTTTTCAGCGTCAACATCACTGACTGCTTTATTATCGTATGCAAGGGAAGGCTCTTTTACAATAACAGCGGAACCAATACCGATTCCTGCTGATGCACCAATACCAGTATACATTATCTTCACCTCAAATTTTGATTTACAATTATTCTCCTAAACCGGATTCAATCATTTCGATAGCAGTCTTTAATGCTTCTTCTTCGTCAGCTCCATCACACTGGATTTCTACTTCAGAACCGCATTTGATGCAAGCACCGATAATGTTAAGAAGGCTCTTTCCGTTTGTTGCTTTACCGTTGAAGTTGATTGTTACGTCACTGTCAAACTTAGCCATTCCTTTAGCGAATACTCCTGCCGGTCTCATGTGAAGTCCCTGTGGGTTGTTGATTGTAACTTTCTGTGATACCATAGTTAATTTCTCCTTTTCTTAATAGGTTAATATAAATTAAATAATAGCTAAAGAAAACAGGATACTGTGCTGCTGGCTGATGCATTCGGTTAGTATTATACCCTGCATTCATACCTCCCCTTGTTTCTTTAGTACTCATTATTTTACCATTTTTTATATACACTGTCAATATAACAGCGCTTAGAGCGGTTTGAAAAATACTCTGGATTACCCGTAACTTTTTTCTTGTAATTCCATTTAAATCCTTGTAGATAAAAAGATATATTCTTTCTTTCCTGCCTCATCATCAGGATAAAGTTCTACATATTTTTTAGCTGCCTCATACGCCCTATCGTACTCCTGCGCCTTCTCATAAATAACAATCTTTCCGTACATAAAACCGGCCTTCGATTCGCCGCCCTGTTCGATTCCTTTTTGAATATATTTGAGAGCATTATCATAATCTTTCTGCTCTACATAAATCTCGCAGATTTTCTCTAAAAAATCTGTGTCATTTGTGCTGTTCCATCCCTGTTCATATACTTTCACGGCAGCCTTCGCATCTCCAGATTTTGCAAGACATTCACCCTTTAATATATAATACTGCGCATTTTTGCTATCATTATTTATGAGTTTATCATATATTTTCTCTGCTTCATCATATTCTTTTAATTGATAATGACTCTCTGCTAAATAGCAGGTCATATCCAAATCAAGCTTACCTGCAAATACAGACTGAAGTTTTAACGCCTGTCCAAGATAAGAAATCGTTTTCGAATAATCTTCCTCTTTAAAATAAAGCAATGCCTCTTTACGGTATTCTACTTTCTGCTGATAGTTATGCCACTGAAAAACACCAATTCCGGCAAGTAAGATTACAGCAGCGATTGCAACACGAATTATAATTTTACGCATAGAAAACCTCATTTCTCTTTCAACGAAAGAAAGGATGCCGCAGCATCCTTTCCAAAGAACTATTATTTTCTTAAACCTAACTGTTCGATTAAGGTTCTGTAACGTTCGATATCTTTACCTTTTAAGTATGCAAGAAGGTTTCTTCTCTGACCAACCATCTTTAAAAGACCACGTCTTGAATGATGATCCTTAGGATTTGCTTTGAAGTGGTTCTGAAGGTCGTTGATTCTTGCTGTAAGAAGTGCTACCTGTACCTCAGGTGAACCTGTATCTCCTTCTGTTCTTGCATATTTTGTCATAATTTCCTGTTTCATTTCCTTTGTAATCATGTTACAATTCCTCCTATTATTATAATCACCTTTACGAAGATAAGGTCGGAGACTCCATACCCTGGCAAAGGTTCTAGCAAAAAGCATCTTTCATAGATTAGCATACTCTTGTTTTTTTGTAAAGTTTTTTTACGAATATTTTTCAAGAAGTTTTTGAAAATATTCCGGAAGCGGTGCCTCAAACTCTACATACTCACCTGTTCTTGGATGAATAAAGCCAAGTACTCTGGCGTGAAGGCACTGTCCGGTAAGCCCCATCGCATTCTTCGGCCCATAGGTTGTATCCCCCAAAAGAGGATGCCTTATACTTGCCATATGCACGCGAATTTGATGTGTTCTTCCCGTTTCCAACTGACATTCTATGTGATTAAACTGATGGTTCAGATGACTGAGCACTTTGTAATGTGTCACTGCACGCTTACCATTCTTCGGTTCCACCGCCATCTTCTTTCTATCTGCCGGACTTCTTCCAATCGGTGCATCCACTGTTCCCTCTTCCTGTGTAAAATTATTGTAGACAATCGCCTCATACTTTCTTGTAATGGAATGTTCTTTTAGCTGCTCTGCCAGACTTTTATGCGCCATATCATTCTTACATACAACAAGAACCCCTGTCGTATCTTTATCAATACGATGGACAATTCCCGGACGAAGTACCCCGTTAATTCCGGAAAGATTATCCCGGCAATGATATAACAGCCCATTAACTAATGTTCCCGTATAGCGTCCCGGACACGGATGGACAACCATATCTTTTGGCTTATTGATTAAAATAACATCCTCATCCTCATAAATGATATCTAAATCCATCTTTTCTGGAAGAACTTCTAATTCCTTTAACGGAGGCACACAGATAACAACACTGTCCTCCACTTTAAGACGGCAGCCTGGCTTTTCTTTTTTATCGCCAACAGTTACTCGGCCTTCTTTTATAAGTTTCTGAATATAAGAACGCGAATGCTCTTTTAACTCTCCGGCTAAAAACTGATCAAGGCGCATTCCCTCCTGTTCTTCCATAACGGTATAATAATATTTTTGTTCTATATTTTGTTTTTGATTCTGCTGCATCATTTCATTTCTTTCTGCCATTTTCCCGTCCTGCCCTATTCCTGCTCTTTCTTTTTAGAAAATACTCTGTTAAGATCTTCTTCCTGATAGAAAAACAGTATCAGCACAACTAGCATAAATGCGGCAACCGTTACATAAATATCTGCCACATTAAATACCGGAAAGTTAATCAGGCTAAAATAAATAAAGTCTACTACATATTTCCGAAACACTCTATCTATCATGTTACCAATCGCTCCTGCCCCCACAAAATACAGGCAGACTTTCAGTGGTATAAAATGTTTTTCTTCCGGAATCTTCCCTGAAATCCACAGGAGACCGACAAGTACTGCTAATGTGATAACCAAAAAGAACCACTGTTTATTCTGCATAATGCCAAAAGCCGCTCCCCTGTTCTCCACATAGTATATTTCTAATACATTATGGATAATCTTAATACTTCCTATCGGTTTTAATATTTTTACCGCCCACAACTTTGTAAGCTGGTCAATCAGTAGCAATACAAAAAAAATGACTACTGACTTTGCTTTTTTTCCCATGATAATTTTATTCCTCCTGTTATTCTAGAGCGTGCAGGTTGCTGGAATGATTTCTCAAACACGCTCTAAGACCGTAAGCATCTCTTCTGGTGTTACATCCTGATAAATTGCAGCTTCACCCACTTTGTCTAAAAGGATAAACTTAATCTTTCCATGTTCCATTTTTTTATCATGTCTTGTTTCTTTTACAATATCTTCTGCTTTAAGTTCTTCTGGTAATGCCGGAAAATCAAAATATGCATATAATTCTTTTATTTCTTTATTTTCTTCCTCACTAATATAACCTCTTTGGCAGGATATATCCGCTGCCAGTAAGGAACCTACTGCGACACACTCTCCATGTGCAAGAGAAAAATTCATTAACTTTTCGATAGAATGACCCAATGTATGACCAAAGTTAAGCAATGCACGCACACCATGTTCCTTCGGGTCTTCCTCAACAACTGCCCGCTTAATCTCACAGCTGCCCTCGATCATATAAGCTAGTGCCTCATCTTCCCTTTTTGCTACTGCCTCTTTATTGTCTTTCATCCATTCAAAATATGCTTTATCGCGAATCAATCCATGCTTGATCACTTCTCCCAAGCCGCTGTGGTACTGTCGCTCAGAAAGTGTTTTTACCGTGTTTACATTAATATATACCAGCTTTGGCATATAAAATGCACCAACCATATTTTTATAGGCATGATAATCTACACCAGTTTTCCCACCAATACTGCTGTCTACCTGTGCTAAAAGACTGGTCGGAATCTGCACGAAATCAATCCCTCTAAGATACGTTGCCGCTGCAAATCCTGTGAGATCTCCAGTAACACCTCCTCCAAGTGCAAGAAGCATATCTTTTCTGTCAAATTCATGCGTAATAAGAAAATGATACAGACTATCCACTGTAGATAAGTTCTTACTTTCCTCTCCTTCCTGAAAAATGTACACTTCTAACTTCGCACACTCTTTCTCTAAAAGACTGCACACTTCCTCAAGATAATAAGATGCAACCTGCCTTTCTGTTACGATGCAAAGTTTCCGTTCTTTTATTCCAAAAACAGAAAGTTCTTTTACTAATTGATTAAAATTATTCTCAATTATAATATCATATACCTTTTTACCCTCTGCAGTTACTTCCAATCTTTTTGTTTCCATTGTTCCCTCCAGAATAAATATTTACACAGAGAGGGGATATATGAACGGCCTCCACTCCGTCCATATATCCCCTCTGTCTTTTCTCGTTCAACTATTCTTTTATCATCTTTTATGTATTCGCTTTATGTATCTGACATCTATGTCAGCTTAAAACTTCGTAAGTTCCGGGGACAACATATCCTCGCTTACAATCTCGTCTCTTAAATCTCCAGATACTTCAATATTACCTGGTGCCACAATAAAGATATTATTAGAAATCGCTTTAAGAGAGCCATCTACTGCGAAACTTGCTCCACCGATAAAATCAATGATTCTCTGTGCCTGTCCGATTTCGATTCCCTCTAAGTTCACCACAATTGTCTTGCCTTCCTTTAAGAAATCTGCTACAATCTGTGCTTCATTAAATGTCTGAGGTCTGATTACTTTCACACTTTCACCTTCTTCTTCTTTTCCATGAAATGGGATTACTCTGCTCTGACTGTCCTCATCGTCTTCCTGTGATTCTGTAAGATCTTTCTTCTTACGTCTTAAGGAAAGAATCGGTTTATGAGGTTCTTCTTCCTCATCTTCCATCTCTTCTTCGTCATAACCTTCTTCTTCGGTTACTTCGTTATATTCCTCATCAAATGGTTCCGTCTCGTCATCAGCATCATTTAACTTCATCATGTTTAAGAACTTTTCTGCGAACTTCACCCCATGTACCTCCTGTTATTTATTATAATTCCGCGCCCCAAAGATTCCGGTACCAACTCGTACCATTGTTGAACCTTCTTCAATGGCTACTTCATAATCATTGGTCATACCCATAGACAAAATGTCCATAGATACATTATCAATGTTTTTCTCTCTAATGTCAACAAATAATTTGTGTAATTTCTTAAAATAACAGCGATTTTCTTCTGGATTTGCCACAAAAGGAGCACTTGTCATCAGTCCTCTGATGTGGACATGTGGAAATTTGCTGATTTCTTCTACAAGACTCATCACCTCTGGACCGTCGATACCAAACTTCGTATCTTCCTGCGCGATATTTACCTGTACAAGTATCTGTGCGTCCACACCTTTTTTTACCGCTTCTTTCTCAATCTGTTTTGCCAAATGAAGGGAATCTACAGAATGAATCAATTCTACTTTATCAATAATATATTTCACTTTATTTGTCTGTAAATGTCCAATCATATGCCAATGTACCGGTTTTGAAATATTCTCATATTTATCACACAGTTCCTGTACATAATTTTCTCCATATTCAAGCTGTCCTGTCTCTAAAAGTTCCTCAATATCAGAGAGAGGTTTCATCTTACTTACCGCAACAAGCGTAACTTCCTCCGGTTTTCTTCCTACACGTTCACATGCTTTTTTTATGTTGTTTTGTACATTTTTTAAATTTTCCTTCAGCATCAGTAAATCACCTGGCCTTCCTTCACTGTATCACTATTTAAAATAATTCTATCATAAAGTTCTATTTTACTGCCGGAAGTAGAAACAATGCAATAATCTCCATTCCTTTCAACCATATCCACCAGAGCAAAAACCGCATAACCCTTATTTACCATATATACCCCCAGAATCTCTACCTTATCGCTGTCTTTTATGGTATATATCTTTTGTTTATCCGTCTCAGATATAATAATTGCGGTCTTCAAATCTTTCGATACAACATAGGCATATTTATCATTTGTTTTATAGACAATGGCTGAAGTCTGTCTTAATACTTTTTCTCCCTTTTTGTTTGTTTCCATAATATTAAGCTGGTCTTTTTCAGCAGAATTGCCTCCGTGCACAAGAAAACTTTTCGGGATTCTGTAAACACTCTTTTTCACAAGAGAACTGGACGGAATTTTCAATCCATTCGTTTCTGATAATGTAAGTGATACAGACAGATACCGCTGATTTAAATAGCGCTGTATATAATTATCAAATGACAGTATCACATAATACTTTCCATTCTGTTTCAGGCAGCGGTAGGATGTTGTTGTCGTAAAATTATCTTTTTGAAACGTAACCTGTATGGATGAATTATCCTCTGCTCTTTTTTTGAGGCGGTTATAACCATTTTGTCCAACCGGCACCATCAGCTGCCAGTCCTGCCCTTTTATAAAACGATATACCGGAGAACCGGCTTTTTGCTTCTTATTCGTTCTAAGATCACTCATCTTCGCCTTACTAAGAAATGTTTCTTCTGACACCTGGCTCTGCTTTAAATTCTCCTGCCCATCAGACACAAAGGAAACCAGTCCCTCCTGTGCAGAGGTTACTTCAACGTAAGAATCTTTCCCATATTTTTCTTCCAGTTCTGCTTTATGCTCTGTCAACATCGCATCCGTATAATCTAACAATGTATTGTTTATGTCATTCTGCGTTTCATAGGATAGGGAAAAATGATTATCCGTATATCCCTCACTAAAAATTTTTAACTTTTCTATGATCTGTTCTTTTTCATCAAGACTCATTGTATTCTTTTTTTCGAGTACTTTTTTTAAATAATCCTGAATCTCACCGGTAGTATCTATCATATATACTACACCGTTTTTATTTACCATCGCACCATCCTGGACATAGTAATTAATATATCCATCCTGCGCTGCATTGACCAGATTTTCCTGGCGAAGAATTACTCCGGTCCCTTCTATGTTATCCACAATATCGCTTGCACTCACCTCATAAATAGCAAGCTTATCTTTTCCAATATAGGTAAGCATATATGCCATCAGATATACTACAATAACAAGAAACACCAGTGTTCCAAGATTGATGTGTATATGTAGCTTTCCCTTTTCTTTTCCGGCCATATTACATCTCCCATCTATTTAGCGCCGCGCCATTTAGATAATCACAGCGTATCCCCTGAACATACTGCCGTTCTTCCATAAGTGCTTTCCACTCATCTGTAAGCTTCCACCAACTGTTTCCCCAATTTGAAAAGGCAGAATCTTTTTCCGGTATTCGGCTAAATAGTCTCTCTACAACAATATCTTTTCTTAAAAGAGAGATAAATTCTGCCAGGCGTTCTATATACTCCTGTTTTGAACATATCTGTATATTGCCCGCTTCATATTCTTTATATAATGCACATTCCTTTGGAATATATAAAGAATGTAACTTTACCATAGAAACTGGCAGTGCAGATAATACTCTTGCAGACTCTCTGGCATCCTCCATCGTATCTCCTGGAAGATTCAAGATCATATGCACACAAACTGGAAAATGATATGGCGCAATCAATAATACAGCATTAATAAATTCCGCCAGACCATGTCCTCTGTTCATAGCCGATAATGTATGATAATTCACTGTCTGAAGTCCTAATTCTATCGAAACTTCAATACCCGTCCGCTCACGGAAATTCTGAAATGCTTCCAAATAATCCTGTCTTATGCAATCCGGCCTTGTTGAAAGAGAAATTTCAACGATATTCTCCATTCCAGCGGCCTCTTCCATATATTGAAGCAAGGCAGGCAGCGGCAAAAACGTATTTGTATAATTTTGAAAATACACAATAAACTTATGAGCATGATACCTTTTCTCTACTTTTTCCCTGGAGGACTGTAACTGCTCTAACACAGGCATCGTACTTTCTTTTGCTTCAAATCCTGTTCCTGCATCTGCACAAAAGAGACATCCGCCTCCCTCTTTTCTATTCGGACAGGTAACCGGAAGATTTACCGGAAGCTTATATACCTTTTCTCCATATTTTTCTTTTAAATACTTTGAATATGCGTAATAATATTGTTTTTCCATTTTAGCTTAAACCATAAAAAGGCAGCCTCATAGTATTATGAGGCGCCTTAAACCTTTTCGTATCTTATTCAAATTCCAGATATCCGCCATGTATGTATATTACCGGACGGTTCTGTATCAGATAACATCGGATTATAATGCGTGAGAAACGTATTTCTGTACAGATTCCGGCATATTTTCTTTATCTACGGAAGCGCTGATTACAAAACTTACTCCAAACTTCTCGGATAAAGCATCCAGTTTTTCAACTGCATAGTCAAGGTTGTCTTTGATACAAGCTGTTGTAAGGAAACTGTCAAGATAAATCTTATCTAAGTCATGATCCTGAGAGATAATTCCTGCGATAAATCCGAGGAACATATCTGTATCTGTAACATTAAATTCAGGAACTACGATAAGACGAATCTGATTGCTAAGCTCATACATATGCTTATTGTTCTTATCAAGGTAAACGATCGTGCCTTTTGTCAGCTTAATGTCATCATTTACCTGCTGAATTAAAATTTTAGTTTTTCCTTTTCCTTTCGCTCCTGCAATAATATCAATCATGTGAATATCCTCCTTTAGATATGTTATTGGACCGTAGTCCTTTCTTTTGTAATATGAAAGGCTCGTGCCACTTTCTTATATGCTATATTATAATTTATATCATATAAAAGCACAACCTTTAATTTGCAGTTTTCTCTAACAACTGTGACATAGATGAGTACAGCATATCTTTTGTTTCTGCTCCAAGTACTACAGAAAAGAAACGCTCTCCCTTTTTATTCTTTGTCATTAGGATCAGGCAGGACTTAGCCATGGAAGTAGTTCCTGTCTTTCCACCATACATAACAACGCCCTCCGGCACTGGGAATTCATTCAACAGATAGTAGTTTGTACTCTGCATATACTCATTAATTTGTGTTTTCTTCGGCGTAGTGTATGTCATTGTATAATCTTTAGAAGATACCGTATCAACAAAAGTATCATACTTTACAGCTTCTTTAAATATCAGATAAAGATCATACGCCGTTGTATAATGATTATTATCATGAAGTCCATTCGGATTTACGAAATGGGTATGCGTCGCTCCTAATTCTTTGGCCTTTGCATTCATCATGTCAATAAATTTAGATTCGGAGCCAGCCACATACTCTGCAAGTATCACTGCACAGTCATTCGCTGATTTGATAAGCATTGTATGAAAAACCTGCCCTACCGTAACAGTGTCTCCCTTCGTAAGTGTACTGATAACCGCTCCATTCTCCGTCAGATTAATATCATGTTTTAACGTAATTTCATCATCCATATTTCCATGTTCTAATGTTAATAAAGCTGTCATGACCTTTGTAATACTCGCTGGATACAATCTATCAAAACAATGATAAGATTCTAATACTTCATTGGTGCTGTCATTGATGAGCAGATCCGCATAATCATTACTCTGATAATTTGGATCGGTCGCTTCTGAATCAGATAACACTGCCAGATCCGATGCCATGCCTTTAAGATCTGACCCCACCTCTTCTTTATTTTTTGCATAATAAGAGGCAAAAGAATCTGTAATCTTAAAAGGCGCTGTACTGCATCCACTACATAATGCTGCTGCCAAAACCAAAATGCTTATTGTGCATATTAATTTCTTTTTCATAGTCACTCTTTTCTTTTTGTCCTATCTGTACATCTCACGCCACTCAAGATCTCCTCTTTCAAGTGCCTTAACTAATAATTCGGCAGTTGCAAGATTCGTTGCAAGTGGAATATTGTGTACATCACATAAATGCATAACATTGAAGATATCTGGCTCATGAACCTGCTGGTTCTGTGGATCACGCAGAAAGATAACCATGTCTATAAGGTTATGTTCAATCTGTGAAGCCATCTGCTGTTCTCCGCCAAGCGGGCCTGCCAGATATTTGTGTATTGTAAGGTTGGTCACTTCCTCAATCAGTCTTCCGGTCGTTGCTGTAGCAAACAACTCATGCTTATTGAGAATTCCTCGATACGCAATACAAAAGTTCTGCATCAGTTTCTTTTTTCCATCATGTGCGATTAATCCAATATTCATATATTTCCCCTCCTAGTAATGTCTTTGTAATCCTATATTTAGCACAATCCCTATACCTGCCATATAACTTAAAAGTGATGTTAATCCATAGCTTACGAATGGTAACGGCAATCCTGTATTCGGAAGAAATTCCGTTGCCACTCCAATGTTTATAAATGATTGAAAGCCTATAAGCGCCGCCATTCCCGAGGCAATGAGCCGCCCGCTCATATTCTTTGCCACATATGCCGTCTTTAAACATTCTATCACTATTATAGCCAATAATGCAATAACAATAACACTTCCAACAAAACCGGTTTCCTCTCCTACTACCGAGAAAATAAAGTCCGTCTGCTGTTCCGATACAAAACCGGTATCTGCTACAGTAACATCGGCTATGGTATTATTATTTAATCCCTTTCCGTACAGCTTTCCTGAACCGATTGCCATAACAGAATTATCCTGCTGATACGCTGATGTGGATGAGTATTTTGACGGTTCTAAGAAAGTCATAATTCGGGTAACCTGATAATCATGCAGTAAGATCTGATTCGGTGTCTGAATATACCATATGAATAAAAATCCAAGTGGTATCATTACTGGTATAATGATCTTCAACCATTTCTTAATTAAAGCCATTGAAAATCCACCTACAAAAATGACAGACAGTAAAATAAACGTAATGTCTAATGTTGTAGACAAGTTCGGTTCTATTACTACCAGAAAAAGAGGCAGGGCACATAAAAGAGCAAGTTTAAGCAGTACTTTCCACTCCATGAGATCTTCCTCATGCTCCTGTATGTATACCGCCACAAATATAATCATAATAATCTTAGTCAGCTCTGATGGCTGCAATCTGGTAAATCCAAGATTAATCCATCTTTGTGCACCATTTACACTAACACCGACAAGCTTTACGAGAACAAGGAGTACAATATTAATCATATATAAAACTCTGTTGAAACCACATACAAAATTAAAATTTACAACAGACAAAAACAACATTACTCCTGTACAAAATATAAGTCCAACTAGCTGCTTGCTCGTGTAGCTGCTGTCCGCACTATTGATAAACAATACTCCCATTCCACTCAAGATGAGAACCGCGCCTATCAATACCCAATTATAATTTTTAAATTGGTATTTCTGCTTTAACATGTTTGTCCTCCTGTATTCGCTACCTTGGAGACCGCAACTCCTTAATCGGAATATTAGCATAAATTGCCGGAACATTTCCGTGTCCGCCATCCGATTCCATCTGCGTTATCTGAATATCTAATCCGTCTGTATCAATCTCCATGTACTTCGAAATCACTTTTATTATGTCGTTTTTTATTAATTCCATCGTTTCCGGCGAGCAGTTTGCACGATCCGACACTAAAACGAGTTTCAACCTGTCCTTCGCCGTATTTCCCGATGTTTTTTTTCTAAGAAAGCCATCCATGAACCCCATTAGATTCTCCCCCTTTAATAGCCACGCTTAAATAAGTTTGCTATTTTTTTCAGAATGCTTTCTGTCTCGAATTCCATAATTGGCACTTCTTCTCCAAGCACTCTATGACAAATATTAGCAAACGCTTTTCCAGCCTGTGTATCAGAACCAACAAGAGGTTCTCCTTCATTTGTTGCAATAACAATACTCTCATCATCTGGGACAACCCCAATTAAATCAATAGCCAGAATATCAACAACATCTTCTACAGACATCATGTCTCCACGCTTGACCATATCCATGCGGATTCTATTGATAACTAATTCAATCTTTTTCAGCTCTTCTGCCTCTAAAAGTCCGATAATCCTGTCTGCATCACGAATTGCTGAAACTTCCGGAGTCGTTACAATGATTGCTCTGTCTGCACCTGCAATCGCATTCTTAAAGCCCTGCTCAATTCCTGCCGGACAGTCAAGAAGAATATAATCAAAGTCTTTTCTTAATTCATCTACTAACTTTCTCATCTGCTCTGGACTTACTGCACTTTTATCTCTTGTCTGCGCCGATGGAAGCAAGAAAAGATTAGAATATCTCTTATCTTTGATTAATGCCTGTTTTAAACGACAGTTTCCTTCCACAACGTCTACAAGATTATATACAATGCGATTCTCAAGTCCCATAACCACATCGAGGTTACGAAGTCCGATATCTGTATCAATCATAACAACTTTCTTTCCAAGTTTTGCAAGCCCCGTTCCAATATTGGCCGTTGTAGTGGTCTTCCCAACTCCACCTTTTCCAGATGTAATAACAATTACCTCACTCATCTCTGTTCTCCTTTATATTCATTAACTAATACTGATTTCGCTAATCAACGACCTCGTAATCGTCTCAATGAAAATACTGTCATTCTCCACGAATGCAAGCTTTGCCAGCAGTTCCTGACGATTCTTCTTTTTGGCATTCTTCTTTGTATTTTTCACCCTCTGATCCGGCGAGCGCGCAATATAACTGCCAATCTGAATCTGCATTGGTTCCATCATAAGTGCCGCTACAAAAGCACTATTATCCTCTGGATAGCCTGCATGTACCGTTCCTTTAAGGCAGCCTAATACAACAACATTGCCACCTGCAACAATCTGCGCCCCCGGATTAATATCCCCAAGAATTACTATACTTCCATCTACTTCTATCTTCTGTCCGGAACGTAATGTTCCACGGTAAAACTGTCCATTCTTTGCAATGCGGTTTTCCGGAAAAGACTCTGCTTCCTGACGTTTCTTTTCCTTCTTTTCTTCTTCTCTTATCTCATTAAGTACCTTTGCGAACTGCGTCTCATATACTTTTGCACCATCAATCACACAACTGATATTCAGTCCGCTGTTTTCAGATATTGTATCAACCAAAAGATTCTGTTCTCCTGACGTGAGCTCACGTCCTGTAAAACTGACTGCAATCGGTTTATTTAAATCGAAAAAATGAGTAGATTCCTTAAACTTGTTCCCGACTTCCCGAAGAAGTTCTTCAAAAGGAAGTGTCGGATTCAATACAATCTGAAATCCATATTTATTCCCTTTAATAATGACGGAACTTTTCATATCTCCTCCTGTTTTCTAACATGTGCTCCCGGAATCTTTCTGTACTTGAATTTGTGAGAGTACATCATTAATCATTACTTCCATCTGAACCTGTAGGCAGTAATGCTGTTGTTGCTTTTTTCTCTGCCTTGCTGGCCTTTCCAAAATAGTACTTATAGATATCTCTGGCAATCTCTGCCGCATTTGCTGAAGTATAACCATTTGGCACTACTACAGTCATGGTAATATCTGGATTGTCATATGGAGCATAAGATATAAATAATGCATGGTTCGGACGCTTTTTATTTTCCTGTGCCGTACCAGTTTTACCTGCTACCTTCATACCCTGTTTCTCATACAGATATTTGATAGAACTGTCCTTACCATTTACCACTCCAATCATACCCTTTTTGATCAGATCAAATGTGGAAGACTTTATGTCTAACTTCTCTTCTGTTCTCTTCTTATATGATGTAATTACACTGCCCGAAGAATCTGTTGTCTTCTCTATAAGAGAGAGGTCTATTAAATTCTTATGATTTACAAGAGAAGTTACATATCTTGAAATCTGACTTGGTGTATAACTGTGTGTACCCTGTCCAATTGCAGAACGAATCGCATCTTCATCAGAAATATGTGGTTCGTATTCTGTAATCTCTACTCCGGATTTACGATTAAAACCGTACATAGATGCATATTTCTTTAACTTTGTCAGACCTCTCTGGCTATTATACGTTCCATTCACTGTACCAAGATTATATCCCATCTGATAGAAGAAGAAGTTACAAGATACTGCGATTGCCCCACTTACATTAAGAGATCCATGTGCATTCGGATAAATCCAGCATTTAGCTGCCGGTGAAATCTTATCAAAAATCCCTGTACACTTCACATATGTAGAGGCATTCGCTACCCCCTCTTCTAAAACTGCTGTGGAAGAAATTGGCTTAAATGTAGATCCAGGTGCTGTCCTTGACTGCGTTGCCCTGTTTAGCATTGGAGAAGATAAATCCGTATTAAGCGATGCATAATAGGAAGAGTCAATTCCATTCGCAAGGCGGTTATTATTATAACTTGGATAAGAAACCATTGCCTTTACCTCCCCTGTATCTGGATCTGTGATAACAACAGAACCAGAACATGGATCAAGTGCGAGCTGAGCCGGCGTAATCTCTATATTCTTTATCTTCTTATACATAAAGTTATAGGCAGACATTTTACCTGTATACAAACTATTATAGTCCTTATCTTTCTTTTTATCAAGAACTCCCTGATCATACAAAAGCAGACAGACCTTCTTGCCGCTTAAATTGCCGTTTTTAATCATATACTCATATAGAATTTTATCAAAGTCTTCCTCAGATTTCAATGCATCAACAATATAATTTATCAATTCATCATAAATTTCATCTGCATCATAATAATCGGACTTTATGTTAAAAGAACTGATATTAATCCACTCATTATTAATCGCATGTCTTAAAAATTTACGAAACGTAATCTTCTCATCTTTCCAGTCAAGGTATACCTGATCATTCTCGTCAATTGAAGAAGCAACAAGAATACCATCGTTCTCAAGCATCTTGTAAATATAGCTTACATAGTCTTGTTTTTCTTCACTTAAGTTCTTACGGATTGTCGTGCCGCTCTGCAAATCTTTTCGAAGAGTACTAAGAACCGTTTCCTGCTTTTTCCTGTAAATCTGATAGACATCTTTTTCATTCGTTTTGGCCTTTTTCCTTGAAAGCTTGGAAATATTAATAATATTATTATCAATAAGTGCATAATACACATCTTTTATTGGAACTCTCTTTTCAGAACCTGCTGTGTCTGCTGTTGTCAGATGTGCAAGCAGAATTCCTGCAAGACGTCTCTCTAAAATATTATATGCATATTTTTGTAAATCTGCATCAATCGTCAGATAAACATTATTCCCGGCAGATGCCTTTGTTGTCTTTACTGTCTTAATAACCTTACCAAGATTATCTACCAAAACATCTTTCTGGCCTTTCTTACCCTGGAGAGTACTTTCCATTGTTTTTTCAATTCCGGTTTTTCCTACAACATCGTTTGCTTCATACTTGCCGCCATTGCCATTCAGTTCTTTTAATTCACTTTCTGAAACAACACCTGTATATCCTAAAACAGAAGAAAAATATTTGGCATCATTATATTTACGAAGAGAGTCTGCCTTAATTGAAACTCCCGGATATTCATCATCATGTTCTGAAATTGCCGCGATACTTTTATCGCTGATATTCGTTGCTACGGTAATCGGCGTTGTCTGAGAATAACGATTCATAAATACATCATATCTTACAGACATAATCTTTAATGTATCCTCTGTAGAATAACTATCTGCGATTCCAAACATATTACCTGTTCCCTGCGGTCCGTTCTTTCCACTTCTTAAATATTCATATACCTCTTCTGGTGTAGAATTCAAATACTTCTCCGCTTTCTTTTTCTCGTCTCCTGAAAGATTATCAATATTGGTAATACCATAAATATCTTTTTTAAATCTGGCCAGCGAAGAACCTGATACCGTAAACTTCAGTTTTCCCTTACTGTTTACTGTCATAGGAAGACTGTAGTTTATCGTATCTCCATTCGTTTCAAGCACCTTGATCAGCTTGTAGATTACTTCGTTCTTAACATCATTCTCTGTTACTTTCTGACCATTCTTCCCATTCGCATTCGTTCTCTCACGAGCAATTCGGCTTGTCTCGTCCGTATTTTCCAATGTCACCGTATAAGCCAGCTGGTTATAGGCTAACGTTTTTCCATTACAGTCATAAATATTACCTCTTGCACCACTGATTTCTATCGTCTTTTTTATTTTGTAATTAAAGTTTGCTAAATGTTCGTCACCCTGTATAATCTGCAAAACAAAAAGACGATAAATAAGGAGGCAGAATAACACCATCAGCAGTACTCCCATGATTATAATACGATTTGAAAGCAGCTCTATAATCTGTCCTCTTAATTTTGTTTTATCTTTTTCCTGCTTTTTCTTGAACTTAAACAAAATCTGCACCCCTCTTTTCGTTCTTTTCCAGCCAATCATTTATCCTTAATAAAATCTGGTAGCATACAAGCCCTACCGCTACGGTATATACCATTTCCGGAAGAATAATATTCTTAAGGTAGTAAATAATCCGCAAATGATTCTGTAAAAGTCCGCAGAGAATATACATAATAAATCCATAAATCAAATCATTCACTCCGATTAAAACGAGAGGAAGAATATTATCATCAGAATAATAAATCCGATTAAAAAATCCATCTACGAAACCGAATACCATATATAAAAAGGCAAATCCACCGATTGTCGAACCGTAAAAAATATCCATCAGCAGACCACTGAAGAAGCCAACAATCATTCCTGGTTTCTGTCCGCGCATTACCGCTACTGAGGAAATAAGAATAAGTAAAATATTTGGCGTGATTCCTGCTAACTTAATCAACTCAAACACAGATGTCTGTAATATAAAACAAATAAATACCAGCACTGCTGTCACAATTCCTCGTTTCATAATAAATCCCTTCTTACACAAATGGCGGAAAGAGAAATATCTGTACGATACTCTTATTTCCGCCTGATTTATCCTTTAATCTGCACTGTCGCTGTCTGCGGGAACTTCTTTTAACTGTGTGATGACCAACACATCCTCGATATGCTGAAAATCCACAAATGGAGTTACCTTAGCAGACTTTGTAAGATTGGAGGAGTCTGTGGAAATCTTGCTTACTGTTCCGATTTTGATTCCCTCTAAGTACTTAGAACTGATATGTGACGTAATCAGCTCCTCTCCCTCTTTCATATCTGCATCTTTACTAATATAGGTCACATCAATTGTGCCATCTTTTTGCACAGACTCGCTGTTTCCCTGTACAACACAGGTGTCTCCTGCCTGTGAAGACTTTGCACTGACACTACTGCTATCATTAATGATAGAACATACTTTAGCATAGGTACGGCCAGTCTCTGTCACAATTCCTACCAGCCCGCCATCCGCTATAACGTTCATATTCACCTTAATTCCATCTTTGGAACCTTTATTAATAACAAATGTGTTATACCAGTTGCCGCTTCCTTTACTGATGACACTTGCGCCAACCTTCTTGTACTGAGAATAGGCCTTGTCTATCTTCAAGAGCTTCTGCAGATTATTTAATTCTTTTTCGTTGGTACTTAAAGTTTCGTTTTCCTGTGTTAACTCTCTGACTTTTTCATTAAGCTTTGCATTCTCTTTTTTTAGTTCTTTCATACTCTTAAAAGAGCCAGCATGATCGCCTACCCATACACCAAAAGAGTTAATTCCGTCCTGCATTGGGATTACTACTGTTTCTGCAACCGCAGAGAGAGGTTTCACTGCATCTTTTAATACTGCACTGACTGACAGAAGCAATATGCAGATGATTGTCAGAAAGACAAGCATCGTTTTGGGTGAAAACTCAAAATTATGACGATTTTTCATAGTACCACTCCCTGATTAGTGAAAATCAGAATCCTGTAAATTATGAGCCAGTCTTTCATAATCCGGATTTTCCATGATCATTCCAAGTCCTTTTACTACAGTAAGTTCTGGCTCTTCCATCTTCATAATAGAAAGACCTGTCTCCTGCTGAATAAGAAGATCAAGATTCTTGATATGTGTAGAACCACCAGTCATACATACACCATCATGCATGATATCCATAGATAATTCTGGCGGAGTTTTCTCTAAAATAAACTTGATTGCATCAATGATAGAAGAAAGGCTTTCTGACATTGCCTCAAAAATCAGATGATTTGTAACAGTTACCTTATTAGGAAGTCCCGTAATAAGATTACGTCCCATTACATCATAAGTAATCTCCTCATCCTCTTTGATACCGCTGGCAAGCTGCATTTTCAGTCTCTCTGCACTCTTCATACCAATCACAAGATTATGCTTTTTCTTTACAGTCTGCTGGATTGCCTCATCAAACTTTGTTCCACCAATTTTTAAGAGACGGCTCTGCACGATTCCTCCAAGACTGATCAGACTGATTTCTGTTGTATCTGCTCCAATATTAACAATAAGACGGCCGGTTGCATCCATTACGTCAAGTCCTGCACCAAGTGCATCTGCGATTGGCTTCTCCACAATACGAATCTTCTTTGTCTTTAAAGAAGAACTTGCGATCAGGTCATAGAATGCACGTTTCTCTACTTCTGTAATATCAGATGGTACTGCGATATAAAACTCTGCGTTACCGCCGGCAGCAAGACCTTCTGCAAACTTTTTGCCATGCATTCCTTTAAAATAAAGCTGGATCATCGTCTGCATCGCTGTAAAATCAGCAATAACACCGTTGATGATCGGCTGTTTTACTTCAATGTTCTTCGGTGCTTTCTCATACATAGAATATGCTTCATCACCTAATGCTAATGGTTCTTTTTTCTTCACCATAGCAATCATGTTCTTCTGATGTAAAATTACTCCTGCAGCTTTCTGGTAAATTTTGATGGAATTCGTTCCCATATCAATTCCATATATTTTTTCAGACATTGGTATGTCTCCTTTCGTTAGCATTTATACATGAAACAAATGCGGCATTACCGCATTTGTTTCTACTCTTTGTCAGCGTACTTTTAAAATCCTTTATACCTGATTTTAAAAGTACATTTATCCTCACATCATCTGTTGTTCTCTTAAGCTGGTATAACACTTATCCCCTATAATGATATGATCAGAAAGCGGAATCCCCAAGAGTTCTCCCGCCTCTTTTATCTGTTTTGTAATCACAAGATCTTCTCTGCTTGGTTCTGGACATCCCGACGGATGATTATGAATCAAAATCATGTAAACTGCCTCATACCGAAGCGCCTCCACAAAAATGGTCCGAACCGGAACCCAGGAACTGTTCGCTGTTCCTTTCGACAGTAAAATCTCTTTCATCAGCCTGTGCCGTCCATCCAAAAGAAGAAGCATTACCTTTTCAACACAAAGATGCCGCATCTCTTCCATATAATAGGACGCAATATACTCTGGCGAGCTAAAATCACTCTCTTCTTTAATAGAAGCTCTTGCCAGACGTTTCGACAACTCCAGTGCACACAAAATCTCAATTGCCTTGACATTCCCTATTCCCGGAATCGTCTTTAACATCTCCATATCCAGATGATACAAGCCTGCCAATCCTTTATAAACAGGATGTCTGTCCAAAAGTGCAAATGCAAGTTCTAATGCCGAGTAGTTCTTCGTTCCACAACGGATAAGTACGGCAAGTAATTCTCCGTCTGTAAGGCTCTCTGCTCCTGCCTTCAAACACTTCTCATATGGACGTTCTGTTTCTGGGCGCTGCTTCATCGTTACTGACTGTCTTTCCATATTGGTCCCTCCTGAATTCTCTCCAGACACGGACACGCTGATTGAAAATATTTTACCATAAAAACAAACTTTTGTATATAGGGTTCAAGGGTAGGTTTCGTTAACTTTCTGTGTCATTTATTAAGATATTTTTAAGTTTTCCTGTCTCATATATTTTTTGCAGAGACATCATAATTCCATATTTGGCATGTTCCCATGTAAGTCCGCCCTGGAAATAAACGGCATATGGTTCTTTCATCGGACCATCTGCGCTAAGTTCAATCGAGGAACCGGAAACAAATGCTCCCGCAGCCATAATTACCTGTGCATCATATCCTGGCATATCCCACGGTTCTGGACGAACAAAACTGTCTACCGGTGCGGCCGCCTGAATTCCCTCACAGAAAGCTACCATAAGTTCTGGATCATGAAATTCTACTTCCTGAATAATATCATGACGGCTCTCCTTGCTGTCAGGAATTACTTTAAATCCTAACTTTTCATAAATATTTGCCGCAAAAACCGCACCCTTTAACGCGCCCTTTACAACTGTTGGTGCTAAGAAAAGTCCCTGTGTAAGTGAAGTTGTAACGCCAAGCGTTGCTCCCACCTCTTTGCCAAGTCCAGGAGAAGTCAGACGGTAAGCTGCCCTGTCGATACATTCCTTTGTTCCACAAAGATAACCGCCGATCGGAGCAAGTCCGCCACCCGGATTCTTAATCAGAGAACCGACAATCAAATCTGCTCCTACCTGTGATGGTTCCTCAATCTCAACGAACTCTCCATAACAGTTATCTACCATACAGAGTACATCTGGTTTTCTTTCCTTAATAAAATGAATCAGCTCTCCAATTCTTTTTACAGAAAGAGTCGGGCGGGAGGCATAGCCTTTGGAACGCTGAATAGTAACAAGCTTTGTTTTTTCATTTAATGCCTTCTCAATACCATCCCAGTCAAACTCACCATCTGGCAGCAAATCTACCTGACGGTAACTGATGCCATATTCTGCAAGAGAGCCATTGGACGGACGAATCCCTATAACTTCTTCCAACGTATCATATGGCTTGCCTACAGGGGATAACAGTTCATCTCCTGGTCTAAGCTGGCTCATTAATGCAAGCGCAAGCGCATGTGTTCCACAGGTAATCTGTGGTCTTACCAATGCATCTTCTGTTCCAAATACATCAGCATAAATCTTCTCTAATGTCTCTCTTCCAATATCATTATATCCATAGCCAGTTGTCGGTGCAAAGCAAGCCTCACTTAAATGATTTTTCTGCATCGCACGGAGCACCTTCATCTGATTACATTCTGCAGTTTTATCTATAGATAAAAAGCGGTCTTTTAATTCTTCCTCTACTTTCATGCAAAAGTCGTAGACCGGCTTTGCGATTCCCATCTGTGCATAATACTCTTCCAGTATCTTATCTCTTTGTTCCATTACAGATTCCTTTCTCTTTTATTATATTTAAAACAGAATCAAGCAGGTTCTTTTCCTGTTCATATTCCTTTTTATTCAGCCAGACAACTTCTTTTTCCCGTCGAAACCAGGTAAGCTGTCTTTTTGCAAAACGTCTTGTATCTCTTTTGACTTTATCGACAGTCTCCTCTAAAGACATCTCCCCATCAAAATAATCAAAAAACTCTTTATAGCCAAGTCCCTGCATGGATACAAGATCCTTTGTGTATCCTTCTTCTATCAATCCTTTTACTTCCTCAAGAAGCCCGTCCTCCATCATCAGATCGACACGTCTGTTGATGCGGTCATACAGCACTTCTCTATCGTGATATAATACAAAATACGCAAAATTATAAGGGGAGTCTTTCTGCCTTTGTTCCTTATTATGCTCTGATAACTTATGTCCGGTCTCTTTATGGTATTCGAGTGCCCGGATTACTCTTTTTACATTATTAAAATGTACAATCTGTGCATATTCCGGGTCAACTTCCTTAAGAATTTCGTAAAGATATTCTTTTCCTTTTTCTTTCGCAAGCTGTTCTAATTCCTTTCGGTAACTCTCCTTTTCTTCATGCTCTGAAAAGTCAATATCATAAAGCAACGCCTGAATGTAAAATCCAGTTCCCCCGACAATAATCGGGATATGACCTGCAGCATAAATCTTCTCCATCGCATCTTTCGCTCTTTCTACAAAAACAACGACGTTGAATTCTTCTGATGGATCAAATTCATCTACCAGATAATGCGGCACTCCGTCCATTTCTTCCGGACGAATCTTTGCTGTACCGATATCCATCTTTTTATACACCTGCATGGAATCTGCACTGATAATCTCTCCGCCAATACTTTTTGCCAGACCAATAGAAAGCTTTGTCTTTCCGGCGGCTGTCGGTCCGGTTAATATAATAAGAGGTTTTTTCTGTTCCACAACCATCCCCCTCTACTGTACTCGCTTAAACTTTTTTTCTAATTCATACTTTGTCATAGAAATAATCGTTGGACGGCCATGTGGACACTGATATGGATTATCGAGCTTCATAAGCTGATCCATCAGTGCATCCATTTCTTGACAAGACATGGCTGTATTACCCTTTACGGCTGCCTTGCAAGCCATCGTTGCCAATCTGTCTGTGATCATTTCTAAATTCATCTTACCACTGTTTTCCTCAATCTGGTCAAAAATTTCGATAAACAGCTCCTGCGGGTCAATTCCGAGCAGATTCGCCGGAACCCCACGAATACAATACTCGTTTCCGCCGAATTCTTCAATAAGAAATCCAAGTTTTTTGAAAGATTCTTCACAAATCTTAAACTTCTGCTGTTCTTTTATGCTAAAAGTAAGAATGACCGGAGGGGCAACCATCTGCTGGACAATTGTATTATTTTCCAAATCTTTCTTTAACTTCTCATACATTACCTTTTCATGTGCCGCATGCTGATCTACAAAAAACAGCTTCTCATCAAATTCTACCAGCCAGTAGGTGCGGAACACCTGCCCGATGATACGGTGCTTTGGACGGGCTTCTTCGGAAAGGAGCGGAACATCGGCGAAGCTCATTTGGGTGCCTTTTCCGTAAGTATCTGCTTCTTTCAGGAGTTCTTTCTGTCCACTTGGCTTTTTATCCTGTTTTATTTGTCTGTCATCACTTTCCGAATATTCTTCGGCTTTTGCAGTACTTTCATCCATTGATTTTGGAATCACATCATCAATCTCTTTTTTGATTGCGTTGTTCTCTCCGACATGCAGTCGGGCAATTCTTTCTTCTATCGAACTTCTTCGATTTGAAATTTCTGTTGCATTTTCTGAATTTTCACCGTGTACCCCTGAATAACTATCGACACTTCCAGACATATTTCCCGTAGTGTTTTGGGCAGGATTTTGAATAGGATTTTGTGCATTATTCCCGTCATTGCCCTGGACAGAATCTCGCACATTATTTTCCATACTATTTTTTGCTAAAACAGATACCCTTTGCTCTGCAGCATCTCCCTGCTCTTTTCTCTTCTCAATCTCTCGAATCTTTTCTTGAGAGAGAGAGGAAAAACGCTCTTCAATCGCCCGTCTCTTTCTTTCAAATGGCTCTGGAATCTTCTTTACGCTTTCTTTTCCTTTCTTATCATTACCGATCCCTACTTTGGGAATCAGTTCTTTTTTTACAAAGCTGCTTCGAACTGCACTCATCACAGAGGAATACAGTTCTTCCGCATTTCGAAAACGCATCTCCATCTTTGCCGGGTGAACATTGGCATCAAAACAATGCGGGTCCATCGAAATCATTAAAGCTGTAAACGGGAACTTATGCACCATTGCATGTCCTTTATAACCTTCCTCAATCGCCTTGCTGATGATATTATTTTTCAGATAACGGCCGTTTACAAAATAATTCTCATAATTTCGATTTCCTCGGGAAATAACCGGCTTTCCGATATAACCGTCTACCAGAATTCCGTTTTCATTTCCCTTTACAGGAAGAAGATTCATCGCCACATCTCTTCCGAAAATGTTGTAGATCACATCTTTTAGATTTCCGTTACCGGAAGTAGATATTTTATTTTTATTATCACAGATAAACTTAAAAGAAATATCTGGATGGCTCAAGGCAAGACGCTGGATAAAGGATTCTACATAACCTGCCTCGGTCATTTTTGATTTTAAGAACTTTCTTCTTGCCGGTGTGTTAAAGAAAAGATTACGGATGATAAAAGTGGTTCCTTCAGGACATCCAATTTCATCATAGCTCTTTTCTTCTCCACCCTCTATCACATAGCGGATACCAGAAATTCCTTCATCTGTTTTCGTTACCAGTTCTACTTTGGCAACCGATGCGATACTCGATAAAGCTTCGCCTCGAAAACCAAGAGACACAACGGTCTCTAAATCACTCGCAGAACGGATCTTGCTGGTCGCATGCGGAAGAAAAGCCTTTCGAACCTGTTCTTTCTCAATGCCGCAGCCGTTATCTGTAATTCGTATAAAATCAATACCGCCGCCTTTGATTTCTACGGTAACTGCTGTAGAGTTGGCATCTACAGCATTTTCCACAAGCTCTTTTACAATAGAGGACGGTCGTTCAACAACTTCTCCGGCAGCAATCTGATTAATCGTACTCTGGTCAAGAACTCTTATCTCTGGCATAATTTCTCCCTTCTGACATTTTTATCTTTTCTCTATTATTCCATCACTTTTTATTTTTATGATCTCAATGCATTCATTATTATAGATATATCACTATGTTTGTATTAAGGAATAAACATACTATGTAACAGTCAATTTACTTACACTTCTTCTGCAACTCGTAAAGCTGATTCATTGCTTCCATCGGTGTCATATTACTGATATCTAACTTCTTCAATGTTTCTTCTACTTCACTTTTCTTTGGCTGTTCCGCAACCATTCCCATCGTATCAAACAGGGAAATCTGTACTGGTTCTACCTCTTCTGTATGTTTCTTTCCAATATTTTTTGTATTCGCTGTAATATCAGACTCTTCTAGTTCTGCTGCGATTTCCTTTGCTCTTTCTATAACAACTTCTGGAACGCCTGCAAGCTTGGCAACCTGAATACCATAACTCTTATCAGCACTTCCCTTAATAATCTTACGCAGGAAAATAATCGTATCACCTTTTTCCTGTACGGCAATGCAGTAATTATTAACACCTGGAAGCTTACCTTCTAATTCAGTAAGTTCATGATAGTGAGTCGCAAATAGTGTTTTCGCACCAGATAGTGAAGAACCAGCTATGTACTCTACAACTGCCCACGCAATAGAAAGTCCATCAAAAGTACTTGTTCCTCGTCCGATTTCATCAAGAATCAGGAGACTGTCCTTTGTCGCATGACGCAAAATATTGGCAACCTCACTCATTTCCACCATAAAGGTACTCTGCCCAGACGCTAAGTCATCAGAGGCACCTACTCTTGTGAAAATACGGTCCACGAGACCAATGTTAGCAGACTTTGCCGGAACAAAAGAACCAATCTGTGCCATCAGTACGATAAGCGCAGTCTGTCTCATATAGGTAGACTTTCCTGCCATATTCGGTCCGGTAATAATATCCACACGATTCTTTTTATGGTCAAGTAACGTATCATTGGCCACAAAAAGTTCCCCAGACATCATTTTTTCTACAACTGGATGGCGGCCATCTTTAATGTCGATAACGCCTCTCTGATTCAGCGTTGGTCTTACATACTGGTTTGTCTCTGCGACAAGCGCAAGAGAAGCAAACACGTCTGTCCATGCAATCACACTTGCTGTCTTCTGGATTCGCTCCATCTCAGCAGCAAGTTTTTCACGGATTGCCACATAAGTCTCATATTCTAAAGCGTACAACCTATCTTCCGCTCCAAGAATCGTTCTTGCAAGTTCGGACAGTTCTTCTGTTGTATAACGTTCTGCATTGGCAAGTGTCTGACGGCGAATATAGTAATCTGGCACTAAATCTTTATAAGAATTGGTTACCTCTATATAATAGCCAAACACTTTATTATAACGCACACGGAGATTTTTAATTCCTGTCTTTTCACGCTCTCGTTCTTCTAACTCGGCAAGCCAGGTTTTTCCATCGGTCTTTGCCTTCTTCAAATGATCAATTTCCTCATCAAATCCTTCTTTGATGATGCCGCCTTCCTTGATTGGGATTGGCGGGTCTTCCTCAATTGATGCCTCCAGTAACTCATGAAGATCTTCTAATGTATCCAAATCCCCGGCCATTTTAGCAAGAACCCCTTTACTGAACTGTGCAAGAATATCCTTGATATATGGCAGATACTGAATCGATGTCTTAAAAGAAATCAAGTCTCTTGGGTTCGCACTACGATAACTTACTTTCATTGTAAGACGCTCTAGATCATAGATAGAATTCATGTACTCACGAAGTTCTTCACGCGCCATAAGATTATCTTTTAACATTTCCACCGCATCCAGTCTGTCCTGAATCGCTGTTTTATGAATCAGTGGCTGTTCGATCATCTTACGGAGCATTCTCGCTCCCATCGCTGTTTTTGTCTTATCAAGCACCCACAAAAGACTTCCTTTTTTTCCTTTTTCTCTCAACGTCTCACAAAGCTCTAAGTTTCTTCTCGTAGAACTATCGATCACCATATAATTTTCTGTGGAATACACTTTTAATTCCATTAAGTGTGAAAGAGAATTCTTCTGAGTTTCATGAAGATACTGTAATAACGCACCACTTGCTATCACACCAAACGGATAATCCGTAAGACCGATTCCTTCTAAATTCGCAAGATTATACTGTTCTTTAATTAACATTTCACAATTATCTTTTTCAAAATAATAACTTGCAACCGGAGAAATAACTGCGCCGACCTTATCCTTGATAAAGTCAAAGTCCATGCCGCAGATACAAAATGCATCATTGCAGATAATCTCTGATGGCTGGAACTTATTCATCTCATCAAAAAGTGCGTCCTGATGTTCAACCTGCGTTGTTCGAAATTCACCGGTAGACAAATCACACACACCGATTCCGAACAGGTCATCTTCACAGAACACACTCATAATGAAATTATTTTTTGACTCATCAAGGCTCTGGGTCATAACATTGGTTCCCGGTGTAACTACACGGATAACATCCCTCTTTACAATTCCTTTGGCAGCCTTTGGATCCTCCACCTGCTCACAGATGGCAACACGAAATCCTTTCTCTACTAACTTATTAATATATGGTTCACAGGAATGGAAAGGCACCCCGCACATAGGCGCCTTTTCTTCCTGGCCACAATTTTTCCCAGTAAGAGTGATCTCTAACTCTCTTGACGCGGTAAGCGCATCCTCATAAAACATTTCATAGAAATCTCCCAGACGGTAAAACAAAATACAATCTTTATATTTATTCTTTATCTGGAAATACTGTTCCATCATTGGAGTTAGTTTAGCCATTGACGCTCAACCTCCCCAGATAATAGAATCCTTTGGATTCCTCTAATACAACAGGAACAATCTTTCCAATTAAAGAAGCATCTCCCTTAAAATGTACGACGCTGTTATTAGATAATCTTCCGGTAACCATTGTATCATCTTTCTCATCAATTTCTTCTACTAACACCAGTTCTGTATTACCAGTAAGCTTACCATTTTGCTCTTTTGCCGCCTCATTTACTACTTTTAATAAGCGGTCAAATCTTTCATGTACCACATCGTCTGGCACCTGGTCTGGCATTTTTGCCGCCGGAGTTCCAGAACGTTTAGAATAAATAAAGGTAAATGCACTATCGTATTTTGCCTTTCTCACGACATCAAGTGTCTCCTGAAAATCTTCCTCTGTTTCTCCCGGAAAACCTACGATAATATCTGTTGTAATCGCAATATCAGGCACAGCGGTACGAATCTTATCTACCAGCTCAAGATAATGCTCTTTTGTATATTTTCTATTCATTAACTTCAAAATACGACTGCTTCCTGACTGTACTGGCAAATGAAGATGCTTACAAATCTTCTTGGAATGTGCCATTACCTCAATAAGCTCATCAGACAAATCCTTTGGATGAGAAGTCATAAAACGAATTCTCTCGATTCCCTCTACCTCTTCTACCATTGTAAGAAGCTTTGCAAAACTGATTGGATTCTCCAAGTTCTTACCATAGGAGTTTACATTCTGTCCAAGAAGCATGACTTCCACAACACCCTCGGATGCTAACTTCTTCACCTCTGCTACAATATCTTCCGGCTTTCTGCTTCGCTCTCTTCCTCTTACATAAGGAACGATACAGTAACTACAGAAGTTATTACAGCCAAACATAATATTTACGCCAGCCTTAAATCCAAACTTACGGTCACTTGGCAGGTCCTCAATAATCTGGTCTGTCTTCTCCCAGACATCAAATACTCTCTTTCTTCCAGAAAGGCATTCATATAAAAGCTCTGCCAGCTTAAAAATATTGTGAGTTCCAAAAACCACATCGACAAACTTGAATGTTGTCTTTACCTTTTCCTGTTCCTCCGGCTCCTGCATCATACAGCCACACATGGCAATAACCATCTCTGGATTCTTCTTTTTATAATTCTTTAAAGCACCAAGTCTTCCATAAACACGAACATTCGCATTCTCACGAACTGTACAAGTATTATAGTAGACAAAGTCAGCCTTTTCTGTGTCCGCTTTCACATAACCGATATCCTCAAGAATACCATTTAACTTCTCAGAATCCTTAAAATTCATCTGGCATCCAAAAGTCTGATCATAGAATGTCAGCTTACGTCCAATCTCTAATTCTCTTTCCTTTATAATCTCTCTACACTTTGCAATAAAATACCGCTGTCTCTCCGGTTCCTGTTCCGGTGCAGGCGCGGTCGTATCAATTAATTCATAGTTTATATTCGTCATTATAATTATTTAACCTCCAAGTGTGTAAAATCAACTTCCTCCCGGTTCACCACGCCGTAGATGCGGTTCCGGGTGGTCTGTGCCTTGTTGGAGACGATGGCCACCTTTTCCCCCACCAGGGCGTTGGTCAGGCTGGACTTGCCCACGTTGGGCCGTCCGCACACGGTAATCATGGCGACGTTTTTGATGTTTGACATAGGTGATCCTCAACTTTCTTTGAGCATTTTCGCGGGCGATCCCGCCCCGCCTGTTTCACAGTATCACACGCCCGCCGGAAAAACAACCGTTCCGGCGGCATTTCTTCGGGGAGATGCGGGAATTTCAGCAAAATTGCGGCGCTTCTGCTCTTGCCAGGGGCCTATGGAGCTGGTATACTGATAGAGATTTTGTCGAATTTACTCCGGGAGGTGCATATATGTCAGCCTCGGTCCCCACTCTCTTCACGGAAACCACGCTGGACGGCTTCCCCCTGTGGGTGGTCCTTCTGATCTGCGGCGGCGTCTTTCTGGCCGGCTTTATGGACGCCATCGCCGGGGGCGGCGGCATTATCTCCGTCCCTGTATACCTGATGGCCTTCTCCGGCCTGCCCACCCACTTTGTTTTGGGCACCAATAAGCTCTCCTCCTGCATCGGCACCGCGTTTTCCACCGCCCGCTTCATCCACCAGGGGTACGTTCACTGGCGGCTGTTCCTGCCTGCCGCCGGGCTGGCGGTGGCAGGCTCCGTCTGCGGGACCCAGCTGCAGCTTCACACGCCGGATGTGGTGCTGAAGTATCTGCTGCTGGCGGTGCTGCCGGTTTGACAACCGGGTGGGAAAATCCTATACTGAAAACAGAAACAAAATCGGCAGGGGCGCCGCATGGATGCGCCTTTGGAAGGGGAAGATAAAAATGCTCTGGGCAATTCTTTCAACGCTGCTCGTCGGCGCGGTGGCCGGCTGGCTGGGCCGCCGCGCTGCTCATCGGGACGTATGACGGCTACTACGGCCCCGGCACCGGCACCTTTCTGATGCTGGTGTTCATCCACTTGGGCAAGATGGACACCCGCCACGCGGCCGGCGGGGTAAAGGTCATCAACCTGGCCTCCAACATCGGCGGTGTGTGCTCCGCCCTGATGGCGGGGACCGTCGTTCTGGGTGTGGGGCTGGCGGCCGCTCTGGCCTCCATCCTGGGACACTATCTGGGCGCCGGCCTGGCCATCAGGAACGGCAGCAAAATCGTCCGGCCTGCGGTGGTGGTCGTGCTGCTCCTGCTGCTGGTGAAGGTGATCTCGGAGCTGCTGTTTCCGAACTTCTGGAATTGACGCCCCATAGACAAGGGCCTCCGCATACAGCGGAGGCCCTTTTTGCGCGGTCTTACCGCTCCAGCAGCTTTTTCAGGTACCAGCCCGTGAAGCTCGACCGGCAGGCGGCCACCTCCTCCGGCGTCCCGGTGCAGACTATGGCGCCGCCGCCGTCGCCCCCCTCGGGGCCCAGGTCGATGATGTGGTCGGCGGTCTTGATGACGTCCAGGTTGTGCTCGATGACCACCACGGTGTTGCCCACATCCACCAGCTTTTGCAGGACATCGATCAGCCGCTGTACGTCATAGCTGTGCAGGCCGGTGGTGGGTTCGTCCAGAATATAGATGGTCCGGCCGGTGGAGCGCTTGCTCAGCTCGGTGGCCAGCTTGACCCGCTGGGCCTCGCCGCCGGACAGGGTGGTGGAGGGCTGGCCCAGCTTGACGTAGCTCAGGCCCACCTCGTAGAGGGTCTGGAGCTTGTTGTATAGCCGGGGGAGGTTCTCAAAGAAGGGAAGGGCCTCCTCCACCGTCATCTCCAGCACCTCATAGATGTTCTTGCCTTTGTAGCGCACCTCCAGGGTCTCCCGGTTGTACCGCTTGCCCTTGCACACCTCGCAGGGCACGTAGATGTCGGGGAGGAAGTGCATCTCGATTTTCAGCAGGCCGTCGCCCTGGCAGGCCTCGCAGCGCCCGCCCCGGACGTTGAAGGAGAAGCGGCCCGGGCCGTAGCCCCTGGCCTTGGCGTCGGAGGTGGAGGCGAACAGATCACGGATGTCGTTGAACAGGCCGGTATAGGTGGCCGGGTTGGAGCGGGGGGTGCGGCCGATGGGGGACTGGTCAATGTCGATGACTTTATCCAGGAACTCCTCCCCCTCGATGCCCGCGTGCTTTCCAGGCCGGGTCTTGGCCCGGTTCAGGTCGGCGGCCAGCCGCTTGAACAGGATCTCGTTGACCAGGGAGGACTTGCCGGAACCGGACACGCCGGTGACGCAGGTGAAGGTGCCCAGGGGGATGGACACGTCCACGCCCCGCAGGTTGTTCTCCGCCGCGCCCCGGATGGTGAGGAAGTTCCCGCTGCCCTTGCGGCGCTCGGTGGGGACGGGGATCCTTTTGCGGCCGGACAGGTAGTCGCCGGTGATGGAGCCGGGGGTGTTCATGACCTCTTCGGCGGTGCCGGCGGCCACCACCTCTCCGCCGTGAACGCCGGCGCCGGGGCCGATGTCCACGATATAGTCGGCCGCCCGCATGGTGTCCTCGTCGTGCTCTACCACCAGCAGGGTGTTGCCCAGGTCGCGCAGGTGCTTCATGGTGTCCAGCAGCATGTCGTTGTCCCGCTGGTGCAGACCGATGGACGGCTCGTCCAGAATATAGAGCACCCCCATGAGGGAGGAGCCGATCTGGGTGGCCAGGCGGATGCGCTGGCTCTCGCCGCCGGACAGGGTGGCGGCAGCCCGGCTCAGAGTGAGGTACTGGAGCCCCACACTCTGGAGGAAGCCAAGGCGGTTCTTGATCTCCTTGAGGATGCGGTCGGCGATGAGGTGCTTCTGGGGGGTGAGCTCCAGGCCGTCCACGAAGGCCAGGGCGTCGTTCACCGACTTGCGGCAGAAGGCGTCGATGCTGATACCCCCCACCGTGACGGCCAGGGCCTCCTTCCGCAGGCGCTTGCCGCCGCAGTCGGGGCAGGGCCGCTCAGCCATGCACTCCTCCAGATCCCGGCGCATGGCGTCGCTCTGGGTCTCCCGGTAGCGGCGCTCCAGGTTGTTGACCACGCCCTCGAAGGCCTGCATCAGGGTGCCCTTGCCGTTCTCCCGGTCGTAGGTCAGCTTGAGCTTCTCCCCCTTGGTGCCGTAGAGGATCACGTCCATGACCTCCTCCGGCAGTTCCTCCACCGGGGTGGTGAGCTTGAAGCCGTATTTCTTGGAGAGGGCCTCAAAGTACATGCGGGAGATGGAGTCACCCTTGATGTTGTTCCAGCCGGAGGCGGTGATGGCGCCCTCCAGGATGGAGAGCTTCCTGTTGGGGATGATGAGGTCGGGATCCACCTTGAGCTGGGCGCCCAGGCCGGTGCAGGTGGGACAGGCGCCGTAGGGGTTGTTGAAGGAGAACATGCGGGGGGAGAGCTCCTCGATGGAGATGCCGCAGTCTTCGCAGGCGTAGTTCTGGGAAAAGAGGATGTCCCGGTCTTCGTCCACAATGTTGATGACCACCAGGCCGCCGGCCAGGGCGGCGGCGGTCTCCACGCTGTCGGTGAGGCGGCGGTGGATGTCCTCCTTGATGACCAGCCGGTCCACCACAATCTCGATGTTGTGCTTCTTGTTCTTGTCCAGGGGGATCTCCTCGGTGAGATCGTAGAGCGAATCGTCGGCCCGGCAGCGGACATAGCCCGACTTGCGGGCGTCCTCCAGCAGCTTCTGGTGGGTGCCCTTCTTGCCCCGCACCACCGGGGCCATGATCTGGATGCGGGTGGCCTCGGGCAGGGCCATCACCTGGTCGATGATCTGGTCGATGGTCTGCTGCTGGATCTCCTTGCCGCACTTGGGGCAGTGGGGGGTGCCCACCCGCGCCCACAGCAGGCGGAGGTAGTCGTAGATCTCCGTCACCGTGCCCACGGTGGAGCGGGGGTTCTTGGAGGTGGTCTTCTGGTCGATGGAGATGGCGGGGGACAGGCCGTCGATGTAGTCCACGTCCGGCTTCTCCATCTGGCCCAGGAACATGCGGGCGTAGGAGGAGAGGGACTCCACATAGCGGCGCTGGCCCTCGGCGTAGATGGTGTCAAAGGCCAGGGAGGACTTGCCCGAGCCGGACAGGCCGGTGAGCACCACCAGCTTGTCCCGGGGAATGTCCACGTCGATGTTTTTCAGGTTGTTCTCCCGCGCGCCTTTGACGAAAATATGGTCGAGCATACGTGTGGTTCTCCTTTGTTCAGGGGTTTACAGGGGCTGTTCGCCGGGCCGGGGCGGCCGGGCATGGCGGACGAGATCCTCCCGCACGGCCCCCCATTTCCGGTAGTTTTCCCGGCCCTGCCGCAGGGTCATTCCCCGGTTTTCGTCGCTGGGGGCGTCCTCGTCCGGGTCGAACACGTCGTTCTCCCAGAAGCACACCGGGCAGATGTAGGCAATGGCCTCCTCTTTGGGGACAGGAAAGGTGAGGCACCCGCAGCAGGGACAGGGGTAGCTCCCCGCCGGCCCCTCCGGCTCCGGCTCAAGCGGCTCCGGAGTGCAGGACGGGCCGTCGGACGGGGAGGGCACAAAGCTGGCGTTGGTGGCCTGGGGCAGATAGAAGAATTTTTCTGTTTTGTCCATAGAACGGCATCCTCCGGGTCAGGGGGCGAACACGGGACGAAATACATACGCCCACAGGGCCCACAGCAGATGGGCGGAGCCCAGCACCCCGGCGGATACGCGCACCCACCTGGGCGGTCTGGGCCAGACGGCCAGGGCGATAAGGGCGAAGGCCGCAAGCCCCAGCAGAAAAGGGGCGTACATGACCAGCAATGTGTCCCAGCCCATATCCCACCGGCCCATGTTCAGTACCCGAACACCTTGGCCACGCCCTCCAGCATGTCGCGGATGGGCAGGCCGTAGGGGCAGCGCTTCTCGCAGGCGCCGCACATGACGCAGGAGCCGGCGTGGTAGGGCATAGCCTTGTAACGCTGCTCGGCCCAGCCGGCCAGGCCGTACTTGCGGGCGTAGTTGGCCATCAGAAAGTTGGAGGGGATGTCAATGCCGTTGGGGCAGGGGGCGCAGTAGCCGCACCGGCGGCAGAACTGGGTGCCCAGCTCCTTCCGCACGGCGTCGCACCGGGCCAGCTCTTCCGCGGTCAGGGGGGCGGCAAGGTCCACAGAGGCGTTGCGGTCCACTTCCTCAGGGGAGCCCATGCCGGGAATCATGATGTCGATGACCCCGGAGGCGGCGATGTACCGCAGGGCCAGATCCCATTCGTCCAGGTTGCCGCCGGCCAGGGGCTTCATGGCGATGGTGCCGATGCCCTTCTCCCGGGCCAGGGCCAGCACGTCCCGCCCCTGATCCTCCACAATATTATAGGGGAACATAACGGTTTCAATGCGGTCGGCGTAGTCCTCCACCAAAATTTTAAGCGCATCAGCGCTGTGGGCGGTGACGCCGATGTGGCCGATCTTCCCGGCCTCCCTGGCCGCCGTCAGGGCCTCGTAGGCGCCGCCGGGGCCGAATACCTTCTCAATGTCCTTCTCCGGCAGGTTGTGGAGCTGATACAGGTCGATGTAGCCGGTGCGCAGGTTGCGCAGGCTGGTCTCCACGTCGGCGGCCATGGAGGCGGCGTCCCGGCTCATGCTCTTGGTTGCCAGGATAAACTTGTCCCGGCGGCCCTCCAGCGCGGCGCCCAGATACTCCTCGGAGACGGTATAGCCCCGGGCGGTGTCGATGTAGTTGATGCCGTACTCCTCCAGCTTATCTACCACAGCCTTGGTGTTGGCCCCGTCGGCCCGCTGGATGGGGATACCGCCAAAGGAGACTACAGCGGCCTTCAGGCCGGTCTTGCCCAGTGTCACATAGTTCATAATCCATACCTCTTATTCCATGCCCGGCTCACGCCGGACGTATTTGGGAAGTCTTTCCGCCGCCGGACGGGGGAACAGGCCGCCGGCCGGCCGGTCAAGTCATACATAATAGCAGTCCTCGCGCCATTTCCGGGGATTGGCATCAATGTAGCTCCAGATGCGCCGGTAGTCCGCCTCGCCGCGGATGACGTGGTCGTGAAAGGATTTCTGCCAGAGGGGAATGCCCGCCCGCTTGGCGGCGGCCCGTTTCATAGAGCCGATCACGGTGGAGAGCGGCTTTGTAGGGGCGGATATTATCCGCCCGTCCGGCTCCGCAAGCGCCAGAATCAGGTGAATATGATTGGGCATGACGACGAATTTATCCAGCGCAACATTGGGGTAGTGCGCCGGGATGGCGCGGATGGCCTCATCTACCACACGGCCAATGGAGGAAAGCTGAATACCCTGCGGCGGGCATATGATATCCGCCCCTACGGACGGCTGCCAGAAAAGCGGCTGTTTGTCTTTTGTGCAGAGGGTGATGAAATAATAGCCCGCCTGGCTGTAATCATAGTTTGGCAGCCGGTTCGGCTTCCGTCTGGGCAGCGCCATGCCCCTCACCCATGTCCCCGCAGCTCGATGATGCGGTCGCGCAGGACGGCGGCGTACTCGAATTCCAGCCGCTTGGACGCCTCCCGCATCTCCTTCTCCAGCTTGGCGATGGCAGTCTCCCGCTCCTTTTTGGAGAGGGCCTTCTGAGAGTGGGGCAGCTCGCCCTTGTCGCCGGACAGGTCGATCACGTCGCGGACGGACTTGATGACCGTCTTGGGCACGATGCCGTGCTCCCGGTTGAAGGCGTCCTGCTTGGCCCGGCGGCGCTCGGTCTCGTCGATGGCCCGGCGCATGGAGGGGGTGATGGAGTCGGCGTACATGACCACCAGGCCGTCGGCGTTGCGGGCGGCCCGGCCGATGGTCTGGATGAGGGAGGTCTCCGACCGGAGGAAGCCCTCCTTGTCGGCGTCCAGGATGGCCACCAGGGACACCTCCGGCAGATCCAGGCCCTCACGGAGCAGGTTGATGCCCACCAGCACGTCGAAGGTACCCAGGCGCAGGTCGCGGATGATCTCCATGCGCTCGATGGTGTCGATGTCGTGGTGCATATAGCGCACCTTGATGCCCGCGTTGGTGAGGTAGGCGGTGAGATCCTCCGCCATCTTTTTGGTGAGGGTGGTGACCAGCACCCGTTCCGAGCGGGCGGTGCGGGCGTTGATCTCGCCGATGAGGTCGTCGATCTGCCCCTCCACCGGGCGGACCTCGATGCGGGGGTCCAGCAGGCCGGTGGGACGGATGACCTGCTCCACGACCTGCCCTGACCGGGTGCGCTCGTATTCCCCGGGGGTGGCGGAGACATAGATGACCTGGTTGAGCCGCTGCTCAAACTCCGGAAATTTCAGCGGCCGGTTGTCAAAGGCGCAGGGGAGCCGGAAGCCGTAATCCACCAGGGTGGTCTTTCGGGCCCGGTCCC
>OLRX01000227.1_pt1 | contig 54578 bp, 44 predicted proteins | sample 1672991 | NCBI WGS metagenome assembly OLRX01 (sample SAMEA3136744, study PRJEB25190) | human gut metagenome | biome: human gut; feature: human-associated habitat; material: faeces | place: Austria | collected 2013
GGGATAAACGCTGAAGGCATCTAAGCGTGAAGCCCCCCTCAAGATGAGATATCCCATACGCAGGTAGTAAGACCCCTTGAAGACGACAAGGTAGATAGGTCAGAGGTGGAAGTGTGGTGACACATGGAGCTGACTGATACTAATCGGTCGAGGGCTTGACCAAAAGGTCTGAGAGAGCGACAGAAGATTTGCGGAGGAAGCCGTTGAAAGCTTGCTTTCATAAGGCTGGATCCGAAAAGCTTCAGGCATTGGCGAAGCCAATGACATGAATAAAACCGTCAGGTTTTATGAATGAGTCGCTAAGTTGTGGAAAAAAAGTTGTAGGTATTCGGTAGTTCAATATGTGGTTTTGAAGGTATGTATAGATTTAAGGGAACCGTCGGTTAGTATCTGATGGTTCCTTTTTTGTCTATAAACATACTAGTATATCGTTTTCGAAATGACTATACCATTCGCTTGTCTGCGAACCTGATTGCACAGTCCTAAAAGCCTCAGCGTAGCCCGCTATGCCTGCGTTTTTAGAACCGTACACTCAAATTCGCATTCTCCGCGGTTAGTACAGTTATTTACGAAACGATGTACTAAAAGGTATATAGATCACTAATTGGTTGTATACTGGAAATACTATTCCCTGTTATGTTACAGGGAAGGGGAGTTTCAAAGAGAAAAATACCTGGAGTACACTCTCCTGTGCTTAGGTAGGATTGGAGGAAATAATGGAGAAGAAAAAGTTTCAGATGCCTCATACTTATATCATCATTTTTGGGGTTATCCTGGTAGCCGCATTGCTGACCTGTTTCATTCCGTTAGGAAAGTATGATACAAAAGAGATCACCTATACAGTTAATGGGTCAGAAAAAACAAGAACTGTTGTAGATCCGGACAGTTTCCAGTATATTCTGGATGAGGACGGCAATAAAGTGACACAGGCGGCACCGCTTTTTGGTACAGAAGATTTTGGCGGCCGCGGTGGTATAGTCAATTATGTATTTGAAGGTATGACTACGGGAAGCAGAGGAGGCGGAGCAGTTGCTATTATCGCGTTCACTCTGGTAGTTGGCGGAGCTTTTGGTATTGTTCTCAGAACCGGAGCAGTTGAAAGTGGTATTATGCGTGTTATCAGCCTGACAAACGGTAAAGAGATCATCCTGATCCCGATTCTGATCACACTGTTTTCACTGGGTGGTGCTGTATTTGGAATGGGTGAAGAGGCAATTCCGTTTGTTATGATCCTGGTTCCTATGTTTATTGCTATGGGATATGACGCAGTTGTAGGCATCATGTGTAGTTATGTAGCAACACAGGTTGGTTTTGGCAGTTCCTGGCAGAATCCTTTTGGACTGGCAGTTGCCCAGGGCATTGCAGGTATCCCTGTTATGTCAGGTGCATGGTTTCGTATTCCATTATGGATCTTCTTTACTGTTTTAACCATTGTATTTACCATGCGCTATGCAGTAAAGATTAAAAAGAATCCAACCATGTCTGTTGCATATGAATCTGATCGTGAATACAGAGAAGATTTTAAAAATAATAAAAATGAAGACAAACCATTTACTTTAGGCCATAAACTGGTTCTTATAGATATCCTTGTATGTGTTATCTGGACGGTTTGGGGCGTTGTAAAAAACGGTTATTATATTCCTGAGATTGCTTCACAGTTCTTTGTAATGGGGGTGGTTGCAGGTATTATTGGACTGATCTTCCATTTAAATGATATGCACTTAAATGATATTCCAGCGTCCTTTAATCAGGGTGCAGCTGATCTGTTAGGTGCAGCAATGTGCATAGGTATGGCACAGGGTATCATTATTATCTTAGGTGGAACAGATGCTTCTTCCGGAACTGTATTAAACACCATTCTCCACAGTATCAGTGGTGCAATGCAGGATCTCCCTCCAGTTGTTTCAGCATGGTTTATGTATGTATTCCAGTCTGTATTCAACTTCTTTGTTGTATCTGGTTCCGGACAGGCAGCTCTTACTATGCCGATCATGGCACCTTTAGCTGATCTGGTAGGTGTAGAACGTCAGATAGCAGTTCTTGCGTTCCAGCTGGGTGATGCATTTACAAACTTTATCGTACCTACTTCCGGCTGTCTGTTAGGCGCACTGGCTGCAGCAAAACTGGAGTGGGGGAGTTGGGCAAAGTTCCAGATCAAGTTCCAGGCAGTCCTGGTTGTATTTGCTTCCCTGGCAGTGGTCCTTGGCGTTGTCATCGGACTGTCATAATGTTACAGTTCAACTGTAACGTCATAATTGCCATAACAAAAGCTTAACTTGCTTATCCATTTTGTCAGGATTATAATGTTCCTCAAACGTCTGTGAGATAACAGGGTGTGAAAGGAGTGCAGCAAAATGGAATTAATGATCATTATCGTTCAGGAACCGGATTATCCAAAGCTTTCAGGTACTTTTATTCATAATCGTGTAATGGCAACGAAGTTCAGTACAGAGGGATTGTATCTGAATAAGAAAAATATTACATTAATGGTATGCATTGAAAAAGAGAGAGAAGAGGAAATCCTGAATTATATCCGTCAAAGCTGTACAGAACGAATGGAAGAACGTCAGGTCTGTGAATATAATGGAATGACTATGGTAGACATTACCAAAGGTGTAAAAGTAGGCGGTGCCATTGTATTTTTTCTGGATGTTGACCGGATGATGAAGTTTTAATTAAAAGAAGATAAGAATGTAAAGAGCCCCATTTTGCAGAAAGATGCAAGATGGGGCTTAAATTTAAAAATGTTATCACATGCCAAGCATAGTAGCAGCAGTGCGAATGATAATGCCTGCAAATAATCCAATAAATGGATCCGAAATAGCGGTTACAGCTAAAGTTACACTGGAAGCAAGTGCAGATGAAGGAGTTGCGTCAGTGAATGCAATACGCAGGTTTTCTGGCAATGTTAAAAACGCACCAAGTACGAATAAGACGCCTGCAACAGAAGCAGGGGGAATCAATCGGATCAGTTTTGGCAGTACACCGGTGGCAAGAACGATTGCCATGATCACCATAAGAATAACTGCAGATGTAACCGGATGAGGTGCGGCTGCAGAAGCAGAAATGACAACAGAGATAGGTGAACCTCCAAACAGGGAAGAAAGAGCATCTGCCAAACCGGAATAAATAGATACCTGATTTGGATTTGCGGCAATACCAGATATTCCCTGGGTGATTCCTGAAGTAGCAATATTCCCGCCTATAGTAAGACACATTACGGAAAGAGTACCAAGAATAATTTTTGTATTGATCATTGGCTTCTGAAATTCAAATTTATCTTCCACTTCGATTTTTGTTATATTTTCTATTTTGCATATCTTTCCAACGATCATAGTAATTACAATAGCAGCCAGACTTGCGTAACCAATATTTTGAGTAAAAAGATAAATAATGGAACATATAAGTATAGACAAGCTTCCAATCAGCCAACAATTTTTTGTCATATCAAGAGCAACTTTACACAGTACAATTCCTACACCAGCCATCATAGCGCAAACCAGATTTTCACCGGCAAAGCCAGTTAAGGTACTGAGAAGTCCAAAAGCACCGATAAGTGTCATTAGAATGCCGGCAAACATTACGATAGAAATACGTTCACGGCGGTTGCGGCCAAGTGTACCGGCCATGATAAGTGTTTCTGCCTGAAAAGAGATAGGAACAGCTGAATGAAATACAAGACAACCTACAATTCCTACAATATATGCTAACAAGGATGGCATCATAGCAAAGCCAAAGGACATTGCCATAACAGATTGATTAATACTGGTAAGTGCACCGGCAATACCGCCGATAACATCAGAAAAAGTAATCATTTTTGAGTCCTTCTTTCTTTAAGTGGAAGAATTGTTATAAGATTCCTGGAATTTGGCTTAAAAGTGTATGGCATACATGCTCTGCTTCTGAGTAAAGCTCAGATTCGTTGATACGCTGAAGTTTTCCATTATGGAATACAATCTGACCATTGATCATGGTCATCCAGACATCATTCTGGTAACCAACACGTCCCAATAAATCTTTTGGATCATGAGCAGCCCCAACCATGTCCAGGCGTTCTGTATCAATTGCAAATAAATCAGCAGCTTTGTTGATCTCAAGACTGCCGATATCAGAACGGCCAAGAAGCTTTGCACCGTCTGTAGTAGCAGCGCGTAAAAGATCGTATGCAGAAACACAGCCACCACGCTGTTTGCAATGATATGCTTGAAGTAAAAATCCAGTGCGGATACAGCTGAGCATACTGGAGCCATCATTGGTAGCACTGCCATCACAACCAAGACCGACAGGAACTTGAAGTTCTTTTAAGCGTTTAAGATGTAAAATATTGACGCCTCCCAACATAGCAGCTTCAGGACAGTGTGAAATTCCGCTGCCATAATAAGCCAGCTTTTTATATTCATCGTCATTAAGCTCCCAGCAATGGGCAAACCATACATTTTCACCAATAAACCCATGTTTTTCACACCAGTCAAGGGAGCGCATACCATAACGTTCAACCATGGCAGCATTTTCTCCTTCCGCGAGATGCGTATGGAGATGAACACCGGTATCCCGCGCAAGGTCCACTGATTTCGTGAAAGTTTCTTCATAACAGTTAGTGGGCTGACAGGGAGCTAACACAATTTGATGCATCGAATACGGAGAAGAATCATGGTGATCATGGATTAACCGTCTGGCATCTTTGAGATAGTTTTCTGTAGTTTCTACCATTCCGTCAGGTATTGTACTTCCAAGATGGTGGGGAAGTGTGTTAACACCACGTCCAGCATGAAAGCGGAGACCGATTTTTGATGCTGCATCCATTTGGCGATCAATAGGATTGTTCCTGGTATAAGGTGTATAACAGTATTGCAGATCAAAAGCAGTAGTACATCCGTGTTTTATAAGATCAGCCATTGCAGTTAAAGAGGCATAATAAATATCCTCATCACTGAGACGTACAAAAATGCGGTATATCTCATCAAGCCACTCTAAAAGAGTCATATTATAACATTCTATTTTTGAAATGTTCCGTACAAAAGATTGGAAAAAGTGGTGGTGTGTATTAATGAGACCAGGATAAATGATCTTTCCGGTACAATCAATGGTTTTGGTATTTTCTGGTACAGAAAGGTTGGGGCCTATCTGCAGGATCTTTTTGTCACTGATCAGAATATCTCCATTTGTATAAACGGTATCCTGGGCATCACATGTTACAATTGCCCGTGCATTTTTTAGTAAAACGGTACTCATAAACCACGTCTCCTTTACAGTAAAATAGGATCAAGACCTTGACATAAAAATGGTAAACCTTATACTAAGTATAAAGTCAATAGTCATTTGATAAAAAGGGGATATAATTATGGATATAATACACAGTACAAGCCAGCCAAACGAAGGAACACTTACTGTATCTGAAATTGCATCTATATATGGAGTGAGCAGTCAGGCAATCCGCTTATATCACAAGGAGGGACTGTTAGTTCCTGTAAGTACAGATGAGAATGGGTACAGAAAATATTCATATAATCAAATATATACGTTAGCAACGATATGCTATTTGCGTAAACTAAATCAACCTATAGCAAGGATCCGGGAGTATATTCAAAATGATAATGTAAAGGATAATCTGGTTGTACTTCACAATTCAATTAAAGAAATGCAGGAGCATCAGAGAGAGATCCAGAAAGCAATTAATGTATTGGAGAAAAAAATTCAGTTTGTTGAAAAACATCTGCCTGATATAGCAGAGAATAAGCCGCATATTGAAACATTCCCAATCCGCTTTTATGTGAGTTTAGGGAGTGAAATATCAGCCGCCGCCAGCAGTGCCTTTTTTAAATATCCTACATTTGTTCAATACAATAATCTTTCCAGTGGAAAATCACAGACAAAATTTGGGGCTTTTTTAGATAGTGAGGTCCCGGCTGATCTGTTGGAGCTGGACCGGTTGGAAGTTATTCCCAAAGGGCGTTATGTAACTGCATATTTAAAAGGAGCGTACGATACGATCTATTCCAAAATTCAGTTATTAAGAAGCCGGTTTTCAATGCTGAAGCTGGAAGATGAAGCTTTTTGCATAAATATAGTGGATCAGTTTGTTGAATCGTCACAGGAATCTTATGTGGTTTATGCACAGATAAAGATCTGTGATGAAGAATGAGACCGCATATAGTGTTGCTTGTTTTTATTTTCCACTCATTATATAATGAGCGCAGGGAAAAACAAGCGGCTGCGCAGCAGACATTTGTTTTTCTAGGGACATTAACGAACGAATCGCCTGCGTAAGCAGGCAGTAGAGCGCGAATGCGCGGGATTCGAGAGTGGACGAGAGCGCAGGGGAAAAGTTGTAAAAACAACAAAATCACAAACAATGAGGAAAAAACACATGGAAGAAGCATTAAGCTGTATTGGACGGATGCCAATTTTTAATGGGATTGAGGAAGAGGAATTATATACATTGATCAAATGCTGCGATGGACAGATGGCGATGTTTGAAAACGATCAGTGGATCTTTCAGGCGGGAGAAGAGCTGGGGTATATCATGGTAGTTTTAAAGGGACGTCTGGCAGTTGTTCAGGAAGATTTCTGGCATCAGCAAAAAGAGATGATCTATATTATGCCGGGAGAGATATTTGGTGAAAATTATGCCAGTGCAGGTAATAAAATACTGCCTGTAAGCATCAAAGCAGCAGAAAAAAGTGAAGTTCTGTTTTTAGATTACGAACGCTCTCTTACCTTCTGTACCATGGCATGCCCATTTCACAGCATGATGGTTCATAACCTGATCAGTATCATGAGTACAAACAAAGACCGCGCAGAAGAAAAATTAGAACATATATCCCAGAAAACAACAAGAGATAAACTACGATCCTATTTATCCTGTAGAGCTTTACAGGAAGGCAGCAGCAGCTTTGATATTCCATATAACCGCCAGGAGCTGGCTGACTACCTGGGTGTAGACCGCAGCGCCATGTCCAGTGAGCTTGGAAAGATGAAAGCAGATGGGATCCTGGAATTTAAGAAAAACCATTTTACATTAAAAAGATATTGACCCTGGTAGCATTAAAATAAAACTCCGGAGGACGATCTTGATGATCCAATGCTCCGGAGTTTTTATTTCAATATCGGGTTTTATCAGGTTTTAATTTGCACTTTGCAGGATTACTTCTGGTTATTCTCTTTCTTCATTTCAGCTAACTTCATAGCACGAACCTTTAATGGAAGTCCGAACAGAGTGATGAAGCCGTCTGCATCATGGTGGTCGTAAAGATCACCGGTTGTAAAGGATGCTAAGGACTCGCTGTATAAGGAGTATGGAGAAGTGGTTCCGGCTTTGATGATGTTGCCCTTGTAAAGTTTAAACTTAACTTCACCGGTTACATATTCCTGAGTGGACTCTACGAATGCTTTTACAGCGTCGCAAAGTGGGGTGAACCATTTTCCTTCGTAAACGATCTGAGCCAGCTTGTTGCCCATATCCTTCTTAACTTCCATGGTAGCACGGTCAAGAACCAGTTCCTCCAGCTGTTTGTGGGCAGCCATTAAAATGGTTCCGCCTGGAGTTTCATAAACGCCACGGGACTTCATACCTACTACACGGTTCTCAACGATATCTACAATACCGATACCATGCTTTCCACCCAGCTCATTTAACTTGCGGATAATATCAGAAACTTTCATCTTAACGCCGTTTACGCTGGTAGGAACACCCTTTTCAAAGGTCATAGTAACATATTCATCTTCATCTGGTGCCTGCTCCGGGGTAACACCCATAACCAGCATGTTGGAGAAGTTTGGCTCTAAGGAAGGATCTTCCAGTTCCAGACCTTCGTGGCTTACATGCCAGATGTTGCTGTCACGGCTGTAGCTGTGGCTGTGGTCAAATGGAAGATCAATACCATGCTGCTTGCAGTATTCGATCTCATCCTCACGGGACTGCATGGTCCATACGTCAGTCATACGCCATGGAGCGATGATCTTGATGTCTGGGGCAAGAGCCTTAATAGACAGCTCAAAACGGATCTGGTCATTTCCCTTGCCGGTAGCACCGTGGCAGATGGCAACAGCGCCTTCTTTACGTGCGATGTCAACCAGTCTTTTGGCAATAGCCGGACGAGCCATGGAAGTACCTAATAAGTATTCATTTTCATAAACTGCATTTGCCTTTACACATGGCATAATGTAGTTGTCGCAGAAATCATCTACTAAATCTTCAATATATAATTTAGAAGCTCCTGACAGCTTTGCTCTCTCTTCCAGTCCCTCTAACTCTTTTCCCTGTCCACAGTCGATACAGCAGCAGACAACATCATAATTGAAGTGCTCCTTTAACCATGGAATAATGGCGGTGGTATCCAGACCGCCTGAATATGCTAAAACTACTTTCTCTTTCATAAGTACATCCTCCTGAAAATTATTTTGATATTTGCTTTGATATTTGTCCTGATCATGTTTTGCTTGATAAGCTTTCATAAATATACAACACAATGCAGAAAAATGCAAGCATAAAAATAGAAAATTTAAAAAGGTATTGCATATTATGCATTGCAGATGTATAATTATGAAATCTTATACAGATGAAAAATATAAAACCTTATGAAAACACACTTTTCAATTAAAGAAAAAGTAACTATAATAAGGTCGCAGGCTTTCATACTGTAGTCTGCTGCAGTTTATAAAAATAATTAAATAATGGAAATATATACAGAGGAGAGTAAAGATATGATAAAAGCAGGTATTATCGGATCTACAGGTTATGCAGGCGGAGAGCTGGCAAGACTGCTGCTGCAAAGAGATGACGTAGAGATCAAATGGTATGGTTCCAGAAGTTATATCGATCAGAAATATGCTTCCATTTACCAGAACATGTTCAAGATTGTAGATGACAAATGTATGGATGATAATATGAAGGAACTGGCTGATCAGGTAGATGTAATATTTACGGCAACTCCCCAGGGCCTTTGCTCCACACTGGTAAACGAAGAAATCCTTTCTAAAGTAAAGATCATCGACTTAAGCGCTGATTTTCGTATTAAAGATGTAGCAGTTTATGAAAAATGGTACAAACTGACCCACGGATCACCGGAATATATTAAGGAAGCTGTATATGGACTTCCGGAAGTAAACAGAGATAAAATTAAGAATGCAAGGATCATTGCAAATCCGGGATGTTTCCCCACCTGTTCCTTCTTATCTACATACCCGTTAGTGAAAGAGGGAGTGATCGATCCGAACACTATTATCATTGACGCTAAATCAGGTACTTCCGGTGCAGGCAGAAGCGCTAAAGTTGACAGTCTTTTCTGCGAGGTCAATGAAAATATCAAGGCATACGGCGTGGCTTCCCACAGACACACACCGGAGATCGAGGAGCAGCTGTCCTATGCAGCAGGAAAGCCGGTGGTCATCAGCTTTACACCTCATCTGGTTCCAATGAACAGAGGTATCCTGGTAACTGCTTATGCTTCCCTTACAAAAGAAGTGACCTGGGAAGAGGTAAGAGCTGCTTACGATAAATATTATAAAGATGAATATTTTGTACGTGTTCTGGATAAGGATGTAGTTCCCCAGACACGCTGGGTAGAAGGAAGTAACTTTGCAGATGTAAACTTCAAGATCGACCCAAGAACTAACCGCATTGTTATGATGGGTGCAATTGACAATATGGTAAAAGGTGCTGCAGGACAGGCCATCCAGAACATGAACTTAATGTTTGGCCTTCCGGAGAATACAGGATTAAAGCAGATCCCGATGTTCCCATAAATGTGCTTTCGGGAGTACATAATAGATAAGCAGCCGGAAAGGAATAAAAATGGCAGGGACAATGGATATCCTGGTTCGGGAAATGACCATGGAAGATTATGATCAGGTATATAAATTATGGACGAAGATATCAGGCTTCCGTATCAGGAGCATTGATGATTCAAGAGAAGGGGTGGAACGCTTTTTAAAGCGGAATCCAACCACCAGCGTAGTGGCAGTCCAGAACGGGCATATCATTGGAAATATCCTTTGCGGACATGACGGACGTACCGGGTGTTTTTATCATGTATGTGTAGAAGACAGCTATCGTCATCATGGGGTCGGTTATAAAATGGTACGTGCAGCCATTAAAGCCATGCAGAAAGAGGGCGTGAGCAAGATTTCACTGGTGGCATTTAAAGATAACCACATTGGAAATGCGTTCTGGCAGGGAATTGGCTGGACAGAACGTGAAGATTTTAACAGCTATGAGTTCATTTTAAATGAAGAAAATATTATCAGATTTGTAAAGTAAAGAGCGCAGGGAAAAACAAGCGGCTGCGAAGCAGACATTTGTTTTTCACAAGCCTTTAACGAGCAAACAGTCTGCGATAGCAGACAGTAGAGCGCGACAGCGCGGGTTTGCGAGTTTGAAAAGAAAGGAATTAAATCATGAACGAAAAGATAAAAGTGATTGAAGGCGGCGTTACCGCAGCCAAGGGCTTTATGGCAGCATCTACAGCAGCAGGTATTAAATACAAAAATCGTCAGGATATGGCGATGATCTACAGTAAGCAGCCTTGTAAAAGTGCAGGAACCTTTACCACAAACCTGGTAAAAGCAGCTCCTGTAAAATGGGACAAGAACCAGGTAACAAGCGGCGCTGATGCCCAGGCAGTGATCATCAATGCAGGTATTGCAAATGCATGTACAGGTGAAGAAGGAATGGGCTACTGTGCACAGACTGCAAAGGCTGCTGCAGAAGTCTTAGGAGTTGCAGAGAATGGCGTTTTAGTTGCTTCTACCGGTGTTATTGGTATGCAGCTTCCTATTGACAAGATCGCAGCAGGCGTAAAGACTATGGCCCCCCTTCTCGGTGACAGCTTGGAGAAAGGTACAGAAGCATCTAAGGCCATTATGACTACAGATACAAAAAACAAGCAGGTAGCCGTACAGATCGACATGAATGGAACGATGGTTACTATTGGTGGTATGTGCAAAGGCTCTGGAATGATCCACCCAAATATGTGTACAATGTTAAGCTTTGTTACAACTGATGCAGCCATCAGCAAGGAACTGCTTCAGGAAGCATTAAGTGAGGATATTAAAGATACTTATAACATGATCTCTGTAGATGGCGATACTTCTACCAACGATACCGTTCTCCTTTTGGCAAATGGTCTTGCAGGCAACAGGGAAATTACAGAGAAGAATGAAGATTATGCATTATTCTGTGAAGCATTAAACTACATCAACGAAACTCTGGCTAAGAAAATGGCAGGTGATGGAGAAGGCTGCACAGCATTATTTGAAGTAAAGATCATAGGTGCACAGACAAAGGATCAGGCAAAAGTTTTAGCAAAGTCTGTTATCACTTCCAGCCTGACTAAGGCAGCTATTTTCGGACATGACGCAAACTGGGGCCGTATTCTTTGCGCAATGGGCTACTCAGGGGCTCAGTTTGATCCGGAAAAGGTAGATCTGTTCTTTGAAAGTGCAGCAGGCCATATGCAGATCATCAAAGACGGCGTTGCAGTAGATTACAGCGAAGAAGAGGCAACCAGGATCCTTTCTGAGCCGGAGGTTACTGCCATTGCAGATATTAAAATGGGTGATGCCCAGGCAACTGCGTGGGGCTGTGACCTGACCTTTGATTATGTAAAAATCAACGCAGATTACCGCTCATGATCATTATCCCATAAAGACACTATAAAAATATAAAAAGCATCCCCAAAGCATTCTCACAAAATCGGGCGCAACTGACAAAAAAGCGTTCTCACAAAATCAGGCGCAGAAAGATTCCGGGAGAACATTAAATATATCAGGAGGAACCAGACATGAACCTTGAACCAATGCAAAAAGCAGCAGTGCTTATTGAGGCACTGCCATACATTCAGCGTTTTAACCGTAAGATCGTCGTTATAAAATACGGCGGCAGCGCCATGGTAGACGAAGAATTAAAGAAAAAAGTCATCCAGGACGTGGTATTGCTTAAATTAGTAGGATTTAAGCCAATTATCGTACACGGCGGCGGCAAGGAGATCAGCCGCTGGGTTGGAAAAGTAGGCATGGAGCCACATTTTATCAATGGCTTGCGTGTAACTGACGAGCCGACCATGGAAATAGCAGAGATGGTATTAAATAAAGTAAATAAGAGCCTGGTACAGCTGGTAAATGAACTGGGCATCAAGGCAGTAGGCATCAGCGGCAAGGACGGCATGATGTTAAAATGCCATAAAAAGCTTTCCAAAGGCGAAGATATCGGCTTTGTAGGCGAAGTTGACAAGGTAGATCCACAGGTCATTTATGACCTTTTAGAGAAAGACTTTTTACCGATCATCTGTCCTATTGGATATGATGAGAATTTCTTAAGCTATAACATCAACGCAGATGATGCAGCCTGTGCCATTGCAAGAGCTGTAAAGGCAGAAAAGCTGGCTTTTTTAACAGATGTAGAAGGCGTATACAAGGATTTTGAGGATAAGAGTTCCCTTATTTCTGAAATGACCGTAGAAGAAGCCCAGGCCTTTGTAGACAGCGGAAGCTTAGGCGGCGGTATGCTTCCGAAGCTGCAGAACTGTATTGATGCTATTGAAAATGGTGTTTCCAGAGTACATATTCTGGATGGGCGTATTCCGCATTGCCTGCTTCTGGAGATCTTTACAGATAAAGGTATTGGTACTGCTATTTATAATTCCAAGGAAGATGTGAGGTATTATCATGGCTGATGAGAAAATGATCGATCGGGCAGAACATGTCCTGTATAAAACATATAACCGTTTTCCTGTAGTATTTGACCATGGAAAAGGTGTAACCTTATGGGATACAGAAGGAAATGAATATCTGGATTTTGGCGCAGGCATTGCTGTTATGGGTCTTGGATACTGTGACGAAGAGTATACAAATGCAGTGAAGGCCCAGATGGACAAGCTGACCCATATTTCCAACCTGTTTTACAATCAGCCGTCTATTGATGCTGGTGAAAAGCTGTTGAAGGTATCTGGAATGGATAAGGTATTTTTTACCAACAGCGGCACTGAGGCTATTGAAGGTGCGTTAAAGATCGCAAAGAGATATCATTATAATAAGCTTCATGAGACCATGGGAGACGGCTGTGATGGCTGTGAGGAAAAAGAAGTGGATATGACCGGCGAGATTATTGCCATGAACCATTCTTTCCACGGAAGAAGCTTAGGCGCTTTGTCTGTAACTGGAAATGCACATTACAGAACTCCCTTTAATCCACTGATCCCAGGCGTGCGTTTTGCTGATTTCAACGATCTGGAAAGTATAAAGGCCCAGATCACAGACAAGACCTGTGCCATTATCATGGAGACTATCCAGGGCGAAGGCGGCATTTATCCTGCAACAGAGGAATTTTTAAAGGGCGTCCGTGCACTTTGCGATGAGCATGATCTGCTGCTTATCTTAGATGAGATCCAGTGTGGCATGGGACGTTCCGGAGAAATGTTTGCATGGCAGAAATATGGTGTAAAACCGGATGTAATGACGGTTGCAAAAGCTTTGGGAAATGGTGTGCCTATCGGCGCATTCTTAGCCTGCGGCAAGGCAGCTACTGCTATGGTTCCTGGTGATCACGGAACTACATATGGCGGAAATCCACTGGTAACAGCTGCTGCAGACGCAGTTCTGGATATTTTTGAAAAACGTCACATTGTAGATCATGTAAAAGAAATTGGAGATTATCTGTATGAAAAGCTGGAAGGCTTAAAAGATAAGTATGAGGTGGTAAAAGACCATCGCGGCACAGGTTTGATCCAGGGGCTGGAATTTACAGTTCCGGTAGGTTCCATCGTATCTAAGGCATTGTTAGAGCAGAAACTGGTACTTATCAGTGCCGGCGCCAACATTATCCGTTTTGTTCCTCCGCTGATCATTGAAAAGAGTGATGTAGATGAAATGGTTAAGAGACTGGAAGCAGTTATTGAGAAATAGTTACAACTAAATGACATTGGTCCAGCCATGACACCTTCTTGTTTCCATATTTATGAAAATCGCAACAAAATATGGCAAAAGTGCATGAATAATGAACTGCATAGTTCAGAAAACACGACAAAATAACAAAAAATACAGTTTTTTCCCCTCCTGATTTCTGGTAGACTTAAGTCAACAGAAAAGACAGGAGGGTTTTTATTATGAAGAAAAAACTTGCATTGTTACTGGCTTGTACCATGGCGTTAAGCCTGACAGCATGTGGCGGTTCAAAACCGGCTGCAACAACAGCAGCTCCGGAAACAACCACAGCAGCAGCTGCAGAAAGCAGCGCAGAGAGCAAAGCTGATGAGAAAACAGAAGCAGCCGGCGGGGATATGGATGCTCTGATCGAAGCAGCTAAGGCTGAAGGCGAATTAACTGTATATGGTTCCTGCGAAGAGGAATACTTATCAGCTGCCTGCCAGAACTTTGAAAAACTCTATGGAATTAAGACAAAATACCAGAGACTTTCTACTTCAGAAGTTTATACCAAGGTTTCCGAAGAAGCAGGAAAGCCTTCAGCAGATGTATGGTTCGGCGGAACAACTGATCCTTATAATGAGGCAGTTGCGGCAGATCTGTTAGAGCCGTATGATGCCATGAATGCAGTAAACCTGATCAGTGATGATTATAAGGATCCTACTAATTGCTGGTATGGTATCTACAAGGGCATTCTGGGATTCATGGTTAATACAGAAGAGCTGGAGCGTTTAGGTCTGGAAGCACCTAAGACATGGGATGATCTGACAAAGGAAGAGTACAAGGGACTGATCATGATGTCCAACCCAAATACAGCTGGTACTGCTAAACTGGTCATCAATACAATGATCCAGATGAAGGGGCATGATGAAGCTATGGAATACTTCAAGGCTCTGGACAAAAACATTGCACAGTATACCAAGTCCGGTTCTGGTCCTTCCAAGATGGTTGGCCCTGGTGAGTGTGTGATCGCTATTGGTTTCTTACATGATGGTATTTATCAGATCCTTCAGGGATATGACAATATCCAGTTAGTTGTTCCGGAAGATGGAACTTCCTTTGAAGTTGGCGCAACCGCTATCTTTAAGGGAGCAACTCATCCAAATGCAGCAAAATTATGGATCGAGTATGCATTATCTCCTGACTGTGTAGACCATGCAAAAGAGAATGGTTCTTATCAGTTCCTGGTATTAAAGAATGCAACACAGCCAGAAGAAGCTGAGAAATTTGGTCTTGATATGAACAATACCATTGACTATGATTTTGCAGATGCAAAAGAGAACAGTGCGAAGTATGTAGAAGACTTCTTCGAAGCATTAGGAAGCACATCTGATGGCGCAGACTCCAGCCGTTTCTTAACTGAGTAATAAAGAGGCTGCGAAAAGTCATTATTAAAAAGAAAGTAAAGCTTATGTAAGTTAAGCTAAGCAGAAAATGCTGCGTGATGGAATAAACATTGCGCAGCATTTTCAAATCAAAGGTATACTAAGGATTTAAAGTTTAGAAAAGGGGGTCTTACAATGGCCGGAAAACAAAGTGCACAGCTGGAACGGAAGAAATTTTTTGCTGACCCGATCATGGTCTCAATGATCGTTGTCCTTCTGGTTTTTCTGGCGCTGTTTATCCTGTATCCGCTGTTAATGCTGTTAGTGGACAGCTTTTATGCAGAGGGAACCATTACACTGGATGTATTTAAACGTGTTTTAAATCTGGAACGTTTCCGCAATGCATTTAAAAACACACTTACACTTGGATTTATCGTAGGTTTTGCTTCTACAGCCATTGGTTTATTATTTGCTTATGTAGAAGTATATGTGAAGTTGAAAACAAAAATACTGGAAAAGTTATTTGGTCTGGTATCCATGCTTCCTGTAGTATCCCCGCCATTTGTGCTGTCTTTGTCCATGATCATGCTGTTTGGGCGAAGCGGTATCATCACCCGTTCCCTGTTAGGAATTTATGATTCTAATATTTACGGGCTTTTAGGCATCTCCGTAGTCCAGACACTTACATTTTTCCCTGTATGTTATCTGATGTTAAAGGGACTGTTAAAGAACATTGATCCGTCACTGGAAGAAGCGACCAGAGATATGGGAGCTACCCGCTGGAAAGTGTTTACAAGCGTAACTTTCCCACTTCTGCTTCCAGGTCTTGGAAATGCATTCCTGGTAACATTTATTGAGTCTGTAGCAGACTTTGCAAACCCGATGCTGATCGGTGGTTCCTATGATACTCTGGCAACTACCATTTATCTGCAGGTAACAGGTGCTTACGACTCCACAGGTGCAGCAGCCATGTCTGTGGTCCTGCTTTCACTGACTGTTATCCTGTTCCTGATTCAGAAATATTATCTGGAGAAGAAAACAGCAGCTACTCTTACTGGCAAAGCTTCCCGTATGAGAATGCTTATTGAAGATAAGAGCGTAACTGTTCCGCTGACTATTTTCTGCGGCCTGGTAGCAGCTTTCGTGCTTTTAATGTATATCATGGTTCCGTTTGGCGCACTGTTCACCCTTTGGGGAAGAGATTACAGCTTAAGCCTTAAATGGTTCCAGTACATGTTTAAGACCAGTGGACTAAAGGCATTTAAGGATTCCTTTATACTGTCCCTGATCGCAGCTCCTCTTACGGCACTTTTATCCATGGTCATTTCCTATCTGGTTGTTAAAAAACGCTTTAAAGGAAGAAACTTTATTGAATTCGTATCTATGTTAGCAATGGCAGTACCTGGTACTGTTCTTGGTATTGGATATATCCGTGGTTATGCAAATGGTCTGTTCCGCAGCGGCTTTATGAGCGGTCTTTATGGAACCGGTGCTATCCTGATCATCGTATTTATCGTTCGAAGCCTTCCTACCGGTACACGAAGCGGTATCTCCGCTCTGCGCCAGATCGATAAATCCATTGAAGAGTCCGCCTACGACATGGGTGCAAATTCAGCAAGAGTATTTATGACCGTTACGTTACCGCTTATTAAGGATTCCTTCTTCAGCGGCCTGGTAACTGCATTTGTCCGCAGTATTACCGCTATTTCAGCAATTATCCTGTTAGTAACTCCTGACTTCCTGCTGATCACCTGTCAGATCAATGAGCAGGCGGAAAAAGGAAACTACGGTGTTGCCTGTGCTTATGCAACCGTATTGATCATCATTACCTACGGTGCAGTGCTGATCATGAATACGCTGATGAAATTCTTCGGAGTCAGCAGAAAAATCAAAACGGAGGAATAGGTTATGGAAAAGCAGAAAAAAGGTGTTCGTCTGGAACATATTTCCAAAATATATAATGATCCGAAAACAGGAAAAGAATTTTATGCGGTACAGGATACTACACTGGATATTGAACCAGGTACGTTTGTTACCTTACTGGGACCTTCCGGCTGTGGAAAGACTACCACACTGCGTATGATCGCAGGTTTTGAAAGCCCGGATGAAGGTGAGATCTACTTAGGTGATGAGGCTATTAACAGCCTGACGCCAAATAAACGTGACACAGCAATGGTATTCCAGAGCTATGCCCTGCTGCCACATTATAATGTATTTGACAACGTAGCTTATGGCTTAAAGATCCGTAAGCTGCCTAAGGAAGAGATAAAAGAGCGAGTTTTAAACATCCTGAAGCTGGTAGAAATGGATGGAATGGAATCCCGTATGACCAACCAGCTTTCCGGTGGACAGCAGCAGCGAGTTGCTTTAGCCCGAGCTCTGGTCATTGAACCAAGTGTCCTGCTTTTTGATGAGCCATTAAGTAACCTGGATGCAAAGCTGCGTGTGACAATGCGTACTGAGATACGTAAGATCCAGCAGAAGGTAGGAATTACTGCGATCTATGTAACTCATGACCAGTCAGAGGCGATGAGCATTTCTGATAAGATCATTATCATGAGCAAAGGTAAAGTAGAGCAGATCGGTACTCCAAGAGAAATCTACTATCATCCAAAGAGCCGTTTCGTAGCTGACTTTATTGGTGAAGCAAACTTCTTAAAGGCGAAGGTTAAATCTGCTCAGGGTGAAAAGGCTGTGATCGATGTTATTGGTGAAGAGATAGAGGTCAATAATTATGGTGAGAAGGCAGCCGGTGATGATGCCAGTCTGGTTCTTCGTCCGGAAGCAGTTGTTCTTTCTGAAAAAGGACTTCTGGAAGGAACGGTTATCCTGTCAACATTCATGGGTTCCTATCAGTATTATCAGGTAATGGTAGGTGATATGGAGATCCAGATCACAGACTACAATCCTGTAAACCGCCGGATTTATGAAGTAGGCGAAAAGGCATATCTGGACTTTGATCCTCATGGGGTTTATATCCTGTAAGAGCAGTTGTTTTGTAAAGAGTATACAAGTGACTTGTAAAAGCGTATCCAGAAAAGAAAAAAGCTTTGGATACGCTTTTTTACGGTTATACGCATTTGTGTGCAGGCACGAAGACCCTATAGCCGCCTGACAATGCTTTCATAGTAAAAAAATGATAAATCTGATATATATTTTCTGAAATCTGATAAATATTAAAACAAATGATTTTTCTGTATAATAAGAACTATCAAAGAAATCAGATACAGAAAGATTCAGAGAGAACATTAAAGTAAAAAGGAGGAAGTTAGGTATGTTGAAGAAGTCATTGGCAATAGGGTTGAGCGTGGTTATGGCAGCAGAGGTACTTACTGGTTGTTCTGGTGGTTCTGGTACAACACAGACTAAGGCAGCTGATACTGAAAAAACAGAGGCGGCAGCCAGTGAAGTAGCAACTAAAGGGAGTTCAGAAGAAGAGAAGACTCTTACTGTGTTCCACTATATGGGACAGTCCGTGAAACAGCAGGGTCTTGAAAAGCTGGAAGAAGAATTTAAGAAGACACATCCAAACATTACCTTTGAAAATATTTTCTATAATCAGGGAACGGATTATTTCCCACAATTATCTACAGCTTTGGCATCTGGAGAACAGCCTGATATCATTATGGGAAATCCTGCGACCTATCCGGACCTGATCGAAAACGGATACGCAATGGATCTGACAGATAATGATGTGATCAAGAACTTAAATGTTACTCCGGAAGATTTAAATGATGCTTCTGCAAACGGGAAAGTATATGCGGTTCCTATTGATTTTAAGGCATCTGGTTTTTTCTACAATGTAAAAATGTTTAAAGAAAATGGGCTGGAAGTTCCCAAGACATTAACTGAATTTGATCAGTTAGTAGAGAACTTACACAGCAAAGATATTGATCCGTTTATTGACCTGTACGGAGAAGGTTCTACCGGTGATATTGAAACAAGAGGTATTATTGTTCCAAGGGCTGTAGAAGCAGGTGACCTGGATCTGTATGAGAAGCTGATGAGCGGTGAAAAGAAGTTGACAGATTATGATTACATGGATGAAGCATTAAGCGTATGGGATAAGAGAATGACATATCCGCGTATGGATGCAATGGCAAACAATCAGGATAAGGCTTTGGAACTGTTCGTGACCGGACAAGGGGCAATGATCTTTACCGGTAACTGGAATATTGGTGAAATGCTTGCTAAATCCGAAAGAACTGACTTTGAATTTGATTTCTTCCTGCCTCCGATCGATGATGAAGGAAGTGCAAAGCTGTGTACAATGGTAGACCAGTCCTTTATGGTGAATCCAAATTCTGATTGTGCAGAAGAGGCTGTTGAATTTTTAGAGTATTGGGTAACAGATGGTGCTTTAACGTGGTCTGAAACAACCATGATGCCTCTGATCACCGGTGAGTCTTCTGATAAGCTTCTTCCGGTGGTTAAATCCATGGCAGAATTGAAGGCAAACAGTTCTATTTCCCAGGGAATCTTTACAAAACCATTTAACACAGAATTTGTAAATGCATGGAGAAAAGGACTTATTTCCTATGCCGAGAGTGTATGCACAGGCAAACCGATGTCTCACGAAGAGTGCCTGAACAATATTCAGGCCCTGTTTGATGACATTATTGCAACAAGCAAGTAGTGACATCATCATAAATGCAAGTCAGTTGTGACCTGCTTCTGGCACTCCCACAACTGCCGCCAGTATTTGTAATCCGGGCTGCTGCAAAATTGGGGAGATCGTTTTGCAGCAGCTTCTGTTTTAGAAGAAAGGAAATCTTACATGGATAAAATTGAGAGAGTGACAAGGGCATTTAAAGGAGAAGCGGTGGATCATGTTCCAGTGTGTTTATGGAAACATATTCCTCCTACATTGTGGAAAGATGAGGCTTTTATAAAGGCACAGTTAGATTTTTATAAAGAAACCGATGTTGATTTTATTAAACTTTCTGCTGATAAATATTTTTGCTGGCCTGCAGAGGCATTAAACAATATTGAATCTGCAAAACAGCTTTATGACATAAAGCCATTAGGGGCATATCATCCTCATATTAGAGGTCAGATCAACCGTACTAAGAAGATCATGGAAGAATTAAATGGAGATTGCCTTGCTTTTTATCTGATCTTTTGCCCATTATCGTACTTGCGTCTGGAGATTGGATATCCGAAAATGATGCAGTTTATGGAAGAAGATCCAGAAGCTGTATTGCATGCACAAAATGTGATTGCCCAGGATGTAAAAGTTCTTGTTAAGGGAATAATAGAAGAGGCAAAAGCCGCAGGTATATTCTATAGTGTGCAGAATGCAGAAGAAACCCGTTTTACATATGAAACATACAGAAAATATATCACTCCGCCGGAGAAAGAAGTTCTGGATTATGCTAATACATTAAGTGATATGAATGTACTCCACTGCTGTGGCTGGGAAGGTATTCCAAACCGCTTAGAAGATTGGGCTGACTATAGAACAGCGGTAGTAAGCTGGGCAAGATACATTGAGGGACTGGATGTAAAAGAAGCAAAAGAAAAATTTGGACGTACTGTATGGGGCGGCTTTGACAACCGTCCAGGAAGCCTGATCTATACAGGAACAAAAGAAGAGATTGAGTCAGAAGTAAAGCGCCTGATAGAAGCAGGCGGTAAGAACGGTTACATTATTGGACCAGATTGCAGTATCCATGATGAACTTTCGGAAGAGCGCATTAAGTGGATCGTAGAAGCAGCGAGAAAGATTTAAAAAGGAGAAAAGTATGTATTATGTTGATGAATATAAGGCAGATAGAAACAGATATGGGACTATGCAGTACAATCGCTGCGGAAAAAGCGGCCTGAAACTTCCTGTAGTGTCTTTAGGATTGTGGCACAATTTCGGTTCTAAAGATAATTATGACATGATGAAGACGCTTTGCTTCACAGCTTTTGACAATGGTATTACCCATTTTGATCTGGCGAATAACTATGGTCCGATCTATGGATCTGCAGAGGAAAACTTTGGACGGATAATGCGTGATTTTTTACGTCCGTACAGAAATGAGCTGATCATCAGTACTAAAGCCGGATATGACATGTGGGATGGCCCTTATGGAAACTGGGGATCCAGAAAATATCTTATTGCCAGCCTGGATGAGTCTTTAAAGAGAATGCAGTTAGACTATGTGGATATTTTCTACCATCACAGAATGGATCCGGAAACACCATTAGAGGAAACAATTCTGGCTTTAGACCAGATCGTCCGTTCTGGAAAGGCACTGTATGCAGGAATTTCCAACTATGACGGAGTTCATGCAAAGAAGGCACTGGAGATCGCAAAAGAAATTCACTTACCTCTGATCATCAACCAGAACCGTTATAATATCTTTGACAGAACAGTGGAAAATAATGGTTTAAAGGCTTATGCCCGTGAATCTGGAATGGGTCTGATCTGTTTTAGCCCTCTGGCGCAGGGAATGTTATCTGAAAAATATATTAACGGTATCCCGGCTGACAGCCGTGTTGCAAGAGATGGAAGATTCCTTCATGCAGAAGATATTACTCCGGAAAAGATTGAAAAGATCAAAAAGCTGGATGCTCTTGCAAAAGAGAGAGGACAGAGCCTTCCACAGATGGCACTTTCCTGGCTGTTAAAAGACAGCGATGTTACCAGCGTATTGATCGGTGCTTCTAAACCAGAGCAGATATTAAGCAATATTGGGATTATAGGACATACAACATTTACAAAAGAAGAGCTGGACCTGATCGACCAGATTTCCAAAGAACAGTAATTAAGCAATGAGTAATAAAAGAGAGGCGGGGAAAAGACAATGAAACAGAAAAGATCGGTGAAGAAGTTGCGGACTCATGCAGGAAATTTCTTATTTCTTTTTCCCGCCATGTTTTTGTACTGTTTTGTAGTGATCATTCCATTTATACAGGGGATTCCCTATTCATTTACAAATCGGGCAAGTGTAGTGAGCCAGAATTACGATTTTGTAGGTCTGAAAAATTATGTGGAACTGCTTACAAATAAGTATTTTCAGCAAGCGTTTTTACATACAGTCCAGTTTACAGTTATCTATGTGATTGGGGCAAATGTGCTGGGACTGGCGTTAGCACTGATGCTGTCAAAATCTTCTAAGTTTAACAATCTGGCAAGGACCATTATGTTTATTCCATTTACAGTAGCTCTTACCAGTGGTGCTATTGTGTGGAGCTATGTGTTTACAGATGTATATTCTCCTCTGTTTCAAAAAATGAGTCCTCTGGGGCTTTCTTCCCAGGTAATACCTGCAATGGCTGTGATTGCAATCTGGAGAGATATGGGATACTGTATGCTGATTTATTTGGCGGGTCTGCAGTCTATTTCCGGAGAATACTATGAGGCAGCAAAGGTAGATGGCGCTACCTGGTGGCAAAGAACAAGATTGATCACATTTCCGCTGATCCTTCCGGCTATCGTTTCTAATGTGACATTGCTGATTGCCTGGGGACTTAAATGTTTTGATTATCCAATGGCAGTAGCAAGAAATATGGAAGCAGCACAGACTGTATCCATGTATGTATATGATTATATATTCGGTTTTAATAAAGCAGGCATCGGCCAGGCGGCAGCGATCATCATAACCGTAGTGCTGGTGGTTATTACCCAGTGTATTACATCCATAGGAGCAAAAATGGAGGTGGATCAATAATGGAAATTACGAAAAAAAGACATTTATTGTCTGTAATACAGAAATTTTTGATCACATGTGTCATGTTGGTTGTTATCTCGCCTTTTTATATCAGTATCGTATATGCGCTGAAAAATAAAAATGATCTTGCTGTTAATCGTCTGGCGTGGCCGGCACATCCGACATTGATGAATTTTCAGCGCGTGATCACGGAAAATGACCAGTTTCTTATCGGATATAAAAACAGTATACTGACTACAGTGCCGGTGGTGATTCTTCTGATGCTGATCACATCTATGGCAGCTTATGTGCTGGCGCGATTTACTACCAGGGTTTATAAATGGGTCTATCTTATTTTTATATCTGGTATGCTGATCCCGATCCAGTGCATCATGCTTCCATTTTATATTAATTTTTTCAAATTGAATCTTACAAATTCTAATTTAGGTTTTGTGATCGCCAGAACTGGATTGCAGATCCCGATCAGCATCCTGGTTGTGACCGGTTTTGTGAAAGCAATCCCATTGGATCTGGAAGAGTCAGCACGGATTGATGGATGTAATCGTTTTAAAATGTTCTGGAAAGTTGTTTTTCCATTAATGAAGCCGGTAAATGCTACCCAGCTGGTATTAAACACGCTGTTTGTGTGGAATGATTATACTACCGCTATCATTCTTTTAAGAAAGCCTTTTGCCAGAACACTGATCCTTGCCCAGATGGCTTACTTTAATGAATATACTTCCGATTTAAATCTTGCATTTGCTTTTTTTATTCTGGCAACATTACCGATCTTGATCGTATATTTCAGTATGCAGAAATATGTGGTAGGTGGTATAATGATGGGAGCAGTAAAAGGGTGATGGCAGGATAAAGGGAGAAAATATGGTCTATAGAGCAGTTTTGATCGATGATAATAAAAATACAGTTCTTTCCCTGAAATATTCCATTGAATGGGAAAATCTGGGGATTGAACTTGCAGGAACTGCTTATGATGGAAGAAGCGGTAAAGAACTGATCGAAAAAAATGATCCGGATATTATTATCAGTGATATTAATATGCCTTATCTGGATGGATTTACCATGGTGGAAGAATCAGGTAAGGCAGAAGAACGGATTATAATCGTGATCACGGGGTATGATAAATTCCAGTATGCGTCCCGTGCTATTAAGCTGGCTGTATTTGATTATATTTTAAAACCCATTGATGATGAGGAGTTAAATGACAGTTTGAAACGGGCTGTACGCAAGCTGGATAAAAAGCATAGCCTGGAAAATCAGAAGATCAATACAGTAAAGGCAATGATGACAGTAGCCATTGTAAATCACCGGGATGATACGGTGGGCAATATCGCAGGAAGCGAAAAAGAATTTGTAAAAAGGGGCTTGGTGATGATTGGTACTCTGAAAGGAGAACCGTCCAAGGCCCTTTTGGAGCGTGTTGAAACATTGACTTTATTATCTTCTGGAAATGCGTATTCCATTGTGACAGAAGAACGTATTATACTGTTAGTCACTGAAAAAATGGAAAATAACGGCTGGCAGGCAGAGATAGAAAAATTAAAAGAGAAATTAATAACATTGGAGGAATTGTCTGCCCTTGGCATCAGCAGCGTGAAAGAGGGGAAGGCCTCCTTCTATTCGTTATATTTAGAGGCATATGAGGATCTTCTGAAAAAAAGCAAAAAAGAACATCATACGCAGGTCTCTGATCTGCAGGAAAATGCTCTCCGCCTTGCGGACAGCGTAAAAGGAATGGAAGATTATGAACGGATAATAGAAGATTTTCTTATGTGTACATCAGGAAGCTATGTTGCCATACAGATTATGGCACTTTTCTTTTGCAGCCGTATTATGGAAGAACACAGGAACTGGAGAGGTGAACTGGATCATTTATCTTTTGAGGTGGCAGGTGTTGCCTCTCAGAAAATGTTTGCCAGCTGGTTAAAAACTTTTCTGACAAAGATTGATGAGATCAGGGAAAAAAGCAGTGGAAAGTCAGAACTGATACTGTCGGCAGTCAGATATATAAAAAATCATTGTCTGGAAAACCTGAGGTTGGAAACAGTTGCAGAAGAACTGGCGGTCAGCCCCAATTATCTTTCTACGATCATAAAGAAAGAAACGGGGATTACATTTCAGCAGCATATGATTCAGGAAAAATTAAATATAGCGAGGAAACTTCTGGATGATACCAGGATGACCATTGATGAAATATCAGTAGCAGTGGGATATGAAAACTATATCAGTTTTTATAATGCTTTCCGCAAAAATATTCATATGACGCCCAGCGAATACAGAATGAAAAAAGGAAATTGTCAATGAATCAGTTAAAAAAATATGAAGATCTGCCTTTTCAGAAAAAACTGTTTTTTGTATTTGGGTTTAGTCTGGTATTTTGTATTGTAGTAGCTGTGTTTATACTTACGGATTACTGTACCAGGATATTGGTGAACAATAATATTGACAATCTTACAGTAATCAGCCAACAGGCTGGGATTGATTTTAACCGGCGGGTATCTGATACAGAAAAACAGCTGTTTAATAACATCACCATGTTTCAAATACCGGACAGTATAGTAGCCTGTGATACAGATAAAAATGATTATAAAAAAAGAGAGCTAAAATACCGCTTAAACCAAATTGTAGCGGAAAATACATATTTTGATTATGCTTGTCTGGTTACAGATGGCGGATATACCTGCGATACCATTGAGAAGATAGGAAAAAACAAAGGAGAGATACGCACATTTTCACAGGATGCGTTAGAGCGTTATAAAAAAAACACCATAAAAAACGGGTATGTATGGATTTCTGATGAAAATAACCATATTTATTTAATGCACAGCATCAGGCAGAGAAGCACATTAAAACATGAAGGATATCTGATTGTGCGCATTAAGGATCGGGCATTTAAATTGGCAGAAGTTTTAAGTCAGGGGATCGGACTTGTATTTTATGATCGGGATAGGCGATGTATCCATGTGGAGACAAATAGCGAAGAACTGGCAGACAAGATTCGGGAAGACAGATTGGAAAAAGGGTATCAGAGGATTGCCGGACAAGCCTATTATATTACAGAGAACAGTATAAAAAACAGCGAATGGAGTGTTGTTGGTATTACACCTATCAGCAGTATTTACCATATGCGGCTGAAAGTCCAGGTTGTTGCTGCAGTTCTTACAGCAGTCACTTTAATCTGTGGATGTGCATCGATGCAGTATCTTACCAGAAAAGTGAGTCGTCAGATCAATGCTCTTTCAGATACCATCCAAAATGCTGCAAAAGGTGAGATCGGTATTCAGGCACCGATATATATGAATGATGATATTGGAAAAATAGCCAGACGTTTTAATGAAATGTCCCTACAAAATAAAAAGCTGATCGAAGAACTTGTGCAGACAGAAGCACAGAAAAACAGTGCGAAAATGGAGGCAGTGGATTACAAGTACCGTTTTCTTCATACACAGATTAATCCCCATTTTATTTATAACAGCCTAGAAACTATTAATGCCATTGCAAAAGTGAACCATACTCCGCAAGTAAGCAGTATCGTGCAGTTGATTGGAAAATATTTCCGTAATATCACAAAATATTCAGATCTTCAGTTTATTGCCCTGGAAAAGGAATTTGAGTTACTGCAGTGTTTTATTGATATCTATAAAAATATCAGGGGAAGCAATATTGAAATCCGTCTGGATTATCCGAAGGAATTGAAAGATGTTGAGATTCCAACCATGCTGTTGCAGCCTATTGTGGAAAATAGCTTTGTCCACGGTATGCGGGGAATGGATGAATTGTTTATTGTTTGCCTATCTGCAAAAGGAATCAGGGATGAACAGGGAAAACTTTCAGAAATGATCCTGTCAGTGGAAGATAATGGGATTGGAATGGATAAAGAGGCAGTAGAGCTGTTGACAAAGGGAAAACGGACAGAGCAGGATGAAAAAGAACGGAAAAAAGTATTCCGTAATATTGGAGTTCCTAATATCATAGAACGTCTGAAAATGCTTTATGGAGACAGGGCACAATTGACGGTTACAAGTGGAGAAAATGGAACAGTTATCCAGATCCGTCTGCCAGCAGATGGTGAGAAGAAAGAAATCGCCTGAATAAAAAAAGAAGAGGTACATACAAGGATGTTTAGAGGAGGCCATAAGAATAAAAAAATACATTTATTGCGTCTGGCAGTGATGACAGCTTTTCTGTCCCTCTGTCTTTCCGGCTGCGCTATGACACATTCTATGAAAAACCGGGAAGGAAGTGCTGAAACAGATGCAGACAGTCTGGTTGTATACAGCCCCCATCCTTTGGATTTTATTAATCCCATTGTGTCTGAATTTGAGGCTCAGACAGGGATTTCAGTGCAGGTGCGTACTGGGGGGACCGGAGAACTTTTAAAATGGGCCAGAGAAGGGGACGAGCCGGTATGCGATGTATTCTGGGGCGGTTCTTTGTATGCAGCAGGGGCAGGAAAAGACCTGTTTGAGCCTTATATCAGTGAAAATGAAGAGTATGTCCGGGAAGAATTTAAAAATAAAGAAGGAAATATGACCCGGTTTACAGATATTCCCAGTGTGCTTATGGTCAATACCAATCTTCTTGGTGGTATGAAGATCCAGGGATATGAAGATCTGCTGGATGAACGGTTAAAAGGAAAAATCGCTATGTGCGATCCGTCCACATCTTCTTCTGCCAGTGAACATCTGATCAACATGCTTTATGCTATGGGAGAAGGCAATCCGGAAAAAGGCTGGGATTATGTGGAAAAATTTTGTAAAAATCTGGATGGCATGCTTTTAAAAAGCTCATCAGAGGTATACCAGGGAGTGGCAGAAGGACGTTATACAGTAGGGCTTACCTTTGAGGAAGGCGGTGCTGGTTATGTATCCAAAGGAGCACCTGTAAATCTGATCTATATGAAGGAGGGGGTCATATCTACTCCTGATGTGGTATGTATTGTGAAGGGAAGCAGACATAAAAAAGCAGCAGAGGAATATGTGGATTTTGTGACAGGAAAAGCAGCCCAGACTGTGATCGCTGACAGTTTAGACCGCCGGTCTGTGCGGAAGGATGTGGAAGCAGCGGCTTATCTGCCAGATAAAGAAGAAATCTATATGCTCACAGCAGATGAAAATATGGTCAATGAAAAGAGGGAACAGTGGAAGCAGAGGTTTACAGAAATTTTTACATACTGTACACAGGCAGAAACTTGTGAAAACGAAAGTGCAGCAGGATTACATAGGGAGGTGTCCGGGAAATGAAACGGGAACGTTATTTTCAGGATGAGTTATGGCGGATGTTTGTTACATATGCTATTCTTCCGGCAGCGTTGTTTACATTTATCTGCGGTGTTCTTTTTATGACAGTCCTGCTCCATGGAAGAGAAAGGGCAAACAGGGAATACCTTTCCTATGTGAACGGACGGGTAAATCAAATGGTGGAAAGCTGTGAACAGGGAATTGAAACTCTGGCAGAACTTCCACAAGCAGTATCAGGTCCTGGTTATGTGTTGGAGCGAAACCGTATTTTTCAGAGTTTTTATGGGATTTCCGGGCAGGTGGGATATGAACCGGAAATGTATCTGGTAGACCAGGGAGGAAGGCTGCTTCTATCTAATAAAGAAAAGCTGCCCTCCTATCTCAACAAGAGACAGGATGTAGAGTGGGGAATCTATGCGGATATGGATGCCAGACCGGGACAAACGGCCTTCCGGCTGATGAATGGCTGGGACAACGGGGCAAGTACGGCGGTGTTTGGCCGGTGGGTGAACTCAGAGGATGGAAATGGGCGATATATTATCCTTGCAGTACCCGGCAGCGGGCTTTTAAGGACGCTTGCAAGATCTGGGGAGCAGGTGGCAGTAACAGACCGCTATGGCTGGACTTATTTTTGCAATAACACGCTCTTTCTTACAGACAGCAACCAGGTGCGCCCGGCATTAAAAGAGTCAGGAGTTTATATGCGTCTGGATCAGAAGATTTATTTTACATCGAAAAACAGCCTGGAAAATGGCTATTTCTCTATATATGTTATGTCTGATGTGCAAAATGTGCTTACATCCCTGATCTTTGCCGGTATACTGGTAGCAGTGGCTCTGCTTATTATGACTGCCTGGGTATTGTTCCAGTCCAGGCAGGTGACAGAGCGAAAAACAGAAGATCTATATAAGCTGTTAGATGGAATGGAGCTTGCCAGACAGGGAAATCTGGAGCATACGGGAACCATTGACCGTGACAATGAGTTTAAGATGATTGCAGATGCTTATAACGAAACCATTACCAGTCTGAAAGAGCAGATGGAAAATAACCGGAAAATGACGGAGCTTCTGGCTCTGGCCCAGACCAAGCAGCTGGAGTCCCAGTTTAACCCACATTTTCTTTATAATACACTGGAAAATATCAGGTATATGTGCAGGCTGGAGCCGGAAACTGCTGAGAGAATGGTATTTTCACTGTCAAAACTGCTGCGATACAGTCTGGACGGCAGCAGAGAACAGGTAACTCTTAAAGAGGATCTGGGACATTTAAACAATTACCTTTCAATCCTGGAAAAACGGTTTGGAAGCCGGTTTGAATATAAGATCAATGTTGAGCAGGAGTGTATGCAGTGCCTGATCCCCAGGCTGGTCTTACAGCCGATGATCGAAAATTCTGTAAAATATGGTTTTGGAAATCAGTTAAATCTTCATGTAGAGTTAAAGGCATATATCCATGAGAAAAAAATGATGATGATCTGCCGGGATGACGGTGTGGGAATGAGTGCCACAATGGTTGAAAATTTACGTGCTCTTATGGACAGGAAAGAAGCACCAGGCAAACATTCCGGACTTTACAATATACACCGCAGGATCCAGCTTTTATATGGACATCCATATGGTGTGGAAATACGCAGTCTGGAAGGTCACGGAACTACTCTGGTAGTTACGCTTCCGGCGGTACATGACACAGGACAGGGGGAAAATAACGATGCTTCGTGTAATGATAGTGGAAGATGAGGACATGATACGCAAGGGTCTGGTATTTACCATAGACTGGCTTTCTATGGACTGCGTGGTAGTAGCAGAAGCTTCCAATGGACAGGAAGGCTATGAACGTATCCTGGAATACAAGCCGGATGTGGTGCTTACTGATATCTGTATGCCTTTTATGGATGGCATTGAAATGATACAGAAGGCATCGGAAAAGGTAAAATTTAAAAGCATTCTTCTTACCAGCTATGCAGAGTTTGACTATGCCAGAAGAGCTATTGAGGCCAGAGTCTGTGAGTATCTGCTAAAACCGGTAGATGAGGAGAAGCTAGCCAAGATCATGAAAAAACTGGGAGAAGAGATCACCAGCGTGCGCCAGGTGGAATATGCTATGGAACAGGCGGAACTGGAAGGGGGAAATCTGAATCTGGAATACTATATGAAGCTGGACCGCTCGGAAAATGGGTATGTTTCAAAGCTGATAGAAGCTATTAAGACCCGGTATGGGGAGAAGCTGAGCATTGAGTTTATTTCCGAGGAAATGGGAGTCAGTGCCAGCTATTTAAGCCGCAAATTTAAGGAAATCACAGGGCAGACCTTTCTGGATTTCCTGAATAAATACCGGGTACAGCAGGCAATCACTCTGTTAAATACCAGAGAATACCGGATCAGTGAGATATCAGAGGCAGTAGGTTTTTCTGATTATAAGCATTTTTGTTCTGTATTTAAGAAATATACTTTAAAATCACCTACAAAATTTGTAAAGGGAGGCTGACATAAGCGTCAGTCTCCCAGTTTTTTATCCTTATCTTTATCTTTGTTTTTCTTTTTTGCCTTTTTATCTCCTTTTTCATTTTTAGAAGCTTTTTTGGCGGATTTTTTTGAGATTTTGGTGCCTTTTTTGGCTTTGGCATAGAGGCTTGGAACTTTCTTTTCTTTGCTGATGTCAGTACCGGTATCTGTATTGGCATCAGTATCAGTGCTGCATGAGGATATGCTTTCAACAGCCGGATTCTGTTCTGGCAGTGTTTCTCCATTATCCGGGATATAGGTTACAATATCTTCAATGCGGCAGGAAAGCAGGCGGCACAGAGTATCCAGTGTCTGTGTAGAAACAGTCATATTATTTTTTAGCCGTCCGATCTGTCCGGCACTGAATTTCTCACGTTTGATCAGGTGATACTGGGTAATTCCGCGTTTTTTCATTGTTTCCCATAAACGGTCATAGGTGATCATGGCGGGTCTCCTTTCTGAACTCAGGAATTTTGGAAGCTGTCAGTGCTATTGGTTGTCTTTTGAAACGGTCTGTATTATTGGTTGTTTTCTTTATTGTTCTGTTCTCTGGTGACTGCCGCTTCCAGCAGTTCCAGGGCTTCTTCAGAAGCATCGTTGCTTCCCATTTCCTCTAATTTATATTTCAGCTCTTCCTCTACTTCGGCACGGATCTCGTCTTCCTTTGCCGGGTTCATATCAGGAAGATCACTTAAGACGCCAATGCCGAAGCGACGCATAAATTCTTCTGTGGTGGCAAAAAGGGCCGGCCGGCCGGGGGCATCTAAACGGCCTGCTTCGTAGACCAGATTATATTCTACCAGACGATTGACTGCGTGATCAGATTTAACACCGCGGATCTTTTCAATCTCCAGTTTTGTTACCGGCTGGCGGTAGGCGATAATAGAAAGGGTTTCCAGGACCACATCAGAAAGCACCTGCTTTTTAGGAGCGGAGGCAATGCGGATCAGATTAGAGTAATATTTTGACTGGGTACACATCTGGTAGCTGTCTTCTAACTGCAGGATCTCCATGCCGTGTTTGCCGGTTTTGTACCGCTTCATCAGACGGTCTACTGCGGCTTTGGCAGTTTCTTTGTCCTGGCCGATGGAAACAGCCAGCTGCTTTAATTCTACAGCGCCGCCCATGGTGAACAGGACGGCTTCAATGACAGCTTCCTGGTCTTTTTCATTTTTAACAGGTGTATTGTCTATGGTTAATTCTTCCAATTTATATCCTCCATTATCTAAGATGTTCTCTCGGAGTCTTTCCTGCACCTGCTTTTGTGGCCGGTTTTTCGCAAAATCAAGTACAAAAAGATTACGGGAGTACATCAAGGTCGCTTATCTGTTCTAAATCCAGGTCATCTTCCTGACCTTCCGGTTCTAAGGTTTCAATATCCATTTCACCAAATGTTTCTTCCTGGTTTAGATGGATCTTTCCAATCTTCATTAATTCGAGAACGGCCAGAAATGTGACTACCACTTCTAATTTATCTGTCTGTTTTTCAAGAAGCTGGCGGAAACTGAAACGGCGGTTTTTTCTGGCATAATCCATAACAGAAGTAATCTTCTGTTCCAGACTGACCGGTTCCCGGCGGATGGTGCCGAATTTGCTTCGTATGGGATCGGTTTTGTATTCCTTGCGCTTCATTACCTGCTCAAAGATACGCTGCAGCTTTGCAAGTGTGAGACCGTCTAAAAGTTCGTCAAGGTTAGCTGGGGGATGGTATTTTGCTACTTCCGGAGGAAGCGAGGAATTTTTGTAAAAATGTCTGGCTGCACCTTCTTCCCGGTCTGCCAGTTCTTCAGCCAGGATCTTGTAACGCTTATATTCTAACAGGCGGGATACCAGCTCGGCTCTTGGGTCTACTTCTTCTCCTTCTTCATTTACTTCCTTTGGAAGAAGCATTTTTGCCTTAATATCTAAAAGGGTAGCAGCCATAACGAGAAATTCGCTGACAATGTTTAAGTCTTCCCGTTCCATGTTTCGCACATATTCCAGATACTGGGCTGTGATCTCCACAATGGGGATATCATAAATATCTACTTTATTTTTCTCGATCAGATGAAGGAGCAGGTCCAAAGGACCTTCAAAATGCTCTAGTTTGTAGGTAATGGTTTCCATTTTATATATCCTATTTATAATTTACGTAAGATTTTTTTCAAGATGGGTGTTGCTGCAGGTCCGTCTGTTTGCGGGCAGATATGCAGGACTAAAAGCTGGGGACGGTTGTTTAAACGGATGTTGATGGAATGGGTCCCCAGACCGCGGCTTACAGCCATATAATGTCCCTGGTCTTCAAAAATTCCGGCACACCAGGGGAGAAAAAACTGATACTGGGGAGTCATTACGCCACCAAGTCCTGGAAGGCGGATGGTCCCGCCGTGAAAATGACCGCATAAGGTCAGATCTGCCCCCCAGTCTGCATAATTGGCAAAAAAGAGAGGGGAGTGGGCTAACAGGATCTGGAAATGACCAGAAGCTGGGTTCCCCACTTTTTCTTCTATATAATGGGCTGGCATAGATGGTACGGGGTGTACCAGAGCTTTTTTATAAAAATCTTTGTCCAGATCCAGGCAGGTGATCCGTATTTCTGTATCAAAAATGGCAGAATTATTTTTCAGGCAAATGGCTCCGGCCTGTTTTAAGGCATTCCGGTAAATGTTCCCTTCTGATCCATATTTTCCCGGTTCCCAGTCAATGCGGTTTTCATGGTTTCCTTCTCCACAGTAAACAGGATAGCGGGAAACCAGTTCTTTTATAAGAGAGAGCGACCGGTCTGTTTTTGCATGTGTGCCTTTGGTGACGATAAGATCACCGCCGTTTAGGACAGCATCAGGATGCATCTGGTCAATGACCTGTATCAGCTTTTCATTTTCCTGTCCAAAGGTATTTTCATGCAGGTCGGACAGAAAGATAAAGGTGCGTTTTTTTGATACTTTACTGCTGTAAATAGTGGTTTCTTCGGCGGATAAAGCTTTTTTTTCATATTCTGATCTGCCAAGACAGATGGCAGCAGCTGCGCAGGCGGCAGCAGTCAGATGAGTGATCAGCATCAAGATCTCCTTAAAAAAATGTTTTTTCCCTTACGCAGGCGTTTTTTTCGTTAATGCCATGCAAAAAAATGTCTGCTGCACAGCCGCTTGTTTTTTGCTTCGCTCATTACATTATATCTTGCATTAACGGCATTTTCAAGAAAATAGTAAACGTCTTGACGGACAGACACAGACATGGTACGATAACATACGCATAAAAAGATATATAGTATATAGATCACAAATGGAACACAATATATGGTATATAAACATAAAAACATAAAGGAAAGGTGACGGAATGGACTGCAGTAAGATAAAAGTCGTAAAAAAAGATGGTACAAAAGAAGAGTTTAATGTGAAAAAGGTACTTGCTGCTATTAGTAAATCAGCAGAAAGAGCCATGATCACATTTTCAAAGGCAGAGAAGAACTTTATCTGCGAATTTGTGGAAGAGAAGGCAGAGGAGATGGATCAGGAGCTGATCCCTATTGCCCAGATGCACAACATTGTGGAAGGCGCTCTGGATAAGGTCAATCCGCTGGTTGCCAAAAGTTACCGGGATTACCGGAATTATAAACAGGATTTTGTGCGGATGTTGGATGATGTATACAAGAAAAGTCAGTCCATTATGTATATCGGGGATAAGGAAAACAGCAATACAGACAGTGCCCTGGTTTCTACCAAGCGCAGCCTGATCTTTAATGAGCTGAATAAATCTCTTTACCAGAAGTTTTTTATGACAGTAGAAGAGTTGCAGGCATGCAGAGAAGGTTATATTTACATTCATGATATGTCTGCAAGAAGAGATACTATGAACTGCTGTCTCTTTGATGTGAAAGCTGTCCTTACCGGTGGCTTTGAAATGGGAAATCTATGGTACAATGAGCCTAAAACACTGGATGTTGCCTTTGACGTTATCGGAGATATTGTTTTAAGCGCAGCCAGCCAGCAGTATGGCGGTTTTACAGTGCCAAGTGTGGAAAATATCCTGGCGCCTTATGCAGAGAAATCTTATGCAAAATATCTGGAAAAATACAGAAAGCTGGAGCTGCCTGAAGAAAAAGTAGAAGAGGTTGCCCTGGCTGATGTGCAAAGAGACATGGAACAGGGCTTCCAGGGTTGGGAATATAAGTTTAATTCTGTTTCCTCCAGCCGCGGCGATTATCCCTTTATCACCATGACTGCAGGTACAGGAACCAGCCGTTTTGCGAAAATGGCTACCATGACTATGCTGAAGGTACGAAAAGGCGGTCAGGGAAAAGCAGGCCATAAAAAGCCGGTACTGTTCCCTAAAGTGGTATTTCTCTATGATGAGAAACTGCATGGACCAGGCGGTGAGTTAGAAGATGTATTTGAAGCAGGCATTGACTGTTCCAGCAAGACTATGTATCCGGACTGGCTTTCCCTTACAGGAAAAGGTTATATTGCCAGCATGTATAAAAAATACGGAAAGATCATTTCACCAATGGGCTGCCGTGCGTTCCTGTCTCCATGGTATGAAAGAGGGGGAATGCATCCGGCTGATGAAAAAGATGTGCCTGTATTTGAAGGGCGTTTTAATATTGGTGTAGTCAGTCTTCACCTTCCTATGATATTAGCTAAATCAAGACAGGAAGGCCGGGATTTTTATGAAGTCTTAGATTACTATCTGGAACTGATCCGCAAGATCCACATCCGTACGTATGCATATCTGGGTGAAATGAAGGCATCTACCAATCCTCTGGCATACTGTGAAGGGGGATTTTACGGCGGTCATTTAGGACTTCATGATAAGATCAAACCATTATTGAAAACGGCCACTGCTTCTTTTGGGATCACTGCTTTTAATGAGCTGCAGCAGTTATACAATAAGAAATCCCTGGTAGAGGATGGACAGTTTGCATTGGAGGTTCTGGAGCATATTAATAAAAAAATCGATGATTTCAAGGAAGAGGACGGCAATCTTTATGCCATTTACGCTACACCGGCAGAGAATCTTTGCGGTCTTCAGGTAAAGCAGTTCCGTAAGAAATACGGTATCATCGAAAACGTGTCTGACAGAGAATATGTAAGTAACGGCTTTCACTGCCACGTAACCGAAGATATTACCCCGATCCAGAAGCAGGATCTGGAATACCGTTTCTGGGAATTAAGCAACGGCGGTAAGATCCAGTATGTAAAATACCCGGTAAGCTACAACAAAGAGGCAATCCGCACATTAGTCCGCAGAGCCATGAGAATGGGATTTTACGAAGGCGTAAACCTGTCACTGGCGTATTGCGATGACTGCGGTCACGAAGAGCTGGAAATGGACGTATGCCCGGTCTGCGGCAGCAAAAACCTGACTAAGATCGACCGGATGAATGGATATTTAAGCTATTCAAGGGTAAAAGGCGATACAAGATTAAATGAAGCCAAGATGGCCGAGATAGCCGAACGAGTAAGCATGTAAAAGCAAAGAGGAAAAACAAGCGCCGCTTTAAAGCGGCATTTGTTTTTCCTTTGCTTTTAACGAACGATCCCGTCTGCGATAGCAGACAGTAGAGCGCGTCAGCGCGGGGATCGTGAGTGGACGGAATTTATTCCTTTGCTTGATAGTTTCCATCAGTGTCTTTATACATCAGATCCTGTATACAAAAAAGACATTTAATTTTTATTCTTTTTCTTTCTTCTTCCGCTTCTTTCTGTAAGACCCATCCACCAGACCTTCCAGATAAGCTTCTGCCCTCAGCCGGTTAGAAGGGCCAAGCTGATTGTACAGATTCAGCACATATTCCTGCTGTTTGCTTAAAACAGCCTGACTGCCCTCTGTGCTGTAAAATTCGCTCATGGAGATACCAAAAACCTGGCATATATGACGGATGGTAGGAATACTGGGCACAGTGGTTCGGCGGAAAAGATTTCCTATGCTGTTTGGGGAAATTTCCATTTCCTTTGCAAGGCGGTAGTGGCTCCATCCACGATCATTACACAGCTCCTCTATGCGATCCAGTTCAAAACTCATAATCCATATGCTTTTTGCAGCCTTGGCTTTCAAAAAAGCTTCTCCTTCTGTCGTGTATAAATATATTCCTATTTTATCCCAGTTAAGTTAAAAACATTAGCTTGAAAATACGTGTATAAAATATGAATTATATAGTGCATAAGAGACTAGAAAAAAGAGAATGGAAAAATATGATTTCTGGTACTGGCAAGGAAAATCAAGTGGAAAATTCCCATAGATTATGATAAACTGATACAAGCAGTATACATTGAAAAGCGTGCAAAGCAGCAGTAAAGCCTGCAAATGAAAAATGGAGGCGGGACAGATGAAAAAGTTTTTAGAAGATTTTAAAAAGTTTGCCTTAAAGGGAAACATGATTGACCTGGCTGTAGGTATGATCATTGGCAGTGCATTTACATCTATAGTCAGTTCACTGGTCAATGATATTTTTATGCCGGTACTGAGTATTTTTACTGGAAAAATTGATTTTTCAAACATGTTCATTGCTCTTGATGGAAACAAATATCCTACACTGGCAGCAGCCAATGAAGTGACAGCAACTATTAATTACGGTGCATTTATCACGCAGACGATCAACTTTATACTGATGGCCTTTGTTGTATTTATGGTTATCAAAGGGATCAACAAACTGGAAAAAATTGGAAAAGCTCCGGAAGCACCAAAGGCACCTACAGAGAAAGAGTGTCCTTATTGCAAGAGCATGATCCCAATTAAAGCAGTTCGTTGTCCACACTGTACATCTGAACTGGAGAAATAAAATATGCGTTACCACAACATAACGAAAGACGATATGCTTAACGGAGAGGGGCTGCGGACTGTGCTTTGGGTGGCAGGCTGCAGCCACAACTGTCCTCAGTGCCATAACCCTGTGACCTGGGATATAAACGGCGGCCTGGCATTTGATGAAGCTGCCAAAGAAGAACTGTTTGAAGAATTGAAAAAGGACTATATTTCCGGTGTGACCTTCAGTGGCGGTGATCCGCTCCATGAAAAAAACAGGGAAGAGATCGGAAAACTGGCAGAAGACATACGGAAAAAATTTCCAGATAAAACTATTTGGCTGTATACCGGTTATGAATGGGAGGAGATCTGTGGTATTCCATTTCTTTTCAATATTGATGTGATCGTTGACGGAGAATTTAAAATAGAAGAAAAAGACAACAGCCTTCACTGGAAAGGCAGCGCAAACCAGCGTGTGATCGATGTGAAAGAATCCCTGAAAACAGGAAAGGTACAGCTTTACAGGGAATACTAACACTTAAATACACTAAAACAAAGACTATAAAAACAAGATAGCAGGAGTAATACAAAACCAACTATGGAAAGAATCGCAAAATTTCACAAAGTAAGTTATGAACAGTTTGAAGGAGACTGGAAAGATACCTTTGGCCCTATTGAAACAGAAGAAATCGGAAGAATCTACGAAGGGATCCGTCTGCCGGCCAGAGCAACTGCCGGTTCTGCCGGCTACGACCTTTACACACCGGTGGCAATGACCATCCGCCCAGGTGAGACCATAAAGATCCCTACAGGTATCCGTGTGGAAATGAACGACGGCTGGGTACTGGCTGTATTTCCAAGAAGCAGCCTGGGATTTAAGTACCGTTTACAGTTAAATAATACAGTTGGCATCATTGACAGTGACTATTTCTTCTCTGACAATGAAGGTCACATTTTCGTAAAGCTGACCAATGATACAAAGGAAGACAAGACTGTAGAACTGGCAGAAGGTGCCGGTTTTGCACAGGGGATCTTCCTGCCATTTGGCATTACAGAAGATGATGATTGCACAGAAGCAAGAAATGGCGGTTTCGGCAGTACAGACAGCAGGAAAAACTGAAGATATCATGGCAGAACTGTGAGGAATAGAAAGAAGCAGGAGAAATTATGGGAAACAGACCTGTAAACAGAAGAAGGAGAAATACCGGACGTACCGGTCATTACAGAGGAAGCAGCAGGTCAGACACCTTAAGACGGCGTAAAAGGAGAAACAGACGGCTTAAGGCAGTTTTTCTCTGGCTGGTCTGTATTGTTCTGACCGGCTTACTTATTTTTGGAGCTGTAAAGCTGGTGGGAAAATTTGCCGGTTCCGGAAAAGACAAGTTAAGAAAAGATGGTATTGAAAAGTTAAATGCAGGGGATCCGGAAGGGGCAATAGCAGATCTGGATGCTGCTTTGGAAAAAGCTGGAAATAAATCAAATAAGCCCTCGGGATTTAATGCAGATGTGCTTTGGTACCGTGCAGAGGCAGAGCTTTTATTAAAGGATTATGAAGCTGCTTCCCACACCTATGACCTGATTGCAGAGCAGGGAGGGGATAAGATCTCCTGTCTGTATATGAAGGCAGTATGTGCAGAAAAGCTGGGAGATAAAGATTCTGCTGTTTCTTATTATAGAGAAGCATTAGGACAGGAAAAAGAAGGAAGTCGCTCTGCCGGTTTTGAGGAAGCTCTTATAGCAGCAGGTTCTGCCTGTGTAAATGGGCAGGATTTTGACACAGCAAAAAGTCTTTATGAAGAGGCATTAAACAGTGGGAAAACGGGAGAAAAACTGGAAAGCAGGATCTATAACCAGCTGGGGTTATGCCAGATGGCTGAAGAGGACTATAACACAGCTGCTGATTCGTTTGATAAGGGATATAATGCACTGATCACCGGATACAAGGCTGGAACAGGGGCAGAGTTAGACCAGGCAGCAGCTGCTGTTCCACAGGAGGATATCCAGGGAATGACACTTTTAAAAGAGTTGGCTTATAACAAGGCAGTATGTCTGGAATACAGTGGACAGTACCGCGCAGCCCAGGCAGAGTTTGAACATTACATTTCTGTATTTGGTGCAGATGAAAATGCCCAGCATGAGATCGACTTTTTAAAGACCAGACAGGAGGAATCATAAACCGGTGATTGATTTAAGTAAACTGGAAGAACGGGTCATACTGGCAGCGGTAAGCACCAGTGAGACAGATCAGGCAGAAAGCTCTCTGGATGAGTTAAAAGAACTGGCAGATACTGCCGGGGCAAAGACTGTAGGCCGGGTGATCCAGAACCGGGAAAGCATTCATCCAGGAACCTATCTGGGAAAGGGAAAGCTTCAGGAACTGCGGGAAATGCTTTATGAAACAGGAGCTACCGGCGTGATCTGTGACGATGAGCTTTCACCGGCCCAGCTTAAAAATCTGGAAGATGTCCTGGATACAAAGGTCATGGACCGTACCATGGTTATTTTAGACATTTTTGCATCCAGAGCCAATACAAGAGAGGGAAAAATCCAGGTAGAACTGGCTCAGCTGAAATACCGGGCCATTCGTCTGGTAGGAATGCGTTCCTCGCTTTCAAGACTGGGTGGTGGTATCGGTACAAGAGGACCAGGTGAGAAAAAGCTGGAGACAGACCGCCGCCTGATCCACCAGCGCATTGGACAGTTAAAGAAAGAACTGGAAGATGTGAAACGCCACCGTGAGGTTACAAGACAGCAGCGTGGAAAAGACTATGCATTGACTGCTGCCATTGTAGGCTATACAAATGCAGGAAAATCCACGTTATTAAATCGTCTGACAGGTGCCGGGATTTTAGCAGAAGATAAGCTGTTTGCCACACTGGATCCAACTACCAGAAGCTTTACACTGGCAGACGGACAGCAGATTTTACTGACAGATACAGTTGGATTTATTAACAAACTGCCTCATCATCTGGTAGAGGCATTTAAAAGTACTCTGGAAGAGGCGCGTTACTGCGATATCGTCCTTAATGTAGTAGACTGTTCTGATCCCCAGATGGACATGCATATGCATGTGGTCAAAGAGACGCTACGGGAACTGGGAATTACAGATAAGACTGTTGTTACAGTATTTAATAAAACAGATAAACTGGAAGAAAGTGGTCTGCCCATTCCAAGGGATTTTTCTGCAGATTACCAGGTTCGTATTTCAGCTAAATGCGGGGATGGCTTACATGAACTGGAAGAGATCCTTGGAAATATCATTCGCAGTAGGAGAGTTTATCTGGAAAAGGTGTATCCTTATACACAGGCAGGAAAGCTGCAGAGCATACGCAAATATGGCCAGCTGCTTTCAGAAGAATATACAGAAGAAGGCATAAAAGTAACAGCCTATGTACCGGCAGAGCTGTTTGCCGGGCTGTATACTGATATACCGGAAAAATAAGGCTTGGAAGAATGAGATAAAAGGCTGCCGCAAAGAAAAATGCGGCGGCCTTTATGCACTTTCGTGCATTTACAAAGGAGAGTATAGGATAAAATCAGTACATCATCTGCGGGCTTTTAAAAGCGCTGTATCCACTGCTTTCAAAAGGGCAGAGCAGGTATAGCGGGAAGATTCCGGAAAGGTGAGATTTTCCGTGGATTGGGTGCTTAGGATCTGAGGTGCCAGTTCTTCCATAGATGGCTGCATTAATGGGTACATGGTGGAAACAGCTTCATTTAAATGTACCAGGCTTACATCTAAGATCTGGTCACTGTCAACAGTCACTTCCACATTTACCTGCTCATTTCCAAGGGTAAGGCTGGCACTGTAGAGACCGGGTATGTAGAGACCGGAGGATGTGGATGCTTCTTTTTTTGCAGGCCGGAACATGATAAAGCACAGGATGAGCAAAAGGAGGGCAAGACCAATAAAAATGCCCGTGTAGATAACCTCTTTCATCCGCAGCACAACGATCTTTGTCTTTGAACTCATAGGGAAGACCTCTGGGGGAATTTGTTACATCATATGAAAGGAAAGGTAAAAATATGTCATTGCAGTTTATTGCAGGAGGCAGCGGCTCCGGAAAAACAAGATATCTTTATGAAAAGGTGATAAAAGAGTCACAGGAGCATCCGGAAATACAGTATCTTTTTATTGTACCGGAACAATATACCATGCAGACCCAGAAGGAGCTGGTGCGCCTGCATCCCAGACACGGCCTTTTAAATATTGATGTTTTAAGCTTTAAACGTCTGGCTTACCGGGTATTTGAGGATCTGGGAGTGCAGCTTCCGGTGGTCCTTGACGATATGGGTAAATCCATGGTCATCCGAAAAGTAGCTGGAAAGCTTAAAAAGGATTTAAATCTCTACGGCGGACATTTAGAACAGCCTGGCTTTATCAGCCAGTTAAAATCCCAGATATCAGAACTGAGCCAGTATGGTGTCAGTGTGGAAGATCTGGAAATGGTGGAAGAAGAGACGGACAGAACCCTTTTAAAAGAAAAACTGGGAGATTTAAAGAATATTTATAAAGGCTTTAAAGATTATATAGAGTCCCATTACATTACCGCAGAGGAAATCCTAGATATTTTGTGCAGGAAACTGCCTCAGTGGGAGCCATTAAAAAGCAGCGTCATCCTGTTGGATGGTTATACTGGCTTTACACCTGTGCAGTACCGTCTGGTCCAGTTGTTCATGATCCATGCAAGAGAGGTTTTATGCTGTATTACCGCAGACAAAAGGGAAATGCTGTATAAAGAATGTAATATGCAGCACTTATTCTACATGGGCCGCCATACAGTGTGCAGATTGAAGAAAATGGCAGAGGAGCACCACATCCCGGTAGAAAAAGAGGTGTGGTGTGATCACCGGCCGGCCTGGCGTTTTAAAGACAGTCCGGAGCTGGATTTTCTGGAACAGAATCTGTACCGGTATAGTGGGAAAATCTGGGAAAAACAGCCGGGAAATATCCTGATCTACAGAGGAAAAAATCCGGCAGAAGAAACTGCCTATGTATGCAGCTGTATTAATGAGAAGGTACAGAAAGAGGGACTGCGTTACCGGGATATGGCGGTAGTTACAGGAGATCTGGCTTCCTATGGAAAAGAGATCGCCCACCGGTTTGATGAGGCGGGTATTCCTTATTTTTTAGATGATAAGAAAAGCATTCTGGAAAATCCTTTTATTGAGCTTATAAGAGCAGCATTGGATGCAGTAAAGGAATGCTCCTATGAAAGCATTTTCCGGTATTTAAAAACAGGCTTTGTATATGATGAGCAGTATAGCCCAGATGAGGCGCAGGTGCTGACAGACCGCATGGAAAATTATGCAAGGGCTTTGGGGATAAGAGGCTGGAAAAACTGGGATATGACCTGGGAGAAGCCATGCAGAGGCGGCGAGAGGCTGAATTTAGAAGAACTGAACCAGTATCGTATATGGGTGTTAGAGCCTTTAAAAACACTGCGCCGGGCATTTAAAGAAGAAAACGCCACGATTTCTTCTGTTACCGCGGTTTTGCGCCAGACCCTTGAGACTATGAAACTGGAGGAAAAGCTGGAAAGCTTCAGTGCTTATTTCATGGAACGGAAAGAACCGGGAGACGAGAACAGGGCAAGAGAATACAGTCAGGTCTATGAACGGGTCATGGAACTGTTAGAACGGTTAGAGGGTCTTTTAGGGGAAGAAAAGGCAGATATGAAAAACTATATCCAGATCCTGGATGCTGGTTTTGAAGAAATAAAGATCGGTGTGCTTCCTGCAACTGCGGATCAGGTGATGATCGGTGATATTACCCGAAGCCGTCTGGAATCTGTAAAGGTATTGTTTTTTACAGGTGTCAATGAAGGCATTGTACCACAGAGGAAAGCAGGGGGAAGCCTGTTAAATGACGGGGACCGTGAGGTATTTAAGAGCCTGCACATGGAACTGGCTCCTACTGCAAGAGAAGAGGGCTGTATCCAGAAATTTTACCTTTATCTTATGCTTTCCAAGCCCTCAGATCAATTGGTGATCACTTATGCAGCTATGAACGGTCAGGGAAAAAGCAGCCATCCGTCCAGTCTTGTAGGTGAGATACGGAAACTGTTCCCGGAACTGGTGCAGAAGGAAGAAACATCCATAGAACATCAGGTTTGGACGTGCAGAGACGGCTTGCAGCAGCTGATCGCAGGCTTTCAGGAAGCAGGGGATAAAAATCTGGATCAGTTAAGGGAAGTCCAGAGAGGATTTCTGGAATTATTCCGTCATTTTTATGGAAAAGAAGAGTATAAAAAGCTGGTAGAAAAGCTGACAGATGCCGCTTTTTTTGTCTATGAAGATAAGGGGATCGGACGTGCGGCAGCCAGGGCGCTCTATGGTCAGAACCTTCAGGGAAGCGTTACAAGGCTGGAGCAGTTTGCAGCCTGCGCCTATGCCCATTTCTTAAAATACGGTCTTGAATTAATGGAACGTCAGGAATACCAGTTAGAGGCAGTAGATATGGGAAATCTCTTTCATCAGTCTTTGGACCAGTGCTTTGAGGTGATACATGAAAATGGTATGGACTGGAGCAATATCACAGAGGAAGAGCGGAAGAAACTGGTAAAAAAATGTGTAGATCAGGTAACGGCTCAGTATGGAAATACCATTATGTCCAGTTCAGCCAGAAATACTTATCTGGCAAAGCGTGTGGAGCGTATTACTGACCGTACTATATGGGCGCTGGCAGAACAGGTAAAAAAAGGAGATTTTGTTCCGTCCGGTTTTGAGGTGTCTTTTTCTGCTGTTAATAATTTAAAGGCAATGAAGATACGTCTGTCAGAGGACGAAGAACTGCTGCTAAAAGGCCGGATCGACCGTTTGGACCTGTGTGAAGATGAGAAGCATGTATATGTAAAGATCATTGATTATAAGTCAGGAAATACGTCATTTGACCTGGCGGCATTGTACTATGGCCTGCAGCTGCAGCTGGTGGTATATATGGATGCAGCCCTGGAAATGGAAGAGCGGAAGCATCCAGGTAAAACAGCAGTCCCAGCGGGGATCTTCTACTATAATATTAAAGATCCAATGGTAAAAAAAGAAGGGGAAATGACCACGGAGGAGATTGAAAAGCAGATCTTAAAACAGCTACGCATGAACGGTCTGGTAAACAGTGACTTAGAGGTCATCCATCACCTGGACCGTGAAATACAGAAGGAGTCAGACGTAATACCTGTTGCAATAAAAGATGGCTACGTTCAGGAGGCAAAATCCAGTGTAGCAGGACAAAAGCGCTTTGACGTTCTGCGCCATTATGTAGGCGGGCGGTTAAAACGTTCCGGTCAATCTATTTTAAATGGGGAAAACGGACTTCTCCCTTACAAAGATGGGGACAGGACCGCCTGCGATTACTGCCCCTATCATGCAGTCTGCGGTTTCGATACAAAAACAGCGGGATACGGCTTTAAGCGGCTGCGCTCTATGAAACCGGAAGAAGTATGGCAGGAGATTGAAGATAATTGCTGTATGAAAACGGATAAAAATAAGAAAGGGGATGAATAAGAGATGAAATGGACAGAGAAACAGCAGCAGGTTATAGACAGCCGCAACAGGAACCTGTTAGTATCTGCAGCAGCAGGAAGCGGAAAAACAGCTGTACTGGTAGAACGCATTATCTCTATGATCAGTGAAGGTCCTTCTCCCTTAAATATTGATCAGCTTCTGGTAATGACATTTACCAATGCGGCAGCTTCTGAAATGCGGGAGCGTATTGGGGCGGCAGTGGAAAAAAAGTTAAAGGAAGATCCGGGAAATGAACATCTCTGGCTGCAGGCGGCGCTGATCCCACAGGCCCAGATCATGACTATTGACAGCTTCTGTCTGGATCTGATCCGGAATCATTATAATACACTGGATATTGATCCGGCATTCCGCATTGGGGACGAAGGAGAGCTGACCCTTTTAAAAGGGGATGTAATGGAACAGGTATTAGAAAGCTGCTATGAGGAAGCAGATGATAGTTTTATCCAGTTTTCTGAGCAGTTTGGCAGCGGAAAGTCTGATAAGGCAATGGAAGATGTGATCTTACAGGCATGGCAGTTTTCACAGAGCCACCCATGGCCGGATGAATGGCTTTTTAAGTGCAGGCAGCAGATGGAGGAAGAAGCAGCAGGAAATCTGGATTCCAGCGTGTGGATGCAGTTTTTATTAAAAGATGTGAGTATTCAGATGGAAGAACTGGCAGCACAGGCAGAGGAAGCGTTAGAAATGGCAAGAGAGGAAAACGGGCCTCTGGTGTATGAACCTATGCTGATGAATGATGTAAGCCGGTTAAAGAAGGTGAAAGAGGCAGCTGATACAGGTTCTTTTGAAGCTTTTTACCAGGCTGTAAACGACCTGACCTTTGACCGTCTGGCAGCAGCCAGAAGCAAGGACATTGACCCGGATAAGAAGGCATTTGTAAGCGAGACCCGTACCAGAGTGAAAAAAGCAGCGGAAAAATGCAGGGATACTTATGGAAGCCAGTCGCAGGCAGAGGCGGCACAGGGAATACGCAATACGAAAACAGTAATAAGTGTTTTGTTAGATATGGTAAAGCAGTTTGATACTGCTTATACAGAGGCCAAAAGAGAGAGGAATGTGCTGGATTTTAATGATCTGGAGCATCTGGCATTAAAGGTACTGGTAGAGAAAGCGGAAGATACGGAAGATACGGCAGGTACAGAGTGTGGCAATATGGGGGAAAAGGATGATAGTGTCAAAAATCAGGAAAAAGACATTTTACGTCCGTCTGCAGCCGCTAAAGAGTTAAGTGGACAGTATGAAGAGATCCTGGTAGATGAATACCAGGACAGTAACCTTGTACAGGAAACATTGATCCGCAGCATTTCCAGAGAACGGCTGGGGCAGCCTAATGTATTTATGGTAGGTGATGTAAAACAGAGCATTTACCGTTTCCGCCTGGCAAGACCAGAGCTGTTTATGGAAAAATATGATACGTATAGCCGGGAAGAAAGCAGTTACCAGATGATCGAACTGCAGCAGAACTTCCGAAGCCGGGCCAGTGTACTTACCTGTATTAATGACATTTTCTACCAGATCATGACCAAAAATCTGGGCGGTATCCGCTATACCAGGGAAACAGCCCTGTATCCTGGAGCAGAATTTGAAAAAACAGATAAAAGATCAGGAATCCCGGTACAGCTTTTAGTGGCGGATACAGGTTCAGAAGCTTTTAAACAGCTGGACGAAGATGCAGCAGATTATACAGCCAGAGAGCTGGAAGCAAAAATGATCGCAGAGCAGATCAAAAGTTTTACAGATGAGAAAAACGGGCTGTATGTGTGGGATAAAGATCAGCAGGCTTACAGGAAAGCCTGCTATAAAGATATGGTCATATTGCTGCGGAGTATGAGCGGCTGGTCAGAGGTGTTTGTAAATATACTTATGAATGAAGGGATTCCGGCTGTTGCCCAGACGAGGACAGGTTATTTTGCCACCACGGAGGTGGAAACTGTGCTGAGTCTGCTGTCCGTGATCGATAATCCTATGCAGGACATTCCTATGGCAGCAGTTTTGCGTTCCCCGATGGTTGGAATGAATGATAATGAAATGGCATGGATGATGGCAGCTTATAAGCGCTATACAGAAAAGAACCAGGACAGAGGTGTATATGCAGCCTGGAAGCTGTGGGAAGAATGCAGATGCAGGAAGATGGATGGAAATACAGCTGAAAATAGTTCAAAAAATAAGACCCAGGAAATATCCGGCGTGGAATCCGATCATAAAAATGAAATCCAGGTTGGCCGTGTAGAAGTTCCTGAAACAATAGCCTATGCTATCTGGAAAAAACTGGGAATATTTGCAGAGCTCACAGATGAACTGCGTCAGGATGCCAGATATCTGCCTGTTTATGAACTGCTGTATCAGATCTACCGGAAAACAGGCTATTATGATTATGTTTCCTCTATGCCGGCTGGTGAGACCCGAAGGGCGAATCTGGACATGCTGGCAGAGAAGGCGGCAGCCTATGCTTCCACCAGCTACAGAGGTCTGTTCCATTTTGTAAGATACATTGAAAAGCTGAAAAAATATGATACAGATTTCGGGGAAGCATCACCGGGAGATGAAGGAAATTCAGTGCGTATTATGAGCATCCATAAAAGCAAAGGTCTGGAATTTCCAGTTGTATTTTTAGCCGGAATGGGAAAGAAATTTAATAAGCAGGATGCTTATGGGCAATTGCTTCTGGATGCAGATCTGGGGGCAGCTGCAGATGAAATGGACTTAAATCTGCGGACCAAAGCCCTGACCCTGAAAAAACTGGCTATTAAGCGGCGTATGGAGCTGGAATCCATGGGAGAGGAACTAAGGGTACTCTATGTTGCCATGACCCGTGCAAAAGAGGTTCTTGTAATGACAGGAACAGACCGTTCCCTGGAAAATAAGCTGGAAAAATGGTCACAGCTGTCATTAACAGATGACCAGATCCCATATACCATCCTTTCATCGGCAGGCTCATTTTTAGACTGGGTACTTATGGCCAGACCAGTTGTACCCGCGGGACATATGGAAGTAAGGGAGATACAGCTTGACCAGTTAGTAGGACAGGAACTGAAACGTCAGATGGAAAGGCAAAATGCAAAAGAAGAGCTGCTGAACCTGGATACCAGTCAGGTTTATGATAAGAAAATGAATAAACAGCTGGAAGCAGCGTTAAATTATGCTTATCCATATGCAGATGATACGAAGCTGTATACCCAGATGTCTGTATCAGAACTGAAAAAGCAGAGCCAGATCGGACGAGAAGAGGAAGACATGGGAACCTGGCGGGAAAGCATGTGGAAAATGGAAAACGGTCATGATGGAAGGCTGGAACATGGAACACAAAGTGAGGAATCTGAAAATAGCAGTACAGACGACAAAACAGAAAAAAATGGCAGGAAGGGTGCATTCAGGGGAACTGCCTATCATCGTGTATTGGAATGTCTGGATCTGACAGCTGTCAGTGATCAGAAAAAGCTGGAATCCGGTGTATTAGACCTGTACCAGCGGGGATTCCTTACAGAAGAAGCCTATGAGTCTATTTTTATATGGGATATCTGGAAATTTCTGGAAAGCTCTTTAGGACGCCAGATGGCATTAGCCCAAAAAGAAGGAAAGCTTCACAGAGAACGTCAGTTTATGATCGGTATTCCGGCCAGTGAAATGCAAAATGGCCCAAAATCTGAGGAACTGGTGCTGATACAGGGAGTCATTGATGCCTATATTGAAGAAGAGGACGGATTTATCCTGATCGACTATAAAACAGATCGTGTGCCTAAAGAGGAAGAAGCTGGGGAAAAGCTGTTAAAAGAAAGATATCAGGTACAGTTAGATTATTATGGAAGGGCACTGACCCAGCTTACAGGCAAAAGGGTAAAAGAAAAGTGGATCTACTCCTTTGGATTGAGGAAAGCAGTCCAGTTAAAATGATGCCTACTTGGATACTAGACCACTCACTTGTCTGCGAATTTGATTGCACAGGTCTAAATGCCTCAGAGTAGCCCAGATTCAAAAATCCTCCTGCAAGCTTGCAGGAGGATTTTAAACTTTGTGATCCTGGTATCATCAGATCGCTACGGGAACCTTGTGATCAAATGGATGATACTGATAATTTTCCAGTTTGAAGCTGTCAGTTGTAAACTGGTAGAAATCTTTTATTTCTGGATCAACCCATAAAGTTGGCCCTGGCAGAGGCTCTTTCTTTAAAAGTTCTTCTACCATAGGAATGTGACGGTCATAAATATGTGCATCTGCGATCACATGGACCAGTTCTCCCACTTTCAGGCCGCTTGCCTGGGCAAACATGTGCATCAGCACTGCATACTGGCATACGTTCCAGCTGTTGGCAGTGAGCATATCCTGTGAGCGCTGGTTTAAGATACCGTTTAAAGTGTCTCCGGATACATTAAAAGTCATGCTGTAAGCACATGGATACAGGTGCATTTCACTTAAATCATGATGATTGTAAATATTGGACATGATGCGGCGGCTTAAAGGATTGTGCTTTAAGTCATAAAGGATACGGTCTACCTGGTCGAAATCGCCCTCTTTATAATGGTGCTTTACCCCCAGTTGATAGCCATAGGCTTTTCCGATACTGCCAGTTTCGTCAGCCCAGGAATCCCAGATATGGCTTTTTAAGTCGTGTACGTTGTTGGACTTTTTCTGCCAGATCCACAGCAGTTCATCTACTGCAGATTTAAAATAAGTACGGCGCAATGTGATCACCGGAAATTCCTTTGTCAGATCATAACGGTTTACAATACCAAATTTTTTGATGGTATGAGCAGGAGTGCCGTCTTCCCACACAGGGCGGACTTCATGGTCTGTATCCCATACTCCATTTTCAAGAATGTCTTTGCAATTTTTTATAAAAAGCTGATCTGCGTAACTCATGTAGATTAGTGTCTCCTTAGTTTTTCTTTATATCTTCAAGTATATCAAATCTCAGCCATGCAGTACAGCAAAATTTAAGCCAGTACATCGTTTCATAAATAACTGTACCAGGTTAAATGTGTGGTCTGCCGGTTATCTCGTTTAAAACATCTATAGATATCTTCCAATTTTACAGACTACGTGTTATAATTCTTCTGGTAGTTAAATTATAAACAAACAGACAAGGGGCTTTATAAATGAATCTGATCGCAGCAGCAGACGAAAACTGGGGAATCGGAAAAAATGGCGGATTACTGGCACACATTTCCGGTGATATGAAATATTTTCGTGAGACTACGAAAGGAAAAGTAGTAGTTATGGGGCGAAAAACACTGGAAAGCTTTCCGGGGGGAAAGCCATTGAAGAACCGTGTTAATATTGTCCTTACACAAAATCAGGACTTTGCGCCGGAAGGAGTAACGGTCTGCCATAGCATAGAAGAAACCCTGGAAACCCTTAAACAGTATCCCAAAGAGGATGTTTTCATTATCGGTGGAGGGATGATCTACAAGGCATTTCTGCCATGGTGTGAAAAAGCTTATATTACCCATGTTTATCATACATTTGAGGCAGATACCTATCTGCCGGATCTGGAGGCACAGGAGGACTGGAAAATGGCATCTGCCGGTGAACGCTTTACCAATGGACCGGAAGGTGATCAGCCGGCTCTGGACTATGAATTCAGGATCTATGAAAGGCAGTGTCAATGAAATTTCTTGTAACAGCAGATAATAATGGGGCCATTGGCAGAGGCGAACAGCCGTTAGTGACTATTCCTGCAGTACAGCAGGGCTTTTTAAAAGAGACCCAGGGAAAAGTAGTGGTCATGGGGCGGAAAACATTAGAAGGTCTTCCAGGGGGACAGCCATTAGGAAAACGCATCAATGTGGTACTTTCTGAAAATCCGTCCTATAAGATAAAAGGAGCCGTTGTTTGTCACAGCATTGCAGAAACCATGGAATATTTAAAGCAGTTTTCTGAAGATGATATTTATGTGATCGGCGGAGAGAGTATTTTCCGTCAGCTCCTGCCTTATTGCACCACTGTTTATCTGACACATATTGATTATGAATATGATGCAGATGTAAAGTTTCCGGCAGATCTTTGCAGATCCACGGAATGGGAAATGACAGAAGAAGGCGAAGAACAGACCTATTTCAGTCTGTGTTACACGCCGGAAGTTTACGTAAGAAAACAGATTAAATGATCAGGATAAATTATGACAACAGGACATAGCAGAATCTGAAGATTTTTTTGGGGAATAGAACATGAAAAGTGACGGATCCATTTTTACATTGGAAAATGAAGAGCTTTTGATCACAGTAGAAAGTCACGGCGCCCAGTTGTCCAGGATCTATGATAAAAAAGCGGACAGAGAGATACTCTGGAGTGCTGATCCGGCAGTGTGGAACCGTCATTCACCGATCCTTTTTCCATTTATTGGAAAATCAGTAGATGGAAAATACCGTTATGAGGGAAAGGAATACAGTATTTCTTCCCATGGATTTGCCAGAGATATGGATTTTGCACCTGTACTCTGTGATATGGATGAGTGTACATACGTATTGAAAGATACACCTGGGACAATGGAGAAATATCCATTTCATTTTGAACTGGAGATCACCCACCGGTTAAAAGGACGTACCATTGAAACTTCCTGGAAAGTGACCAATTTGAATGGAAAGGAAATGCTGTTTATGATCGGTGGTCATCCGGCATTTCAGGTTCCGGAAGGAAAGACCATTTATGATTACACCCTTGTATTTAACAAAGAAGGTGTAAATGCAGGTCAATACCAGGACAGCCTTCATTATCAGGCACCGGATGCAGAAGGATATGAAGACAATGCTCTTCAGGGCGATTTAAAGCTGACAGAAGGAAAAGTTCCTGTAACACCGGGATTTTTTGATACAGCACTTACCTATATGTTTGACAACAAACAGATCAGCAGCATAGGCCTTTTGACAGATGGCAAACCATATGTTACAGTATTGTGTGATGGTTTTCCGTTTGTAGGAGTCTGGACCATGGAAAAGACACATCCATTTGTATGTCTGGAGCCATGGTATGGTGTTTGTGACTCAAAGGATTTTATCGGAGAGTTAAAAGACAGACAGGGAATCCAGAAGCTGAAAGCCTGGGAGAGCTGGGAAAAAGGTTACAGAATCAGGATAGAGTGATCTGCCTGATCTATAATAGAAGTTTTATGAAAAATGTCCACTGGACATAAAACATTTTAGGAGGGAAAACATGTACAAGATTGTAAATGCAGAATGTCTGGCAGACAAGATCTATCTGATGGATGTGGAAGCACCCCGTGTAGCAAGAGCCTGTCAGCCAGGAGAATTTGTTATCGTTAAGATGGATGAAGTTGGTGAGAGGATCCCGCTTACTATCTGCGATTTCGACCGTGAGAAAGGCCTGGTAACAATCGTATTCCAGATCGTAGGTGCTTCTACCATGCGTATGGCAGAACTGAAAGCAGGAGATTATTTCCAGGATTTCGTAGGTCCTTTAGGACAGCCATCTGAGTTTGTTAAAGAAGATTTAGAAGAAGTTAAGAAGAGAAAATACCTGTTTGTAGCAGGTGGCGTTGGTTCTGCTCCTGTTTATCCACAGGTTAAGTGGATGCGTGAGCATGGCATTGATGTAGATGTAATTGAAGGATCCAAGACCAAGAGCCTTCTGATCCTGGAAGATAAGTTAAGGGCAGCTGCAGGAAATCTGTATGTAACCACAGATGATGGTTCCTATGAGCGCAAAGGCATGGTAACAGAGGTTATCAAAGACCTGGTTGAAAACCAGGGCAAAAAGTACGATGTATGTGTTGCCATCGGACCGATGATCATGATGAAATTCGTATGTAAGCTGACCAAAGAACTGGGAATCCCGACAATTGTCAGCCTGAACCCGATCATGGTAGATGGAACTGGTATGTGCGGAGCATGCCGTGTTTCTGTAGGCGGTGAAGTGAAGTTTGCATGTGTAGACGGACCTGAGTTTGACGGACATCTGGTAGATTTCGACCAGGCTATGAAACGTCAGCAGATGTATAAGACAGAAGAAGGCCGGGCTATCCTGAAATTCCAGGAAGGCAAGACACATCACGGCGGATGCGGAAACTGCGGAGGTGAAGAATAATGGATGTATTAAAGAGAGTACCTGTAAGAGAACAGGATCCAAAGGTAAGAGCTACTAATTTTGAGGAAGTATGTCTTGGATATAACCAGGAAGAAGCACAGGAAGAAGCAGCCCGTTGTTTAAACTGTAAAAACGCACAGTGCGTAAAGGGCTGTCCGGTATCTATCAACATTCCTAAATTTATTTCAGAAGTAAAAGAAGGTAAGTTTAAAGACGCAGCAGCAACCATTGCTGAATCCAGTGCACTGCCTGCAGTCTGCGGACGTGTCTGCCCACAGGAAAGCCAGTGTGAAGGAAAATGTATCCGTGGTTTTAAGGGTGATCCTATTTCTATCGGTAAGCTGGAGCGTTTTGTAGCAGACTGGTCCAGAGAGAATGGTGTTGTACCAGCTAAGCCAGAGACTACTAACGGCATCAAGGTAGCTGTTATCGGTTCAGGCCCTTCCGGTCTGACCTGTGCAGGCGATCTTGCGAAGCTGGGCTACGAAGTAACCATTTTCGAGGCACTTCATGAGCCAGGCGGCGTTCTTACTTATGGTATTCCTGAGTTCCGTCTTCCAAAGACCAGAGTCGTACGTCCGGAAGTTGAGAATGTTAAAAAATTAGGCGTTAAGATCGAAACAGATGTTATCATCGGTAAGTCCGTTACTATTGACGAACTGATGGAAGAGGAAGGTTTCAAGGCTGTATTTATCGGTTCTGGTGCCGGACTTCCTAAGTTCATGGGTATCCCAGGGGAGAACGCAAACGGCGTATTATCCGCAAATGAGTATCTGACCAGAAGCAACCTGATGAAGGCATTCCGTGATGACTATGACACTCCTATTTACTTAGGCAAGAAGGTTGCTATCGTAGGTGGTGGAAACGTAGCAATGGATGCTGCAAGAACGGCTCTTCGTCTGGGTGCAGAAGTACATGTTGTATATAGAAGAAGTGAAGCAGAACTTCCGGCCCGTGCTGAGGAAGTTCACCATGCAAAAGAAGAAGGGGTTATCTTTGATCTTCTGACCAATCCAGTAGAAATTTTAACAGATGAAAATGACTGGGTAACCGGTATGGTAGTACGTAAGATGGAACTGGGTGAACCAGATGCTTCCGGACGCCGCAGACCTGTAGAAGTAGAAGGTTCTGATTATACCATCGATGTAGATACTGTTATCATGTCCCTTGGTACTTCTCCAAACCCACTGATCTCATCTACAACTGAAGGTCTGGAGACCAACAAGTGGAAATGTATCATTGCTGACGAAACAAACGGCAAGACCACCAAGGAAGGCGTATACGCAGGCGGTGACGCTGTAACAGGCGCTGCAACAGTTATCCTTGCAATGGAAGCTGGTAAAGCTGGTGCAAGAGGTATTGATGAATACCTGAAAGGTAATAAATAAATCTTGAGGGATTAGAAATTTATTTCATGAAAATGACATAGAAGTAAATCAGGGAAAGACTGTAAGAGGGAGAAATCCTTTTTACAGTCTTTTGCTGTAAAGCAACAGTTTAAATGTAATAGTATATATAGTTCAGCCATGACATCTTCTTGTTTCCATATTCATAAAAACAAGAAGTATGGTGGATCCACCATATGCTGATCTGTAACTATAATATGATGTGAGTGTCAAAAGTAAATTTTGCCACTCACTGATGTAACCGGATTGC
>OLRX01000231.1_pt1 | contig 53849 bp, 43 predicted proteins | sample 1672991 | NCBI WGS metagenome assembly OLRX01 (sample SAMEA3136744, study PRJEB25190) | human gut metagenome | biome: human gut; feature: human-associated habitat; material: faeces | place: Austria | collected 2013
TAAAAGCCTCAGCGTAGCCCGCTACGCCTGCGTTTTTAGACCTGCACACTCAAATTCGCATTCTACGTGATTAGTACAGTTATTTACGAAACGATGTACTAGGTCATTTTTCAAAGAGACCATGAGATACAAGGAGATAAAGGATTATGACAAAAGATCTGACAACTGGGAAGATCATGCCTATTTTGGTGAAGTTTACAATTCCGCTGGTTTTGGGAAATCTGTTCCAGCTTACTTACAATGCAGTAGACAGTATCATCGTAGGTCATTTTGTGGGAAAAGAGGCACTGGCAGCTGTAGGTATCTGCAATCCTATCACAACACTGATGATCTTATTTTTAAATGGTCTGTGCATGGGTGCCAGTATTTTAATGGGAATGCAGTATGGGGCAAAAGACTATGATACTCTCCATCGCCAGATCAGTACCACTATGATTTCGGGTGTGGTCTTTTCCGTTACATTAACGGTACTCTGCGTTATATTTGCAGTGCCCATACTGCAGCTGATCCAGGTAGATCCGTCGATTTTGGACCTGACAGCAGAATACCTGCGGATCATTTTCTGGGGATTGATGTTTACATTTTTATATAACTTCTTTTCCAGTACGTTAAGGGCACTGGGAGACAGTAATTCCCCCTTATATTTTCTGATCATCAGTGCTGTATTAAATGTATTTGGGGATTTGTTTTTTGTAGTTGTATTAAAGGATGGAAGCAGAGGCTGCGCTATCTCCACTGTATTAAGTGAAGCTTTATGCAGCCTGTTCTGTTTGATCTATATCCAGAAAAAAGTACCCCTACTGCGCCTTGGAAAGAAGTGGCTTGTTTTTGACAAGAGCCTTTTAAAGAAAACCATTGCTTTTGGCTGGGCCTCTGCCATGCAGCAGGCCACTGTGCAGCTTGGAAAGATCGGTATCCAGGCCATTGTAAATACTATGGGTGTATCAGTTTCAGCCGCATTTGCAGTAGTTAACCGTATTGACGATTTTGCCTATACCCCAGAGCAGAACATTGCCCATGCAATGACTGCCCTTATGGCCCAGAATAAGGGAGCAGGAAAGACCAGACGCATGAAAGAAGGATTCCGGTCAGGTATTATTCTGGAGATTATTTACGGTATCCTGATTTTTATCATTTGTTTTACGTTTGCAAGATCATTAATGCTTATGTTTGTAAAAGATGAAGAGGTTATTGGCCATGGTGTTACTTATCTGCATCTGATCTCTGTGATGTATCTGCTTCCGGCGCTCACTAATGGCATTCAGGGATTTTTCAGAGGAATCGGTGACCTGAAGATCACATTAATAAGCAGTTTTATTAATATGGCACTGCGTGTTCTGGCAGCTGCGCCATTAGTACTTATATGGAAAATGGGAATCGAAGCACTGCCATATTCCTATCTGGCTGGCTGGATCGGAATGCTGGTTGCAGAAACACCATTACTTTTAAAGACTTATAAGACCTGGGGAAAGAAAGCTGGGCAGTAAAGCCAGGCAGTCCTGCAGGAATGCAGACTATATGAAGGGAGAGAAATTTCGTGTTAGAAGGAAGACCATTAAAGGGATATGACCTGGAGCGTTTGAAAGAATTTTTAAAGTCCATGGACCTGGATTATGATACAGGTATTGAATACAGTATCTGCCTGGAAGATGAGGATTACCGCATTATTGCAGCAGGTTCTGTAGAGGAAAATGTATTAAAATGCATTGCCATTTCTCCGGATCATCAGGGAGAAGGGCTGTCCGGCACTATTATTTCCCACCTGACCCAGTATGAGTTTGAAAAGGGCAGAAGTCATTTATTAATGTATACAAAACCGAAAAACCAGGCTATGTTTGAGGACCTGGGTTTTTATACCATTTTAAAGACAGACCGGGTTTTGTTTATGGAAAATAAAAAGACAGGTTTTACAGATTTTATAGAAAAAGTGAAAGCAGAAAGCCCAAAAGATGCCTTAAAAGAAGGAAAAGTCATTGGTGCGATCGTAGCAAATTGCAATCCCTTTACACTGGGACACCGCTATCTTATAGAAACTGCTTTAAAGCAGTGTGATTATCTCCATCTGTTCGTGCTTTCTGATAAGCGTACCTTTTACAGTGCCTCAGAGCGTTATGAAATGGTAAAAGAAGGTGTAAAGGATCTGGACCGGGTGATCTTACATCAGACTTCTGATTATATTATTTCTGCAGCTACCTTTCCAACCTACTTTATGAAGGAAAAAGCAGAGGCAGGAAAGGCAAACTGCCGCCTTGATCTGGAATTATTTGGAAAAAGGATCGCGCCGGAATTACACATTACAAAGCGCTTTGTGGGAACAGAGCCAAACTGTGCTGTTACGGACTGTTATAATGTGACTATGAAAGAGGTCCTTCCGGGATTGGGAATTGAAGTAACAGAGATCCAAAGAAAAGAACAGGAAGGAACCGCCATCAGCGCTTCCCGGGTGCGTCAGGCAGTAAAGGAAGGCAAAGCAGAAGAGATCCGGGGCCTGGTACCGGAAAGTACCTGGGAGCATATTTCTAAGAAGGCATGACTTAAAAAACAGGAAAGAACCGGAAAAGACAGGAAATATATAAAGCAAATATAAAAAACAATGTCATAAAAATGACAGGAGAATGATTATGACAAAAGAAGAACTTGCCCTTGTTATCATAGAACGCCTGAAAAAAGAATATCCTGGTGCAGGCTGTACCTTAGACTACAACCAGGCATGGAAGCTGTTAGTCAGCGTCCGCCTGGCAGCCCAGTGTACAGATGCCAGAGTGAATGTGGTAGTGGAAGATCTGTATAAAAAGTTTCCAGATGTAAATTCACTGGCAGAGGCCCCGGTGGAAGAGATCGAGGCCATTGTAAAGCCCTGTGGTCTGGGACACAGCAAGGCAAGAGACATCAAAGCCTGCATGACCTGTTTGAAAGAAGAGTATAACGGAAATGTACCTGATGATTTTAATGCTCTTTTAAAGCTGCCGGGTGTAGGAAGAAAAAGTGCCAACCTGATCATGGGAGATGTATTTGGAAAGCCTGCTATTGTAACAGATACCCATTGTATTCGCCTGGTAAACCGCATGGGACTGGTAGAAGGCATAAAAGAGCCGAAAAAGGTGGAAATGGCTCTTTGGAAGCTGATCCCGCCTGAAGAAGGCAGTGACTTCTGCCATCGCCTGGTGTACCATGGAAGAGCAGTGTGCAGCGCAAGGACAAAGCCGGACTGTGACCACTGCTGTGTAAACGATGTTTGTAAAAAAGCGGGCGTGGAAGGCTGAAAACACCTTGTTAAGAAGCAATAAAAAATACGCTAAAAAAGTGTTAATACAATTTAATAAAAAGACAAAATAGTCTTGTAAAAGATAAAAATTGTCCAGAGAAATCCCTCTCTTTTTTTACTATACTTAGTGCATAAGTTCCAGGCAGATCAATAGCTGGGAAACCAGCTGGTGACAGGTCCTGAAAGTGCAGTGATCTGTGCCGGGAACAAGATCAAGTAAAGAAGAGAGGGATATTTTTATGAAAGGGATCATGAAAAAAGCGGTTTTCCTTGCAGCTGCCGGTATGACGGCGCTGGCGCTTTCAGGATGTTCAGCAGGCAGCAGTGGAAAGCGGATCGTACGTATTTCCCATGCACAGTCTGAAACACATCCGGAGCATCTGGGGCTTCTGGCATTTAAGGAATATGTGGAGGAACGTCTGGGCGATAAATATGAAGTACAGATCTTTCCTAATGAATTGTTGGGATCAGCCCAGAAAGCCATTGAGCTGACACAGACAGGTGCCATTGATTTCGTTGTGGCAGGTACAGCCAACCTGGAAACCTTTGCAGGGGTGTATGAGATCTTCAGTATGCCATATCTTTTTGATTCCGAAGAGGTCTATAAGTCAGTTATGGAAGATTCTGAGTATATGGAAAATGTATACGAATCTACAGATGAAGCAGGTTTCCGGGTAGTTACCTGGTATAATGCAGGAACCAGAAATTTCTATGCAAAGACACCGATCTATACACCGGAAGATCTGGCAGGCAAAAAAATCCGTGTGCAGCAGAGTCCGGCCAGTGTTGCCATGGCAAATGCCTTTGGCGCGGCAGCAGCTCCTATGGGCTTTGGTGAGGTATATACAGCCATCCAGCAGGGCGTGATCGATGGGGCAGAGAACAACGAGCTGGCATTGACTAATAACAAGCACGGTGAAGTTGCAAAATATTATACATACAACAAACACCAGATGGTGCCGGATATGCTGGTTGCCAACCTGAAATTCTTAAACAGCTTAAGCCCGGAAGAATATCAGGTATTTAAAGAGGCAGCCAGTAAATCAACAGAAGTAGAACTGGAAGAGTGGGATAAAAGTATTGAAGAGGCGAAAAAGATCGCAACAGATGATATGGGTGTAGAATTTATCGATGTGGATATCAATGCATTTAAACAGAAGGTACTTCCCCTTCATGAAAAGATGTTAAATGAAAATCCCAAGATCTGTGATCTTTATGAGCATATTAAAGAGGCAAATGAGGCAGCGGCCGGAAAGGAAGGCAAGTAATGGAAAATATGCGAAAAGTAAGAAAAACCATGATGAAAGTGCTGGGTTATCTGATCATTTTCCTGTTCATGATGATGACAGCAGTGGGAAGCTACCAGATCATCACAAGATATTTCTTTAACAGGCCAAGCACAGTATCAGAAGAATTGCTGACCTATTCCTTTACCTGGATGTCCCTTCTTGCATCTGCATATGTCTTTGGTAAAAGAGACCATATGAGAATGGGATTTATGGCAGATAAGCTGACTGGAAATTGCAGAAAATATCTGGAGATCATAATTGATCTGCTATCCTTTAGCTTCGCGGCAGTTGTCATGGTTTACGGCGGCTGCTCTATTACAAAACTGACTATGATCCAGACCACCGCATCTTTGCGTGTGCCAATGGGTTATATTTACGTGATCGTACCTGTAAGCGGTATCCTTATTATGATTTTTGCGGCTATGAATGCAGTGGAAATGTTCCATCATGAGTTTAAAGAAGCCGGGGAGGTGAGAGTATGACAATAGCAGGACTTTGCGGGCTTATTATATTTATATTGCTGGCGGTCATGCTGATCGCAGGTGTGCCTATTGCAGTAGCGTTGGCTGTTTCTTCCATTTGTGCTATTTTGCCTGTTTTAAACATGGGAGCAAGCGTACTGACTGGTGCACAGAGGATCTTTTCAGGTATCTCCGTATTCAGTCTCCTTGCCATTCCTTTCTTTATTCTGGCAGGAAACCTGATGAATAAAGGTGGTATCGCCATCCGCCTCATTAATTTTGCAAAGCTTTTTACCGGCAATATCCCGGGCGCATTAGCTCACACCAATGCAGTGGCAAATATGCTTTTCGGAGCTATTTCCGGCTCTGGTACAGCAGCAGCTTCTGCCATGGGTTCTATTATCGGACCTATTGAGGAGGAAGAAGGTTATGACCGTGATTTTTCAGCAGCAGCTAATATTGCAACTGCTCCTACAGGGCTTTTGATTCCTCCAAGCAACGTTATGATCACATTTTCACTGGTCAGCGGAGGAACTTCTGTAGCAGCTCTTTTTATGGCAGGTTATATCCCGGGTATCCTCTGGGGTCTTGCATGTATGGTAGTTATTTACATTTTCGCGAAGAAAAAGGGCTACCGCAGCACAAAGAAATATACTTCATCTGAAAAGATCAGGGTATTTTTACAGGCGATCCCATGTCTGTTTATGATCATTGTTGTTATCGGCGGTATTATTTCCGGTATATTTACAGCAACAGAGGGAAGCGTGGTTGCAGTTGTATACAGTATGGTACTGGCAATTTTCTTTTACAAGTCTATTAAGCCCTCTGAGCTGCCAAAGATATTCCTTGACAGTGCAGAAATGACAGGTATCATTATTTTCCTTATTGGTGTATCCAGTATCATGAGCTGGGTCATGGCATTTACCGGCATCCCAACTGCAGTAAGTACAGCTATGCTTGGTATCAGCAATAACCGTTACGTGATCCTGTTCATTATCAACATCCTGCTGCTGATCGTAGGTACTTTTATGGATATGACACCGGCATGCCTGATCTTTACCCCTATCTTCCTGCCCATCTGTCAGGCACTGGGAATGAACACGATCCATTTCGGTATCATGATGATCTTTAATCTGTGTATCGGAACCATTACACCGCCGGTTGGAACTACACTGTTTGTGGGTGTAAAAGTAGGAAAAACAAGGATCGAGCAGGTGATCTCGCCGCTGCTTTATTATTTTGGGGCAATCTTTATTGTTCTGATGTTGGTATCTTATATTCCGGCCCTGTCATTATGGCTGCCGGGACTGTTGGGATACGTATAAAAAAAGCAGGATCTGCCTGTGGCTGCAGGCGCAAAGGCATCTGAATTCTGTATTCAGATGTCTTTTTTTGTTGCTAACATTTTGTCAGTATAGTATAATTTGGGGTGATAACAGGGTAAAAATTTCATTAACGTACGCAGTGCGTACGCCTCAGAAATTTGGGCACAACTGACAAAAATCTTCTGGCAAAATCAGATACAGAAAGATTTAGAGAGAACATTTTATTAGCAGGCGGCAGCCCTGGTGACAGAAAGGAAGGACGAACATGATGATCAAGATCGGTATTTTAGGTTATGGCAATCTGGGAAAAGGAGTAGAGTGTGCCATTAAGCACAATCCGGATATGGAACTGAAAGCAGTATTTACAAGAAGAGACCCTTCAAGTCTTTCTATTCTTACAGAAGGAGCAAAGGTATATTCAGTTGAAGATGCACCTGCGATGAAGGATGAGATCGATGTCCTGATCATCTGTGGAGGCAGTGCTACAGATCTTCCAAAACAGACTCCTGAAATGGCAAAATATTTCAATGTGATCGATAGTTTTGATACTCACGCAAAAATTCCGGAGCACTTTGAGGCAGTAGACAAGGCGGCAAAGGAAAGCGGCCACATCGGACTGATCAGCGTAGGCTGGGATCCGGGTATGTTCTCCTTAAACCGTCTGTATGCAAATGCTGTTCTTCCAGGCGGAAAAGATTATACATTCTGGGGAAAAGGTGTAAGCCAGGGACATTCTGATGCTATCAGACGTATTGCAGGCGTTAAGGATGCAAGACAGTATACCATCCCGGTAGACAGTGCATTAGAGGCAGTAAGAAGCGGAAGTGAGCCGGAGCTTACTACCAGACAGAAGCACACCAGAGAGTGCTTTGTTGTGGCAGAAGAGGGCGCAGATCTTAAAAAGATCGAAGAAGAGATCGTTACTATGCCAAATTACTTTGCTGATTATGATACTACCGTACATTTTATCAGTGAAGAAGAATTGTTAAGAGACCATGCAGGCATCCCTCATGGAGGTTTTGTGATCCGCACAGGAAAGACCGGCTGGAACAATGAAAATTCTCATGTGATCGAATACAGCTTAAAGCTGGATTCTAACCCTGAATTTACTTCTTCTGTACTGGCTGCATATGCAAGAGCCGCATACCGCTTAAGCAAAGAAGGACAGACTGGCTGCAAGACTGTTTTTGATATTGCACCAGCTTACCTGGCAGCAGAAGACGGAGCATATTTAAGAAAGCACATGCTATAAAAAGGAGTACCTGTTGAAACGATATTTTGCACCATTTAAAGAAGCACGCTCTTTGAGAAGAAAAGAGAAATTCATAGTATTGTCCCTGATCCCGTTATATTTTATTTTGATCGGCTTGTTCCTTCAGCCCATAAATGAGATCATTCCGGGAATTATCCGTATTGTGCGGGAGCCGGACGTGCTGATCACTGATTATTTTGCAGTAGGCGGTATCGGGGCAGCCTTGATCAATGCCGGGCTGACAACGCTGCTTAGTATTGGACTGCTTTATTTTTCCGGCAAGGAAATGGACGGCCATACGATCACTTCTGCCTGCCTGATGTTTGGTTTTTCTCTTTTTGGAAAGAACATTGTCAACATCTGGGCTATTATGGCAGGTGTTGTTTTATATGCAAAATATCATGGGACTTCTTTAAACCGTTATCTTTATGTAGGTCTGTATGGCACCAGTCTTTCGCCTATCATGACCCAGATGATGCATATTGGAAAATTTCCTATGCCAGTCTGTTTTATGCTGTCCCTGCTTTTAGGACTTGGCATCGGTTTTGTGCTGCCGCCATTGTGTACCCATGTACATTACGCTCATCAGGGATATTCCCTGTACAACGTAGGTTTTGGCGCAGGCATTATTGCAACAGTAGTAGTATCACTGGCTAAATCTTTTGGGATCCACATAGAATCCCGTCTGATCTGGTCCGTTGGAAATAATACATTGTTTACCATTTTCTTAATGGTATTATTTGGCTTTATGATCGCATCAGCAGTGGCAGTCAGAGGAAAGACGATTTTGAAATCCTATGGTCGTATCCTTAAAACTACGGGAATTTCAGGTACAGACTATCTGAAGGATGAAGGCGGGGCAACAACTGTATTTAATATGGGGGTTAACGGTCTTTTTGCCACTTTGTTTGTTCTGGTAGTCAAGGGCGATCTGAACGGCCCCACCATATGTGGTATTTTTACCATTGTTGGTTTCAGCTCCACAGGAAAACATCTGAAAAATATTGCTCCTATTATGTTTGGGGTCTATCTTGCAAGTTTTACAAAAACATGGGCGATCAATCAGCCTTCACCGATCCTGGCATTACTGTTTTCTACTACACTGGCACCGGTGGCAGGTAAATTTGGCCCTGTAGTAGGTATTATTGCCGGTTATCTCCATTCTTCCGTGGCCTTGAATGTAGGAATTGTATACGGAGGAATGAATTTGTATAATAATGGCTTTGCAGGAGGTATCGTTGCCATCTTTCTGGTACCTGTGGTGCAATCCATCAGTGACAGAAGAGCAAGAGCAAAAGGTGGACTGTCCTTGTAATATGAGATACCGGGTCAAAAAGCTGGGAATCCGGCGAAGGTCTGCTGGCAGGTGGATTGCTTTAGCCTGAACATTATTGGAAAAGAGAGGAAGCGGCATATAGTATGGATGAACGTTTGAAGAAACAGCTGGATTTTGCCCTGGAGATCGATAAAGAAAAAAACATTTTCCGCCAGACCCATTTATCTGGTCACGGAAGAAATGAAAATGATGCAGAGCATGCATGGCATATGGCGATCATGGCTTATCTTTTGCGGGAATATTCCAACGAGCCGGTCGATATTACCAGGGTCATGCTTATGTGTCTGATCCATGATGTAGTGGAGATCGATGCAGGAGATACCTATGCCTACGATGCAGAAGGATTAAAGACCCAGAAAGCAAGGGAAGAGGCTGCAAAAGAGCGGATTTATTCCCTGCTTCCTGAAGATCAGAAAAAGGAAATGGCAGCTATATTTGATGAATTTGAGGAAAGTAAGACACCGGAGTCTAAGTTTGCCCATGCAATGGATAATCTCCAACCGCTAATGTTGAATAACAGCAATGACGGAGGGGACTGGAGAGAACATGGTGTCAGCGCAAAGCAGGTTTACGGCCGTCAGGACCGCACAAAAGAAGGCTCTGAAAAACTGTATGAGATTACAGAACAGATCATAAAAAAACATGTGGAGAAGGGAAATTTAAAATGAAATTAGCGGTTATTTATGATTCAAAAACAAATAATACAGCTGCAGTAGCAGGCTATATGGCAGATGGAATGAACAGTATTGAAGGGGTAGAAGCAAAAACATTCATGTATTCAGAAGCCGATACAGAATTTATAAAAGAGTGTACTGGTGTAGTATTTGGCTGTCCTACTTACATGGCAGGTCCTACTGCTGATTTTTACACCTGGATGGAAAAATCAGCAAAAACTTTAAATCTGGCAGGAAAATTAGGAGGTGTATTTGCTACAGAGCAGTATATCCACGGTGGTGCTGACCTGACTATGAATGCACTGCTTATCCACCTGTTAGTATATGGAATGATGATCTATTCCGGCGGCGGCTCCTATGGTAAGCCGGTGATCCACATGGGACCGGTGGAGGTCAGCCCGGAGAAGGAGAATTTCAGGGAATTGTTTGAAATCTACGGAAAGAGATTTGCAACCCAGGCGCAAAAGATAAGCAAATAATTAGTTACAGTTCAGCCATGACATCTTCTTGAAAACAAGAAGCATGGTGGGTTCACCATCACCATATGTTGATTTGGATGAAAAAGTGCTTATGCAAGCAAAATTACAACACACTTTCTCATTCAAACCAGCTCATGGCTGAATTATAACAATGATCAACGTTCTATTATGGTTACGATCATCTGGTTAGGAAGGCAGACAATAGTATCTGTATCCAGATGCTTTTTTCCCTGCTTCACGCAAAGTTTGTCCGGGCAGCTGGCATCATAACACCAGATCTCCCCGTCTTTGACGATCAGCTGATTGGTGCCGCCATTAGGCGTCTGGATCGTCACTTCCTGGTTTTTAGACAGGTCCAGGACCTGAGTTACCTGACCGCTGCAGGAGATTTCTGCAGCGGCTCCTTTTTTTCCGGGATGAAGATACTGAAATAAAAGGAACGCAAGGGCAAAAACAATGAAAACGCCAGCCAGAATAAGGCTGCGGTATCTTAAATGGGATTTCTGATCCATGGAAAAATCCTTTCTATAATGATGTCCTGTTGGGTTTAGCTTCTTGCTCATGTTTCCGGCGGGTCTCAAGGTCAAAAATTATCCTGCAAGCAAGCTTATATGGGATTTCTGGCCTTGGGATCCTGGTATCATACAAATAACGTAGGTATAGTAGCATAGAATGAGCGTGTTTGCAAGGAATGCTGCGCTGATAAGACAGAAGAAGGAAATAATCAAAATGACAACAGCAGGAAAAAATAATAAAACTACATCAAACCGCGTAGCCCTTTACGGCCTGCTTATAGCCTTAGCCTTTGTGCTAAGCTATATCGAAACATTATTCCCGGTTTATATGGGGGCACCGGGAGTGAAGCTGGGGTTGGCGAATCTTGTAACAGTGATCGCTCTTTACGGCCTTGGGGTTAAAGAAGCTTTTGCCATCAATCTGGTGCGGGTGATCTTAGCCGGTTTTACTTTTGGGAATATGGCATCCATTCTATTTGGATTAGCAGGGGCGTTTTTAAGCCTGCTTTTAATGGTCACATGCAAATATTTTCGCCTTTTTGATATGGTAGGAATCAGCATTTTAGGCGGCGTGGCCCATAATATTGGCCAGTTTTTAATTGCTGCATTTGTGACAAAGACTTTTGGCGTATTTTCATACCTCCCAGTGCTGCTGATTGCTGGCACTGTGGCAGGAGCTCTCATCGGACTTTTAGGTGGATTGATCCTAAAGCGAATCAGCCGAATTCTATAAGACAAGAGAAATTCAATAAATATCCAAAGAAAATGACATTGTTTTATGAACCTCTTACGCTTATAATAAAATTATCAGCAAATTTGTAAAGATAATGTGTAAGAATAAAGGGGGATATGCAGATGGTTTATCAGGCGATCAAAGCATTGGTACAATATGGACTGGAAAAGGGTCTGCTTACAGAAGATGATGCTATTTATGCCAGAAATCAGATTTTGGAAGCATTAAAAATGGATGAATATGAAGAGCCGGAAGGAGAAGGAGAACTTGCAGGAGCGGATCTGGAGAAGATCCTTAAGGTGCTTCTTGATCATGCAGCTGAAAAAGGGCTTTTACAGGAAAACAGTGTTGTATACAGAGATCTTTTTGACACAAAACTGATGAACTGCCTTATGCCAAGGCCAAGTGAGGTGATCAGGGAATTCTGGGAGAAATATAAAGATTCGCCGGAGGCTGCCACCGATTACTACTATAAGTTAAGCCAGGATTCCGACTATATCCGCAGATACCGTGTATGTAGGGATATGAAATGGACCACAGATACGAAATATGGTACGCTGGACATCACAGTTAATTTATCCAAGCCGGAAAAAGATCCAAAGGCCATTGCAGCAGCAAAACTTGCAAAGCAGAGTGGCTATCCAAAATGTCAGCTTTGTATGGAAAATATCGGTTATGCAGGCAGAGTGAACCACCCGGCAAGAAACAACCACCGTGTGATCCCGATCACTATAAATGACAGCAAATGGGGCTTCCAGTATTCACCTTATGTTTACTATAATGAACACTGTATCGTGTTTAATGGCCAGCATGTCCCTATGAAGATTGAACGTGCTACTTTCAGAAAGCTGTTTGATTTTATCATCCAGTTCCCACACTATTTCCTGGGATCAAACGCAGACCTTCCGATCGTAGGGGGATCTATTTTAAGCCATGATCATTTCCAGGGCGGTCATTATACCTTTGCAATGGCAAAAGCACCGATCGAGAAATATTATAAGGCAGAAGGATACGAAGATGTGGAAGCAGGCATTGTTTACTGGCCAATGTCCGTACTGCGTTTGCGCTCTAAGTCCTGTGATTCCCTGATCGATCTGGGAGATAAGGTGTTAAAAGCGTGGAGAGGCTACACCGATGAGGCAGCTTTTGTGTATGCCGAAACCGATGGGGAACCACATAATACCATTACCCCGATCGCAAGAAAGAATGGGGATATGTATGAGCTGGATCTGGTGCTGCGAAATAACATCACCACAGAAGAGTTCCCTCTGGGCGTTTACCACCCGCATCAGGAGCTGCACCATATTAAGAAAGAAAATATCGGCCTGATCGAGGTAATGGGACTGGCTGTACTGCCGTCCAGACTGAAAAAAGAACTGGCCGGGCTGGCTGAGTATATAGTTGAGGGCAAAGATATCCGAAGCAACCCGGATATTGAAAAGCATGCAGACTGGGTAGATGGTTTCCTTCCTGCATATAAGGAGAAGGGAATTACCATTACAAAGGAAAATGCAGAAGATATCTTAAAAGAAGAAGTAGGACAGGTATTTGCCAGAGTCCTGGAAGATGCCGGTGTTTATAAATGTACACCGGAAGGAAGAGAAGCATTTGACAGATTTCTTGGTACAGTTGGTTTTCATAAAGAATAAAAGATTAAGGTCCCGCCTGATGGCGGGGCCTGTTTTGTTGCCTGGGAAAGTTTTGATTTCCATTATCGCCCGGCTTGTGAGAGTTTTAATTTCCATTATTTCCCAGCTTGTGAGGCAGTCTCCCGCGCAGGAATCTCTTCTTTAACTCATTTAAGTGAAGGGGGATCAATGGGTAAATATAGCTTTTTCCTGCAATGGTCCTGTTAAAAATAATGGCGCAGAAGGAGAAGATGATTCCGGCTATAAAGCCCCAGATATTGAAAACAGCAGTGCAGACCAGGATGATGATACGCATAAATTTCATGGCGTAGCCAAGTTCAAAACTGGCCTGGGAGTAATTGGCGATGGTGACAAAAGCCATGTACAGCATGGTCTCGGAGTTAAACCATCCGGATTCTACTGCATATTCTCCCAGTACGATACCAGCGATAACACTCAGTGGCGTGGTGAGCATATTTGGAGTGTTCACCGCGGCCAGACGCAGACCGTCAATAGCAAATTCAAGGATCAGAAGCTGCCAGACCAGAGGAATGTTACAGGGATCTGACAATTGGATAAACCTGAGCCAATAGGGGATCAGTTCAGTATTTTGCATCAGCATTAACCAGGTAGGTGTAAGGAGCATGGAAAGCAGGGAGATCAGCATACGGCTTAAACGCAGGTAAGTGCCTGTAACTGGGGGAAAGTAATAATCATCAGCTTCTTCTATGATGTCAAAGACGGAAGAAGGCAGTATCATGGCAGAGGGGGAATTATCCACCAGAATAACGATATTTCCTTCTAAAATAGAAGCGGCAGAGGTATCAGGACGTTCAGAAAACTTAAATTTAGGAAATGGATTGAACCATTTTCCGGGAAAAATACATTCGGCAAGACTTTCCTGATTCATGGAAAGGGCATCTACTTCTACAGTCTGTATCCTTTTTTTGATCTTTTCAATCAGCTTTTTGTCAGCCCGGCCTTCCATATAACACATGGCAATATCTGTGTGTGAGCTTTCTCCGGCAGTAAGGATTTCCATGATCAGCTTCGGGTCACGTATTCTGCGGCGGATAAGAGCTGTGTTAAATACCAGGGTTTCCACAAAACCGTCTCTGGAACCACGCATAACTTTGTCTTTTTCCGGTTCGCTGACACCTCTGGCCGGGTAAGTACGGCAGTCGATAGTGAGACACTTGTTATAGCCATCAATAAAAAGACAGGAAACACCGGAGAGAAGCTGGATGATCATTTCCCTACTGTCTGATAAAAGACCGATCTCCCCGTAGGGAAGATATTTTTTTGAAAAGCTGTGGGCATCTTCTGGCATATCATCTGCTTTGATAGAGGAAAAGCCCTGCAATATTTTTAAGAGAGAGTCATCTTTTGTAAAACCGTCAATAAAATATAAGCAGGCTTTTTTATCTGCAATAGTAAGGACGCGGTATACAACGTCAAAATTTTTATCTACATGAAGTGCCTGGTTCAGCCAGGCCATGTTTTCTTCTAACTGATCCGTAAAATACATGAAAAAACTCCCTTCTGCTGATAAATGTACGAAAGGACAAATGTCCACCACACGAGGACAAAGCAAAAAATCATGAAACTTAAGTATATATAATACACCAATAGTTCCTGCAATTGTCAGACTTATAGGGTAGTATATCCGGAAATGAGAAAACTATGTAAGAGCTTTGAAAGATATGTTACATCTGCCAGTGGGAAAAGGAATGAAAATCGACAAAAACCGACGAATTTCATAGGATACTACCTAAAAAAATAAAAGGTATTTGCTAAAATGTACAAAAAGATTGACAAAACTATGAAACAATGCTATAGTAACACTTGTAAGCAGCACAAAGGAGTGCCTTACAGGTTTTTGTTTGGTATGGGGATGCCAGCAATATTTTATAGTGTGACGGTTTTTGATCGTGACTGAGAGCTGCCTTCTGTGGGGGAAGGGCAGCTCTTCTTGTATCTGTGGGAAAAACACATGGAACGGCGAGAGGACGGGACTATATGGGAAAAACGAGCAGTTTGAAACACATACCTGAACAGATAAAAATCCTGGAAAAAAATAAAAAAATACGACTGGTGATCACCATGTGCGCAGTGCTTCTTTCCGCCTTTATCCAGGCTTGGGTTATACAGGTGTTTGTAAGACCGGCCCAGATCATTTCCGGCGGTTTTTCAGGTGCAGCCATGCTTATTGAACGTGTGGGAAGTTTGAATGGTTTAACTATCCCTATGCAGGTGACCATGATCCTTTTAAATATTCCGGTGGCTCTCATGTGCTGCCGGGGCATCAGTGTCCGTTTTACAGTTGTATCATTGCTTCAGGTCGTATTTGGAAGTATGTTTTTGCAGATATTTTCATTTCAGCCTATCTTTACAGATGAGATTTTAAATGTGATCTTCGGAGGTGTTATTTACGGTACATCCATTGTAATAGCCTTGCGGGGCAATGCATCTACCGGAGGCACCGATTTTATTGCGCTGTTTGTATCTAATAAAACAGGAAAATCTATCTGGAGTTATGTATTCTTTGGAAATGCACTGATGTACTGTGTGTACGGTGTGATCTTTGGCTGGAAATATGCAGGATATTCCATTATTTTTCAGTTTATATCCACTCATATGATCTCCGCTTTCCATCATCGTTACGATCTGGTGACTCTCCAGGCTACAACAGAAAAGGGACCGGAGGTAGTATCACTTTATATCAAACATTTCCGTCATGGTATTTCCTGCGTAGAAGCCGTAGGCGGTTACAGTGGAAGAAAGATGTATCTTTTAAATACGGTGATCTCTTCTTATGAAATAACAGATGCCGTCCACGTAATGCAGGAGGCAGATGAGCATGTGATAATCAATGTGCTGAAAACAGAACAGTTTGTTGGACATTTTTACAGAGCGCCTATGGAATAGGTGCTCTTTTTCACCTTGTATATCGAAAACGTATTTCAGGCAAAAAAATAAAGCCCTGACAAGTGTGGTAGTAGTGGTGCAGGGCTTTATAAAATGCACAGAACAGGCGTTCTGAACACTTAGAGTATACAGCAGGTTGAACAAATAGTCAAGAGAAATTTGCGAAGGAAAAGTGTTGTGAAAAGTGTTGTCTATGTTTTTTGCTCTCGATGTGGTATACTAACTTTCAGCAAAAGATACACGGAGGATACAATGAAAGACGGATTTATAAGGGTAGCAGCGGCAACGCCGGACATCCATGTGGCAGACCCGCAGTATAACAGCGAACAGATCATAGAATTAATGGAACAGGGGAGTGCCAGAGGCGTGAAGGTCATGGTGTTTCCGGAGCTGTGTTTAACAGCCTATACCTGCTCCGACTTATTTTTACAGGAAACCCTGTTAAAAGAAGCAAAAAACGGATTAAAGCGCATTTTACAGTCATCTAAAAGCAAAGACATGGTCCTTTTTGTGGGAATGCCCTGGATGCATAAAGGGAAATTGTACAATGTGGCAGCTGTAGTAAACAGAGGACGTATCCTGGGTATTGTTCCCAAAAAGCATCTGCCAAATTATTCTGAATTTTATGAGCTGCGCCACTTTACACCGGGAATGGAAAAAGTGGAGATGACAGAATGGGAAGGACTTCAGATCCCTATGGGTATGAAGCTGCTGTTTTCATGTCGTACCATGCCGGAGCTGGTTTTGGCAGCAGAGCTTTGTGAAGATGTGTGGGTTCCATGTCCGCCAAGCATTTCTCATGCATTGGCAGGAGCAACGGTGATCGCCAACTGTTCTGCCAGCGATGAGACCACAGGAAAGGACCGCTATCGCTATGATCTGATCTGCGGACAGTCTGCAAGACTGGTGTGCGGTTATATTTATGCAAATGCAGGAGAAGGAGAGTCTACCCAGGATCTGGTATTTGGAGGTCAGAATATTATTGCAGAAAATGGTACCTGCCTGGTACAGTCCGACCGGTTTAAAAATGCCTGCATCTGTGCAGATATGGATCTTGGAAGAATCATCAGCGAACGCCGCCGTATGACTACATTTAAGGATGAAGAAAATAAGGCTTCTTCTTATGAAACAGTTTATTTTGAATTAAATACAGAGGATATTACAAAGAAGGACAGCAAAAAAGCAGGCCAGAAGAATGATGAGATACTCCGCTACATTGATCCGGCGCCATTTGTGCCTCATGATGCAGGACAGAGAGAGCGCCGCTGCGAAGAGATCCTTTCTATCCAGGCAATGGGATTGAAAAAGCGTCTGGCACATACAAACTGCAAACATGCAGTGATCGGTCTTTCCGGCGGTCTGGATTCTACACTGGCACTTTTGGTAACGATCCGTGCCTTTGACATGCTTCGGATCCCAAGAGAGAATATCCACTGCATTACCATGCCGTGTTTTGGTACTACAGACCGTACTTATACAAATGCCTGCACCATGGCAAAGAAAACCGGAGCTTCTTTAACAGAGATCAATATCCGTGATGCTGTTACCGGCCATTTTAAAGATATTGCCCATGATATGGAAAAACATGACGTAACTTACGAAAATGGCCAGGCGAGAGAGCGTACACAGATATTAATGGATATTGCCAATGAAGTAGGCGGTATGGTCATTGGTACAGGTGATATGTCAGAGCTGGCATTAGGCTGGGCAACCTATAATGGGGATCATATGTCTATGTACGGCGTCAATGCATCTGTGCCGAAAACATTAGTCCGTCATCTGGTGCGTTATTACGCAGACACCTGTGGAGAAAAGGAGCTTTCCGATGTGCTTTTAGATGTTCTTGATACACCGGTAAGTCCGGAGCTTCTGCCGCCTGAAGATGGAAAAATTTCCCAGAAAACAGAAGATCTGGTTGGACCTTATGAGTTACATGACTTCTATCTGTACTATGTGCTCCGCTTCGGTTACAGTCCGGCAAAGATATTCCGCCTGGCTGTCCAGGCTTTTGAAGGAAGCTATAACAGGGAGACTATTTTAAAGTGGCTGAAAACATTTTACCGCAGATTCTTTGCACAGCAGTTTAAGCGTTCCTGTCTGCCGGATGGTCCAAAGGTAGGTTCTGTGGCTGTTTCACCAAGAGGTGATCTTCGTATGCCAAGTGATGCCTGCAGCCGCCTGTGGTTAAAAGAGCTGGAGATGATAGAAAAGGGAGAAAGGTAATATGATAAACAGCACTTCAAATAAGCAGGTGAAACGGGTGGCAAACCTGAGAGATAAGGCTAAAGCCCGCAGGGAAGAAGGCGTATATGTGGCTGAGGGACTGCGCATGTGCAGGGAATATAAGCCAGATGATGTGGAGATCTTATATATCACAGAAAGCTTTGGAAATCAGGAAGAAAATAAAAAGTGGCTCAGGGGCTTTAAATTCGAGATCGTTACAGACGAAGTGATGCATTATATGGCAGATACAAAGACTCCCCAGGGGGTTTTAGCTGTTGCAAAGCAGAAAAAGTGTACTATGGAAGACATTTTAAAGAAGACCAGTACACCTAAGCTGATCATGATCCTGGAAAATATCCAGGATCCGGGAAATCTGGGAACCATTATCCGTGCAGGAGAAGGAGCGGGCATTACCGGTGTGGTCATGAGCAGTGATACAGCAGATATTTACAATCCAAAGGTGATCCGTTCTACCATGGGATCTGTGCTGCGAGTGCCCTTTGTATATGCACCTGACCTGAAAGAAGCCTGTGAGCAGATGAAAAAGGCGGGGATCCGTTTGTATGCAGCCCATTTAAAAGGCATGCATAATTATGACCAGGAAGACTATACTAAAGCTACAGGTTTCCTTATTGGAAACGAAGCCAAGGGACTGACAGATGAGATGGCAGCAATTGCTGACACCTATATTAAGATCCCCATGGCAGGACAGGTGGAGTCCTTAAATGCAGCAGTGGCTTCCTCTGTTTTAATGTTTGAGGCGGCAAGGCAGAGACGGAACGTATAAAGAATATAGATTCCGGGAGAACATATTTAAAGAGCATATTTAAAGAAGGGAGGTGCAGGAAAATGACAGGTATCTGTGGATGGTTTCTTGCATTTCTCTTTTTTTTAGGTGCAGAATGTATCTGCAGATGTCTGGTTTCCCTGTGGTTTGTTTTGGGAGCATTTGCTGCCTTTGTATGTGCTGTTATGGGAATGGAGGCAGAAGAACAGCTGCTTGTTTTTCTCCTGTCATCTCTGGCTGCATTTCTGCTTATCAGGCCCATCGCATTTCTGGGAAGATCTCCTGGAAAACTTTTTGCAAACAGAGGATTTTTTCACAAAAACCGGAAAGAAGGTGAGCAGCCATGGAATTAAAGCTGGATATTAATATAGAATATGGCCTGGTATTAGAGGGAGGGGGAGCCAAGGGCGCTTACCAGATCGGTGCATGGAAGGCATTGAAGGAGGCAGGTATCCACATAAAAGGGATCGCCGGAACCTCTGTAGGAGCTTTAAATGGTGCCCTTATCGCAATGGATGACTTTGAAAAGGCGGAAAAAATATGGGAGACCATCCGTTATTCCAGGGTTATGGATGTGGATGATGACCTGATGGAGCAGTTAAAAACATCCGGATTAAAGGATATTGCGGTTTTAGGGCTTTCTGAACTGATCCCGGCTGCAAAAAAAGTATTAAAAGACAGAGGCTTTGACATTGGGCCGCTGCGAAGTCTCATTGAAGAAGTAGTAGATGAAGAAAAAATACGAAATTCCGAAAAAGAGCTGTATGTAGTTACCTATTCTTTAAGTGACAGAAAGCCAATGGTAGTTAATGTAAAAGAAGTGCCGGAAGGCGAGATCGCAGATATGCTTATGGCAAGTGCTTATTTGATCGGTTTCAGGCGGGAAAAACTGGCAGGCAAATATTATATGGACGGTGGCGGAGTAAATAATGTACCCATAGATGTACTCATGGAAAAGGGGTACAAGGATATCCTGGTCTTCCGCATTTACGGGTACGGTGTTGATACAGAACGTCATTTAAAAGTTCCTGATGACATCCATCTTTACCATGTAGCACCCAGACAAGATCTAGGCGGACTTTTAGAGTTTGACAGAAGACGGGCAAGGAAAAACATGGTCCTTGGCTATTTTGATGCTAAACGGATGCTTTACGGTCTGGAAGGAAGAGCTTTTTATCTGGATGCCCCGGAAAGCGAGATCTATTATTTTAACCGGCTTTTAGCAGAGGCCCCGGAATTACTGGCAGATATCTGGCCGGAACTTTCAGAAACAGAGCTTTTTACGGCCCAGATGGCCTCCTGCCGCAGATATACAGAAGAGTGGTTTCCCAAGCTGGCAAGGGCATTGCATTTAAAAGATGACTGGGATTATAAGGAATTATATTTAAGCCTTTTAGAGCATCTGGCAAGACAATATAAGATCAGCCGTTTTAAAATTTATACCCCTCAGGAGCTGCTTCTTATTATTCAGAGAAAAAGAAAAAGGATTTTTCTTGACAGATAAAAACACAAGTGGTATATTATGCATAAAAGTTGCATAAATATTAATTTGCAAACATTAAAAAACACTTCAAAAGAGGAAAAAACTATGAATTTAAAGGGAAGAAATTTTTTGACACTGAAAGATTATACAGAAGAAGAAATCACATATCTTTTAGATCTGGCTGCAGAACTTAAGGAAAAGAAGAAAAAAGGAATTTTAGTAGATACCTTAAAGGGCAAAAATGTAGCTCTTATCTTTGAAAAGACCAGTACAAGAACAAGATGTGCCTTTGAAGTGGCAGCCCATGATCTGGGAATGGGTTCTACTTATCTGGATCCTTCAGGCTCCCAGATCGGTAAAAAAGAAAGCATCGCTGATACAGCAAGGGTGTTAGGCCGTATGTATGAAGGAATTGAGTACAGAGGTTTTGGACAGGAGATCGTAGAAGAGCTGGCTAAATATGCAGGTGTACCTGTATGGAACGGTCTGACGAACGAGGATCACCCAACCCAGATGTTAGCTGACCTTTTAACCATCAGAGAGCATTTAGGACACCTTAAGGGAGTTAAGCTTGTGTATATGGGCGATGCGCGTTATAATATGGGTAACTCCCTGATGATCGCCTGTGCAAAAATGGGTATGCATTTTGTTGCCTGCGCTCCAAAGAAGTACTTCCCGGACAAAGCGTTAGTAAAAGAATGCCAGGAATTTGCAGCTGTCAGCGGTGCTACCATTACTCTTACTGAAGATGTGGCAGAGGCTGTTAAGGGAGCAGATGTTATTGATACAGACGTATGGGTATCCATGGGTGAGCCGGATGAAGTATGGGCAGAACGTATTAAAGACCTGACTCCTTACAAGGTAACAAAAGAAGTAATGGATGCAGCTGGTCCACAGGCCATTTTCCTTCACTGTCTGCCATCTTTCCATGATTTAAAGACCAAGATCGGTAAGGAAATGGGAGAACGTTTTGGCGTATCAGAACTGGAAGTAACAGATGAAGTATTTGAATCCAGCCAGTCAGTTGTATTTGATGAGGCTGAGAACAGGATGCACACCATCAAGGCAGTTATGTTGGCTACTTTAAGCGAATAACCCTGAAAGAAGCATCCTGGAAAACAGGAGATTGGGATATGCAGGGCCAGAGAGGAAGAAATGAGCGCCGGGCCGGGGTATTTCTGGATGTGGCGCACTTGATCCTGGGAATCGCAATTGTGATCTTTGCAGTGCTGTCATTTTTTGATCCAGAGGGAAATGAGATGCTTTTCCCTCTGGTATTTTTACTGGCAGCCTTGTTAAATGGAATAAACGGAGTCTTTGAGCTTAAGACCTGCGGCAGGGATAAGAAACGTTTCCGTATGGGAGTGTTTCAGCTGGTACTGTGCGCAGGCCTTGGGCTTATTGGCGTGTTAAGCGCTCTCAGTTTATGGATTTAAAGGCTTTAATGTCCTCTAAGATTATAATTTAAGATCATATTTGAGATTACATGTACATGACGTACAGGATTAAGGAAAATTAAACGTAATGAAAGCAGAGATATTAAAAATATTAAAAAAAGCAGAGGAATATGTATCCGGTCAGCAGTTGTGTGAACGGTTAGGCGTGTCCCGGACTGCTGTGTGGAAAGCTATCCGCCAGCTGGAAGAAGAAGGATATGTAATAGAAGCAGTGCGCAATAAAGGCTACCGTCTGGTAGAAGATGCTGATGTGCTTACAGTAGCCGAACTGCGTTCTGTTCTTGATACAAAGTGGCTTGGACAGGAAGTAGATTATTTTTACGAAACAGATTCTACTAACAACCGTGCAAGGGATGCAGCAGAAAAAGGAGCTTCTCATGGCTATCTTGCAGTAGCAGACAGCCAGACAGCAGGAAAGGGACGCAGAGGCAGAGTGTGGAATTCTCCGCATGGAACCGATATTTTTATGAGTTTTCTCATGCGTCCGTCATTTGGACCATCCCAGGCGTCCATGCTGACTTTAGTAGCAGGAATGGCAGTCGTAAAAGGCGTACAGAAAGCCACCGGGCTGAATGCTATGATCAAATGGCCAAATGACGCTGTGGTAAATGGAAAGAAGATCTGCGGTATTTTAACAGAGATGAGTACAGAAGAAGATACCATCCGTTATGTGGTTGTAGGGATCGGCATCAATGTAAATGCCAGAGAGTTTCCGGAAGAGATCAGGGATAAGGCAACTTCTTTGAAACTGGAACTGGGAAGAAGCGTAAAAAGAAGTGAAGTCATCCAGGCTGTGGCTGAAAGCTTTGAAGAATATTATGCAGTTTATGAAAAGACCTGTGATATGTCAGGGCTTCAGGCTGCATACAATAAAATGCTGGCAAATATGGATAAAGAGGTTTGTGTACTGGATCCAAGGGAAGAATACCGGGGAAAAGCCCTGGGGATCGATGAAGAGGGGTGTCTTTTAGTAGAAAAAGAAAATGGGGAATTGATCCATGTCCTTTCAGGAGAAGTATCTGTGCGGGGAATCTATGGATATGTATAAAGCTTCGCAGCATCACACAGAAAAAACACATTCCCGGGGTCTGCATTTTTATGATGATCTGCAGATAATAGAACATGAGGATGAGCCTTTAAACAGGGCAGAACGTCTGAAAGCAGTGGAAAAGCCTCTCCTTGCCTGGTATCATTCCAGAGCTAGAAGTCTTCCCTGGAGAGATGATCCAAAACCATACAGAGTGTGGATCTCTGAGATCATGCTCCAGCAGACTAGGGTAGAGGCGGTAAAACCATATTTCGAACGGTTTATGGCTGCGTTTCCGGACATAAAGGCGCTGGCAGAAGCAGATGATGACTATCTCATGAAAATGTGGGAGGGATTAGGTTATTATAACCGGGCGAGAAACTTAAAGGCTGCGGCGATCATGGTCATGGAAGAATTTTGCGGTCAGATCCCGGCAGAAAAAGAAGAACTTTTAAAGCTTCCTGGGATAGGCAGTTATACAGCAGGTGCTATTTCTTCAATTGCCTACGGAGTCCCCAACCCGGCTGTAGACGGAAATGTACTCCGGGTGCTTTCAAGACTCTGGGGTGATACTTCTGATATTAAAAAGGCTTCTGTAAAAGCAGTTATGGAACAGGAGATTGCAGAAGTAATGCCGGAAAATGCAGCCAGCAGTTATAATCAGGGGCTGATCGAGATCGGCGCATTGGTGTGCATTCCCGGCGGCGAGCCAAAATGCAGTGAATGTCCTCTGGCATCTTTGTGCATTACAAAGAAAAGGGGACTTTGGAAAGAAATACCTGTAAGATCAGCGCCTAAGCCAAGACGCATGGAAGAAAAGACCGTATTTTTGGTAGAATGGAATGAGAAAGCAGCTATCCATAAACGTCCGCCCAAGGGGCTTCTGGCTTCGTTATATGAGCTTCCAAATACAGAAGGACATTTAACGGCAGATGAGGCAGTCTGGCAGGTGAAAAAATGGATCTGTGACAAAATGCAGACAGGACCAGAAGATCAGGGCGGATACGCTGCAATAATGGCTTATATGAAGGCTCTGCAGGTTGTGGCAGAACCAATAGGCGTGGCAAAACATGTATTTTCCCATGTTCAGTGGGATATGGTGGGATACAGAGTGAAGATCCTTTGTGAAAATAACGGGAATACAGAGGAACTTTTGGAAAACATTTCAGAGAATGAACATTTTTTTATGGTTGATAAGACAGCGTTAAAGGAAGAATATTCTGTTCCATCTGCCTTTGGCGCCTATATAAGACTCCTTGGATAAAACACAGAGAATATGGACACAATGAAAGCGAGGGATGCAGGGTGAAGAAAATGCTGTTTCTTTTTAATCCACGTTCCGGAAAGGAGCAGATCAAAGGACATCTGCTGCGGATCCTGGATATTTTTTCAAAAGCAGGGTATGATATCCGGGTACATGTGACCCAGTGCTCCAAAGACGCCCAGAAAACAGTGGAACATCAGGGAAAAAACGTAGACGTGATCGTCTGCAGCGGCGGTGACGGAACTTTAAATGAGACCATATCCGGAATGCTTAAACTAAAAAAGACCCCTCTTTTAGGCTATATCCCGGCTGGCTCCACGAATGATTTTGCCTCCAGTCTGAAGATCCCTAAAAATATGGAAAAAGCGGCACAGTCCATTGTGACTGGCGTGCCAGTCCTTGTGGATGCGGGACAGTTCTGTGTGGACCGGAGTTTTATTTATATTGCAGCTTTTGGGGCATTTACAGAAATATCTTACCAGACCCCTCAGGATAAGAAGAATCTTTTGGGACATCAGGCATATATGTTAGAAAGCGTAAAAAGCCTGGCATCCATTAAGCCTTATCATATGCGGGTAGAATGGGATGATAATGTGCTGGAAGAGGATTTTGTATTTGGAATGGTGACTAATACAAGAAGCGTGGGCGGATTTAAAGGGCTGGTAAATCAGTCGGTGTCGTTAAATGACGGCGTATTTGAAGTGCTCCTGATCCGTATGCCAAAGACACCGGCAGACTTAAGCAACATTATTTCATATATGTTCCTTGTGGAAGCCCCAAATGACTATGTATATAAATTCAAGGCTTCTTCTATCCGGTTCTTCTCGGAAAACAGTGTGGACTGGGTCTTAGATGGAGAATACGGCGGTGCCAGGACAGAGGTAGAGATCGAAAACCTGAAAGAAAGGATCCCTATTATTCTTTCGTCTAAAATGTAATTAAATCGTGTTGCAGTTCAGCCATTATACATCTTCTTGTTTCCATATTCATGAAAACAAGAAGCATGGCTAATAGTTGAAAAACTTGTCGATTAATGTTGAAAAAAAATAAAAACTGGTATATAATGATAAGTTGTGGGAGTATCCACGTTTACCTTTAAGCGAAAGGACGTTTATCATTGGAAAAGGACGATTTTTTAAAAAAGCTGGAAAAGCTGGTTGCCCATGCAAAATCCAAGCATAACACTGTGGATGCAGGTGAAATCAACGATTTCTTTGTAGGAGATAACCTGACACCAGAGCAGATGGATCAGATTTACAGTTACCTGGAGAACCGTAATATTGACGTAGTTCCCGTACTGGACGAAGCAATGTTAAATGCAGATCCTGCCCTGGATGATATTGGTCTTGATCTTGACTTGGATGATGACAGCTTTATGAAGGATGCGGAAGATGAGGATATCGATCTGGATGCCGTAGATCTTTTAGAGGGTATCGGAACAGAAGATCCGGTACGTATGTATTTAAAAGAGATCGGTACAGTACCTCTTCTTACAGCAGACGAAGAACTGGAGCTTGCACAGCGCAAGGCAGATGGGGATGAAGCTGCCAAAGAAAGACTGATCGAGGCAAACCTGCGTCTGGTTGTCAGCATTGCAAAGCGTTATACAGGCCGTGGAATGAGCTTTCTGGATCTGGTCCAGGAAGGAAACCTGGGACTGATCAAGGGCGTTGAAAAGTTTGATTATACAAAAGGCTATAAGTTAAGTACATATGCAACATGGTGGATTCGTCAGTCAGTGACCAGAGCGTTAGCTGATCAGGCAAGAACGATCCGTGTACCGGTGCATATGGTAGAGACCATTAATAAGATGTCAAAGATGCAGCGTAAGCTGACACTGGAACTGGGCTATGAGCCATCTGTTGCAGAACTGGCAGAGGCACTTGATATGACAGAGGATAAGGTTATGGAGATCATGCAGATCGCCAGAGAGCCAGCTTCCCTGGAGACACCTATCGGTGAGGAAGATGATTCCAACCTTGGTGATTTTGTTGCTGACAGCAATGTAGTGACTCCTGAGGGAAATGTAGAGTCTGTTATGTTAAGGGAACACATTGATGCACTTTTAGGAGATCTGAAAGAGAGAGAACGTCAGGTAATCGTACTTCGTTTTGGTCTGGAAGACGGACATCCAAGAACACTGGAAGAAGTTGGAAAAGAATTTAACGTAACAAGAGAGCGTATCCGTCAGATCGAAGCCAAAGCACTGCGCAAACTTCGTAATCCGGTAAGAAGCAAGAGGATCCGTGATTTCTTATAGGATGACTATTGCTGAAGCTCCTGATCCCATAGCAGGCAGCAGGGCGTTAAGAATGAGGATTTAAATAGTAAAAGGGCGGCTTTAAGGAGCGGTCCTTTTTCTAATACATCGTTTTGTAAATAACTGTACTAATCACGCAGGATACAGGAGGGCAAAAATGGCAGTACAGCAGCAGAAAGAAAATTACCAGAGGATACTGGATAAGACGATAGAACAGCTTGGAAAAGAAGGAAAAGTGCCAAGCCTTCTGCTACATAGCTGCTGTGCACCATGCAGCAGCTATGTGCTGGAATATCTTTCTGAATATTTTAAGATCACAGTATTGTACTACAACCCCAATATTTCTCCAAAAGAGGAGTATGAAGCCAGAGTAAGGGAACAGAAACGCCTGATCGGGGAAATGGATTTTACTTATCCGGTAAGCTTCTTAGAAGGAAACTATGTTCCGGAAGATTTTTATGAAATGGCAAAAGGACATGAAAATGATAAAGAAGGGGGAGAACGCTGCTTTTTATGCTATGAAATGCGCCTGCGTGAAGCTGCAGAAGCAGCAAAAATGGGCAATTTCGATTATTTTACCACTACACTTTCTATCAGTCCTTTAAAGAATGCCCAGAAGTTAAACGAGATCGGTATACGTCTGGCAAAAGAATACGGCATAGCTTATCTTATGTCGGATTTCAAGAAAAAGAATGGATATAAGCGGTCTGTGGAACTGTCTGCAGAACATCATCTGTACAGGCAGGATTATTGCGGCTGTGTATTTTCAAAAAGGGAAGCAAAACTGCGGGATAGTATTAACTTGACATCACCACTCAGATGTAATAAAATTTAATCATAAGATTCGGCGAAAAGCCTGGATCCGGCGTATAAAAATGCGATAAGGAGAGTATAATTATGATCAGCAAGAATTTAACAGTAGTTAATCCATCCGGTTTACATTTAAGACCAGCAGGTGTTTTATCCCAGACAGCTATGAAGTTTAAAAGTGACATCACTATCGTATCAGGTGAGAAGAAGATCGTTGCAAAAAGCGTATTAAACGTAATGGCAGCTGGTATCAAGTGCGGAACAGAGATCACTCTGATTTGCGATGGTGAAGATGAAGAAGAGGCTATGAAGACTGTCAGCCAGGCAATCGAGAGCGGCTTAGGTGAGATGTAATCCCTGCTTTTTGAAGTAGTAATTAAAATAACTAAGAAATGATATGAAGGAGCCACTCCTGGTGTTGGGGGTGGCTTTTTTTTGTTAAAATGGTGCCCCTCTGTTATACTTAAGATATGAAAGTGAAAAATTAAGAAAATAAAGTGCGCGAAACGGTTTGAATTGCACAAATAATACAAAAATAAAAGAAATAAATTCTATAATATTCAGATAAATTAACATAAAATATATAATAATCTAATTATCAGACAATAATCCAAAAATCAATTATTTACAAATGAAAAAAATCGTAGTATTATCTGCTCAATAAAAAAGTGCTGATGCTTGTAAGTCATATCCCAACTGTGAAAGGATCCCCCCATATAGTCCTTTCCTGTGACTAAAGCTAAAAGGAAAGCTTATTTTCCAAGGCACGTAAAGAAAGGAAGAACACTATGGACCCCAAACAGAAACTGCCGGGACTGTATGACCCTCGTTTTGAGCATGACAACTGCGGTATTGGCGCAGTTGCCAACATCAAAGGTATCAAAACACATAAAACAGTTGACCAGGCACTCCACATTGTAGAAAATTTAGAGCACAGAGCAGGTAAGGATGCAGAAGGAAAGACCGGTGATGGCGTGGGGATCATGCTTCAGATTTCCCATCGTTTCTTTAAGAAAGCAGCAACTCAGGCGGGCATCACTTTAGGTAATGAGAGAGAGTACGGTATTGGTATGTTCTTCTTCCCACAGGATGAACTTGCCAGAAAACAGGCCATGAAGATGTTTGAGATCATCGTCAAGAAAGAGGGACTTATCTTCCTTGGCTGGAGAAAGGTTCCAACTGCACCGGAAGTATTAGGCAAAAAGGCAGTAGATGTTATGCCTTATATCGCCCAGGGCTTTGTGGCAAAACCGGACAATGTAAAGAAAGGTCTGGATTTTGACAGAAAGCTGTATGTAGTCCGCCGTGTATTTGAACAGAGTAATGAAGATACCTATGTAGTATCATTAAGCAGCAGAACTATCGTATATAAAGGAATGTTCCTTGTAGGTGAGCTGCGTCTGTTCTTTGCAGACCTTCAGGACAAGGATTATGAATCAGCGATCGCCATTGTACATTCCCGTTTCAGTACCAATACCAATCCAAGCTGGATGAGAGCTCATCCTTACCGTTTTATCGTTCACAACGGAGAGATCAATACGATCCGCGGCAATGTAGATAAAATGGTAGCCCGTGAAGAGAACATGGAATCAGAGTATTTCAAGTACGATATGCATAAAGTCCTTCCTATTATTAATCAGGAAGGCTCTGACTCCGCCATGCTGGACAATGCTCTGGAATTTATGGTCATGAGTGGTATGGACCTGCCTCTTGCTGTTATGGTAACGATCCCTGCTCCATGGGAACATGATAAATACATGGATTCAGAGATCAAGGACTTCTACCGTTATTATGCAACGATGATGGAGCCATGGGACGGGCCTGCATCTATACTGTTTACAGATGGCGATATGGTTGGTGCAGTCCTTGACCGGAATGGCCTGCGTCCTTCCCGTTATTATATTACAGATGATGGCTATATGATCCTTTCTTCTGAGGTTGGTGCTATTGATATCGACCAGACGAAGATCGTGAAAAAAGATCGTCTCCGTCCGGGAAAAATGCTGCTGGTAGATACAGTAGAAGGCAAGATGATCAGCGATGAAGAGCTGAAGCTGCGATATGCAGAAAAGAATCCATATGGTGAATGGCTGGATTCCAATCTGGTAGAGTTAGAAGACCTGAAAGTGCCAAACCAGGCTGCTCCTGTACTTGCCAAAGAACAGCGCCTCCGTTTACAGAAGACCTATGGTTATACTTACGAACAGTACCGTACCATGATCCTTCCAATGGCATTAAATGGAGCAGAAGCAGTATCAGCCATGGGTGTTGATTCTCCTTTAGCAGTGCTTTCCAAGAAGCATCAGCCATTATTTAACTATTTTAAGCAGCTGTTTGCACAGGTTACGAACCCGCCTATTGACTCTATCCGTGAAGAGATCGTTACTTCCACTACTGTATATGTCGGTGAAGAGGGCAATATCCTGGAAGAAACACCGGAAAACTGCAAGATCCTGCGTGTGGAAAATCCGATCCTTACAGAAACTGACCTGCTGAAGATCAAAAATATGAAAAAACCTGGTTTTAAGGTAGAAGTGATCCCTATTACCTATTATAAGAACACTTCCCTTGAAAAGGCCATTGACCGCCTGTTCTTAGAGGTAGACCGTGCACATAAGGACGGTGCCAATATCATCATCCTTTCTGACCGTGATATTGATGAAAACCATGTGCCGATCCCATCCTTACTGGCTGTTTCTGCCCTTCAGCAGTATCTGGTACGCACCAAGAAGCGTACAAGTGTAGCGTTGATCTTAGAGAGCGGCGAGCCAAGAGAGGTTCATCATTTTGCAACTTTGTTAGGTTACGGTGCCTGTGCTATCAACCCGTATCTGGCTCATGAGTCCATCCATTATCTCATTGAGACTGGTATGTTAAACAAAGATTATTATGCAGCAGTAAAAGACTACGATCTGGCAGTGCTTCACGGCATTGTAAAGATCGCATCCAAGATGGGTATTTCCACCATCCAGTCTTATCAGGGATCCCAGATCTTTGAAGCAATTGGTATTTCAAAGGAAGTAGTGGATAAGTATTTTACGGATACTGTAAGCCGTGTTGGCGGTGTTACATTAAAGGATATTGAAAATGATGTGGATGTGCTTCATTCTGCAGCTTTTGACCCGTTAGGACTGGATGTAGACCTGACTCTGGACAGTGTAGGAAGCCATAAGTCACGTTCCGGACAGGAAGAGCATTTATACAATCCTCTAACTATCCATCTCCTTCAGGAAGCAACCAGAAGAGGCGATTACAGCATTTTCAAGCAGTATACTGCTACGTTGGACGATCAGGGCAAGACCTACCATCTGAGAAACCTTATGGACTTTAATTATCCGGAAGATGGCGGTATTCCTATCGATCAGGTAGAAAGCGTAGATTCTATTGTACGCCGTTTTAAGACTGGTGCTATGTCTTATGGTTCTATTTCCCAGGAAGCACATGAGACACTGGCAATCGCCATGAACCGGATCCATGGCAAGTCAAATACAGGTGAAGGTGGTGAAAGCCTGGATCGTCTGGTACCGGGACCTTCTGACCACAACCGCTGTTCTGCGATCAAGCAGGTAGCTTCCGGCCGTTTCGGTGTTACCAGCCGTTATCTGGTAAGCGCACAGGAGATCCAGATCAAGATGGCCCAGGGCGCAAAACCTGGTGAAGGAGGACAGCTTCCTGGAAAGAAGGTGTACCCGTGGGTTGCAAAGACAAGACATTCAACTACTGGTGTAAGCCTGATTTCCCCGCCGCCTCATCACGATATTTATTCCATCGAGGATCTGGCACAGCTGATCTATGACTTAAAGAACTCTAATACAAGAGCAAGGATCTCTGTAAAGCTGGTTTCTGAAGCTGGCGTTGGCACTGTTGCAGCAGGTGTTGCAAAAGCGGGCGCACAGGTCATCCTGATCTCTGCCTATGACGGCGGTACTGGTGCAGCTCCAAGAAACTCTATCTACAATGCAGGTCTTCCATGGGAGCTTGGTGTTGCAGAGGCACATCAGTCCCTGATCATGAATGGACTTCGTGACAGAGTGGTCCTGGAGACAGATGGTAAGCTGATGACCGGCCGTGATGTTGCTATTGCCTGTATGTTAGGTGCAGAGGAATTTGGATTTGCAACGGCTCCTCTTGTAACCATGGGCTGCGTTATGATGCGTGTATGTAATCTGGATACATGCCCAATGGGCATTGCAACCCAGAATCCGGAACTTCGCAAGCGTTTCAAGGGTAAACCGGAGTATGTTGTAAACTTTATGAAATTCATTGCAGAAGAACTCCGTGAATATATGGCAAAACTGGGTGTGCGTACTGTAGATGAACTGGTAGGCCGTACCGAACTGTTAAAGAGAAAAGATGATATCCCATACAGCCGTGCAAAAGAAGTGGATTTAAGCCGTATCCTGGACAACCCATATGAGGGCGTAAAGCTGGCTGGTTATAACGCAAAAGAGGTCTATGACTTTAAGTTAGATGAGACTGTAGACGAAAGTATTTTATTAAAGAAGTTAAAGAGCGCTTTAAATAATGGCCAGAAAAAGAGCATTCAGCTGGATGTAAGCAATGTAAACCGTACTTTAGGTACTATTTTCGGTTCTGAGATCACCAGAAAGTATCCGGATGGTCTGCCGGAAGACACATTTACCATCAGCTGCAACGGCAGCGGCGGCCAAAGCTTCGGTGCATTTATCCCTAAGGGCCTGACTCTGGAGCTGACCGGTGATTCCAATGACTATTTTGGAAAAGGCTTATCCGGCGGCAAACTGATCGTATATCCACCCCAGGGTGTGCAGTTTAAGGCAGAGGATAACATTATAATAGGAAACGTTGCACTTTACGGTGCTACCAGCGGCAAGGCATTTATCAACGGAATTGCCGGTGAACGTTTCTGTGTCCGCAATTCCGGAGCTACTGCAGTAGTAGAAGGAACAGGTGATCATGGCTGTGAATATATGACCGGCGGCTGCGTAGTAGTCCTTGGACCTACAGGAAAGAATTTTGCAGCTGGTATGAGCGGCGGTATTGCCTATGTATTAGATGAAGATAGAAGCTTTTACAAGCGTTTGAACAAGGAACTGGTTTCCTTTGAAGACGTCTCCAATAAATATGATGTATTAGAGCTGAAAGGCCTGATCCAGGAGCATGTGGCATACACCAATTCCGAAAAAGGAAAGCGTATCTTAGACCATTTCAGCGAATATCTGCCTAAGTTTAAGAAGATCGTACCTCACGACTACCGCCGCATGATGAATGCCATTGTGCAGATGGAAGAAAAGGGCTTAAACAGTGAGCAGGCACAGATTGAAGCATTTTATGCAAACATCAGAGGTTAAGGAGGCGTCAAAATGGGAAAGATTACAGGATTCTTAGATTATGAACGCAAAACTGGAAAGGCGCTTCCAACAAAGGAGCGCATTAAAAACTGGAATGAATTCCACATTCCATTAAGTGAAGAGGAACAGAAATTACAGGGTGCACGCTGCATGGACTGCGGCGTTCCCTTCTGCCAGTCCGGCGTGATGATGTGCGGCATGGTCAGCGGCTGTCCTTTAAATAACCTGATCCCGGAGTGGAATGATCTTGTATATACAGGAAACTGGCAACAGGCATTTAACCGTTTAAAAAAGACCAACTGTTTTCCGGAATTTACCTCCAGAGTATGCCCGGCACCATGTGAAGCTGCATGTACCTGCGGTTTAAATGGCGATCCGGTATCTATTAAGGAAAATGAGCATGCTATTATTGAAAAGGCATATGAAGAAGGCTATGCAAAGGTAAAACCACCTACAGTGCGTACTGGCAAGAAAGTGGCAGTGATCGGTTCAGGACCTTCAGGACTGGCAGCAGCAGACCAGTTAAATAAAAGGGGACACAGCGTAACTGTATTTGAGCGCAGTGACCGTATAGGCGGCCTGTTAATGTATGGTATTCCAAATATGAAACTGGAAAAATGGGTCATTGACCGAAAAGTAAATGTAATGAAGGAAGAGGGAATAACCTTTATTACTAATGCAGATGTAGGCAGAAACTACAAAGCAGCTAAGATTCTCCGGGATTTTGACAGCATCATCCTTGCATGCGGCGCCTCTAACCCGAGAAATATTGATGTTCCTGGAAGAGATGCAGCTGGGATCTATTTTGCAGTAGACTTTTTAAAGGCAAATACAAAGAGCCTTCTGGATTCTGGTTTAGAGGACGGAAACTATATTTCTGCCAAAGACAAACATGTGATCGTTATTGGTGGCGGCGATACAGGAAATGACTGTGTGGGAACATCTATCCGTCAGGGCTGTGCTTCTGTGACCCAGTTAGAGATGATGCCAAAGCCTCCTGTAAAGAGAGCAGAGAACAATACATGGCCGGAGTGGCCGCGTATTTTAAAGACTGACTACGGCCAGGAAGAAGCCATCAGCGTATTTGGTTCTGATCCCCGTGTTTACCAGACGACTGTAAAAGAGTTTGTAAAGGATGGGGAAGGAAAACTGTGCAAGGTGATTTTAGTAAGCCTTACATCACAGAAGGATCCGGAAACAGGCCGTACCATGATGGTACCGGTAGAAGGCAGTGAAAAAGAGGTACCTGCAGATCTGGTACTGATCGCAGCCGGTTTCTTAGGCTGTCAGGATTATGTGGCTGATGCATTTGGGGTAGAACGCAATGCACGTACCAACGTAGCTACAGAGGCAGGAAGCTATAAGACCAATGTGGACAAAGTCTTTGTAGCCGGAGATATGCACAGAGGCCAGTCGCTGGTTGTCTGGGCTATCAGGGAAGGAAGAGAAGTAGCCAGCCAGGTGGACCGTGACCTGATGGGGTATACAAATCTGCACTAAGGGAGATTTTACAGAAAATATATGCCTCGTCCGGCAGCCGGACGGGGCATTTTTACAAGTGAGTGACAAAACCCCAGAATCTGTCTATTGCTATATTAGCTGTGCTAACGTATAATAAAACTCTGGTATATCAGGTTTACACTTTGGGCACAGAAGGAGCGGCGTGAAATGGCGGTATTTACGAAAATCGTGATCATGAGGGTATTTGAAGAATTGCTGGCTTTTAAGCAATTAGATAAGATAACGGTAAAAGATATTACAGACAAATGTGGTATCTCCCGCAATACTTTCTACTATCATTATCAGGATATTTACCAGGTTTTTCAGGCATATATAGATTATTCCCTTAATGAGATATTCAAATTTCTGCAGCAGGAAAAAGAAAAAGACCAGGATCATATCTGCGAAAAGGCAGTAGAATATCTGGAGAATCACAGAACAATTTTTGAAAATCTTCTGCGTTCTGTAAAAAGTGAAGAGGTGAGGAAAATATTAGATGACGGTTCCAACCGTTTTTTCCGTTATGTGGTTGACAGCGTGGGAGAAGGTATTAATTCAGAGCCGGAAGACAGAGAGATGATCTGTGCTATGTGCCAGCATGCAGTCCAGGGGATCATGTATGAGTGGTTAAGCAGAGAAAAGACAGACAAAAAGTCATTGTCAGATATTTTGATGCGTGCCAATTATCTTTTTGGCGGCGGATTAGAACGGGCTTTAGAGAGAAGTGCGAATCGCTCCCGGAATTAATAAAAATGATAAAAAAATAACAATTTAGTACATTTGATGACCGGATGCACAAAAACTGTGCATTCGGTTTTGTTTTGTCTATTGCTCTTTAAACAAAAATCAATATAATGATTAATTGTGACTGAGAGAAGGCAAAATTTCCCCTGTCCCATTTTACGTATGAAAAATACGTGTGTGGGGCAGCAGCCTGGGAAAGAACAGGAGATGAAGAAGGATGCCAACACAAAAGTTCATAAATCTTACAGACAGTAAGAAAAAGACAATCCTCACAGCTATGTGCAGGGAATTTATGAATATCCCTTATTCCGAGATCCGTATCAGCAGTCTGATCCAAAAAGCGGGAATATCAAGAGCCAGCTTTTATCTGTATTTTGATGATAAAGAAGATCTGCTAAACTGTATTGCAGAGTCCTGGGTGGAAGCGATATTACAGAAACTGGCAGATGCGTTTAAGCAGTCAGATGGAAGTTATTATGAAAGTATGAAGTTCTGGATGAGCCAGGCCCTGGAAAATGATATTTCCAGAGAGGTATGGAAAGTTTATAAACGGGTCATGGAAGAAGAGGATTTCACAAAGAAAAGCAAATTGGGAGCTTTTCAGTTTAAAGAAAGCCCCAGATGGCGTCAGACCATAGAAGATTGTTTTGGCTATATGGATCAAAGTAAATATCCGGGACTGACACCGGAAAAACTGGCATATGCTGTTGATATGGGACTGCTGGCAATGATCCAGCTTTCCATGCGCTATGTAGAGCAGTACGCTCCTTTGACGGAGCTAAAGGAGGCAGCATGGCATCAGCTGATTATATTAGATAAAGGAATCAGAGGGTGATCCGAAGGCTTGAGAAAGTTTGAAAAAGAGAAAGGAAGGCACAGGAAAATGAAAAAGAATGTAAAAAGACTTATCGCGGGAGCGGTAGTTCTTTTGGTAGCGGCAGGGATCGTAGTCCGTATTGCCGGTGGAAATAAAAAAGAAGAAGAATACGAAACACGGCCAACAGTAGCTGTTGAAAATCCAAAAACAGGAGATATCACTCTGTATACAGATCTGACCGGTACCATTGAACCGATCTCAAAGGCAGTTGTACAGCCCAAGATCGGCGGAGAACTTCTGGAAGTCAATTTTCAGGCTGGTGATCCGGTAGAAGCAGGCCAGGTGCTTTGTAAGATCGATTCTGACGCATTGACCGCATTGCAGCTTCAGATGCAGTCTGCTTCTGTAGCAGCAGACAATGCAGCAAGAGAGCTGGCACGTATCCAGCCTCTGTACGCATCCGGATATATTTCCCAGCAGCAGTTTGACCAGGCCCAGTCTTCTGCTACCAGCGCCCGTCTGGCATATGAATCTGCAAAGAACCAGTATGACCTGCAGGTAAAATATACTACAGTAACAGCGCCTATCAGCGGTGTGATCGAATCCAGAAATGTAGAGCCACATGATCATATTGGTACAGATACCAAAATCTGCGTGATTTCCGGCGGTGACCAGCTTCAGGTGAAATTTGGCATTACAGAAAAGATCCTTCGCAATATGAAAGTAAATGACCCGGTACAGGTTGAAAAGAACGGCACAGAATACGATGGAAATGTAACGGAAGTTGGAAGCATGGTAAACTCTGCGACCGGTCTGTATGATGCAAAGGCATTTGTAAATAATGCAGAAAGTCTAACAAGCGGAACAAAAGTAAAATTAACAGTGGTCATGGATCAGGTAAAGGGTGTACTCACCGTTCCTGTTGACGCAGTAAATTATGATAATGGAAAGGCATTTGTATACTGCTATGACAATGGAACTGCAAAGAAGGTTATGATCGAAGCAGGTATTTATGATGCACAGACTATGGAAGTCAAGTCCGGATTGACTGCCGGTGACCAGGTCATCACAACCTGGAGCAATGAACTGGTAGATGGACAGGAAGTTCTTTTAGACAGCGACAATGAACAGAATGAAAATGCAGACCAGGAAGAGAGCACTGCAGAAAATGCTGGAGAAGAAACACAGAAAGCAGGTGAATAAAAGATGTTAAATCTGACAAAATTTGCGGTACGCAAGCCTGTGACAATTATCATGTGTTTGCTTACCATTGCATATTTTGGTATCCAGTCCCTTTTGGGGACAAAGGTAGAGCTGACTCCTGAAATGGAATTCCCTATGCTGGTTGTCAGCACCGTTTACGCAGGCGCAAGCCCTGATGATATTAAGGACCTGATCGCTACCAAGGAAGAAGATGCGGTTTCGTCACTGGATGATGTAAAGAATGTTTATTCTTTTTCCCAGGACAATGTAGCTATCGTTTTAGTTGAGTATAACTATGGCACCAATATTGATACTGCATATATCAACTTAAAGAAAGCCATTGATGGTATTAAGGGTGATCTGCCAGATGATGCAAATGAGCCGAATATCATGGAAATGGATATGAACTCCCAGCCTGTTATCACACTGGCTGTAGGTGGACAGATAGATGGAAACCTTTATACATATGTAGAAAACAATATCAAACCGGAACTGGAAAAATTAGGTTCTGTTGGTGAAGTTTCTCTGGCAGGTGGCCAGAAAGAATATATCAGCATCAAGCTGGATCCTGAAAAAGTAGCGCAGTATGGCCTTAGCATGTCGCGTATTGCACAGTTTGTAGGTGCTGCAGACTTTACCATTCCTGCAGGTGATGTAAACGTAGGAAAGCAGAATCTGTCTGTCAGCGTCGGAAATGATTTTGACAACACAGAAGCACTGAAAAATGTAGCGATCCCGCTGGCAAATGGAGATGTGATCCATCTTTCTGATGTGGCAACTGTTTCCAATGCTTTGGAAGATGCAGATTCTATTGGCCGTTATAATGGTCAGGACATTGTATCTGTATCCATTAAAAAACAGCAGAGTTCTACTGCTATTGATGTATCAAAAGATGTTTTAAAGCAGGTAAGTGTACTGGAAAAGACTTATCCGGGACTTACATTTACCGTGGTCAATGATTCCAGTGATATGATCACCGAATCAATTACTAACGTATTCCAGACTATGATCATGGCGGTCATTTTGTCTATGATCATTCTGTGGCTGTTCTACGGAGATATCCGTGCCTCTGTTATTGTAGGTACTTCTATCCCTATTTCAATCATGCTGACCCTGATCGCCATGTCGCTTATGGGATTTTCCTTAAACGTAATCTCACTGACATCCCTGGTACTTGGTGTAGGTATGATGGTAGATAACTCCATCAATGTATTGGATGGCTGTTTCCGCGCAAAAGAACATAGAAACTTTTTTGATGCGGCTATTGAAGGAAGCCGTATTATGATCACTTCCATTGTAGGTGGTACAGCCACTACCTGCGTTGTATTTATCCCGCTGGCAATGCTTTCCGGTCTGTCCGGTCAGATGTTTAAGCAGTTAGGTTTCACGATCGTATTCAGTTTGATCGCGTCCTTATTCTCTGCGGTCACCATCGTACCGCTGTGTTATTATCAGTGGCATCCGGTAGAAAAGGAAAATGCACCTGTTGCCGGTTTTATACGTAAATGCCAGGAAATTTACCGTAATATCATGCCTGGTATCATCCCGAAGACAAAGACAGTTATCAGTGCCAGTATTTTACTGCTTGTATTTTCCTTCTTCTTAGCTTCCAGACTGGATGTAAAGCTGATGGTTTCTACAGATGAAGGTATTGTAGATGTAACTGTTAAAACAAAACCGGGTCTTTCTGTTGCTGCTGTTAATGACACAGTGGCCCAGATTGAAAATATGGTGGCAAATGACGAAGAAGTCGATCATTATCTGCTGACCTACGGTTCTAGTGGTTTAAGCACCATGGGAGGAAGCAGTGTTACTTTAAGTGCTTACTTAAAGGATGACCGTAAAATGTCCACAGACCAGGTCATTGACAAGTGGACCCGTGAAACAGAAAAATATAAAGATATTTCTGTAACCCTGGAACAGGGAAGTACCACATCTTCCTCTATGAGCAATACAAATCAGATCGAAGTTGACTTACAGAGTACGGATTACAATGCTTTAAAACAGGCTTCTGATGAACTGGTGGCAGAGCTTCGCCAGAGAGAAGATGTAATGCAGGTACATTCCTCTATTGAAAATGCGGCACCTGTTATTAAGGTAAATATAGATCCTGTTTTAGCACAGGCAGAAGGTCTTACGCCTGCTTCTATTGGTTCTCTGATCTACAGCAATTTAAGCGGTATCAAAGCAACCACTGTTCGTGTAAACGGTGAAGATACAGATGTAAGAGTAGAGTTTGCAGCAGATAAATATGACAGTATTGATAAGCTTCAGGGGATGATGATCACCACAGCAACAGGAACCACACTTCCTCTGGAAGATCTGGCAACTATCCATTACGAGGACAGCCCGCAGCAGATCCAGCGTAAGAATAAGCAGTATCAGTTATCTATTACGATGGAGCCACAGTCTGAGTATAAGAAAACAGCTGAAAAAGATGTGAAGGAATTTGTGCGTAACTGGAATATGCCAAATGAGGTGGAAATGGCGCCAAATGCCATGGATGAGAGCATGGGAAGTGAGATCGGTGCTTTAGGAGGCGCTCTTATAACCGGCGTTTTCCTGGTATTTGTTGTAATGGCTATCCAGTTTGAGTCACCTAAGTTCTCACTGATGATCATGACGACCATTCCATTCTCACTGATAGGATCCTTTGGACTTCTGTTCCTGGCAGACAGCCCCATCAGTATGGTATCCATGTTAGGTTTCCTGATGTTAGTTGGTACGGTAGTAAACAATGGTATTTTGTATGTAGATACGGTAAACCAGTTCCTTGCAGAAATGCCTCTTGATAAGGCGCTGGTAGAAGCTGGTGCTATCCGTATGAGACCTATTTTGATGACAACAGGAACAACCGTGATCTCCATGCTTCCTAACGCAGTTGCTTACGGTAAATCCGGTGCCATGATGCAGGGCCTTGCACTGGTAGATGTAGGTGGTCTGATCGCAGCAACGATCCTGACACTGATCCTTCTTCCAACTTATTACAGACTGGTCCACAATATGGGACGTAAGGCAGTTGGGGAAGATGTGCCTATGGTTTCTGATTAAAAATTAAGATAAGTAAGATAATAAGAGAGCAGGACTTTTGAGGTTTTGCTCTCTTTTGGCGTTATGCTTTTTGTATAAACCTGATTGACGTTTTGCCTGAAAAATTGTATAATTGATAAAGAATTTGGAAATTTTCAGACGGGAGAATACAAATGATCGCATTAAAGGCCGAAGATGTAAAGTCCTTTACTACCAAACTGTTTGTACGGGAGGATTTTGATGCATTTCTGGTAAAAGAAGTGAACATTACCACCTACAACAGTTTTTCCATTGACGGACATGTAAAACAGGGCTATTACACAGAGGAAGAACGGGAAGAAAACAACATAGAAGAGTTTTCAACCTGGAAAACCTTAAGGCCTTTTTGTTTTTCACTGATCAAAGGAAAAAAGCTTCCTGGAAGTTTTCGCATCGTGCTGCAGCTGCCAAAGGCGGGGACAGATAAATTTGCCGCAAGAACAGGCGCCGGGATCGATGGAAACCAGATCGTAGGGTTATATCTGAATATACGTTACGATAATGGGGAAATGTATTGTATTACCGGAACATCATTAAATTTTTTCACCATGGACAAAACGCTGGATCTTGAATGGGACAAGGCGGTCAAACAGTTTTTACAGTCCCATGAGATTCCATGTACAGAGGCAACTGAAGGATAAAAGCAGGAGGAAATGGCATGGATAAAAACAATTTTTCACAGAAATTGGCGGAACTTATAGTTCTGGCAGCGGCCAGTGAGAACAAACTCCAGATGACACAGGTTCTGGACGCTTTTGCTAAAGAACAGGTGACACCGGAAGAAATGGAATCTGTTTATGCCAAGCTGGAAAAAAAGGGGATCCAGATACTGACAGAGGGGGAAGAAGGGGATTTAGCAGATGAAAGTCTTCTTTTAGATGACGGGGATGATTCGGATGATTCTGTTTCCAGCATCATTGGAGATAAATACAGGTGGAGTCACAACGATTCTTTAGATGACGGGGACAATGATGAGTTTACGTCTTCTTCTGCCGATGATGAAGAAGGGAAAAATGCTACCCAGGAGCAGTTATTAGAGGGCGTTGCAAGTACAGATCCCATTCGTGAATATTTAAAAGAGATCGGTTCTATCCCCCTGTTGACCCAGGAACAGGAACAGGATCTGGCAAAGCGTAAATCCGAGGGAGATGCAGAAGCAGGAAAGAAGTTAGTAGAAGCAAACCTTCGTCTGGTAGTCAGCATTGCAAAGCGCTATACCGGTCGTGGTATGAGTTTTCTGGATCTGGTCCAGGAGGGAAATATCGGTCTAATGAAGGCTGTAGAGAAGTTTGATTATACAAAGGGATACCGTCTCAGTACCTATGCCACATGGTGGGTAAAACAGTCTGTTACAAGAGCTTTGGCAGACCAGTCCCGTACCATCCGCCTGCCGGTCCATATGGTAGAAGCGGTAAACCGCATCAGAAAAGCCCAGAGAGCTTTAGCTGTAAAGCTTGGAAGAGAGCCTTCCAATGAAGAAATCGGCAAAGAAGTGGGAATGTCTGAAAAGCGGGTTACAGAGCTGATGCAGTCTTCCGGTGATACGGTATCTTTAGAGACACCGGTAGGAGATGAAGACGGCTCAAATTTAGGCGATTTTGTGGCAGATGATTCCAATGCTTCCACAGAGGAAAAAGCAGAAAGCGTCTTTTTAAGAGAAGAGATCGAACAGATGCTCCAGGGGTTGAATCCAAGGGAAAGGGAAGTGATCATCTTGAGATTTGGTCTTGAAAGCGGCCATCCCCTGACACTGGAAGAAGTAGGAAAGCGCTTCAAAGTTACCAGAGAGCGTATCAGGCAGATTGAGACAGCAGCGCTTAGAAAGCTTCGCAATCCATCCAGAAGTAAGAAAATCAGGGATTTTCTGCCGTGAAAAATTTACAGAAAGGTCATATCAGGTGACTCACGGACCCACAGTTAATACTTTTTTGCTTGATCCACTGTACAATAAGGTACGGTGGATCTTTTTATGTAAAAATGGTAATGTGAACAGCAGGTGATGTACTTTTGCTAGCACTCATTTAAAATGAGTGCTAATTTTTTGTTGACTTTTAGATATAACGGTACTACAATATATCTTGCGGACAAAATCCGTTTTTAAGATTTTTAAAGCACATATTACTAGTACATCGTTTCGTAAATAACTGTACTAATCACGTAGGATGCGGATTTGAGTGTGCAGGTCTAAAAACGCAGGCGTAGCGGGCTACGCTGAGGCTTTTAGGCCTGTGCAATCAGATTCGCAGACAAGTGAGTGGTATAGTTATTTTGAAAACGATGTACTAGAAAAGATTAAGAAGATTTATAAGAAAGAGGCGTATATTATGGCAAAGAAAGGCAGTTTATCTATAACAAGTGAAAATATTTTCCCTGTAATCAAAAAGTGGCTGTATTCCGACCATGACATTTTTTACAGAGAGCTGATCAGCAATGGCTGCGATGCTATTACTAAATTAAAGAAATTAGAGCTGATGGGAGAGTACGAGAAGCCAGAAGAGGTTGAGTACAAGATCCAGGTCAGCGTAAATCCTACAGATAAGACCATCACCATTGAAGATAATGGTCTTGGTATGACTGAGGAAGAGATCGACAAGTATATTAACCAGATCGCATTCTCTGGTGTTCAGGATTTTATGGAAAAGTACAAAGATAAGGCAAATGAAGACCAGATCATCGGCCACTTTGGTCTTGGTTTCTACTCTGCATTTATGGTAGCTGACAAGGTTGAGATCAATTCCCTGTCTTACCAGAAGGATGCAAAGCCGGTACACTGGGAGTCTGAAGGCGGCATCAACTTTGAGATGGCCGAAGGCGACAAAAAGGAGGTTGGTACTTCCATTAAGCTGTATCTGAACGAAGAAAGCACTGAATTTGCAAATGAATACAGGGCAAGAGAAGTGATCGAAAAATACTGTGCATTTATGCCGGTAAACATTTTCTTAAAGAATGAGACTGCAGAGCCGGAATATGAGACCATCGAAAAAGATGAGCTTACTCACAAGGATACAGTTGTTGAGACAGTTATTGAGCCTGCAAAGACAGAAGAGAAGGAAAAAGAGGATGGAACCAAGGAAACAGTAGAAGTAGAGCCATCCAGGGAGAAATATAAGATTTTAAAGCGTCCGGTTGCATTAAATGATACTGATCCGCTGTGGAATAAGCATCCGAATGAGTGTACGGATGAGCAGTACAAGGATTTCTACCGCAAGGTATTCAGGGATTACAAGGAGCCTCTGTTCTGGATCCACCTGAACATGGATTATCCGTTTAACTTAAAGGGTATCTTGTACTTCCCGAAGATCAACATGGAATATGACAGCCTGGAAGGAACTATCAAGCTTTACAATAACCAGGTATTTATCGCTGATAATATCAAGGAAGTGATTCCTGAATTCCTGATGCTGTTAAAGGGTGTCATTGATTGCCCTGATCTGCCTCTTAACGTATCACGTAGTGCCCTGCAGAATGATGGTTTTGTAAAGAAAATCTCCGATTACATTACCAAGAAGGTAGCAGACAAGCTGTCTGGTATGTGCAAGACAGATCGTGAGAATTATGAGAAATACTGGGATGATATTGCTCCATTTATCAAGTTTGGTTATATCAAGGATGAGAAGTTTGCAGAGAAGATGGGCGACTATATCCTGTATAAGAACTTAGAGGGCAAGTATCTTACCTTAAATGACTGCCTGGAAGAAAACAAGGAAAAACATGAAAATACTATTTTCTATGTAACCAATGAAAAAGAACAGAGCCAGTACATCAATCTGTTTAAGGAAGAAGGAATTGATGCAGTGATCATGCCTGCTGCTATTGATAATCCGTTTATCAGCCATGTAGAGCAGAAGCATGAAGGACTTAAGTTCCTGCGTATTGATACAGACTTAAATGCTTCTTTCAAGGAAGAGGTAAAGGAAGATGACGAAGCTTTCAAGAAGACAAGTGAAGAGCTGACAGAGGTATTTAAGAAGGCTTTAAATAATGACAAGCTGGATATCAAGGTTGAGAAGATGAAGAATGCATCTGTTGCATCTATGATCACTGTATCTGAGGAAACCAGACGTATGCAGGATATGATGAAGATGTACAGCATGGGCGGCATGGATATGAGTGCGTTTGGCGCAACAGGAGAGACTCTTGTATTAAATGCAAATCATCCTCTGGTTAAATATGTCCTGGAGAACAAAGAAGGCGAAAATACAGTTAAGATCTGCGAACAGCTGTATGATCTGGCAAGCCTGGCACATGGTCAGCTGTCACCAGAGCGTATGACTAACTTTGTAAACCGCAGTAATGATATTATGATGATCATGGCTGGACAGAAAGCAGAATAAATAGTACAATAAAAAGCACGACACAGATTTGCGGGGGCTGTTTCACAGGCATTTTGCCTGAGTCGGCCCCTGTTTTTTTGGAATATACTGAATTTGGGATATAGGGAGAAATGCACATGAAAAAACGTACTTTATCAAGAAGTCTGCTCACATTGGCTCTTGGCATGTCCTTAGCGGCAGCAGGCGCTTTTGCAGCTTTTGCAGATCCGCTTGGCTTAAGCTATATTAATGGACAGAATGTTACCAGCCGCTTTGGAAGTTTTGAATTGTCTGTACCATCAGAATATAAAGTGGACAGAAGCGGTGCCTCTTCTGCACTTTCAGGAGAACTGGTAGCAGGTCTTGTGGAAAATGGCGGTAAAGTGGATTTTGCTGCATCAATGGTAGATGAGGCGAACAAAAGCTATATTATTAACACAGCACTGGTAATGCCGGCAGATGATGGTTCCGGACAGCCCTTCAGTGTTGCTGCCTTAAAAGCAGAATTAGCAGAATCCGGTCTTGACCCGGAAAATACAGAAAGCGGTACTGTAAGACTGGGGGCTGCAGATTATGAATATCTGAAAGTAAATTACGGAAAAATGATGGCGGACTCCATGCGCAGGCAGCTGGAGTCAGGACGGCTCTCTGAAAAGCAGAAAGCGCAGGCACAGACTTTTATCAACCAGATGGAAAAGATGCTGGTCAATGATTTTTATATCCGGAATACAGGAGACCAGATCTATGTACTCTGCCAGACCTATTCCTCAGACCAGGTGCAGAGGGCTGCTGCATTTCTAAGCCTTTTAAAGCCGTATACAGGTGTAGAAGGCTGGTACAAAAACGGAGAGAACTGGCAGTATAAAAAAGCGGATGGCCAGATGGCAGCAGGCTGCTGGGAGCAGGATGAAAATGGGCTTACCTATCATCTGGATGGAAATGGAAATATTGAGCGCAGCGTCTGGGTACAGGAAAACGGTGGTTGGAAATACGTGGATGAAAGCGGTCATATGATAACTTCTGTGACCAGAACCATTAACGGGACCCAGTATACTTTTGATGATAAGGGAAATATGATCGCCGGAAGTGAGAAAGCGGCTCTGGATTATTCCCTTGGAAAACTGGAAGGAAATACCTATACGAATTACTGGGCAGATATGACACTTTCCTTCCCGGAGGCAGCTACTGTTATGATCGGAAATGGCAGTGCCCAGACCTATGCCCTGGTGGGTGGCGAACATGTGGATGTAAATGATCCTGAATTAAGTTACCGTATTACAGTGGATTTTACAGATGCAGACATGGAGCTGGACCGTTTTATGGATGCAGTAGTCGGTCACGGGGGAACAGATGGATATAAGGTAGATGCTTCAGGTAAAGTGAACCTGGGGGGCTATGAATTCCGCTATTGCAGGACTTCCTACGATTTTGGCGATGGAACCGCCCATCACTCTGACTGGTATGTACGCCAGATCGATTCTAAACTGGTCCTGATTCATTTTGATTACTACGATGAGCTGAAAAACCAGGTACAACAGGTTTATGACAGTATAAGACAGCCACAGGCGTAGTCAGATAGTTGGTAAAAAACGTCAAAGAGTAAGGAAGGCTCTTTGACGTTTTTTCGACATTACTAACGTATTATGAATATTAAAAGTTTTTTGATATATGTGCCGTTACATGGGGCCTAAGTGAATCATTTGAGCGATAAATACCAGGGCACTTCCTACTGCCAACCAGAGAAGCATGATTTTCCACATAAAGCGCATCCAACGATCGTAAGGAATATTTGCAACACTTAAGTTCCCCATTAATGCGGTAGACATAGGAAGAATGTAATTGCAGAATCCATCGCCAAAGTTAAATGCCAGAATAGAAGTTTGACGAGTAATTCCGACCATATCTGCAACGGGAGTAAAAATTGGCATAACTACAGCAGCTTGTCCGGAACCGGAAGTTACCAATATATTGATGATAAAATTAACCCAGTACATACACATGCCACGCAGTGAGGGAGGAAATGCGTTAAGTACAATGGTACATCCGTAAACCAGAGTATCCAGAATATTAGCTGAAGATAAAACACCAGATGTAGCTCTTGCAAGACCAAGGATTAAAGCAGATACAGTGAGTTTTTGACATCCTGCTGCAAAATGTTTAGCAATAGTACTTGGACCAAACCCAGCAAAAGCACCTGAAATTACACCAAGCCAGATAAAGACAACAGATATTTCAGGAAGATCCCATCCTCGTGTTACACAACCCCATACCAGAACAACAAGGGAACCAATTAAAGTTAAAAGAACCAGAAGCTTGCGTGAAGTCAGAGAAGAGTCGTGAGAGGCATCAACATCTTCATCATTTCTCAGTTTATCCAATTCGTACATAGGGCTTGAAGCAGGATTGGATTTGACTTTACGTGCGTAACGAATCAGGGCAATACTGGTAAAGATCCAGAAAACGAAGAAGCAGAAGAAACGGTATTGAATACCGGAGTAAAGTGGAAGTTCTGCAATTTTCTGGGCAACAATGGTAGTTGAGGTATTTAAAGTACCTGTGGAAAAACCAATGGCACCACCTAAAAGTGGCAGTGCAGCACCGGTAATGGAGTCAAATCCCATAGCTCTTGTCATCATAATGATAACAGGAGTAAATCCAATAAATACAGTTACAGACTGTGTAGTAGCAATGGCAGCGAAAACCAGGAGCAGAAGTGGGATGAAAATAGCTTCCTTATTGCCAAATTTTGCTACTACTTTTGCGATTAGTACCTGAAGTGCACCGGTTTCAACCAGAACGTTAAAAGCACCACCAGACATTATGACCATAAAAATCAGCTTTGCACTGCTGGAAAAACCGTCTATAATATAATTAGGAATTAAAAGTGGATTTACAGGGGTTTTAGCAATAAATGAAAACTGATCAGGAACAACTACTTTAATGCCCTGAGCATTTTCAACACGGGCAAATTCTCCAGCCGGTAGAATCCATGTGAGTATTGAGGCAATGAATACGATACCAATGATGATGACAAAGGTATGAGGCACTTTGAACTTTTTCTTAGGTACGTTTTGTTTTTCTGATAGCATAAAAATTCCCCCTTTAGTAAAGATTAAGAAAATGAGAACAGAAATGAAATGAAAAGAAACAGCTTCCTGTTGCAGGAAAATGTTGAGTGAAGTATAATCAATAAACAAAGAATTGTAAAGATAAAATCTGTTTATAACAGAATACTTCCCATAAAGTTTGATTATACTGAGAAAATTTTGCATATTTGGCAGCGAGGAGGAAAATGGTCTTTGAATCTAAAAGAACAAATTTATATGCTTTCTTTGGAACGTCATAGTAATATTACAAGAGCGGCAAAAGAACTGGGAATCAGTCAACCGGCATTAACTACATTCTTAAATCATTTGGAAAAGGATTTGGATGTAAAGTTATTTGACCGCTCTGCAGTTCCTATGAAATTAACTCCTGCTGGGGAGCTTTATATTAATAAGGCTAAAAAGATGCTCTGCATAAAAGAAGAATTTGATAGAGAACTTCAGGTGTTGAAAAAACGGGATTTATCATGTATTAGAGTAGGAATCCAGCAGATCAGAGCTCCTCATGTTGTGCCGCCATTGACTATGGCAGTTAAACAGGAATTTCCTAAATTGGATGTTGTTTTTAACGAAAATCATGGCGAAAATTTGTTTAAAATGCTGGAAAAGGGAGAAATTGATCTTTTACTTCATAATCATATGAGGCAGATACCGGGAATAAGTGCGGAATTTTTGATGAAGGACCGGTTGCTGTTTATCACTCCAAAGAATCATTTGCTAAACGCATATGGAATTAGATCTGCCAATCCATATCCCTGGATCGATTTATCTTGGTTTAAAGATGAAAATTTTATGCTGCTGCCGGAAGCATATACATTGAGGGAACATGCAGAACACCTTTTTTCCTCTTTAGGATGGAGACCAGAAACAATAGAAATATATACCAGAACAGAGACTATTTTACGCCTGGTCACTGCAGGCGCAGGGGTTGGCTTTATTTTTGAAAGCTATCTATCTTATTTTAACGAAGAACGCAAACCTGCTTGTTTTCTTATAGGAAATCCTCCGATTACGGTGGATTATATGGCTTTTTATCCGGAAAAAATGAAACAATATCCGGTTTTTACCCGCTTTTTGGACATGATCCGCTTTGTCTTATCAAAGTAATATTGGTATAGATGATGAATGGCAATAATTGAAGATAAAAAAGATTGACAAAAAAGAAAATGTGTGAGAAGCTTTAGATAAATGAGACAGTGAAATGAACAGAATGTGAAAAGGAGAATTGTATAATATTCTCCTTTTTGTAATACAGCCAGTCCTGAATAAGGTCTGGCTTTTTTGAATGGATTACATGGTTTTGAGAGGACATGCTATTAAAAAAAGGAGGATTTATAATGGAACATACGTCTTTTTCAGATCACTTAAGGGCTTATTTAAAAGAAAATGAAAGCAAACTTATAGAAGGATTATCAGAGATTGTAGCTCAGCCTAGTGTAAGCAGTACTGGTGAAGGAGTATCTAAATGCTGTGAACTAATAGTGAAAAAGATGAAAGCAATTGGCATGGATGTACAGACTTATCCAATCGAGCCGCATTCAGTGATTATTGGAAAAATTGGAGCAGATCCTTCAAAAAAGACAGTTTTGATATATGCTCATTATGATGTACAACCTCAGGGTGACCTTACTCAGTGGAGAACACCGCCATTTGAGCCAACGATTATAGAAGGGGTAATGTACGGACGTGGAACAGCAGACAATAAGGGACCATTAATGGCTCATTTAAATGCAATTGAATTTTGGCTGAAAGAATATGGGGAATTGCCTGTTAATATTAAAACCATTTTTGAGGGTTCAGAAGAAAGTAATAGTGAAGGATTGCCAGAATTTCTTCGCTCACATAAAGAATTATTAAAAGCTGATATGGTATATTTTAGCGATGGATCTAAAAACCATAATGACCAACCGATTATTGCTCTTGGTGTAAAGGGAATGCTATATGTAGAATTAGTGTTGACAACTATGACCAGAAATGTGCATTCCCAATATGCACCTGTTTTGCCGAGTGCAGCATGGCAAATGGTTCAGCTATTAAATAAATTAAAGACAGAGGATGGTACTGTCCATATCCCAGGCTTTTATGATGATGTTGTACAGCCGACAGAAATTGAAAAAGCTATATACGATAAACTGCCGGACGTGAGAGAAAATCTATTTAGAAGTTATGGAGCCTATCCGATCTATCCGGCAGATAAGGGTTACTATATACAATTAAATGGAACCCCAAGCTTTAATATATCAGGAATCAGTTCTGGATATACAGGAAACGGAACAGCAACTGTTCTTACATCAAAGGCAATTGCAAAAATTGATATGCGTCTTGTAGCTGCCCAGGACGGCAATAAAATATTGGATAATCTGAAACGATATATTAAAAAATTAGGATATGATAATGTAGAAGTCATTTGTCATGGAATTACAGAGCCTGCCAAAACACCGGTTGATACTCCGTATCTGCTTCCGGTGGAGAAAGCGACCCAGAATGTATTTGGTCCGTACATGGTATATCCTAATCGGCCATCAACGGCACCGGATTATTTGTGGACCAATATTCTGGGGCTTCCTACGATCCAGGTGCGTTGGTGTGATGCTACTTCTGATAATCACGCACCAAATGAACATTTAACTTTATCCAATTATATCAAAGGGACTGAGCTTACAGCTACAGTTTTAAAAGAAATCAGTGAAATGTAAAAGAGGATGGACATGAAAAACAAAAAACTTTTATCAGATATCAAGGAATATCTAAAATATTATGAGAATCAGGTTTTGGAAGATTGGTATGAACTGATTCGTCATATAAGTGTTAGTGAAACAGGGGAAGGAATTGAAACTTGCTGTGACTGGATCCAGAAAAAAATGGAAGAAATTGGAATTCAAGTGACAAAGTATTCTGTAAAACCCGCTCCGGTCCTGGTAGGGAGGTTTGGCAATAATCCGGAAAAAAAGACAGTTCTGATCTATGCCCATTACGATGTGAAACCGGCTGGAGAACGAAAATTGTGGCATTCAGATCCGTTTGTTCCTACAGTACGTGATGGAAAAGTTTATGCAAGAGGAAGTGCTGATAATAAATCACCTTTAATGGCGCATTTAAAAGCTTTGGAATACTTTGTCAGAAAAAAAATGGAAGTTCCCGTAAATGTTATTTTTGTATTTGAAGGGGATGAGGAATGCGGCAGTAGAGGATTGGAAGAATTTCTGGCAGAGCACAGGACGGAATTGGCAGCAGATCTGGTGTTTTTCAGCGATGGTCCAAAGGATCCTAGTGGATTGCCTATCATTGCGCTGGGAGCAAAGGGAGATTTGTCTGTTCATATTACAGTTGAAACGATGAATAGGAATGTTCATGCCCGTTATGCACCGGTACTGCCTTCCGCTGCGTGGCAGCTGGTGGAGATATTGGGAAAGTGCAAGTCAAAAGATAAGATTCTGATACCTGGTTTTGAGGAAGGAATATTACCTTTTACAGAAAAAGAAATTGAGATCATGGATAAACTGCCGAAGTCAGAGGACAGTTTGAATACAATTTATGAGGCAAAGTCGTCTAATTATGGCAAGGACTTTTATCCAAGGCTTTTAGGACAGCCTACATTTAATATTTGCTGGATCAAAACAGGAGCTAATGGAGTAGTTCCTGCAAAAGCGGAAGCATTGATCGATTGCCGTTTAGTACCAGATCAGGATCCTGAGAAGGTATTTCAATGTATCAAGAGGCACGTTGAGATGATGGGATATGATAATGTAAAAATTGAAAATGATGGTTATATCCCTTCTTCAAAAACAGATGTGAACACGCCGTATCTGCCGGCTGTTGAAGAGATTTGTCGTGATATTTATGGTGAATATGTAATCTACCCATGCAGACCATCATCAGCCCCTGATTATTTGTGGACTAATGTTTTAAAGCTACCGGCTATTCAGGTGCGATGGAGTGATGCTGATTCAGATAATCATGCGCCAAATGAACATTTATCCATTAAAGAGTATATGGATGGAATTGCGCTGACAGTGTGTGCATTGCAGGCAGTTTCTGAAATTAATGAAAAGGACTAAAGAAAATCTGAAAAACACCTCTTGACATCACCACGTCACAGTGCTATACTCCAGACAACTTCATTAGAAAACCGTTGAAACGGAGATAACGGCAGTTATGGCCTCACAGAGAGTCGGCGTTGGTGGAAGTCCGATAGAACCCAGATTGTCAAATGGACCGTTGAGGGCGCAGTCAAAGAAGGTGACTTCGAGTATTCTGCGACGTGGGGCTGACGTTAACAGCCGGTAGTATGATTGTACTACGCAGAGCGCACAGCTTATGTGAAACAGAGGTGGCACCGCGGTTTATTCCGTCCCTGATGATATATTTGTATCATCAGGGACTTTTTTTGTGACAGGAAAGTTAAAGTTACATGTTTACAGGAAATTTTGGAAATTGTCACAACAGATGAAGGAAAAGAAGGAAAAAACACTAAGGTTGGCAAGAGGAGGAAAAGATATGTCAAATAAAAAAGGACGTTTCGGGATCCATGGAGGTCAGTATATTCCGGAAACATTGATGAACGCAGTGATGGAGCTGGAAGAGGCGTATAATCATTATAAAAATGATCCTCAGTTCCAGGCGGAGCTGACTGAGCTGTTAAATGAGTATGCAGGCCGTCCAAGCCGCCTGTATTATGCGGAGAAGATGACAAAAGACCTGGGCGGAGCCAAAATCTACTTAAAGAGAGAGGACTTAAACCATACTGGCGCTCATAAGATCAATAATGTATTAGGTCAGGCACTATTAGCAAAGAAAATGGGGAAAACCCGGCTTATTGCCGAGACCGGTGCAGGACAGCATGGTGTGGCAACTGCTACAGCAGCGGCGCTGATGGGAATGGAATGCGTAGTTTATATGGGCGAGGAAGATACCAGGCGCCAGGCATTAAACGTATACAGAATGAAATTGTTAGGAGCAACCGTGATTCCTGTAACTACAGGTACCGGAACATTAAAGGATGCCTGCTCTGCTTGCTTTAGAGAGTGGACCAACCGCATCAGCGATACCCATTACTGCCTTGGTTCTGTTATGGGACCACACCCGTTCCCAACGATCGTAAGAGATTTTCAGGCAGTGATCTCAAAGGAGATCAAGGAACAGCTGATGGAAAAAGAAGGAAAACTTCCGGATGCAGTGATCGCCTGTGTAGGTGGCGGCTCCAATGCTATTGGTGCTTTTTATAACTTTATCAATGATCCATCTGTTAAGCTGATCGGCTGCGAGGCAGCAGGCTGCGGTGCAGATACACCGGAAACAGCAGCTACCATTGCTACAGGCCGTTTAGGGATCTTCCACGGTATGAAATCTTATTTCTGCCAGGATGAATACGGTCAGATCGCTCCAGTATATTCTATTTCTGCAGGACTTGACTATCCGGGGATCGGACCGGAACATGCTATGTTACATGATACCGGCCGTGCAACCTATGTACCTGTAACGGATGATGAGGCAGTAGACGCTTTTGAATACTTGTCCAGGACCGAAGGCATTATTCCTGCTATTGAATCAGCCCATGCAGTTGCCTATGCAAGAAAACTGGCACCGGCTATGGGAAAAGACCAGATCATCGTTATCAACATTTCCGGAAGAGGAGATAAAGACTGCGCAGCGATCGCACGCTACAGAGGGGAGAATATTTATGACTAAGATAAGAGATGCATTTAAAGATGGTAAGGCATTTATTCCGTTTTTGACCTGTGGAGATCCGGATCTGGAGACGACTGAAAAGCTGGTATGCGTTATGGCAGAGGCAGGTGCAGACCTGATCGAGCTGGGAATCCCGTTTTCTGACCCAACAGCAGAAGGACCTGTGATCCAGGAAGCAAATGTAAGGGCATTGTCTGCAGGAACTACCACTGATAAGATTTTTGACATGGTTGTCCGCATCAGAAAGACGGTAAAGATCCCGCTGGTATTTATGACCTATGCAAATGTAGTTTTTTCTTATGGTTCTGAACGTTTTATTTCAAAAGCAGCCCAGATCGGCATAAATGGTCTGATCCTTCCGGATGTGCCATATGAGGAAAAAGAAGAATTTGAACCTATCTGCAGGAAATATGGTCTGGATCTGATCTCTATGATCGCACCTACTTCTGATCACAGAATTGCAATGGTAGCAAAAGAGGCTTCAGGATTTATCTATGTAGTATCTTCTTTAGGCGTTACTGGTGTAAGAAGCGAGATCAAGACAGATATCGGGGCTTTAGTAGAGCAGATCCGTGCAGTGACTGATGTTCCCTGCGCTGTAGGCTTTGGTATTTCTGAACCAGAGCAGGCAAAAAAGATGGCTGGCCTGTCAGACGGAGCGATTGTAGGAAGCGCCGTTGTAAAGCGGATCGCCAAATATGGAAAAGACAGTGTTCCGTATGTAGCGGAATATGTAAGGGAAATGAAACAGGCTGTAATGGAAGCTTAATATTGTGATTTAGTTCAATAGGGTCCGAAAGGGTTCCTCCATGTATAAACGCATTCACGGCAATTTTGTCCATTTTGCTCCGCCGCCGATTAGGCAGGTCTCCGGCAAACTCGCTC
>OLRX01000236.1_pt1 | contig 53566 bp, 51 predicted proteins | sample 1672991 | NCBI WGS metagenome assembly OLRX01 (sample SAMEA3136744, study PRJEB25190) | human gut metagenome | biome: human gut; feature: human-associated habitat; material: faeces | place: Austria | collected 2013
CTGTGCTCCGACCAGGGCAACGTGGGCGACGGCCACAACATGGCCGCCTGGGCCGGCGGCGCCTTCCAGGAGGGCCCCTGGCCGACCATGATGCACCCGCAGGCCGCCGCCACCTTCCACGGCCCCTTCCTGTTCGTGAACCCCGACGGCAAGCGCTTCATGAACGAGGCCACCTGGGTTCAGGGCAAGTGCCTGGGCGTCATGTACAACGGCGGCGCCGACCATGCCTGGTCCATCTTCGATGCCAACTGGCAGAACGACCTTCTGGGCTCGCTTGAGCACGGCGGCGGCATGTTCTGGGACACCTTCCGCCCCTACGGCTCCGACTACCAGGCGGCCGTGGACGGCCACACCAAGACCGTGGAGAACGGCCTGACCGAGGTGCCGGACTACTACAAGCGCGCCGACACCCTGGAGGAGCTGGCCGAGCTGATCGAGGTGGATCCCGCCGAGCTGAAGGCCACCGTCGAGCGCTACAACAAGCTGTGCAAGGCCGGCGAGGATACCGACTTCTTCAAGGAGAACCACTTCCTGTTCCCCATCGAGCAGGGCCCCTTCACTGCCTGCATGGTGGCGCCCGGCCTGCTCTCCGTCGTGGGCGGCATCCACATCTCCGACAACTTCGAGGTGCTGAACGAGAACGACGAACCCATCCCCGGCCTGTACGCCATCGGCAACTGCGCCGGCGACATCTACGCGGTGGACTACCCCATCAACATCCAGGGCAACAGCCACGGCCGCTGCCTGGTGCAGGGCAAGTGCCTCGGCGAGCAGCTGGCCGGCGTGTACCAGGAGATCTAGTGTCTGCGAAGACGCTGAAGTCCGAGGTGGCCGCTGCTGCGGTGGCCACCTCCGGCTGTGGGCCGGAAGGCGTGGAGGTCGTGGAAGGCACAGAGGTTGAGCAGGCGTTCGGGCGCTTGGAGCATCTGTACGCCCAGCTGCCGGCGATGGAAGAGAAAGGCGCGGCCTTGGCGCGCGCCCGCTCTGCCGCCACGGTGGACGGCCTGGCGAAGGCGGCGGCCTATCGGGCGGCCGAGCTTGTCCGGGCCGACGCGTTGGTGACCGAGGCGGAGGCCCGCGTGAGCGCGGCCGAAGCCGAGGGAGAGCAGGCAGCAGGGGAGGCGCGTCTGGCGCTCATGGCCGCAGGCACCCAGCGAGGTCTGCGCGTGGGGCCGGCCCAGAACGCCGAGCAGGCCCTGGCCCGAGCGTTGGAGGCGAGTCCCTTCGACACGGTTGAGGAAGCCCGCGCGGCTATGCTACCAGCGGAATCGCTCGCCGCTCTGGCCGCTGAAGTGGAGGCCTACCAGGCCGCCTACGCCGCAGCGTTGGCCGTATGTCAGCAGTTGGAAGACTGCGAAGAACCGGAAGGTCTCGAGCAGTCGACCGCTTCCTAGCCGTTAGAAGGCCGCGAGGTTCCAAAGACTCCTCGATCTACGAGGGCCTGCGGAGCCTTAGTTCGCCGACCTCCGACCAATTCCGCGCGGGCGCTTCCCTCCCTGCGCCCGCCCATGTAGCGAGCCGCCCGATCCCCGGGCGGCTCTTTTGCGATTGGCACGATCTCCTTGCCCGCTTCGACATCACCGACTTCAGCGGCGCCGATGCAGCCGCCTTCTCCGAAGCCCCGAGCCCCCAACGTCACCCAGCCCGCCCACGCTTTCATGAGGTTAAGGGTTGCGCGAGAATCCTGGCCAAAAAAGGGTCATCAACTGGCATTGCGGGCTCCTTTTTTGGCCACCGCATTGCCTTTCGCGAAAGTTGGTTGCGCCTGTTCTGTATTTCCCCTGATCAGAGGATTGCGATTGGTTGCTCGTCGCGGAGATGCTAGGCGCTGACGCAGCTTGCAGGCGATTTTTGGCCAGAATGTCGTTCCGAGGCTCTGGCAAGAGCAGTTGGTTGCTCTTATTTGCCCATCGGCGTCGACGACTTCTGATGCTTCGGGCGCGACCTGGATCCGACGTTCCCCTGCGCCGAGGCGTGGGACTGCATTTGTTTTTTACCCGAGTCGTCGGGGGTTTTCCTCCTGCGGAGGAATGAGGCCTTTGGAGCGGAACAGCTCGGCGGCGGCCATGTCGCGGTTGCGGTAGGGGAAGGGGCGACCTGCGATGAGACAGCCTATGAACTCGTTTAAGAAAGTCGGATCGGGTTCGACGCCGATCGGGATGTTGCGGTAGTTGGCCCGCACGAGCGCGTTGCGGAACTGCAGCGACGAGTGATCGAAGGCCTTGCTGCAGTCTTGGGGAAACCCGTGGAAGTGCAACAGCTGTTGGAGGAACACGGCGACGGTGCGCGTGCTCCCTTCGGCGAAGGGGTGGATCTGCCAGATGCTCGCGATGAAGTCGGCCACCGAGGCGATGTAGGCGGTGTAGTCGCTGCCCTGCGCGGGAGCAGGTCTGAACTCCGAGAAGGCGGTTTCCAAATCGGCCTCGAGGGAAGCGTAGTCCCCGTAGGCCACCGATTCCCGCGCGAGGACGAACTCGCGCTTCGAGATGTTGTAGTCGCGGTAGTGCTGCTCGTAGAAGGGCTGTTCCATGAGGCCGCGGAAGAGGCGCCCGTGGATGGCGCGCAGGGTGGCGGGGGAGAAGGTGAACCCGTTGGAGTCCAGGGCGTCGCAGATACGGGCGCTCACGAGGTCGGCCTCCTGGGAGTAGCGGTTGATGCCGCGTTTGACTTTCTGGTTGTAGTAGTCGTCCACGATGTCGCTCAGCTGGCGGGCGTCGATGTCGCCGGCCACGTAGCGTGCGGCTGCATCGTCGAAGACGGCACTGGTGGTGAGCCCATCGACGGCTTGCAAGCCCCGGGCACCGCGCACGCGCCGGTCGCGCACCTCGTAGGAGTAGGGGTCCTCGTAACGCTCGTATTCCGATTCCGTGCCCACGGGCCTCCTTCCTGCTGATGGCTTCGGGCTATTGTAGCATGGGCCGCTGTTCTCTCTCCGCTACCGCACGTCGCCTTGCGTGGATCTCAGCAGATCGGATAGCTCGTTGCGCGAGTGGATATCGAGCTTTCTGTAGATATTGTTCATGTGCGTGTTTACGGTTCGGACGGAGATGATCAGATCGCCAGCGATATCGCTCACGGTACGGTTATGGGCAAGCATGACGATGATCTCGTGCTCGCGTGGGGTGAGTCCATAGGTTGCGGTAATGGCGTCGCAGCATTGGCAAATACGTTCGTCGTGAACAAGCTGTGCTGGTTTTTTGTCGAGGCCCCAAAGAGTATCGACTTTTCGGTCATCGATCATCCAGAAGGCGATCCAGATAATGGAAGTGACAACGATGAGGGCGATTATCGAGAACAAGAGCGGCGATGGGTTGGCCATCATGCAGATGGCTTTCCCTGCGAACGCTCCCAGTGCAAGACCAATGCAATTGCTGGCTATACCCTGGGCGAGAAGCGGGCGAGCAGGTATTTGGACTCGCCGAATGATCTGACAGAGAAGCGTGAAGAACGTCAAGACAAAGTAATCGATGCCAATCCACGTGATCGTGCATGAGATGGCGGGCACCTGGAAACCAATGACGGGGAGGGCGAGGAAGCCCATGGCAAGTGAGGGCGTCACGATGAATTTGAGTCCCCAGCTCAGACTGCCTCTTTTGTGCAGGATGTTTTCTATAGTGATAAAGAGTGCGGCCGAGGCTAGAGGTCCTAAGAGGCGCAGGGACTGAAGAGCAGACGCGCTTTCCGGGATCGACGAGATGCACTCAAGGAGCAAGGCGAAATCAAACGCGAATAGAAGCGATCCTGCGAGCAAGATCCAAGGAGTTGCGCCGTGGGGGGCATGCTCTTTCGCAATGGTTTGGGCATAGGGTTTGTTGCCAGAGGAAATTGGCTTCGTTTTTGCAAAGACGACAGCTGAGACAAGGGGTAAGACAAGTTGAAGTACAGCGTATTTCGCAGAAGGTAGGGTGGCGCCGAGCAAGTATGCCAAGCCGTTGACCGCAACATCGACAACGAGGGCGAGAGGAACAATAAGTGATGGTTCGTCCGAGTTGCCGGCGATTTTCGACAGCCACTCGAGGAAGAGCGGCGCGGATGCGAATCCGGCAACGAGTAGCAGAAGAACTCGCCATGATGATTCCTCTGTATAAAGGGGGATGACGCGCGCTATGAAAGGCAGCACGCTCATGCACAGCGCAGATGCCCAGACGATTCCCCTGGGCGCTCTCTCCTTTTGGCGTCTTTGTTTCAGCAGGAGGGCGATGAGAGCCAGGCCGCAGCCTAGAGAGATGAAGCATCTCTCGGAAGGAATCATGGAGGTGGCTGAAGGGCTTGCTCCCGGCGATGCCAAGTAAAACGAATCCGTCCAAGCCCACCAAAGGCCAAAGCCCATGGCGAGCAGCGCAGACGATGCGCTAATAGGCAGTGTTATTCTGGCTTCCTTGTCTTCCGGTTGTTCCGCCATGGCTCCCCCTCTGCTTCAGTTGAACGATTCCGAGTATACGGGTTGTTTTTTTCTTCGCCTACGTAATGGTTGCGTAGATGCGTGAAAAGACCCGTCTGTTTTGCTCAAGACGAATGCGTTAGCCGAGATTAGGGTTGATAGTGCAGCGAAATAGTAAGGAGGTGGTTCAGCAGGAGGCTGTGTCTATGAACAACTTCTATGAGAAGGAGGAGAACTAATGAAAAGAAAACGCATCGTCGGAATAATCGTTCTGATGCTGTCGTTGGCTGTCTTCTGCCTGGCAGCTTGCCAGCCGCAAACGCGCGAGGTGGAAGCTGTCGAGCCTGAGCCAACCACCTTGGCTCAATCGGGATCGACAGAGCGTGACCCGGGTTTTTTCCCCGAGGCCGACTATACGACAAACTTTATCAATGCTGGGAATCGCGGTTGCGGGTCTTGCCACGGCGACGATTTGTACTCGCTCGTTTCAGGGTATCGGCAGCATCTGCCCTACAAAGATCTGGCAACCTATGGGCAGGGGACGAAGGTCACCGACTGCATGACGTGCCATCGGCCGCAAGCTATCGGTGGCGGCCCCATGATTGGGGAAGCGATTCATCAGGCCCATTACAATAACCAGGCATTCACGGGCAACTGCTTCACGTGTCACGCGACCACCAATGATGGGGAGTTGGTTCTCTTCGACGAGTACATCTACACCGGTGAGCTGGGTGGTTTCCCTGAGAACGTCGGTAGTCCCGAATGGCAGGAATGGATTGCCCTGCGCGGAAATGTGTCGGGAGGAGACACCATCGCGGGCATCAACGTGGTCAATGATTGGCAGCTTGACAAAGTTGAGCTAGACCAGCGCACATCTTCTCTCGAGGACTTGTTTTGCAGCGTCAACGGGCAGGTCGAAAATATCGATGTTGCTTCCTACGAGTTGAAAGTAGGCGGTGGCGTGAACAGCCCTCGCACTTTCACGCTTGATGAATTGAAGGCGCTTGGAGAGGTGACCAAGGGAACTTGCGCCATCTGCGCCGGCAATGGATTCGATTGCACCCAGGTAGGTAATATCGAGTACACGGGTGTTCTGCTCGAAGATGTGATTGAGGCGTGCGGTGGCTTGAAGGACGGCATGGTCACGGTGCAGCGCTCGACGGCCGACGGCTTCATGAACGGGTTGTACAGCCAGATTGAAGAGGATCTTGCCGAGGGGGCCATGCTCGCCTGGGCCCAGAATGGAGAGCCTCTTTCCCCGGAAGAGGGCGCACCGTTGCGTTACGTGGTTCCCGGATGGCCCGCCTATTCATGGACGAAGTATCTCACGCAAATTGACTTCATTGGGGAGGAGCGTCCCGACAAGACGGGCTGGAACGATTGGTACACAGGTTTCCCGCCCGAGGGATCCGATATCTACAACCAGATTTGCGATCCGCTGGACAGTGCCTTCTGGACTCCGAGTAAGGACGGCCAAACCTACAAGTTAGGCGATACGGTAACGTTGGAGGGCTATGTGTGGGCGGCGCAGTGCGACGAGCACCACACCTCGGCAGTGCGCTTCAGCGCCGACTACGGCTACAGCTGGACTGATATCGAAGTTCCTGCCGACTTCGATGGAGACCAATGGGTGTACTTCACGGCAAAGTGGACGCCTACGGAGCCCGGCGTGTACATGCTGTCGGTGAAGCCTGGCGATGCGGGTGGCTTCGATACCCAGACTGCCGCGTCGGTGTATGTGGTTGTGGAAGAGTAGGAAGGGGAGATCATGAGCAAGACTGTGAAAAAGGCCACGGCAGTTGTTGGTTGCGCGATGCTTGCGAGTAGTGCCGTAGTTGCGCCAGCCATGGCCATCGAATCGAATGGGGCTTGTGACGCGGTCGCGATCCAAGATGCCTCGCAGGAAATTGTTGCGACGGAGAGCCATGATGCTGTTTCCAAAGTTATCGGTACGTTCGCCTATACGCAGGATTCGCTAAGTTCGAACGAGTACATTAGCGGCATCTTCTCCAAGGCCGCTGCGACGCTTTGTGCGTCTTTGCCCGACTACGCGGTTCGCGCCGTGACAAGCGATCTGATGGTGAGAGGCGTCGATGGGCTTTCGTGGACGGTTCCCGAGCAGATGCTCGAGGAAGGAGACTCGGCCAAGATCATCGGGTGCTCCTGCGCTTCCAATGCTCCGGGTGGCGGGGCGGTAGCGCAAGCTGAAGTCTCGGGGGTGAGCCTTGAGGCTCTGGCAGCACTTGCCCAATCTCGGTAAATAGCAAGCCTCCCCTCTACTTGCTATTTCATGAATCGGCCCGGTCGGCCCGCGTTAGCGGGAAGGCCGGGCCGATTTAGCTGTCAGCTTTGCTTATCTGAGATACCTGCGGTTTCGTCCGCAGTTTCGTCGTTGCTCTAAACTCCCAGCGCCTCTTCCCAGGAGGCTTCCTTGAAGCCAGGGATGACGGTGTCGGCAGTGACCAGCAGGGGGCGCTTTACGAGCATGCCGTTGGTGGCGAGCAGGGCGTACTGCTCGTCTTCGGACATCTCGGGCAGCTTCTTCGACAGCTCCATCTCGCGGTAGAGCATGCCGCTCGTGTTGAAGAAACGCTTGAGGGGCAGCCCGCTCCGCTCGTGCCACGCGCGCAGTTCTTCGGCGGTGGGATTGTCCTCCACGATGTGCCGGTCGGCGTAGGCCACGCCGTGTGCGTCCAGCCACTTCTTAGCCTTCTGGCAGGTGGAGCACTTCGGGTATTCCAAGAGCAGAACATCGGCGGCCATGACGCCCTCGCTTTCTCACGCGCAGCCCGATGGGTTGCGTTCGCTATACTTCGCTTGAGAATTATATTTGCTATACTTCGTCCGAAAAATAGATTTGCTATATTTACTATACTTGGTATATTTCTACGACCTGTCTATATTTAATAGATTTCGCTACAGCACGGGTTCTGCAGATCAAGCTCACGCATGTTGCAAAACAGTATCTTCCGGATAGGTCTTATTCAGCTGCGAGTTTGGGGCGAGAAAGCGTGCGGGCGCGAATCCGAAGGGGGCCGTTGTGTGTCATCGGTTTGAGATGGTGAGCGGGGAAGAGGCCGATGCGGTGCTCGATTGGCTGCGGGCCGTGCGGCGGGCGCTGGCGAGCGGCACGGGGGCGGCGATGGCGGTGCCCCCAGCGTTCGGGAAGCCGGTGGACGTGCCCTTCGACGCGCTTGATTGCTATCCCGGCGCGGAAAGCTCGGTTATTGTGATGGATGGCGAGCGGATCGAAGGCGATTGGGTTTCCGACGGCGAGGGAGCCTCCTTCGTCGGTGATCGCAGTGGCGATCTGACGAGGGTCGACCTTTTGTGGGGCGTCGATGTTTCCTGGAAGCGCGGGCTCGTGTTCAACGCGCGCATCGAATCGGCGCTGTCGGGATCGGGCCTGTGGAGTGAGGCGGTCGAGAACGGCCGCTGCATTGTGCCCGTGCGCGCCTTTTACGAGACGCGGAATGTCGATGGCGGAACAGGCGGTCGCAAGCCCCAGTATCGGTTCGCGAGTGCGGGCGGTACGGCGCTTCTGCTGGCGGGACTGCGTTTGGGCGACCGCTTCGTGCTGGTCACCTGCGAGCCCGACGCCGTGGTGGGGCGCGTTCACAGCCGCATGCCCCTCTCGCTGACGGCGCCGGAAGCTTTGGCGTGGCTGGATCGTTCCACCGACGCTCGCGACCTGCTCGCCCGTCACGTGCCCGTATCTCTGAAAGCCCAGGAAGAGCCCGCTCCGACCAAGCGTCCCGCCGACTCCGACCAAATGTCGCTGTTCTAATCGCTCTCGGGCCGGGGGCTCATGAGGTGCTCGACGCTGTGCAACGTCATGGAGCCGAGAATCTGGGCCGCCTCTTCCATGGGAACGACCTTTCCCGCGCGCACCCATTGGCGGTAGCATTCCAGGGCCATGTTGCGAATAAGCGCGCATATCAGTTCTTCGCTCTCGGACGTGATCCCCTCGCGCCAGAACAGCTCGTCGGCAAAGGCCCGGTAACGGTTCATTTGGGTGGCATAGATGCGCTCTCCGAAATCGTAGAAGCTCGGCGAGCACACCAGCTGCTCAATCATGGGAGGCTGGGCGGCCAGATAGCGAAAGAAACGTCGGGCGTGACCGTCCATATCCCACGGGTCGTCCGGCGTTTTCTCGTAGTACTCGAAGAACTCGTCCATGATGCCGTTCATAATTTCGTCGTAGAAGGCCTCGATGGTCTCGTAGTGCAAGTAGAAGGTTTTGCGGTTGATGCCGGCCCGGTCGGTGAGGGCTTTCACGGTGATCTTGTCGAGGGTCGTCTCGGCGATAAGCTCCTCGAAGGCCGCGCGCAGGGCATTGCGCGTGCGCACGACGCGCAGATCGCTCTTCTTGTCCGCCATCGTCCCTCCTCGTCGTTTCATTGGCTGGTTAGCATCTTAGCGGTTTTGCGCTTGCTCGGAGGCCTAGGTTAATGCCCACTTTCCGGAAAGTGGGGCTTAAGCCACGGGGTCGGGGGAGTGGGCAGTGCTTTTCCTGTTGACGCTTCGTAGACTGCACCCAGAAACCGATTCCGGCGAAGGACCCGGAACGGAATCGAGGGGCATCGGCCGCAGGCGGACGACTATGCGGCGCCGGCCGAGGACGCCGATTGCGCATGAGAGAGCAGGAGGATAGTATGGAGCAGAAACCGAGGGGCGCCATGCTCAGCCGTCGCGGCTTTCTGAAGGCCGCTGCGGCCACGGGAGCGGCTGGCTTTGCGGGGGCGAGCCTGACGGGCATCGCTGCCAGCGCGGCTCAGGCCGAGCCCGCGGCCAGTGAAACGCTGGGCTTTACGTACCACAACGAGCACTGCCTGTGCAACTGCATGCTGCAGTGCACGGTGCGCGACGGACGTTTGGCAATGATCCAGCCGCGCGAGAACGAGGACAAGCGCTTTCAGAACGTGTGCCTGAAGGGCATCTCCGAAGTGCAGAACATCTACGGCGACGCCCGCATCCAGCGTCCCATGAAGCGTGTGGGCGAGCGCGGAAGCGGCGAGTTCGAGGCCATCAGCTGGGACGAGGCCTTCCAAATGATTGCCGAGAACTTCAAGGCCATTCAGGACAAGTATGGCAAGGAGGCGCTGTGGATCCAGTTCTCCACGGAGGCCTCCCAGCGCTTCCCACCACTTTTGGCCAGCGTGCTCGGCGCTCAGGCCGGTGGCTTGAACGGTTACGACATGGGTCAGGGCAATGGCCAGATCATGGCGTTCTCGCCCTGGATCGGCATGTTCGCGCAGAATACTATGTGGGAGTGGCCCGAGGCCAACGTGGTCATTTTAGCCAACACCAATCTGGTGGAAACGAGTCTCACCTGGTCGCGCGGCATGCTTGACGCCCAGGAAGCGGGCACGAAGTTCATCTGCCTCGACCCGCGCTTCAGCCCCACGGCGGGCAAGGCCGATCAGTGGGTGAACCTGCGTGCCGGCACCGACCCGGCGTTCTTCCTTGGCATGACGAAGTACATCCTGGACGAGGAGTTGTTCGATCGCGAGCATGTGCTGGCCCACACCGCGCTGCCGTTTTTGATCGACGCCGAAACGGGCGCTTGTTTGGCCGACGTAACGGCGGACACGGATCCGGAAACTGGCGAGCCGGTGGAACTGAAGACCTTCTATATGTGGGACGAAGCAACGAATGCGGCAGTGCCCCATACCACCGAAGGTGCAGCCCCGGCGCTGGAAGGCGAGTTCACCGTGAACGGCAAGCACTACGTGACCCAGTTCACGCGCCTTCGCAAGGACATGGAGCCCTATACGCTGGAATGGACGGCCGAAACCTGCGACATTCCTGCCGACGTGGTGGCCGACGTGGCGACGCAGTATGCGGCCGGCCCCTCCATCATAGACAACGGCGTGGGCGGCATCGACAAGTTCGGCAACAACGACGTGGCCGGTCACTGCTACGCGCTCATCGCGTCGCTGACGGGCAACTACGGCAAGCGCGGCACTGGTTGCGGCATCTACGGCTACCACGTGACTCCCTACGAGGCGGCGCTTGGCGCATGGCCGCTGCCCGAGGGCATGGCGCCGGCGCCGAGCCCCCAGGGCTTCTACGACGTGGTGAAGGGCGACGCTATCCACGGCGCGATGTTCTTCGGCGATATCCCCACCCAGAAGGCCGCGAACTGGAACAAGACGCTGGAGTGGCTCGACTCGCTGGATTTTGTGTGCCTGGCCGATATCTACCACAGCTCGGTGACCGACTTCGTCGACCTGGTTCTGCCCGTGTGCAGCAAGTTCGAATGCGCCGATTCCGTGGGCGGCATCAAGTGTGCCAATGCCCACATCTTGGCCAATTTGAAGGTGCTCGATCCGCTGTTCGAAAGCAAGTCGGACTTCTACATCGAGAAGGGCATCGCCGAGGCCATGGGGCTGGGCGACCTGTTCCCGGCCGATGGCGAGGAGTACGCCCGGGCGCTTCTGACCACCGATGATCCGCAGATGGCTGGCTTCACCTTGGAGAAACTGCAGGAAGCCGGCGGCGCGCTGCGCCTCATCGGCTCGGAGGATCTCATCGCCCCGGAGGTGGGCTTTACCTACGGCACGGCTTCGGGTCGCCAGGAGCCCTATTACGAGGCGCTGCTGGAGTTCGGCCAGGCCTTCCCCGCTTGGGAGGCGCCTTGCGAGGCCTATCCGGAGAACCCGCTGCGCGAGAAGTACCCGCTGCAGTTCAACCAGGCGCGCTCTCGCTTCCGCGTGCACTCGGCCTACTCGGGCGCGAAGTGGATTCAGGAAGTGGCCGAGCCCCATATCGAGCTGAACCCGGCCGACGCCGCCACCCGCGGGTTGGAGGACGGCGATGCGGTAGAGGTCTTCAACGACCGCGGCTCTTTCCGCACGGTGTTGCGCGTGAACGAGGCCGTGCGGCCGGAGAGCGCCTTTATGGTGGAGAGCACCTACCGCCAGTACCTGGACGGCACCATCATGCAGAGCGTTTCCAACGACACGTTGAATCCGCGCGGCTATGCCCTGCCGTTCGGTCCCATGATCCCCTACAACGACACGCTCATCGAGATCAAGAAGGTTGGTGAATAGCCATGACGAAGCTCGCTATTGGCATTGATTTGCATCGCTGCATCGGCTGCAACACCTGCGCGCTGGCCTGCAAGATGCAGAACAACGTGCCCGATGGCATGCTGTGGAACCGCGTGCTCACCGAGGGGTGCGAGCGCTTCGATAGCGCCGAGGGCACGTATCCGAACCTTTCGCGCACCTATCTGCCGCTGGCGTGCCAGCATTGCGAGAACCCGGCGTGCGAGCGTGTGTGCCCCACGGGCGCCACTTATAAAGACGACAAGGGCCGCGTGGAAATCGACTACGACAAGTGCATCGGCTGCCGCATGTGCATGGCCGCCTGCCCCTACAACGCCCGCACGTTCAACTGGAACGAGCCGGTGCGCGCCACCGGTGCCTCCTACGGAGATGCCCGCGTGCCCGAGCGCGCCCGCGGCGTGATGGAGAAGTGTACCTTGTGCAAGGAGCGTACCGACGAGGGCGACGAGCCCATGTGCGTGCGTTGCTGCCCGGCCGACGCCCGCGTGTTCGGCGACTTGGACGACCCGGATTCCGCCGTGTCGCGCCTGCGCCGCGAGCAGAGTGCCGAGGTGCTGTTGGAAGAGAAGGGCACGCGCCCGCAGGTCTTTTACGTTCGCTAGGGGAGGCGAGTCATGACTTCTTTGATGAAAAACCCGCTCGTGGTGGGTTCGGGCGCCATCGCTCTTGTGGGCATCGGCGTGTACGTGTATCAGCTGATGTTCGGCCTCGGCATTACGGGCATGAACAACTCCACGAGCTGGGGTTTGTATCTCACGTGCTTCATGTTCTTCGTGGGCCTGTCCGCCGGCGGCCTTATCGTGGCCTCCTCGGCTTCCATCTTCGGCATTAAGAAGTACAAGGCCGTGGCGCTGCCCGCCGTCATCTTGTCGCTCGTGTGCATCTGCTGCGCCGGCATCTGCGTGCTGGTGGACCTCGGCGGCATCCAGCGCATCTGGCGCATGTTCACAGGGCTGAATTTCCTGTCGCCTCTGGCGTGGGACATGATCGTGATCACGTGCTATCTGGTGATCAACCTGGTGTATCTGTACTTCATGACCTCGAGCAAGGCCGACCCTTCCAAGGTGGCCGTGGTGTCGCGCTTCGCTCTGCCGGTGGCCATCCTCGTGCACTCCGTGACAGCGTGGATCTTCGGCCTGGAAGTGGCCCGCGAGGCGTGGCACACCGCCATCTTGGCGCCGATCTTCGTGGCCTCCGCACTCGATTCCGGCCTGGCGCTTCTGGTGCTGGCCCTGCTCGGCCTGCGTGCTCGTGGCGTGTTCAAGACGACCGACGAGCTCCTCACGAGCTTGGCCGGGCTCTTGTGCACCTGCATCGCCGTGGATGCGTACTTCATCGGCTGCGAGATCCTGACGACGGCCTACAACGGCACCGAGGGCGGCATGGCCGTGATCAACACCTTGCTGCTCGGCGGCACGGCCCCGTTCTTCTGGTTCGAGGTGATCTGCGGCTTGATCATTCCCTTCTGCCTGCTGGTGTTCGCGAAGAACCGCCGCAACATGAAGGTGGTCGGTGTGGCTTCCGCGCTGGTGGTGGCCGGCGTGTTCTGCAAGCGCTGCTGGCTCATGTTCACCGGCTTCGCCGTGCCCAACATCGTGGGCGGCAACGGCATCACCTTGGGCACCACGGCCGCGCAAGCGGGCGGCGCTGCCGACATGTGGACGCTGATGGGCGTCTACGCGCCGTCGGTTCCCGAGATCGTGCTCGCGGTGGGCATCTTCGCCCTGGGCATCTGCGCCTTCACCGTGCTCTGCCAGAAGCTGCTGAAGAAGTAGCGCTGCGCCGAAGTAGCGCTGAGCTGTGGCGCAAGAGGAGCGCTGGGGAATTTTAAGCCCCGAATCGACGGTTTTTACGGAAGAACCGTCGATTCGGGGCTATCTTTTTGCCCGTTTGCGAGAAGATGGGCCTTTTGTAGCCTCAAAATCACGGTTGTTCCGTAAAAACCGTTGATTTGCGGCTACAAAATCTTCTGAAAGCCCTTGACCCTTACGGAACGTGAGGGTTTATGCTGGTCTTGGCAAGGCGAGATGAGCGATCTCGCGAAGAAGCGGAAGCGAAGGCGCTGGGAGCAAAAACGCTGGGAGCGAAGGCGCCGAAAGCGAAGGCGCTGGAAACGAAGGCGCCGGAAACGGAAGCGCTGGAAGCGAAGGAAGACGAAAGGGAGGCGGAGGTGGGAGCGGCCAAAATGCCACGTGTGCAAAAGAAGCGAAGGACGCAAGCGGAAGGGACCTCGTATACCGTGGGTTCGCTGGCGAAGCTGGCCGGCGTGACCGTGCGGGCGCTGCACCATTACGAGGACGAGGGGCTGCTGCATCCCGAGCGCACGGCCAGCGGCTATCGCCGTTACGGTGCGGCGGATGTGGAGCGGCTGCAGCAGATTCTGCTGCTGCGGTCCTGCGGGCTCTCTCTCGGCGCCATTCGCGACGCCTTCGCTGATGACCGTTTCGACTTCCGTGCGGTGCTCACCGACCACCTTGCCACGTTGCGCGCGCGGCAAAAAGAATTGGAAACTCTGATGGGAACGGTGGAGAAGACCATCGCGTCCCTGGAAGGAAGATGCACTATGACCGATAAGGAACGATTCGAAGGCATGAAGGCCCGGGCCATTGCCGAGAACGAAGAGCACTACGGCGCCGAGGTACGCCGACGTCACGGAGATGCGGCCATGGACGCGGCCAACGAGCGCATGGCCGGCATGACCGAGGCGGAGTGGAACGACGCCAAGGCCTTGGAGGCGGCCATCCTCGAGCAGCTGGTGCAGGCGAAGGCGACGGGCGACCCGACAGGCGAAGCGGCTCGGGAGTTGTGCGCCATGCACGCTCGCTGGCTGCAAATGCACTGGGGCGAGGGGACCTATTCTCCAGCGGCCCATGCCGCCCTGGCCGAGGGCTACGTGGCCGATCCGCGTTTCACGGCCTACTACGACGGCTCGGCAGGCGAAGGCGCGACGGCCTTCCTGCGCGACGCACTTGTGGCTTGGTGCGCCGAGCAATAACCCTTTGAGCTATGCGCGGTTTGCCTGGGGTTCCCTGGTGAGCTTGCCGCAAGGTACGATGGCGTCGGTCCCGGGTAGCCATGTGCGCCCGGGGCCTTTCAGCTAATTAGGGGTTGACGTCGGCATCTCTGCCGGCTCCCCCAGCTCCACTGTGTAGAGCGGCTTGTATTCGGCGCCGTCGCGGGAAAGCGTGCTCTTGAACAGTGTGACGGTGCGGGCGTGCGCCGGCAGTGGGAAGGCCAGTGGCGGTAGGGGCTTTTTCGGAATGCGCACCCGGCGCCCCAAGGTGATGTGAGGGCGGAAAGGCTTCGGGTCGAAGGGAACGTCGCGGGCGGTGAGTTCTTCGCGAACGCGTTCGGCCAGGGCCTGAAGGGCCGGGTCAGATGCGATGCCGAGCCAAAGGGTCGCGTCGGTCGGACGCCCGAACTTTCCCAGGCCGTCGGGCGCAAGCGAAACAGGAGCCGAGCCAGCGCAAGCCACATCGAGGGCGTCCATGGCCCGACTTGCTTCGGCATCATCGATGTCGCCGAGGAAGGCCAGCGTCAGATGGTAGGTGCTGCGGTCGAGAAAACGTCCCTCCAAAGACGCGCTTAGTCGGCGCGCTGCAGCCGCCGTGTCATCCGCGAAGTCGGCGGGTAGTTCCAGGGCGATGAATGCGCGCATGGCGATCCTCCGTTTCTCGATGCTGGTGCGCTGGTGTGGCGGTGTGGCAGGATGACGGGCGAGCTGCTCCGCTTCGCTCCCCCTCTCGTCCCGTACTTTCTAAGCGCTCGGCGTCTCGGTCATGAACAGGATACCGAGGGTGCCCGGTCCGCAGTGACTCGAAATGGTGCAGCTGGCCGTGGTGGTGTAGATGGTACGGAACCCGCGCTCTTCCAGCAGCTTCCGCACGGCGGCGGCAACCTCGTCGCTCACGCCGGAATGAGTGATGAAGATCTCGTCCTTCACGATGTCGGTGTAGCGCGCCAGCGTGTCGCTTACGTAGCGCTCAAGCACCTTTTCCTGCTTGCCGCGGTAGAGCTTGCCCACCTTCATGGCGCCGCTCTGGTTGTCCACCAGGATGCCCGGCCGACAGCTGAGTTTGCCGCCCAGGTAGGCCACCAGCGTGGGGCAGCGGCCGCCGGCGGCAAGGAACTCCATGGTGTCCAGTACAAACGACGCATGGGATCGGTTGTGCAGCTCGGAGGCCTCGCGGGCGATGTCGGCGGCGCTCATGCCCGCATCGCGCATGCGGCACGCCGCGAGCACCTGTAGGCCGATGCCGGTCGAGAGACTCTTGCCGTCGATGACGTAGACGCCCTCCATGTCGGCCGCCGCTGCGCTTGCGTTTTCGTAGGCGGAGGAAAGAGCGCTGCCCAGGTTGAAGTGGACGACCTTCGAGCCGTCGGCTGTCAGCTCGGCGAAGTGCTGCCGATAGGCCTCCGGTGAGCAGGCGCCCGTTTGGGGCAGCGACTTGTCCTCGTAGAAGCCGTCGAAGAGCACCTGGGGCGTGATGTCGATGTTGTCCAAGTGGTCGCGCCCGCGGAATTCGATGTGAAACGGAAAGCTGTGAACCTGGTAGTGCTCCCGCTGTTCCGGCGAGAGGTCGCACGTGCTGTCCGCGCTGATGACGACGTGTTCCATAGGTGAGTCCCTTTCCGCGAGCAAATGTTGAGAGGCATTGTAGCGCTGATCGGGCGTGGGGGGATCGGCGACGGTTAACCGTCTTCAAAGAGCGTGATTCGACTCGGCACGATCCCTGTCTACTCGATAGATTCTCACCTTGCTGGACTCGTCGCGCTCGCTGCCGTTACCCCCGTGCGGCGAAGTCGGCTTCGATGGGCGCTTTCCAGTCTTCGGGCACGGCTACCCCGCAGCGCATCGGCGCGATCACGTGCTCCGAAATGGTTCCGTAGTTGAGGGCGGTACCAGCGCTGTCACAGACGAAGTTCGCGGCGCGGTTCTCCGCAATGCCCATGGTGCGGGCAGTTTCTATCGCGTCGATATTGGCGCCCAGGAAGATGAACTCCCAGTCGTTCTTGCGGCGGCGCTTCTCGATCATGTGCTTCACCTCTGCGAGGGAGTAGTGCTTGCTGGCGTTCTCCATGCCGTCGGTGGTGATGACGAAGATGGTTTTGTCGGGGCGCCCCCATGGGCTGGCTTTCTGCGCATGATTCACGCGGCGAATGGTGCTGCCCACGGCGTCGAGCAATGCCGTGCAGCCGCGGACGAAGTACTCGCGGTTCGTCAGTGGTGCTACTTGGCTAAGCGGCACGCGATTGGCGATAACATCGGTGCGGTCATCGAACAGCACAGTGGTGACGACGGCAGTGCCGGGTTCTTTCTTCTGGCTTTCAATCATGCCATTGAAGCCGCCGATGGTGTCGGCCTCCAGGCCGCTCATGGATCCGCTGCGATCCAGGATGAACACCATCTCGGTAGATGCGAGTCGATTGGCTTTCATGGTTCCTCCTCGGTTCGGGTTTTCGTGATGCATTCAGAATACGAAGCCGAGGAGCGCGGTAGGTCGCCTGCGAGGCGACATCTAGCGGCCGATGAGCGCTTGGTCGAAGGCGAACAGCGTTTCGTTGATGAGGAAGATGTCGAAGACGCCCTGGGAAATGAAGTATTCCACAATGAGGTCGCCCTTGCTTGCGTGGGTGAGAGCGTAGCCGGCGCGGCCGATGAGGTCGCGCGTCTCGTCGAGGGACAGCTGCAGGGCCACGGCAAGTGCGATGGCGGTGGCTTTACTCGGCTGGTACGCAGGATTGCTGCGAATCTTCGAAAACAGCTTACGGTCGATGTTCGCGCGCTTGTACACCTCCGGGTCGGTGAGTCCTCGCTCGTCGATCATGCGCAAAAGCGCCTCGGAGAAGGTTTCGTCCACCTGGTTGACGACGTCTTCCAACTGACGGCGGCGAAGTCGGTCGAGGAAGCTGAGCGTGTGCGGAGGGCGGCCGGTTGAAGATGGAGACGAGGGAGCAAAGGAGGGCGGAGCTTCTTCGAAAGAGGGGATCGCCGAGAGCGACCCTTCGTAGGTTGCGCGTGGCGGACTTGCGTAGGTGAACATGTCGTCAGCGGGCAGTTGGTCGGCGCCTTCGAAATGCTCGTCGATGAACGACTGCACCGAGCCGAAGAGCTCCTCTGAGAGTTGGTACGATTCGGGGTCGTATACCACGAGTATCACATCAAGGTCGCGTTCGGAGAGAAAGCCACTGATGGTGCGAATTGCCACCCTCAGCGCAAGATCCTTGGGGAACCCGTAGGTGCCGGTGGAGATAAGCGGAAAAGCCACTGAACCGCAGCCCAGCGACAAGGCGAGGTTCAAGCTGTTGCGGTAGCAGGCGGCCAACGCCTCGGCTTCACCCGAGCCCCCTTCCCAGAGCGGGCCAACCGTATGGATCACGTAACGCGCGGGAAGAGTTCCTGCCTCAGTGGCCGCTGCTTCGCCGACCGCAAGCGCGCCGATACGTTCTCGCGCGGCAAGCAGTTGCGGGCCTGCGGCAGCGTGAAGGCACGAATCGACTCCGCGCCCGACAATGGGCAGCGGGTTGGCCGAGTTCACGATGGCGTCGGCGCAGACCGTGGCGATGTCTGCTCTAATGATCTCTAGGGGCATAGTCGGACCTTACGCGTTTGACTGCAGGTGGCAGGTGCTGTTGGGGCTGATAGCGACACTGTTTCTGCTATGCTTTGCTTGATAGAAGGACGTTAAGCATCCCAGATGCTAGCATATGTTTGTCGAAATAAAAACAAGGAGACAATGATGGCTACGAGCACCTTAACGATTCGGCTTGACAGCAATTTGAAGGATGAGGCTTCAAGGATCATTGAACAGTACGGCCTTGATGTCTCCACGGTGATGGGCGCGTTTTTGACGCAAATTGTGAGCACCAATGCAATTCCCTTTTCATTCGATTATGAGCAGCCGAATGAGGCGAGTTTGGTTGCTTTGCGCGAAACAAAAGAAATGATTGATGGCGGATCGGGTAAGAGCTACGACAACGGTCACGATCTGATTCAGGCAGCTTTGGAGTAAGCGACACTTAGCTATCGGGGCCTAGCCCTTTGCTTGAAGCTGCACCGATCTGCGTTAGTCGCTATCAATCTCTTTATTGTCGACTAGGAGTTAGTAGTGCGAGAGAGAATCTTCCAATTGGTTCATGTGTCGTCAAACGAGACGCGAGCAAGCAGGGTGTACGACCTCCTCATGATTGCGGCAATCGTCGTGAGTTTGGTTCCCCTGTGTTTTAAAGACTATCCTCCCTGCTTCTTTGCGAGCGATGCGGTTATAACGATGCTGTTTATCGTGGATTACCTTCTCCGTTGGATGACGGCGGACTTTAAGCTGGCGAAGGGTTGGAAGAGCTTCCTCCTGTACCCCCTTACTCCCATGGCAATCGTGGATCTTGTTTCAATATTGCCGTTCTTCCTGCCCATGAATAAAGGGTTTAAGGCCCTCCGTCTGTTGCGGCTTGTTCGTGCGCTGCGGGCAATCCGCTATGTGCGTGAGTCGCGCAGCTTTCGAGTTATCGTAAACGTCCTTGAACGCGAAAAAGCATTGCTTGTTTCAGTCGGTGCACTCGCTATTGGTTATATCGTGGCCTGTGCTCTTGTTGTGTTCAATGTTGAGCCCGATTCCTTCGAGAATTTCTTCGAGGCAATCTATTGGGCATGCGTGTCGCTTACGACAGTGGGCTACGGCGATGTTTATCCCGTGACAGAGGCGGGGCGAATTGTAACAATGGTCTCCTCGCTTGTCGGAGTTGCTCTGATAGCATTGCCTGCTGGCATTATTACGGGAGGCTATATTGACGAGATGCGCAAGGAAGAGAGGGGGGATGCTTGACGGTGGAAACCGCTTGATGCTGGGGGGAAACGAGGTGGGCGATGCGGCATTCGCTTGCTGTCTAATTTCGGGAAAGTCGTTTTCCCATGTTACAATGGCGCAGCCTGTTCCGCTGACGTTGAAGGAGGTCGCTTCATGATTGAAATCGCTGATCTGCGCGATTGTGCTTCGAGCGGCCTTTTTTATGGAGGGCGCGCGGGACAGAAAGAGGGCATTCTCATCGAAGGGGAGCCCTGGATTGCCAAGTATCCGCGCACGACGCGGGATTTGATGGGCAAGCATCTACCCTCGTACACCTCAAGTCCTGTTTCCGAATATCTGGGATCGCACATCTACGAGCTTTTGGGCATTTCCGTGCACGAGACAATGCTGGGATACCGTGCCGGGAAGATCGTCTGTGCCTGCCGCGACTTCACGTTCCCGAACGCGCGACTCTTCGAGTTCAAGGAGATCAAGAACGCCCTTTCCGATGACGATGCCGGGTTCAGTTCCGCTCCGTCCGATGGCGAGGTCATCCTGCTCGGCGACGTGCTGGCCGCTATCGAGACCTCCGATTTGCTGCGCAGGGTGCCTGGTGTGCGTGAGCGCTTCTGGGACATGTTTGTGGTGGACGCTTTCATTAAGAACCCCGATCGCAACAACGGGAACTGGGGCATTCTCATGACGGCCCCGATGACCTACGAGCTGGCGCCGGTCTACGATATGGGCAGCTCTCTCTTCAGCAAGCGCAGCCCCAGCGTGGCGGCGCGTCGGCTTGGCGACGCGGAGGCCGAGCGCGAGGACGCTTTCGGGACGAACGTCTCGTGCTACCGGTTGCCGGACGGTGAAGGCGGCAGCGTCGCGATTCATCCCTTCGGGTACATGGCGAAGACGACGAACCCCGACTTGACGGCCGCCATCAAGCGCTTTGCGGCAGTGGTGGACATGGACGCCATCGACGCGCTCATCGACAGCGTGCCCGAAGAGGCCTACGGCGTCGTGCTTCTATCGGAATCGATGCGCGAGGAGCACAAGCGGCTTCTGAGAAAGCGTCTCGAAGAGGGTATTCTTCCGCTTCTGTAAATAAAGCGGCATGTCGGTGCAGATGTAGCGGGGGATATCGCTAGTACCCGAGTACTTCGCCGACGTTGGCAGCGATGCAGAGGTCGGCGTGGGCGTCGCGCGGGGTGGGGGTGCGGTTGATGATGGCCAAGTGATCGCCACTGAAGTAGTCGATGAGTCCCGCGGCCGGGTACACCGCCAGGCTCGTGCCGGCGATCACCAGTAGGTCGGCGCTAGCGATGGCGCGCACGGCCGCGGTCACGGTGTCGTCGTCCAACGGCTCCTCGTATAGCACCACGTCCGGCTTCACGATGGCTCCGCACTTCGAGCAGCGCGGTACGCCGTCGGGACTCTGCTCGCGCAGGGCCAGCAGCTCCTCCACGGTGTAGGTCGCACCGCAGTCCATGCAGAAGTTGCGCCACACGCTGCCGTGCAGCTCCAGCACGTTTCGGCTGCCGGCTTTCTGGTGCAGCCCGTCGATGTTCTGGGTTACGACGGCTGAAAGCGTTCCTTCCCGTTCCAGCTCGGCCAGCTTGCGATGGGCGGCGTTGGGCTCGGCGTCCAGGGCCAGCATGCGGTCGCAGTAGAAGTCGAAGAACTCACGCAGATGGGCATCGAAGAAGCTGCGGGATACCATGGTCTCGGGCGGATGGGGGTAGCGCTGGGCGTAGAGCCCGTCGGCGCTGCGGAAATCGGGGATGCCGCTTTCCGTGGACACGCCGGCACCCCCGAAGAACACCATACGGCCCGGCGCGCACTCGTCAATCCACTGGCGCAGCTGCTCAATGTCGCGCTCGGTTTGGTCGCAGATCATGGCTCGTCCTTTCCGCATCCAATCGCTTGGGGCCTTGGGGCTTTCCAGGAATTGTACCCGACCCTAGGCTTCGACGAGATCGAAGTGGGTGTTGGAGAAGACGTCCAGGTTCAGGCTCTTCATCAGGTGCTTGAGCGCCGCCTGGGCCTTCACGGAATTGCCCGCGTCATCCAGCGGCGGCGCGAAGGCGCACACGCCGAAAAGCCCGGGCATGACGCCGATGACGGCGCCGCCCACGCCGGTCTTCGCGGGCAGTCCCGTGGCATACAGCCAGTCGCCCGAGTGCTCGTAGAAACCGACGGCGCTCATAAGCGCGACTACCTTGGAAGTGAGCGCTGCGCCGAACACGCGCTTCTTCGTGAGGGGGTTCACGCCGTCGTCGGCGATGGTGGCCGCCGAGATGGCCAGCTGCTCGGCCGTCACGCCCAGTGAGCACTGGCGCGTGTACAGGTCGAGCGACATCTCCGGGTCGTCGTAGATGCGGCCGTACTCCTGCAGCAGCCAGGTGATGGAGCGGTTGTCGAAGTTCGTGGCGGATTCGGAATGGTACAGCTCGTCGATGAGTTGGGGCTTGCTTCCTAAAAGAGCGGTCATGTTGTCGAAGATGGCCTTCCATTTCCCATCGGCATCGCCGTGGGGCTTGACGAGCGAACAGGCCGCGATGGCGCCGGCGTTCACGAGCGGCGTGGAGGGTCGGTCGTTTTCCAGCAGGATGGCGAAGATGGAGTTGAACGGCAGCCCCGTGGCATCGGCGCCGATGTCGTCGAGGATCGCCTGCGCGCCGTGCTGTTCCAGTGCCAGAATAGCCGTGTGCACTTTCGAGACCGATTCAATGCCGAAGCGGTAGTCGGTGTCGCCCACAGAGATGAGCCGGCCGTCCGGCAGGCACAGACTGATGCCGAACAGGTCGGAATTCACGTTGGCGAGATAGGGAATGTAGTGGGCATTTTGGCCGCCCTTGATGTCCTTGCAGGCTTCGTAGGCGTCGTGCACGGCGGTGCTGATCTGATCGAAGGTGAGACGGGTTATCATGGCGCGCTCCTCGCTCCTTGGGGAGAGTTTTCCTCATGGTACGCCGGCTGGTGTGTGGTTGTCGGACTCTTGCTACGGTCGTTGGCAAACTGTGGGGGAAGAGCGAGCGCGTTCGTCCAGCTGCCGTCTCCCTGGTTACGCGAGAGCCGCTCTGTGATAATATGGTCTGAAAAATTTTCCAAATAGAAAGAATGTTGAGATAGATGGTTTCGGAGAAGCAGGAAAGTCTTCTTTCGGTAGATGACGCAGCGGATTCAATCGGCGTTACCAAGCAGACGGTGACGCGGCTCATCCGAGAGGAAAAACTGCCAGCCCAAAAAGTCGGCAACAAATGGGTCCTTCGCGAAGAAGCGCTGCGGGACTACATGCGGGACAACAATCTCGTCCCGGAGCCTAAGGATCATGAATGCTTGATGAGCGAAAAGCCGGGAATAGTGGCGCTCAGCTTCTTTTCGGGGGCGCTCGGCCTTGACCTGGGCATGGAAGCTGCGGGCATTGAGCCGCTTCTCTATTGCGAAAACGATCGCAAATGCAGGATGACCATTCAGGCAATGCGACCGCAAGGCGCCTTGATCGGCGACATCAACCAGTATTCGGCCACGGAGATCCTTCGGATGGCCGGTTTGGAATCGGATGCGAAGGTCGATGTCATGTTTGGCGGCCCTCCCTGCCAGGCTTTCAGCACGGCGGGTGCTCGACGTGCGTTTGACGACGCGCGGGGCAATGTGTTCCTGAAGTACCTTGAGCTGGCCTCAGAAATAAAACCTACGTACCTGGTAATAGAAAATGTACGCGGGCTTCTTTCGGCTCCCTATGCTGTTGAGCGACACGGGCAGCCGGTCAAAGGGGGCGCGCTGCATGTGATTCTTCGCAAATTGGAGGAGGCGGGGTATTCCGTGAGCTTCAATTTGTATAACGCTGCGAATTTTGGTGCGCCTCAGATTCGGGAACGCGTTGTGCTTATCGGAAAGCGGGGAGAAAGCAAAGCCCCTTATTTGACGCCCACTCACGAGTGCGATGGGCAGCACGGACTTCCGCCGTGGAAAACGTTCGGCGAGGCCGTGGGGGATTTGAAGGCGCGTCCCATGCAGCACACTGATTTCCCTGAGAAGCGCCTCAAGTACTTTAGAATGCTCAAAGAGGGGGAGTATTGGAAAGATCTGCCCGTGGCTGTGCAGCGCGATGCCATGGGGAAGGCCTTTGAGCTGTCGGGTGGCAAGACGGGATTCTATCGGCGCATACGATTCGATCGTCCGTCTCCGACGCTGGTCACCTCTCCGACGATGCCGGCGACGGATCTGTGCCATCCTACGGAAGATCGCCCGCTTTCGGTGGAGGAGTACAAGCGCGTTCAGGGCTTTCCCGACGATTGGCGTATCTGCGGTAATGTTGCGGATATGTACAAGCAAATCGGCAATGCGGTGCCGGTAGCGCTCGGCGAGGCCATTGGGCGGGCGATTATCGGGGACATGAACGGGGACGAACCTGACGAGCGATTCGCTGATTTTCGCCATTCCCGCTACCGATTGACCAATGACGAAACGTGGCAGGCGCCTGTTGCACGATGATTTCCGGCATGGCTGCGTCTTTTCTCTGGGAGATATGACGCAGTCCTCGGACTAGCAAAGCCGCTGCTTGAGCAGTTGGACGTCGTTCATGGTGTCGCCAAGGGAGTTTTCCTCGAGGGCTCGGCGCATCTCTTTCTGTAGACGGCCGATGCACTCTTGACGCGCCTGGCGGACATCGCCGATCTCGATGCGGGAAACGTCGTCGATGAGACCCTCGACGGAGTCGAAGCCGGTAAGCCATTGCCAAAAAGCCGCCCCCGTCAGATACCGGTATTGGAACCCGGCGATGTCCCGGTTGGCCTGATCGCGCTCGTCGGGCTGGTAGGTGCGTATCTCATCGATGACCTTGTTGTGGCGCAGCACGCAGAACGCTGGCAGCACTTGTTGGTTGCTGGCGCGCTTGAATCGCCGCTGAGTCTCGCACTTGTCTTTCAGTTCACGGAGCTCCTGGGGGAACGATGCCGAATTGGTGGTGTTGACCTGCGATTTGAGCTCGCATACGTAAAGGGCTCCGTCACGTACCGTCATCATATCCCCCGTGTCGAGGGTGTCGGAGGAGATAGCCGCAATCAGTGCCTGCCACAGGTTGCCCATGACCGTTTCCTCGCTGGAGCTTTCGCAGGCGCGGAACGCCTCAAGCACGAACTCTTCAGCGGTGGCAACGCCGCGGGCGGCGAACATGATGACATCTTTGCCAAGCAGTTTCTTGAGGTTGATCTTAGAGCTGTCGCGATAGTAGGCCGCCCTCTTGGCGGAGAACTCCCGCAGCATGTCGTAGGCAATGGCGCGCTGCCGGGCTACGTCGTCAGTGTAGACAACGCCGTTCTCGATGCGCTGTTCTGCGGAAAGGGTAATGGATGGGTGCGAAGGGGTGTCCATAGGGAGATGCCTTTCTCGGCGTTTGATTGCGAATGCCATTATATTGCATGCTTGGGGCCATTTCAGAAGCGAGCTTGTTTGCGAGTCTGGCTTTGCTGAAGGGTTGTGCGGTTCGCTTGCTCTACAATGGCGATAACCTGTTTTCCAACCTTTCTGAAAGGCTTCCATGAACGACATTCAAGGTGTGCTGTTCGATGCGGATGGCACGCTGATTGACACCTATGACATCATTCTCGCTTCGATGCGCTATTCCGTGAACGACGTGTTGGGCTGCGCGCTTGACGACGCCGAGCTAATGGCGGGGGTTGGCACGCCGCTCTACGATCAGATGCTGCATTTCACGGGCGGCGACGCGGCTCGCGCTACCGAGATCACGCAAATCTACCGCGACCACAACGACGGCGTCCACGATGCGCGCATTCGCGCCTTCGGCGACACGAAGGCGGCGCTCGAGCGGTTTCAGGCGGCGGGTATCCCGATGGGCGTGGTCACCTCGAAGCGCCATGCCATGGCCCAGCGCGGGCTCGAAATGAGCGGTATCGCAGACCACTTCCAATTTCTCATCGGCCATGACGATTGGCCCGAGCATAAGCCAGCTCCCGGCCCCATTCTGCGAGGCTGCGAGCTTTTGGGCGTGGCGCCGGAATGCAGTCTTTACGTGGGCGACAGTCCCTTCGACATCCAGGCGGGCAACGCTGCTGGCTGCGCTACCGCCGCCGCTCTCTGGGGCATGTTCCCATGCGAGGCCCTGGCGGCCGAGCGTCCCACGCTCATGTGCGATTCGTTAACAGAGCTCGCGGATCGACTGGGCATCTAGGCCAGCTTACAGCTGCACAACCATATCGTACTCTCGGCAAGTTGCGCGAACGCTCTCTCGTACTATGACTTCTTGGTACAAAGCGCAACGTGCTTTCGGCGCGTTGGCGCGGAAGCATCTGCGACGAAACATGCTGCGGCGAACTCGAACGTAGTCGCCGGCGGTGGAGGTGCGTCGACTACCGGGGCGCCGCGTGTGAAGGCGCCTGGCTTTAGCCGGCCGCAACAAAGAATGGAGTAGCTGATATGGCTGTTCAAAACAAGCAGACCGCAAAACACCGCCAGGCGATGATCGTGGTGCTGTTCGCGTGCAACCTGCTTGCCTCTTTGATGCAGTCGCTCATGAACGTCGCGCTCGACTATGTTTCGGCAGAGTACCACGTGAGCCTGTCCGAGGCGAACCTGCTGGTGCTCGGCTATTCCATCGTGGCGGGTATTGTCATTGTGCTCGCAGCCCTCTCGCTCCACCGCTTCGGTTTGAGGAAGGTCATGCTCTTCGGGCTGATCGTGTCGTTCGCTGGCTCCATGCTTGGCGTGGTGGCCTGGGATTTCCCCTCCTTGGTGGCGGCGCGACTCATTCAGGCCGTCGCCACGGGCCTCTACTTCCCCGTCGTGAACGAGGCCCTGCTCAATCTTTCGCCTAAAAACGGCGCCGGCCGCCTGCTCGCTATCAATAGCGGCATCATCGGCATCGGACTTGCGGTGGCTCCCATCGTTGCGGGCCTTATCATCACCTATTGGGGGTTGCGGGTACTGTTCGCCATTCCCGCAGTGACGGCGTTCGTTCTCTTTTTCATTGCGCGTCGCACGATCGTCGATATTATGCCGCGTCAGAAGTTGCCCGTCGACGGGCTGAGCGTCGTGCTCATTGCCGCGGGGCTTTCCGCCTTCATGATCGGCTTGAACGAGGTTACGCGCAACCCGCTGCCGATGGCGGCGCTCATGATCGCGGGAATTGCCGTGTGTGCGTGGTTCATCCACCGTCAAGGACGCCTCGCCCATCCGCTTTTGGACATGCGTCCGCTTCGCAACAAGACTTATGCTCTGGGCGAGACCCTCATCGTTCTCAGCTATATGAGCTCAATTTACCTCAGTCTGCTCATTCCGCTTTATTTGGAAGGGGTGGCGGGTTTCACGCCGTTCATTGCTGGTTGCTTGCTGGCTCCGGCGACGCTGTGCTATGCGGGTCTGTGCTTTGTCAGCGGCCGGATGCTCGGGAAGGCGGGGGTGTGGCCGCTTGTGCCCGTCGGATTCGGCGTGTGCCTTGTCGGGTTCGTGGCGCTTGCGGTGTTCACGCGGCTCGATCTTGCGCTGGCCATCGTGGGCTGCATGGCGCTTGCGTGCGCGGGAATCGGCACCGAGTATCCTGCGATTAAGAGCGTCGATCTGGAAGTGCTCGACCCCGAGCTGTCCGCGAGTGGCTCGTCGATCCATTCCACTTTGGTGCAGATCGCAGGATCTATTTCGTCGGCGCTCTTCGTCGGTCTCATGTCGGGGCAGGTTCACCGCCTGATGGCCGATGGCATGGCGAAAGCGCAGGCCTATAGCGCAGGTTTCTCGATCACCGTGTACCTGGCGGTCGCCTTTGTAGTGGTAGCGGCCATCTTATCGGTGGTTTACGCGCGCCATGTGGTCAAGCTGACCCGTGGGAAGTAGGGCACAGGCGCATATGCAGGATGGGGAAGGGGTCGCCCATGCCGTCGGTTTCCGAGCGGTCGAACACCTCGAAGCCGTAGTGCTCGTAGAAGCCGATGGCTTGGCCGTTCTGCTCGTTTACATCCACAAGGGTGGCGCCGTGCTCGCTTACGGCATGGTCGAGCAGGAGTGAGCCCAGCCCGCAGCCGCGAAGGGACGGGTGGATGAACAGCATCTCGATCATAGCGCCATCGACACCGATAAAGCCTACGACCTGGCCATTCTCGTCCCGGCAAACCGCCAGGTGCGCGACGGATGCAATCGCATCTGGCACATAGGCCGCAATGCGCTCGATATCATCCGGCGTGAGAAACGTGTGCGTTGCCTCAACCGAAGCCCGCCAGCAGGCGACCAGCTCGGCTAGCAGGCCCGTGTCGTCGCCAAGCTCAATGTCTTCGATGCGGAATGCCATTGTGCTCCTTCCATTTACTTGCGAAACTGTGGGGACTATAGCATACCGTGCGACAGGGGTTGATGGCGCGACGGCGAGCCAGCCCTCGCCTGTGCGCTGCTTCTGCCAGTGCTGCAGGTGGGGAACCATGACGCCCATAGAGGAACGGCCTCTTCGTAGCGATACTTTGTTGTCCTTTGACAAAACAGTAAACGACAGTAAAAAATGTCAAAAACAGTAAACGACAGTAAAAGAAACCCAAAACAGTAAAGCGCTGGGAGACGCTATGAAATAGCAGCGACCGCAGCTTAAGCTTGGGGGAGCCACGAGTCGGACGTGCCTAAGTTGCACTTGAACGGAGAGGAAGGGGTGTGGTTCAATGGGTACTCTGATCGGGTAAGGAGGTGCGAAGTGAGCCAGCTTGAAGATTTGAATCGCGCCATGGCCTACATCGAGGAACACTTGGATGGCACGGTCGATATGGACGTGCTTGCACGCATTGCGGCGTGCTCGAAGTACCAGCTGCAGCGGATGTTCCCGTACCTGGCGGGCGTGACGCTGCCCGAATACATCCGTCGTCGCGCTATGACCCGGGCTGCCCAGGATCTGCGGGCGACGGACGCGAAGGTGATGGACGTGGCCCTGCGCTACGGCTACGACTCGCCGACGGCGTTCGCTCGGGCGTTCCGGCGCGTGCACGGTGCCTCGCCCAACGATGCTCGGCGCCCGCAGACTAGGCTGACGCTCTACCCGCGCTTCGTGTTCACCTTGTCCGTGAAAGGAGAAGAGCCAATGGATTACCGCATCATTGAACAGGGCGCCTTCCGCGTCGTCGGCATTCCGTCCGACAACGGGACGTGGGAAGTGGAAGATGCTGGGGAGAAGGCCGTCGATTACTGGGAGAAGTTGGGACCCCGCGTGCACGAGATTCTCGATCTCGTGGACGGCAGCGAGCCGGCTGGGCTGCTCGGCGTTCAGTTCTGCCGCGACGGCGCGTTCGACTGCTACATGGCCTGCGTCGCGACGAACCGCCCGTGCCCCGAGGGCATGGAGGAGCGCATCGTGGAAGCGGCTACCTATGCGGTGTTCGAATGCGTGGGACCCATGCCCGAGGCGATGACCAACCTGTGGCACCGCATCCTGACCGAGTGGCTGCCGTCTTCTGGTTACCGCTGGGAGAGCAAGACCGACGTGGAGCGCTACTTCACGCCGCGCATGACCGCCCCCGATAGCCGCAGCGAGGTCTGGCTCCCGGTGGTGAAAGCCTAGCGGAAGCGGGTTCTTTCCGCCCATTCCAGCAGCATCTATGGGGCGTCTTCGGCCGTCCCATAGATGCTCGGGAGCTAGCGCCGTTGGCCGGCGCTAGCCGCGCGCTACTTCTGCCAGTGCTTCAGGTGAGGGACGAGGACGCCCATGAAGGAGACGGCCTCTTCTTGCGACATGCCCGTGGCCTCCATGAGGAAGGGGGCCGTCTTCTCGATGAGTTCGTCTTCGCTTTGGTAGGCGAATTGGCCGCCGTCATAGCACCACTTGCAGTAGGCCGTGTTCTCCGTACCGTCGGTCTCGGTGCCGTGGGGCATGTTGGGGACAGTGAAGGGGGTGCCGCAGCATTGGCACAGCTGGCTCACGTCGATGTCGAAGAGCTGGATGACCGGCACGTCCAGCACGGTCGCAATGAGCTTTCGCATGTCCACGGACGGCTCGGTCTCGCCGTTTTCCCAGCGCGATACCGCCTGGCGGGTAACGTAGAGTTTCTCGGCCAGATCTTGCTGGGTCATGCCGCGCTGCTCCCGCGCCGCGGCAAGGGTTTCCTTGAACGCCATGTTCGTCCTTTCTTGCAGGGCCCCCGGGTGGTTGCCCGCGTTTTTACAGGGGCGTCTGGGTGATTGCCCTCGTTCTCGCATGAGCTCATTCTGCCTGGTCGCCTGGCTCCCTTCAAGCAACATCTTGTTGCGCGCGGACGCTCATGGATGGTTGAAAGTTAGAAGAGGTTGTCTATCGGCGCCGGGCGCCGTGGGCGGCTTTCGGCTTGGTGGCTTCCGGGTGCTCGGCCAGACAGAGGTCGAGGAGCGTTTCAAGCTCCTCGGCGACATCTGTATCCGCGTCGCTGGGGTCGAGGCGCTGGAGCACGCCGAACTCGAAGGCGTCTTCGCCGTGCTGATCCCATAAGGCTTGCAGCCGCTTGTCCGGGTAAAGCCCCGACGACAGTTTTGTCCAGTTTCGTCAAACGAGCTAATCGTCGATCAAAGGGTTGTGAAGCATGCGCAATCCGCGCTCGATAGATTTTGTGTCAGTCTTGTCGCGCAAATGAAAGCTGATTCCCTGGTTGATGAAAAACTCGACGATCGCCTCGAGGGCGCCAGACTCCATGCTCTTCTTGATGGTTTGACTCTTCAACTGCTCAATGATTCCTCAAAAAAGAACCAATCGTTTGCCGAGGCGGTTCTTCGGTGTCATATGGCGACGCTCGTTCCATAGCATTCGCGGGGCGCTCTTTGGGAGTCTCCGCATTAAGGGGGGCGACCATTTTCATGGAAAGGAGAGTCTTTTACGATTCTCGAAAGCACGTGCCGGCGCCGTAGAGGCGAATCGTGCCGCCCTCGAGTTCGTGGGCGTCGCCCAGGTACTCCCAGCCGCACTTCTCGTAGAAGCCCACCAGATCAGTGACTAGGTGCAGGCGGTTGTAGCCCATGGTGGCCGTCTCGGCCCGGGCGTGATCGAGTAGGTGCCGCGCGAGACCACGGTGACGATACTCTTCCTCCACGTACAGGGCGCAGAGGTTGGGGGCAAGGTCGGGCCGGTCGTGGAAGTCGTTCTCGATGATGCCGCAGCCCGCAATGATGGGGCTCGCGACCTCGTTGTTCGCGCGCACGATGTACCACTGAGGGACGGCGCTGCCAGCTCGGGCGCTTTCCCGCATGCTCTCCAGGTACGCATCTTCTGGAATGCCCCACTTCGCAGAGAACCACGCAGCCGCCTCTTCCGCCATTTCAGGATGATCCGCCACCCGCCAAATGCGCCAAGGCGCGTCCGAGGCCGTGCTTGGCTCTTCCCCCGAAGGCCAGCGGTCTCCATCGCCAGGCGTTCGCTTGCCGGGTTCTGCCTTTGGCTGCTGGCTAAAAAGTCGCTTCTCTTGCGGGGCGAAATAGTGCTCGGTGGCGTAAAGGTAGCGCTCTTCGAAGCGTTGCACGGCTTCCCTCGACTTTTTTGCGAAGGGGAGCAACATGTCGTAGGCGTGGAACCAGTGGGGGTACACGTCCACTGTCGCTTCTATGCCTGCGCGCTTGAGGTTCGCGACGTACTCAAGCGCCTCGCAATAGAACGGCTCTGCAGTGCCGACGTAAGTGTAGGCAGGAGGCAGCCTTGCATAATTGGTTTCCCGGGCGGGAGCGGCGTAAGACGGTGGCGTCGTGCCTCCTAAATCGCGGAGGTAGTGTTTCCAGGCAAATCGGTTGGTGCGCGTGTTCCACACGGGTGCGTGATTGTCTCGCGAAGAGGCGGTCTCCCGGTCGTCCAGCATGGGGTAGAGGGGCATCTGGAAGGCGACGTTGACCTCGCCGAGATCTCGCGCCAAAAGGCAGGTGGCCACGGTGAGGCCGCCCCCGGCGCTTTCCCCACCCACCATGATCTGTGCGTCGTTGATCCCCAGCTCGTCAGCGTGAGCCTTCAGGAAAAGCAGAGCGGCGTAGCAGTCTTCCAGATCGGCGGGAAACGGTTTCTCGAACGCGGTGCGGTATTCCGGGGCCACTACCACGGCGCCGTGCTTTTCCACTAGAAGGCGGGCATGGGGTAGGAGTATTTTCTGGTACATGCCGTGAAGATGGCCTCCTCCGTGGAGCCACAGGATGCCAGGAGTGTTTTCTTGCGACCGCGCGCTTTCCGTGGGGCGTAAGATAAGAACCCGTATGTCGCGATCCGAGGAGGGGATCATCCTTTTCTCGATGGTGTGCAATTTCCGCGCGGCCATGCTCGTCCTCCGGATTCCCGAGGCTTTTCTGCTCAGGGTAATATACTGCCAGAAGGCAGAGGGGTCAGAGGAGAAAAGTCCTGACGCGTATTCGGGCGATGCAATGCGTTCTATGGCCGAGGGTCTGCCCTTGCCGACCTTTCGGTCGACGAACCCCCGGTTTCTGCAGCAGATCTTGAGTTGTAAGCGTCTGCTTCCGCTTGCGGTAGAAGACGCATCGAAGAGTCTGAGAGAAATGCCTGGTCAGAGCACTCCAGATGAAGCCGGTTTTGCTGGATGGCCGGCAACGTCGCCCTTTACGCGCTCATAACTCGAGATTTCATGCAGAATAGGGCAACTTCGTCGACCGAAGTCCAGTGTGGAATGCGGTCGGTGCCCCTGCTGCGAAAGCCTATGAGACCATCAACGTCGCTGTTCGACAACGCTGAGTGTTAGCGGGGGAAGCCCTATTCGCACGACGCCTTGCACCCGAGCTCGCTGAGGGCTTGCAGGGTTGATTGCACGTTCTCGGCGTGCCAGTTCTTGTAGCCGCCGGCGTACTGGGTGGCGTATATGCCGGATAGGCGCAGATCGCTCAGCTCCTTTTGCCGAGTGGTGAGGCGCACGCCGCCGGTGGTTGTCTCGATGTCGATGACCACGTTGAGCAAGTCGTCAATGAGCTTCACGGACTCGATGTCCGCATAGGGGATCACGAGCGAGACATCCCGTTCCAGCGTTCCCCAAAAGGACTCGAAAGGAAGTAGGATAAGCTCGTTCTTGCACATCTGGAGAACCGCCATATCCCATGTCTCGAAAAAGCGGACGATCTTCTCGCTCAGGTCTCCCGCCGCGCCCTTGACGATGATGCACCGGTCTTCCAAGGGCGTGAAGCCGGCGTCCATCGCATATTCCCAAACCTTCTCTTCGCGGGCCATAACCGTTTCGCTCCTTTCACTTGGATTTGCGTCGATGGGCATTATTTTCCCGATTCATCTCCCTGTCCGCAAATGGATCGTGCTAACAAACTACCTGTTCAGATGCCCTGTAAAAGACTTTTGACAGCTGCATCTACATCATTTTGCAAGCCTCGTGGGGTATGATTTCGGTGCGCACGCGCGACGTGGCGCGCCAACGGGCAATCGAAAGGAAGGAACCGATGGAACTGGCTCGGCAGTTGAGGGCCAAGCGGGAGGAGCGGGGGCTTTGCCAGGACGAGGTCTCGAAAGCGATCTTCGTGTCGCGCCAGACCATTTCGAATTGGGAGAATGACAAGACTTACCCGGACGTGCAGAGCCTGCTGCTTCTCAGCCAGCTGTTCGAGGTTTCCATCGACGAGCTTGTGAGGGGAGATGTGGTCGCCATGCAGCAGGCTATCGCGGAAGACTCGCGTAAGATGCGGCTGTTGTCAATCGGGATGTTGGTCTTTTCGGGGCTGGCCTTCCTCTTTCTACTCGGCTTCTCGATTGCGTGGCCAGAGCCGTCGGGGTTTGCGCGCATGAGCAAAGGGAACCTTGCGGGTGCGGCCACGTTCATCGTGCTCTATGCCATCGGGTTTGCCATGGCCATCGGGGTGGATCGCCTGAAGAAGAAGCACGACGTCGTCACCTACCGGGAGATCGACCAGTTTCTCAAAGGCGAAGTGGCGCCCGAGCCCGATACGGAAGGCCTCACCCGCAAGCACCCGGCGCTCGGCATCATGGTGAAGCTCCTCGCCGGCGCCGCCATCGACCTGCTGCTCGCAGGGCTGTTACTTGCGCTGGAGGGGTAGTCGCTGGTTCAAAAGGATGGAGGTGGCATGCGATCTGGCGGCGGGCTACCTAATGGAGGATTTCCTCAGCCTTGGGTGGTAGCGCATCCTCTGAGACTTCCGACCATCCGACGACCCCGCGAATCGGTTGAAGATCCAGCTTCAAGAAGGCGTCCTGACGCAGTTCCCGAGAGGTGCCGAATTCAATTTCAGTCCTATCGGCCGCCGCGTTGACCGCCTCAAGCTTATACAGATATGGCTCGCTCGATCCGGGATTGATGACCCCGCCGCTCGACTCGTTCTCGGAAATACGGGCATTGTCGATCTTTACGTAGTAGTCGCCAATTAAGAGTAGGTTCGTCATTGAGGCAGCAAAAAGAAGAGATGCCACCAAGCCGCCCGTGACAATTGCCGTGATCGCCGCCGCTTTTCCCTTGCTCATGGGTCGCTCCTTTCTGATCCATGAGACGATGATGCTGCTTCGACGCTGCAGTCGCCATCGATTCGCCTTACGACTCCCTAACATCTTCGAAAGATACGGCGACGTATCTCCTGCGACAATCAGCAAATCCGCCCCATCGACGTTCTCGCTAAACTTCAAGTGCTGGTGATGCATTCGCGGCGGCAAACTCGTCGACCTCTCGTTGAGGCCTACTGGCGGGTTTTCTCTGTCTGGAAGACAATGGGGGCCTCCGGACGCGAGAAGCGCTCCCAGGCGGGTGCCGAGGAGCGCTTCGGGTTTAGCCGGCCTAATCGTGCGCTAACGCGGAGTCCTGTTCCCGCTCGACAGGCTCGCGCAACTTTATTGTGATATCTGTCTGCATTTTCCCAGTTCAGAGCGTTAGAACTAGAGTATCGAATCACCGTAGAACCCGCCGAGTACAAATTAGATATAAATCATGTAAAAAGATATATTGAACAATATAAACTATATGTTGAAGTTTTCATTGTTCTCGCGCCCATCGTAAGATACCCACACTAGCCATCTTTGTGCTCAGTCACTGTTTCTTCGAGCAGTTCTATTAAGTCATCCAAGTTGGTCATTGATTCGATATAAGCATCGCAAAGACGAACTGGATCGACTGTCTTCAGGTTCAATTCCCATCCTGCTTGTCTTGCAAGTTGATTAGCGAATATGCGTTGAGTTCTACCATTTCCCTCGCGGAATGGATGCAGCGCGTTGATTTCTGAAATGTAGAAGGCAACACGTCGGATGAACTCCTCACGATCAAGCCCACGTAAATTGTTCTCAACCTTCAGTCTTGAGAACAAGTCGTCCGAGTAAGGGATTATGAGCTCTGCAGCACAGAACAACGAGTTGCCTTTGGCAATAAACCCCTTCTCGCGGATTGTGCCAGCCCAATCATATATGTCACGGAACAAGGCTTCATGGATCGCTTGCAGGTGTGCCAAGTCGAACTGTCCGTCTATGGGATTCGCCTCAAGCTCGGCTGCCGTAACCCCAGTGATAGCACGCTCGACATCCCACAGCTCATCAAAGTTGCGCAAGCCCAGCTTGTTGCGCAGCACTTTCGTCCCAGCATAAACATATGGGTCGTTGCTATCATATTCGTAATCATATGTCTTCCTAGGCATGAGATGCCGCCAATTGCTTCGCCGCCGTAACGTACTGATTCACCAGATCGCGATACGTCATCTCGCCCCGACCAACTTTACGAAGGTTCTCCCTCTCCTCATCAGTCATGGTCATGTGCTCAACAGCCAGGCTGTGCTCGACCTCTTCGATGATGTTTTCCATTTCCTGTGATGTCATATTCTGCCTCCTTTACTTTATTGCGCTTCAACGAAGAACAGTTCATTTGGGTCGACGCCATTCGAGGTGAAGAGCATGGGCGTATCGACCTCACCAGCGCTGTCAAACATTAGACTTGCACAAGCTTGATCAAAGGCTTTTTTGAGAGAGAGGCCAAACCCTATCGCCGAATAAAGCCTCGATGCAAATGTAATTGCTGCCGCGTCGGAAATGGACGCACCCATTCCTATTGCTGCTTCTATGCTTTCCGTTGCCGCTTGAGCCTGCTGCACAGAAAAACATGCATTGAATACAAGGAGCCTTACTTTTTCAGAGACGGTGCTCAGCACCCGAGCCATCGCTTCTGGTGTTACCAGCTTCGTCTGCTCAAAATCATCCTCCATAACCAATTCGCCACTTTGGGCTCCATGGCCGCTAAAATGAATAATTGTCGGTTCTGTTTCATTAATTGCTTGGAATAGATCTTCTGTTCTTACTGCCCATCTATCTTCAAGGATTATAGAATCATGGTGCCTTGATCGTGACAATGCATCACGGATTTCTCTCGCTTCTTTATCTTGTCGCAGCTTGTATTGATCGTTTGGCCCACTCGACAACATGAGGACAGTTATGGCGTCCGGAAGAAGTTCGAGCTTTTTTACCCTTTCATTTAGATGAGCTATCGCGACCCCCTGCTGCGCAATAGATGTATCATGATCAGCATGCTTCCGATCATTCAAAGCGGCTGCAGTTTTAGATTCCTTGAGCTCCTTTTTTCTCCGTGCCTCTTCTTCTTTGGCTAATTTCTTTTGAGCCTCAGCGACCGCCTTCTCCCTTTTGGAATAATCCGTTTCAGCGGCCGAATATGCCTTCTGCGCGTTTACAACATTTTTTGACGCAGTTTCTAAAGCACGCTGCTTTGATTTTAAAGTGCTTTCCGTCTTGGCTTTGCTTAACGCCATTCGAGCATCTGCTTCCTTTTTCGTTGCTTCGGCAACTTTCTTTTGCGCCTGTGCACGCTTTTCACCAGCGCGTGAAAGATCTCGTTGCTTACTTTCTAAATTTCTCCTAGCGTAATCAATACTCATATTGCTTTCCTAAGACTAGCTAACAAATTTTCGAACATATCTAATGCGTGCCCACGCAGCTATAGAAACTCGACCAAAAAGGGTCGGTTTTCAGAAAATACGCGCACAGTGCCTCGTATTTGGTGCCCTGCTCTTTGGCGGTTTGACTCTCGGCCAGAATAGGCACAAGCGCCTCATAAACGGTCTTGAAATGATTATTCGAAGGAACCTGCTTTTCGATTTCTTTATCTTCTGAAGCCATAGCTATAGTTCCTTCTTGAGCTCTTCTATCACGCACATCCTCACAAAAGTACTGAATCCTATGCCGCGCATTGCTGCTGCCTCTTTTGCGGCATCTCTTAGGTTCCGCGGTATCCGTACCGTGATGGCTGTTGCATCACCCTCGGCAAGATACTGTTGTATATCGGTCGGACATGCTTTTTTATGAGCTCTGCGTAATCCACGTTGCTCTCCTCGGCTCATGTAAACAGTCTGCAATATATCTGCAAACATTATACTGTGCTGGAGTGTTGCATCATTAGCTCGCGGTTAATAACCCATAGAAACACGTTAGTGGATAGTGTTTGATATTGCTGTCCCATAAATGACCCAATATATGAGCCTTCGATAGTTTGTGTGGTTGGAGGTGGTGCTCACGCGGTCGCTCCGAGCGCGCCACCCCGCCGCCCCGGGGGCTCGGGCCGCACGTCGGAGCAGCGAAGCATGAGGAGCGCCACGAGGTTGTCGATGTTCCTGTAGCTGTGCCCATCCTCACCGTCACTTTGATCTTGTTGTTGATGGACTCGACCCTCCCGTTGCCGATGCCCAGCTCCACGGCCGCCTCGCCGGCCGACCCGGCGCGGAACGTGCATGAGGTCGGTGCAGTGGGCGCACATCTTGCTCTGCCGATTCAGCCTCACGCCCACAGTCCCGCACTCTGGGCACCCCTCGCGCATCCACATGAGCCTGCGGGTGCGCGAGGGGTGCGCCTCAATCGGCCGCACCGTGCGCTTCACGCACGCATTCCCGAAGCAGCGCCTCCTGCATGGCACGCGCTCTGTGAAAGCAGTTCTCCCGCATGACCTCCTCTTTTCTCACCGTCCAGAACACCACTCGTCACTCAGCCCGTCTGCGGCCGCACGTGCCTCGTCGAGGATGGCTTTAAGCTCGGTCGCGTCGTAGCCGTCGCGCTCGCAGCGGTTGATAAACGCCACGTGCGCGGACTCCATGCACGTGGCGTGGCCATGAATAAGTCGTCGAGGTCGTATCCCGAAATGTCTGATGTCGTATCCGTCACTGCGATCCTCGGTTACGCGTCACAGATATTTCTCAAATTGTCCCGAAAGGAGCGTTTCAAGTGTTTTGAAGTGTTGCGGCACCCATCAACATATATGCCTTCTGAACTGGTGAAATATAGCAATTTGTTGCAAGCTGTTATGTACCGTTTCACCGCGAATTTTACTCCCACTCCACCGTGCCCACAGGCTTCGGGGTCAGGTCGTAGCAGACGCGGCAGATGCCGGGGACTTCGTGGGTGATGCGATCGGTCATGCGCTTGAGGAGCGCCCAGTCCAGCTCGGGCACCTCGGCGGTCATGACGTCCACGGTGTTGATGGCGCGGATGATGGCCGGCCACTCGTAGGCGCGCACGCCGTCGCGCACGCCGGTGGCGCGCATGTCGGGCACCACGGCGAAGTACTGCCAGGCGCCCACGTTCGCCGCTTCCATCTCCTCACGCACGATGGCGTCGGCCTCGCGCAGGGCCTCCAGGCGGTCGCGGGTGATGGCGCCCAAGCAGCGCACGCCCAGGCCCGGGCCGGGGAAGGGCTGGCGCTCAACCATGTTCTCGGGCAGTCCCAGCTCGCGGCCGACGACGCGCACCTCGTCCTTGTACAGCAGCTTCACGGGTTCTACCAAGTCGAACTGCAAGTCCTCCGGCAGGCCGCCGACGTTGTGGTGGGCCTTCACGCCGTCCTTCGACTCCAAAATGTCGGGGTAGATGGTGCCCTGGGCGAGGAAGTCCACCTCGTCGCCCACCTTGCGGGCCTCCTCCTCGAACACGCGGATGAACTCGCCGCCGATGATCTTGCGCTTGGTCTCGGGCTCGTCGACGTCGGACAGGAGATCCAGGAAGCGGTCGGTGGCGTCCACGTACACCAAATTCGCGTTCATCTGGTTCTGGAACACGTCGATGACCTGCTCGGACTCGCCCTTGCGCATGAGTCCGTGGTTCACGTGCACGCACACGAGGTTCTTCCCGATGGCGCGAATGAGCAGCGCCGCCACCACCGAGGAATCCACGCCGCCGGACAGCGCCAGCAGCACCTTCTTGTCGCCTACCTGCTCGCGAATGGCAGCGACTTGCTCATCGATGAACGCTTGTGCCAGCTCGGGGGTGGTGATGCGCTCCATGTCGTCGGGGCGAACGTTCTCGTCCATTGAGACCTCCTCGGTTTCAGTGCGGCTTTTCCGATGGCGAGATTATAGCGTACAGGGGCAGGGGGGCGACGGAGCCTGCCTTCCGGTTTGGCGGCGAACTGCGGTCAAGTGTGCAGGATTTTGCGATAGGGAGAGTGCTTCGGAATCGTTGTGTGCAGGATTTTGCGATAGGGAGAGTACGAACGCCCTTTTTGCGCCCGTTGAGTTCTCCCTATCGCAAAATCCTGCGCGAATTCCCTGCGTGCTCTGCCGAACGGGGCAGAACGCGGATGAACGGGGCGATGGGCCTGCTATGCCCGGGATGCTTTTCCGCAGCGCGAGACGTGACGGGGGCGTGACGGGGATGAAACGGGTGCGGGACGTTGGCACCACGGAAATCGCGACGTCGGCATAATGGAAGCCGTCAATGGGAAATTGCGTGAGGAGAAGAGGCGCACTTGGAAGTTTTGGAACTGGCGCTCATTGTGCTGGCTTGTGTCATCGGCTCGGCGGTGCTGTGCCAAGTTGTGCCGCGGCTGTCGTTGCCGCTCGTGCAGATCGCCGTCGGTGCGGTAGTGGCCCTGGCCGTTCCAGCTGTCCGCGACGTGAGCATCTCCTCCGAGCTGTTCCTCGTGCTGTTCATTGCCCCGCTGCTGTTCAACGAGGCCCGCGAGACGAACCCTCGCGACCTGTGGGAGAACAAGGGCTCCATTCTGTCACTGGCCGTGGGGCTTGTGCTGCTCACGGTGCTTGTGGTGGGCTTCGTGTTGAACTGGTTCGTGCCCTCTATCCCGTTGGCTGCCGCCTTCGCCTGCGCCGCCGCCCTGGCCCCCACCGATGCCGCCGCTGTGGGCGCACTCGCGTCGTCGGTCAGCCTGAAGAGGCGTCAGTCGACGCTGCTCTCCGGCGAGTCGCTCATCAACGACGCGTCCGGCGTTGTCGCCTTCCAATTCGCCAGTGCCGCCGCCCTCACCGGGGCTTTCTTGGCCCTCGATGCCGCTGAGGAGTTCGGCCGCCTGTTTCTCGGCGGTATCGCTGCCGGCGTGGTCGTGGGCGTCGTGGGGCTGTACTCCATGCGGGCCCTGCGGCGCGGCGGCTACGAGAGCACCACCATCAACGTGCTCTACGAGGTATTCTCGCCGTTCTTCGTGTACCTGTTCGCCGAATGGCTCGGCACCTCTGGCATTCTGGCTGTGGTGGCCGCGGGCCTCATCATGGCCGATCGCTCCCAGCGCCTCACCTCCGCCTCCATCGCCCAGCGCCAGCTGGTGTCCCGCAGCTTCTGGCGCATCATCGTGTTCCTCATCAACTCGGTGGTGTTCGTTCTTCTGGGTATGCAGCTGCCCCAGGCCTTCACGCCGGCCATTGCCGACCACTTCTCGCTGCCGTTTCTTTTGGGGGTGGTGGCCCTGGTCACGGCACTTATCGTGGGGTGCCGCTTCGGGTGGGTGCTCGTCATGGAGGAGGTCTATCGCGTCGGCCGTCGTCGCAGCCGGCGCCGCACGCTGCGGAAGAAGGCGTCGAAGGTGGAAACGGTGGAGACGAACCAGCCTTCGCCCACGCCGCATCTGCGCCACCGCCGCCCCCATTGGCGCGAGCGCATCGGCAGCTTGCTGAAGAACGCGCTGGTGCTTACCGTGGGCGGTCCGAAGGGCGCCGTCACCCTTTCTATCATCTTTACGTTGCCGCTCACGATGCCCGACGGCGCGACGTCCTTTCCCGAGCGCGATCTTATCGTGTTCCTCACGGCGAGCGTCATCCTGTGCACGTTGCTCCTGGCCGACGGCCTGCTGCCGCTGCTCTCGCCGCGTGTGGCGGAAGCTTCCAACGAGCAGGAACTGTCCCGCGCTGCCATCCGCGTTTTGGAAGGCACCTTGCGCGAGTTGCAGGCCATGCTGGCCTCCGACGAAAACACTCAGTACGATCCGGCTTTGCGCCTGACCATCGCTCACTACCGGGTGCGCCTGGCCCGTGCGCGCGAGTCGGTGGACGATACGTGCAGCCAGCAGATCGGCGCTCTGGCGACCCAGGTGCGCGAGGTGCAGGAGAAAGCCGCCGATGCCATTCATGAGAAAGGTGGCTACGACAACGGCACGCGGGCTCCTTACTACGCCATGCTGCGCGAGGTGCGTCGCTCGCTGGGCTACGATGGTGCCGACGTGAAGGTGGGCTCGCGGTTTTCCACTCTGCGCGGCCGAGCGCGACTTCTGTGGCAGCGCACGAAGCCGCCGGCGGTGGAAAGCGACCAGGACGAGCGCGTCTACTACGACACCTGTCTGTTTGCCATCGAACTTGAGCATGCGGCCATCGATTATCTGCAGGATGTTGTCGACCAGCATGACGGCCGCCAGGGTGCCGCGCAGCTGCTTTTGGAGGAGCATCGCATGGTGCTGAACTCCCTGTGGAACCGCATCAACCACGGCCAGGACGTGAAACAGCAGGATCGCCCCGACATCACGCTGACCCACCACCAGGCCCTTCCCGACGGCATGCAGCCCCTGTTCGGCGGCCAGTTCGCCGAGGCCGCCCGCTACGCCGACGAGGTGGACGCCGACGCCCTTTCCATCGAGCTCGACCAAATCCGGCACTTGCAGGATCACGGGGAAATCTCCCTGCCCGTTGCCAACGAACTGCGCCAACGCGTCTACGTCCTGCAAATGAGCCTGGGGGAGTAGCGTGTCCGGAGGCTGGAAATGCACTCAATGAGTGCAGTACAGGGCAAGAATGTGCACTCAGTGAGTGCAGCAATTTCGCGGATTTCGGAAATCCTTCGGCAAATGCCACTTCGACCCCGTAATGGTCGATGCGCTCGAGGGCCCTCTGCCATTACGGGTCTGAAGTGGCAGAAAAATGCCAGTTGAGGGCAGCTATGGCAGAGGGGGGAAATCTGGCCCTGCCATTTCTGGGTCGAACTGGCATTTCCCCCTCGCTTTCGCGAAAAAGCAGGTAGAGGGTCTCGCCGCTCGCTACCCCGCATCCAGCGCGCGCACGGACTTGGGGAGGTACAGCACGAGGCCCAGGGTCAGGCAGGCCAGGCCGTCTACGATGAAGAACGGGGCGACGCCCATGGCTTCGGCCAGCACGCCACCGATGGCAATGCCTACTGGGGTGGCCAGCCCCATGGCGGCGGTGAGCAAGCCCATGGCGCGGCCCATCTTGTCGTCGGGCACGTTGCGTTGGGTGAGCGTCATGGTGGGGCCGTTGAACCAAGCACAGGCTACGGCCATCACAGCCACCAGCCCGATAAAGGCTGGGAAGGCGTCGGGTGGCAGAAGCCCGCAGGCCGCGGTGGCCACGCCCACGACCACGGCTGCCACGGCGATGAGCCCCGCGAGACGCTTGCCGCCGCCCCAAGCGATAAGGATGCCCGAGCCCACGAACATGCCGACGCCGAAGGCCGCCTCGGCCAGAGACGCCGCATAGCCATCGCCGCCGAAGTGCTGGTAGGTCATGAGCGGGAACACCGCCGACAGCGGCCCGAAGATCATCATGCCGATGGTAACGCCGCCGATCAGCAGCACAAGTCCGCGCGTTTTCGCAATGGCGCGCCAGCCGTCGCGCAAGTTCGCCAGCACGTGCTGCTCCTTGGCCGTTGCGTCTACCACGGTGGGAATCTTCGCCAGGGCCAGACCCAGAACGGCCACGCAGGCACCGGCGAAATCGAGGAACATCACCGAGGAGAACCCGAGGGTGGTGTATAAGAAGATGCCGAAGGCCGGCGCTCCGATGGAGGCGACCGAGGCCAGCAGCTGATCCAGGGTGTTGATGCGCAGCAGGTGCTTGTCGGGCACGAGCATGGGCATGGCCGCCATCATGGCCGGACTGTGGAAGGCTTGGCCCACCGCCCGCGCGATACAAACGGCGAGCAAAAGCGGAATGGACACATCGCCAGCCAGAATAAGCAGTCCCGCCACCAGTGAGATGATGCCCACGGCTCCGTCGGCTGCGATCATGATGAGCTTGCGGTTGTGCTTGTCGGCCACGATGCCTCCGAAGGGCGAGATGAGTCCGACGGGCAGCATGACGGCAATGTTCATGGCCGCCAGCATAAGGGCGCTGCCGGTGCTCTCGGTGACGTACCACACCACTGCGTAACCGGCGGCGTAACTCGTTATCATGGAGGCAGCCTGACCGGCCCAGATGAACGCAATGATGGCGAGCCAGTTTTTCGGCAGCGACAGACCGGCGGCACTCAGGGGCGGCGTGGGGGCGGTGTCGGTGCCCTCTTCAGCGACGGTGCGGGAATGCGGGGACAATTCAGTCACGGGAATCTCCTTCGGGATATAGAGGCGATGCGCGGAAAGGGCGGATCCTCTTTAGAGTGCAGTTGCGGATGGGGTTGCGCCAGCGATTTCGAGTTGCAAAGGGCGGCGCGGAGAAAAAACGGCGCAACAAGAAGTTGCCCGCACAGGGCAACCAGACGCTCTCGTTCGCGAGCGATTTCTGTTAGCGCGCCAGCAGTCCCGCCATCAAAACACCTTGCCTTGGTCGATTCCTGTGGCGCCCAGTGTAAGAGAGCATTTTATGCTTGTCAATCCGACTACGATGCGCGGGGGATTCATGCGATGGCATCCTCGCTCGCTATACTGGGCTTGATGCAAGATACGAAAGGGGCGCGGCATGGTGGAACTGACGAAAGAGAATTTCGATGCGCGGGTGACCAATGCGGAAGGAACGGTGCTGGTTGATTTCTGGAGCCCAGGTTGCGGTCCGTGTCGAGCCATGGAGCCCGTGCTGGAAGCTGTGGCCGCGCGGCATCCCGAGGTGCGCTTCGCGAAGCTGAACGCGGCGGACTTTCCCGACATCGCCTGGGCCTTCAAAGTGGTAAGCGTGCCCACCCTCGTGCTCTTTCGCGACGGGGTGCCCGTAGACGACATCGTCGGCGCGGTACCCGCCCAGCGCATCGAGGATCTTCTGGCTAAGGGCGGCTGCGAAGGGGGAGGAGCCTGATGGGCAAGAAGGCAGAGGCGCTCCACAAGTCGCTTACCGGGCAAGGGCTGGCGAGCCGCACAACGGGTTCCTCGCTCGTGCATAAGGTGGCGGGACGTCAGACGAAGACCCAGGAAGCGCCCGTTCGGGGGCCGGATTTCGAAGCGTCCCAGCAAAAGGGGCAGGCCTGTCGGCAAAAGCTGCCCCGCAGCGATCTGGGAACGTGGGAGGTACGCCCCGCCCGCAGCGAGGCGGTCGATCTTATCTTCCAGCAGGATGCCGATCGGCTGTCCTTCCTCGTGCCCGAGCGCCACCGCCGCATGGCGGCCTCGCCGTTCGCCTTCTTTCGCGGCGCAGCCCTTCCCATGGCCGCCGATTTGTCCACCCTGCCCACTACGGGGCTTTTGGTGCAGGCGTGCGGCGATGCCCATATCGCGAACTTCGGCGGGTACCGCTCTCCCGAGTCGCACCTCGTGTTCGATTTGAACGATTTCGACGAGACCACCCGCGGCCCTTGGGAATGGGACGTGGAGCGCCTGGTGGCCAGCGTCGCCATTTGCGGACGCACGCGCGGCTTCGGCGACAAATGGTGCCGCGAGGCCGTGCGTCTGGCGGCCCAAAGCTATCGGGAGTCCCTGGCATACTTCGCCACGCTGGGATCCTTCGACGTGTGGCGGGCCTACCTCGATGTGGCCGAGGTGCTCCAGGGCCTGGCCGACAAGGTGTCCAAGGCCGATCGGCGCCAGGTGGCCGCCGATTTGGAACGGGCCTTCTCCAAGACCAACGAGCGGGCGTTCGAGAAACTGGTGCGCATGGAAGACGGCCAACCCCAGATGGTCTACGATCCGCCGGATATCGTGCCGCTCAGCCATTTTCTCTCCCCGGACAACCAGCGGCGCGTCCAGCGCAGCCTGGCGCGCATGCTCGACGACTACCGCGCAACGGTGAGGCCGCCCTACCAGGAACTGCTGAAGAACTACCGGCTCATCGGCGCGGCGCAGAAGGTGGTGGGCGTGGGCAGCGTGGGCACCCGCTGCTGGGTGGCGGCGTTCTCGGGCAACCAGATGGCCGATCCGCTGGTACTTCAGATAAAGGAAGCGAACGCATCGGTGCTCGAGCGGTTCTGCGGGCGCAGCCCCTATCTTTCCCACGGTGAGCGCGTGGTGGCGGGGCAGCGCCTCATGCAGACGACGAGCGGAGTGCTGCTCGGCTGGACTCATGCCCGGGACGAGCGCGGGCGCCGGCGCGACTACTACGTGCGGCAATTGTGGAATTGGAAGATGTCAGTCGACTTGGACCACGCCAGCGCCGATGAGTTGGAGATTTACAGCCAGCTGTGTGCGTGGGTTCTCGCTCGCGCCCATGCTCGCACGGGAGACCGCGTTGCTATGGCCTCCTATTTGGGAACGTCCGACAAGTTCGATGCGTCCATGGTGTCGTTCGCGCTGGCCTACGCCGATCAGAACGAGTCGGACTATGAACAATTCCTCAAGCGCATCGCGGTGAGCTGAGTGCCTGCTCGCTTAAGAGCGACAAGGCGTCGCCGTGCGTCGAACCGGCTATGCTGCTGAGGCGCATCCCAAGGCGGATGGGTCGTTTTCGCTTTGGCCGTTCGGTCTGGAAAATTGTTGACAAAACTGCACATCTTCCATCCGGTTTTGCGGGAGCGGCGATGGGGCGGAGTGCTATCATGGGAGCTTACCTCGCGAGGGCGGCAGCGCATCCTTGTTGCCGCTTCAGGCCTACGAGAGGTTGAGGAAAAGGAAGGTTCCATGGTGTCTTTGAGCCGCCTCTTTCGCAAGACGGACGAGCGTGAAAAAACTGCGACCGCTGCAACGGCTCCGACGGAGCCGGCCTGCGCGCCGACAGCTGAGGCGCCGGCGGTGCCGGTAGAGCTGCCGCAGGAGTTTCTCGACAAGTTCCCGGGCGGCATGCTCCGTTACAGGGCCGAGGAGGCCGGCACGATCGACCAGGTGAGCTCGGGGCTCGTGCGCCTGTTCGGGTGCTCCGACGCCGAGCAGTTTCGCGCGCTGACGGGCAACACGTTCAAGGGCATCGTGCACCCCGACGATTGGGAGTGGGTCAGCGCGTCGGTCACCGAGCAGATCGGGCGCAGCGACAGCGACTACGTGCGCTACCGCATCATCCGCGCCGACGGCGAGGTGCGCTGGGTGGACGACTGGGGTCATTTGGTGGAAGACGCCGCTGGCACCCACTGGTTCTACGCAACAATCATGGACGCGACTGAGCGCGTGCGCGAGAAGGAGGAGCTGCGTCGTGCGAACGAGCGGCTGGAGATTCTCACGGCGCTTTCCAACGACGTGCTCTTCGATATCGAGTGCGGCACGGGCAAGGCTCATGTGTACGGCGACTTCGAGGGTCGCTTCGGCCGCGCTCCCGAACAGGGGGATTTCGTGGTGAATCGCCGCTGCCAGAAGCCGTGCGAGCTGGTCATCACCTCCCATGATCTCACGCCTCTCATGACACAGATCGGCGAAAACTCGCTTGTTGATTTCGAAACCTCGACGCCGGGCGCCGACGGGGAGCCGGTGTGGTACCGCTACCAGTCGGTGGTTCTCTACGACGAGGAGGGTGGCCCGGTGCGCCATGTCGGGCGTTTGCTGGACACGAGCGAGGCGGCTCTGCGCGAGAGCCAGTTTCGGCGCAAGGCCGAGCGCGACGGCCTTACGGGGCTGTACAACCGCGCCGCCGCCCTCGATCGCATCGAGACGGCGCTGCGCACCGAAAGCCGCGCGTGCATGCTCATCGTCGTCGATGTGGACGATTTCAAGGCCGTGAACGACGCCTACGGGCACCCCGAGGGCGATTACGTTTTGAAGAAGCTGGCCATCTTCCTGTCGCAGGTCATGCGCAAGGAAGACATCGTGGCTCGCATCGGGGGCGACGAGTTTCTCATCTTCGCTCCGGGCTTGGCCCCGGGGCCTGCCGCCGATCGCGTGCTGGAGCATTTGGCCCGCGGGCCGTTCGCCGGCCAGCGCGCCACCGATGAGGTCATCGACCCGGCCTACCATGCAGCGCCCACCATCAGCGTCGGCGCGGCCTGCTGCCTGACGCCGCCGATGCCCTTCGAGGTGCTCTACGCGGCGGCCGACAGCACGCTGTACCAGGTGAAGGAAGCGGGGAAGGCCCAGTACCAGCTGACGGTCATCGGTTAGTGCGTTTGCCTCGGGGCGGGGCTAGCCGGCTTTCTGCAGCAACGGGCCGTCGCAGCGGATGGTACGGCGCGTGTCCGCCGTGCTCAGAAGGCGTGCCAGCTCTTCCACGGAACGCGGAAAGTGGCAGCGATCGAGGTCGCACTGATCGAAAAAGCGGTGCTCGACCATCGATTCCAAAAACAAGCGAAGCGGATCGTAGAACCCATCGATATTCAGCAAGAAGCACTCGTGCGGCCCCATGTCCAGGCGCACGCGAGTGAAGATCTCCGAGATTTCCTCGAGGATCCCCACGCCTCCCGGCAGCGCCACGAACGCATCGCCCAGCTCGATCATCTTCGCCTTGCGCTCGCCCATGGTGTCGCAGACGAAAAGCTCGGTCAGGTCGTGCTGGGCCACGCCGGCCTCGATGAAGAAGGCGGGCTCCACGCCGATAACGGGTGTGCCGCCTTCGATGGCCGCGCGCGACACGGCTCCCATTAGTCCGACCGAGCTGCCGCCATACACGAGCGTGTGCCCGGCGCGGGCGATCCAGGCGCCCAAGTTGCGGGCGGCCTCTTCGAAATGCGGGTTGTCGCCGAAGTTCGACCCGCAGTACACGGTGATGTTCATGGCTCTCTCCTCTACGGTGGATTTGATTTGCTCGGAGAAAGTCCCCAGCATAGCACCACTATCGTTCGGGAGCAAATGAGTCGAGGGGCGGTGCTCCTTACGAGCCGCTATCGCTTCACTTACCTTGTTGTCACCTTTGCTGCACTGCTTACGCGCGTCCGTTATGCTGGCTTTGCAAGAGGAGAAGCGCGGAGGCAAGCGAGGAAACCGGCCATGAACGCAGTCAAGCATTTTCTGGGAAATTACAGCGAGAACTTCGCTGCGGCGCTCGTGCTGTGGCCGGTGCTGTCGTTCATGCTCACGCTGCCGATTCTGGCCTATCTCTACCATCGCGACGGGCGGCTGCGCTTCGGCACCTTCGTGGGGGCCTACCTCACCGTGCTCTACGTCTGCGGCCTCGGCTGCTTCACGCTGTACCCGTTGCCCCAGGGCGATGGGGGCCCCGGCATCACTTACGGCGTCGCCCCCAACTTCAACCCAATGAACTTCATGAACGATATTGCGAAGGACGGCCTGAAGGCCGTGTTTCAGTTGGCCTTCAACGTGGTGTTCTTCATGCCGCTGGGCTTTATCGCCGGGCGGCTTTTGCGCCTGCGCTTCCTCCCGTCGGTGCTGCTGGGCCTGGCCGCGTCCTTACTCATTGAGGTGTCCCAGCTCACGGGCTTGTTCGGCATCTACCCCTACGCCTACCGCTGCTGCGATGTGGACGACGTGATCACCAACACCCTGGGTGCTGCCCTCGGCTGGGTGTGCGCATGGCTGCTCGGCCGCGTGGTACCTCCGGGGCAGTTGGCCGATGCAGAGCCGACGGAGCATCCCGGCTTCGTGCGCCGCTGCGTGGCCCTGTGGATCGACCTCGTCATCGTGTGGCTGGTGGCGGTCGTGCCCTACGGCGCGGTGGCCGTGGGCTTTGAGGTGGCCGGTCTAACCCCGCCGACGTTTCCGGATATGACGGCGAATCAGACGGCCGCCCTTATCATCAACGGCTTGGCGCTTATCACGCTTGTCGTGGTGGAAGTGGTCATCCCCTGGTTCCACGACGGATCTACCCCGGGCGGCTCGTTCGTGCGCATGACCTTCGAGACCCATCCCCGCACGACGGGCTATCGCGTGCTGTTCTATGCGGCCCGCTCGGCCACTCTCGTGCTGGCTTATCTGTGGGTGCCGTGGATGGTGATCATCCTGCTCATCTTCTATCTGGTGAAACGGGAAATGCCCTACGACCTGATTCCGTAGGGAGCGTCTCGCGCCGTGCCGGCCTCCTTTTGGCGACTAGGCAGCTAGGCGCTCCGCCAGAAATCTTGGATGAGGCCCTGGCGATTCTCGCACCCTGTTTTCTGCAGAAGGCGGTGCACGTACACCTTCACGGTGCTCGGCGCGATAGTGAGCGTCGAGGCGATGTTCTGGTTGTCCTTCCCCTGCAAAATGAGGCGCAGCACTTCGCTCTCGCGGTCGGTCAGGCCGTGGCGCCGTGCGTAAATGAGCAGGTTGTCGCCGATGCGCGCGGCGCGCTCGTCGCTTTCGTCGGCCGGCGGCTTCTCGAAGCGCAGGGCCAGCGAGCGAACAGCGTAGCCGATGGCCAGAAGGGCGCCGGCGAGGAAAAGCAGGTTCTCCGCGTAGTTGCGCTCGGAGGAGATGAGGATGGGTCCCAGCATGAACCCGTCGGTGCGCAGCACGAGGAACAGCAGCGCATCCTCGGCCACGACAAGAGCCGCCAGGACGGCCACCACGACGAAGGCCATGCGGCCTCGGGCCATGCGCGTTCGCTCCGTCTCGTCGCGGCAGGTCAGATAGCGGAACAGGCCGAAGCCGAGCATCCAGAACACGTAGATCATGCGCAGCGAGTAGAACCAGAAGCGTCCCTCTGGCGTGTCGGCGCCCATGAGCAGCCCCAGGCTCAGAAGGAGGAACGCGATGGGGGGCACCGCCATAAGGCTGCGGTGCCGCTCGCCCACGAAGTCGCAGACGAGCAGCCAGAAGAAGGTCAGACAAGCGTCGCCGATGAGAATGGTGGCCACCGAGCGCATGAGCTGGTAGCCCGCGTCGGCCCCTGCGCTGGTGCCGAGCACGACGGCGGCGATGCTGTCCTGCAGCATGAAGGCGACGTCGATGAAGTAGCAGAGAAAGCCCCCGAACGCGAGGATCATCGCGCGCGACCGCGACACCAAATAAGCCGAGAAGCACGTGGCGGCGGCCAGAACCGAGGCGAGCATAACCAGAAGCGTGAAGTAGTAGGTGGCGAATTCCACGGGCGTCTCCTCGGCTTTCATCAGGCGTTTATCGAAGGTGTATCGGTCTTTGCGCTCCGATTACGCCCCGTTGCTTACCTCTGATACACCCATTTTACCGCTTTTCTGTTTAGTTGACCTCTTTCATAGTGGTTCGCGCGGGCGATAAGCTCGATCGCTCATAGGTCATTCGCACGGTACGGGTGCCGCCACCGTGGGACGACGGGGCGTTCGTTTTCGCCAGGCGGCTCGTTAAGGGAGAGAGCCGTCTCAAGCGCAGGGCCGCGTCGCCATGGGGCGGCCCTTATTTGGGGACACCGAGCGCACAGGGCGCTCGTGGGTACAAGACCGGCAAGAGAAGGGATTGAAGTATGGAAGAGAAAAAGAAAGGCATCGGGCTCATCGGGCTCATCGGTATGGTGATCAGCTCGTGCATCGGCTCGGGCGTGTTCGCCATCACCGGCCAGCTGGCCGGCGTCGCCTCCCCGGGAGCGGTGCTGATCGCATGGCTCATCGTGGGCGTCGGCTTCTTGGCGCTGGCGTTCTCGTTGAACAACCTTACCGAGAAGCGCAGCGATCTGCACGGCATCTTCTCCTACGCGGATGCCGGTTGGGGCCCGCTCGCCGGCTTCATCTCCGGCTGGGGCTACTGGCTGTCGGCGTGGCTCGGCAACGTGGCCTTCGCCACGATGATGATATCCACCATCGGGTACTTCTACCCCGCGTTTCTGCCGGGCAATACCATTCCCTGCATCATCATTGCTTCCATCGTGATGTGGGCGCTCACCTATCTGGTCATTCGCGGCGTCGAGAGCGCTGCCTTCCTGAACGCCATCGTGATGGTGTGCAAGGTGGCCGCCATCGCCGTCACCCTCATCTTCGGCATCTTCCTGTTCAACGCCGGCATCTTCACGGCCGACTTCTGGGGCAACGTGTACGACAACGCCGTGGCCGCGGGGCAGTACGGACCCGACGCGGCGCCTCTCGGGGGCGTCGGCACCCAGATCTTCAACTGCATGATCATCATGATGTGGTGCTTCGTCGGCATCGAGGGCGCCTCGGTCGTGTCCTCCCGCGCCGCCCGCAAGACCGACGTGGGCAAGGCCACGCTCATCGGCTTCATCTGCCTGATGCTCATCTACGTGGGCGCCTCCGTGCTGCCCTACGGCTACATGTCCTCCGCCGAGGTGGCCGCGCTCGACTATCCCGCGCTCGTCTACGTGTTCTCGTCCATGGCTCCTGGCTGGGGCGGCCCGTTCATCTCCATCGCTATTATCATCTCCATCCTGGGCTCCTGGCTGTCGTTCACCATCCTGCCCGCCGAGACGACTTCCGAAATGGCCGACTACAAGCTGCTGCCGGCCTCGTGGGGCAAGCTGAACAGCCACAACGCTCCTTCCATGAGTCTGCTTATCGTGGGCGCGTGCACCCAGGCCTTCCTCATCATCCTGCTGTTCTCGGCCGATGCCTACGATTTCGCGTTCTCCATGTGCACCGTGGCCATCGTCATTACCTGGGCCTTCGCTGCTGCCTATCAGGCCAAGTGGGGCGTGCAGAACAAGAACATGGTGCAGGCCGCCATCGGTTTCGTGGCCGTGGCCTTCCAGGTGATCGGTGTGCTGTTCAACGGCTGGTCCTTCCTGCTGCTGACCTGCGTGGGCTACATCCCCGGCTTCTTCATCTACGTGAAGGCGCGCAAGGACTACGGCAACGCCATCACCATGGGCGAGAAGGTGTGCATGGGCGTCGTGTCCGCCCTCGGCGTGCTGTCTCTCGTGCTGCTCGCCGTGGGCGTCATCTCGATCTAGTCGATAAAAGGAGCAAGTTCCATGGACATCAAGACTATCGGTGTTGAAGACTGGCTGAACGTGTGGGAGAAGAGCGCGACTTACGATATCGCGCAGTCCACGATCGCCTCTATGACGATGGGGGAGATCCTGCAGCTGGACGGTCAGGCGGGTGCCACCTTCTACGATCGCCTGAACCAGGAGAAGATGAACTACGGCTGGATCGAGGGTTCGCCGGAGTTCAAGGCCGAGGTGGCCAAGCTCTACCGCACCCAGATCGATCCGGACCGCATTCTGCAGACCAACGGCACCACGGGCGCGAACCTGATGGCGCTCATGCAGCTGGTGGAGCCGGGCGACCACGTGATTGCGGAGTACCCCACCTACCAGCCGCTTTACGAGATTCCCCGCACCCTGGGCGCCGAGGTGGAGTACTGGCACCTGCGCGAGGAGAACGGCTGGAACCCCTCTATCGACGAGCTGAAGGAACTGGTGCGCCCCGACACGAAGCTCATCTGCATCAACAACGCCTCGAACCCGCTCGGCGCGGTGCTCGATCGCGAGACACTGGAGCAGATCGTGGAAATCGCCCAGTCGGTGGGCGCCTACGTGCTCTCCGACGAGGTGTACCTGCCGCTGGAGAACACGGAGAACTTCTGGTCCATGGCCGACCTGTACGAGAAGGCCGTGGTCACCAACTCCATCTCGAAGACTTACTCGGTGCCCGGCGCGCGTATTGGCTGGACGGTGTCGAACCGCGAGCTGGCCGACAAGTTCCGCGTGTACCGTGACTACACGATGATCTGCTGTGGCGAGTTCAACGACGCGCTGGCCACCTACATTCTGCAGAATCGCGAGGCCGTGCTCGAGCGCAACCGCGAGATTGTGTTCCGCAATATGGCCATCGCCCAGGAGTGGATCGACAACGAGCCGTGCGTCACCTGGCAGGCGCCCAAGGGCGTGTCGGTGGCCTACATCAAGTGGGACATCCCGATGGACGACGAGGAGTTCTGCATCAAGCTGCTGAAGGAAGAGGGCGTGCTGCTCGTGCCAGGCAACCGCTTCGAGCTCCCCGGCGGCGCGCGTCTGGGCTACTGCGCGCCCGAACCGGTGCTGCGCGAGGGCCTCGCGCGTCTCGGCCGGGCCCTGCGCCAGTTCGACTAACCGCTTTTGCGTTCATCGCGGCTGGTCGGATCGATGCGGCCAGCGTGCGACACCCGCCATTTCACTTCCTCCGAAACGTCTGCCTTAACCTTCGTTTCCGGAGCTGACGATTGGGGCCGCCCCTCCTGTCTCGGGGCGGCCCTTTGTGCAAAATAGGGTACTTCTCGTAGTCTTTCGAGCGAAAAGCCGGGAATTATGCAGATACCACCTGGGGAAACGCTTGGGAAGAGACGGGAAGGCCCGCGAGAAATTACGAGAAGTGCCCGGTTTTGCTCATTTCAGCGAAAGAGGCGACTCTTAACATGAGAGCGCCGGGCGGTTTGCGGGGCGCTTGGCCCCTTCGCGGGCGCGAAACCCAGTGGCAACGGAAGCCGTGCCATAATGGGCGGCGACCGATTCCCGCGAAGATTCGAGGTTTCCGTGAGCGATTCCAAAACCGTGCCCACCATGGGCGCCCCCGACGCATCCGATGCCGTCTACGATGCCCGCACGTTAGGTGCTCCGAAGATGACCGTCTTCGGCATCCAGCACATGTTCGCCATGTTCGGCGCAACCATTCTGGTGCCTACGCTCACGGGGCTCTCGGTTTCGGCCACGCTGCTGTTCGCCGGTCTGGGCACGCTGCTGTTCCATTTCCTCGCGAAGGGGAAAGTGCCGGCGTTCCTCGGGTCGTCGTTCGCGTTCATTGCGGGGTACGCGGCCATAGCGCCCAATGGCGAGGCGCATCTTCTGCCCTATGCCTGCTTGGGTGTGGCCTGCGCGGGCCTTCTGTACTTGGTGGTGTCGGCGCTGTTCAAGGCGTTCGGGCCCCAGCGCATCATGCGGTTCTTCCCGCCGGTGGTTACCGGTCCTATCGTCATCTGCATCGGGCTCATTCTGGCGAGCTCGGCCATTGCCAACTGCGAGACGAACTGGCCTATCGCGCTCGCGGCCATTATCATTATCGTCATCAGCAACATCTGGGGACGCGGCATGATCCGCATCATTCCCATCCTGCTCGGCGTCGTTGGCTCCTATCTGGCCGCAGCCATCGGGGGCATCGTCGATTTTACGCCGGTGGTCGAGGCGCCTTGGATCGGTCTGCCGGTGCTGTGGGACAACACGGTGTTCGCGCTGTTCGGCCCCAACTTCGACGCAGGGCTTGCCATCACGGCCATCATCACCATCATGCCTTTGGCCTTCGCCACCATCATCGAGCACATTGGCGACATGTCGGCCATCAGCTCCAC
>OLRX01000237.1_pt1 | contig 53553 bp, 43 predicted proteins | sample 1672991 | NCBI WGS metagenome assembly OLRX01 (sample SAMEA3136744, study PRJEB25190) | human gut metagenome | biome: human gut; feature: human-associated habitat; material: faeces | place: Austria | collected 2013
TGAGTTTAAGCTCTTTTCAGAGGGATTTTATCTGTTTCTCTCTTCCAGATATTCCAGACATTCATTCACACCTTTAATACCAAGTTCCTTGCACACTTTATCCTGAATTTCCACCAGACATTCCAAAAGAAGAGGATTAAACATTCCGCATTCTCCATTCAGGATCATTTCCATTGCCTTCTCATGAGAATATGCTTTCTTATATACCCGGTCACTTACCAGGGCATCATACACATCTGCCAGTGATACCACCTGGGCAGATATAGGGATTTCTTCTCCCTTCAGGCCATCCGGATATCCTTTTCCATCATAACGTTCATGATGCCAGCGGCATATTTCATAGGCATATTTCATCATCTCTTCATCATGATACATTTCCAGCCTGTCAAGCATCCGGGCACCTATGATCGTGTGCTGCTTCATGGCTTCAAATTCTTCCTTTGTAAGCTTTCCGGGTTTATTCAGAATTTTTTCGTCAATTCCAATCTTACCGATATCATGAAGTGCGGAAGCTGTGGCGATCATATGCTGCTGAGACCAGGAAAGATCGTAATTCTCTGATTTTCGCATCAATTTCTCTAGCAAAAGCTGAGTCAGAATATTAATATGCAACACATGAAGCCCGCTTTCACCATTTCGGAACTCTACAATCTGACTGAGAATCCCGGTCATCATACGGTTGTTTTTCTCTTTCTCATAAATCTGATCTGTTACCAGATGGATCAGACGCCTTTGCTTGGCATAAAGCTTGATCATATTGATAACCCGCTGATATACCACCTTAGCATCAAATGGTCTGCTTATATAATCTGAAGCCCCCAGTTCGTAGGCACGGCGGATATAACTCTCTGATCCTTCACTGGAAATCATGATCACCGGTATATCCTCGATCCATTTATCTCTGTTCATATAGGCGAGTACTTCAAATCCATCCATTTTGGGCATAATAATATCTAACAGGACCAATGAGATTTCAGTTCCATACTGCTCTAACATCTTCAGAGCCTCTTCCCCGTCACAGGCCTCCAGTATCCGGTATTCTTTTCCCAGAATTTCCTTAAGTATCTCTCGGTTCATTTCAGAATCATCAACAACCAGAAGCTGGGGCAGGTTCCTTTTTTCCATCTTGTCTGTATTTTGCTTCTGCTCCCACCGGGTCACTACTATATTTTTATGTCCCTTGGCCATATACATAAGTCGGTCTGCTTTGGTGAGTGCTTCCTCCAATCTGCCATGGGTAAACATAGCTCCACCAATGCTCACTGAAAGCTTCAGACGATTAAAACCCGGAATATGCGTCGCATGGATCTTCTCCTGGATCATACGGAGCTTCTGTGAAAAGACTTTCTTCTCAATTCCGGGCAGGATCAGCAGAAATTCATCTCCTCCATAGCGCACCAGAATATCCGTACGACGGATATAATGCCGAATTACATTCACTACGGTTGTCAGTACCAGGTCTCCTCCATCATGACCATAAGTGTCATTGAACAATTTGAAATCATCCAGATCGATAACTGCAACTCCGGCATTCAAAGACATATTTTTGACTTTTTCCTCAAAATATCTGCGATTATACGCCCCTGTCAGCACATCCTTATACAGCTTTTCACTATATACCGTCAGCTTTTCCGTCAGTTTTTCATATCCTTCCTCATCTGTCAGCGTGTTCTCGTCCAGCTTTTTCAGCATTTCCATTACATAAGGCTCACTGTCAATCTCCAGATACCTTGCAAATACCTGATACATATCAGAATCGAGAAATTCAATTTTGGATGTCTGTTTCTTCTCCTCCAGTGCTTTAAGGGAAATACAATTCTCACATCTTTTATCTTTATTCCAGAAAGCATAACACTGGCAAAGATTTTCTCTTCCTGCAAGCTTACTTTCCATTCCGGCAGCCTGCAGATCACTCCCTTTCAGGAGACGGACTACATCAAAAATCTCCCGAAGCACCTCCATTTTATTCTCTGCTTCCTGCATCGTCATTTGTTTCCACTCAATCATTATTCCCAGCCTCTCACGAACAACAGCTTTTTTCTGCAATATAAACTTGTATTATTATACCACTTACTCATCATGCAGTACAACAATAATATTTTTTCTTAATTTCATAAAGGGAGCGCCTCAAAAACAGTCCTTGAGGCGTGCTCCCAACCGGTTCTGACTCCAACTGCCTTATAAACATGCTTCAGCTTGACCTTATATAATAAAAGTGCAATCGCAGTCAACTATATTTGTAATTATGATTGACTTAAAATAATAGAAATACAATTGCAAGTCATCTATAAACAGGATTAAACTTGACCGTACATAACAAAAACGTGATTAAAGTCAATTATAATCATAATTATTCATGACTAAAAAGCCACAGACTGAGCGGATTCCAGTCTGTGACCTGATTAGATTTTTATACTTTCTTTAGAGGACTTTTAAAACATATTTTGTTTCTTTATTTTCCCGACAGGGGTGCGACCCCGCCAGACCTGTTCAGTATTAATACCAGTCCCGGCAGAGGGTTCTCCCCTAACTGCCTCTATCAGTTAACTCATGCCAGGTTTTACTATTCCAATTTGTTCTAAAACATGTTATACTCAAAAAGCTGTCGAACCTCCAGCAGAAAAGAGGTGGACTCCATGGAAGAAATTCTCACCACATTTCTTGTCTCTGTTATAGCAGGCGTAGTTAGCTACTACATATGCAAATGGCTGGACAGCAGACGATAGACAGCAACAGTCTAAACGGAATAGTTCACCGTAACAAACAAGGAAGCCCCCAGAGCTGGCACTCTGAGGGCTTTTGTTTTGCTTCACGGAATCTCACCACATTCCTTAGCTACTGTTAGTATATGCGCAATGTGCCAAAAAGTCAACTCAAAAATAGTGGGTGAAAAAGCCGCAGGCTGGATGGGTGCCAGTCTGTGGCTATCTTAAGATAATCTTATTTACCTTCCGTAGTTTTACATTGCAAAATCTTCTCCAGTTCAGCTACTCTTTTAAGTGCTTCTGCTGTCTCTTTCTGGGCTTTTATTTTTTCTTTTTCAGCAGAATCCGCTCTCTGGCGTTCTCTTTCTGTATTTTTGCGTTCAGCTTCCTGACCTTTTTCATACATGATCGTATCTCTCTCAAATCCCTTCATATAGCTTAAAGACACCTCCCCGTCCCGCTTTACAATATCCACCATCTTCTGGATATCTTTCAGTGTATCATTTACTGCATTTGTCTGAGTTGTGTTCTCCATATAGTTCAGGAACTGCCGGAGTTCTTCGGATATGTCATTACACTTTGTACCCTTGGTATACAATACGGTTGTCTGAGCACCATCATCGTATGGCATTTCCGGTTCTTCCACGCACATATTTCGTATCGTATATTTCACTCTGTCATAACCAAAAGGATCATAATTACAGATAAAGATCACGTATACTCTCTTTAACTTTCCAAAATCCTCTCCTGATTTCAGGCTGCGGCTGTCTATGATAGCATGATAAAAGCGGATCCTCTGTGGAAATGCGGCAATATACTTTGCTTTATCGTTCTTATCCGGCTCCAGGTCATAGATGGATGCATCCTCTGACGCATCTATCTCAGCACTGTCATCGCTTTCTACATAAACATCCAGCCGGGCTCCACGCAGATCCGTATTCAATCCTCCATAGGATTTCTGTGCGATCACTTTCAGATTTCGAAACTCCTTGTTAAACAGAAGTTTCAGAATCTTTCGTGTAAACTTCTCTCCCATTTCAGGATATGTCATCATGGCATTGAAGAGAAAATCATCCAGCAGGTTTAGCTCTTCCAGTTTTTTTCTTTCATTCTGCATCTGCATGCTCCTTTCCTTATGATGGAGGAAGCAGCATCGTTTCTACAGAATTTATATGTGCCGTTGTACTGTTTCCACCATATTTATTTCAGTTTCATACGTGGAATCAGATTGACCGAACGGCCTCAGAACTTTCCCAGATATGTAATTTCAGTGTAGCAAATGATGGCCGGCGTGTCAACCAGGGAATGAAGAAAGCCACAGACTGGGTGGATGCCAGTCTGTGACTCAGTTAGATTTTTATACTTTCTTTAGAGAACTTTTAAAACAAATTTCGTTTCTTTATTTTTCTGACATTAAGTGCGCCCCTAACTGCCTTCCAACCGCCTCTTACCTATATACTTCTACTGTTTTTTCTCCTTTGAAAAGAATATGTCCTTTATTAAACCCTCCCTGCAGCATACCTGGAACTTCCTGAGTTGTTGCCATAATATTATATTTTAGTTCTTTACCTTGTGCAATTACCCAATCTGGAGTTTCAACTTTCCAAGGAAAAGTCTGATAACTAGGACCACTAATAACAACACCAGTATTATAATTTTCAATTCTAATATTTTCTGAAGAAAATCTATCATCTCCCATAACTTCAAGGTTTGATAAATAACTTACAACAGCATCAGACTCTATATTATATGTCTGTCCCTCTTGAACAATATTGGGAGGACTTGTAATTATTAATTTTTGTTGTACTACTTTAATATTCCTCGTTGCTCTATATATAGTAATATTGTTAGGATTTTGATTTTTCCAAACCTTTAACTCAGCTCCTAATACAAATCCTTTCTCATTTGATCCAACAATCAATTTATCATACGCCGATTCACATGGCTCTACTCTAGTATCAGAATCTGATCCCGGTTCTACTATCTTATATTTAATACTACAATTTTCATCATTGCTATAATCAGGACCTTTATTAATATATATTAGGGCAGTATTAGCTGACATATATCCACAAGAGTATTCTCCACCAGCAGATAAGCTATCTGCATTTCCTAAAAATACAATTTCCGCAGTCGGTGTTACTGTCGGTGTCGGCGTTGCTGTTACCGTTGGTGTCGGCGTTGCTGTTACCGTTGGTATCGGCGTTGCTGTTACCGTTGGTGTCGGCGTTGCTGTTATCGTTGGTGTCGGCGTTGCTGTTACCGTTGGTATCGGCGTTGCCGTTATCGTTGGTTCTACATCTGTCTTATTAAATACTTCTACTTCATTTCTCAAACTAACACTATGTAATGTCTGTACCTCTTTACTTCCAACCTGTGTTGTCAACTGAAATCTCACAATGTTATCTGTTAACACCTTCGTTATATCAGAACGAAAATCCAACACACCTGTTGCCAAAATTTGCCCTTGTTCTACAGAATCATCTTCTTTCCACCCAGTGCTTCCATATTTATATTGATAATACTTTATTTCGGCACCTGTAGCATCCCAGTATATCAAAGACATTATATCTTCTGCTTGAGGTTGATAATTTGTTTGATTACCAGATGATATATTGATATTTGAACTAAAAGTCTGAATATCATTTGTATCATCATTTGTCTGCAACTCTTCATCATCTATACTTTGTATATCCAAATTATCCTTTTGAGACTCATAAACAGCAAAAATTTTATCCTGTGTACTATTTACTTTATTATTGGATTTAATATCATCATAAGTAATAGGATTGTTTCGACCATAGCCATAGTAAATACCTCTATTGGCATTAATAATCATATCCTCGATTTTATCAAATGTTTCCTGCGTCTCCATCTGAACTTTAGAGTTACTTGATGTATTTCTGTAAAAATTTGAACTTGATGTTATATAAGTCAGCACAACACCGGAAAAAATAGCTATAATAGCAATCGCAACAATCAATTCAATTAATGTCAGCCCACTGTTATTCAATCTGTGCTTCCTGCTGTGGTTTCTCATAAACGTTTCTCCCTCAAAATTTTATACTCTCGTTTCATCAGACATATTTCATATACAAATAAAATCTGTCATCCTGCGATAATTTCATATTTGCCAGTATCTTTCAAAAGATTAATTATTCTCGTTCTTCCTCCACCACTGACAATAATCTGATTACAATAGACTCCACCAGTAAAGATACTTTTACCATCTCGCAATTCCTGAAAAATATCTTTATCCCAATATGTCTCATTCTGACTCTGCAAAGGCAAAAATGCACCGGTTGCTCGATCATAAGTAATAATAAGACTCTCACCCACTGTCATTTCCTTCGCCTCATTGCCCCCTTCCACTTTATAGCTTATACTTGTTTTTGAGGGAGCAATTTTTTCTTCATCCTCATTCCATTTTATATTTTCTTTTCCATTTACCTTCCCACGATCAATAATGTAACTGATATAATAACCATCTTCACGTCTCTCTAACATCATTTCTCCTACAAGACGGTTAGATGCCTCTATTTTGGTTTTGTCCAGAGCGGATGCAATAGAATTAGCAGCTCTCTGCACCCTGAAGCCTAATATTGAGTTTAGAGATGGAACCATGATTCCAAGAAGTATCACAAAAATTGAGATTATGACAACCATTTCCACAAGAGTAAATCCCCTGTTTCTCTTTTTCATCTGTTTCCACCCCTTTTCTTCGTTTTGTGGTTTACACATAAAATCATTCTTTTTTCCAGTTTCTGTAGGTTACGCAATCTGCCAGATCATATGTGGTATAATTTTTGTTTGCATTCTGAGAGGTATCCGTTGTATTTCCTAATACATATTGATCCCCCATCCAGAAGAAATCCTGAGCCTTAATATTTCCGGCTCCGTCATCTATCTGCTGCTGGAATATCTTTGCTGCTTCTACAGGTGCTGCTTCCAGACATGCTTTCGGCTGTAGGGTAATTTTTCCATCTGTCATAATAATTCCCTGGAAATTGACTCCTCCTTCAATTTGTACATCACCAGTACATACAACCAAACGTAAATTTTTAGTCATATCAGAAGTAATAACAAGTGTCTTTCCTGTACCAGTCATACCATACTTTGAATTTGAAGCATTATTAGCCATTATGATACTTGGTGAACTACTGCCTTCAGGATATTGATATATTTTATCTGACTTATGCTCAACATATGTCCGTAATTTCTTTTCATTAACAAGGTTATCAAACACACTCTGATTAATTGAATCTTCATCATGTCCCGAAGCAGGATCATCCGGGTCTTTCACATTTTGTTCCAGATCGCCCATGTCCTCTACCATTTTTCTGTTAAGTGCATACCATTCATTTTGATAACGAATCTGGTCATTCAGTAATTTTGCCGACATCTGAGAATGTGTTGCTTCGTGCAGATTACCTTCTGCTTTCTCTCCGCCTTCATAGGAAAGAATATTTCCATTTGTAACATACATCAGATAAGCCTGACTGTCTTTCACATAAATTCCAGAATTTTCTCCCTGAAAATAGAAAGAAAGATATTGATCCATCTTTTTTTTCATTTCAGGATTTTTCTGATAGTACATACTCATAAATGAGGCGGCATTTTCATCATTTTCAAAATTCAGATAAAAATAGACGACCTGTTCTTTCTGATCATATATTTTCTGAATTGGTTGTGTTTCTGATACGCCTATCTGACTCAGGGTTCTGTTATCCCAGCTTTCAACCGGTGCATTCCACTTTACAGGAACAGAATCCGAATCCAGATTGTTTTGTTCACATGCTTCATATGTCATAGGATTTGTAAAATTACTGCTGTCCGTCTCATCGCTTCCCAGTATTTCTGCAGGTGCGAGATATGCCAACTGCGTTCCCTTTACAGTAATACTTTCTCCTGTCTTAACATCACTTGACTGAGAAATATAATTTTTTCCTGCCAGCATCAGTTTCTGCACATCGGATAAATCCAATCTTGCAGACTTTCCATTAATTGCAATTGCACTGCTTAAATCTTTATCTTTGTAAGAATCATATACTCCTGTTTTTGTAAATTCACATTTAGAATCTTTTGCAGACTCTACAGAACCATACCCATAATAATTCCCTGCAATTGTAACATCACTTGCAGTGCCTCCTGATGCGACTGTTAAATCATCTGAAAAATATGTATTTCCAAGCAGATTAACAGTTGCAGCCTTTAAAGTCAGTCCTCTTGCCCAGAGAGAAACTCCTGACTGGCTGGTAAAGGAACTATTTGCCCCAACATTGACCTCATCTGAACAAACAAGATATTTTCCGGATAAGACAGAAAGTTTTCCGTTTGGTTTCACCAGAATGCTGACATCTTTTTGATTAGCAGATTTGTTCTCTAAGTTTTCATTATCTATTTTTCCGGCATAAATACTTCCGGATAATTTATTTCCTTCTGTACTAACATCAGGATCTGATTCACACACAATTCCGCCATTAGCAACAACAACCATACTCATCAGATCAGGAAGTGTAGATGGTGTTGCAAATTTCACCTCGGGAATCCCTATCCATATGTCCGTTTTTATAATAGAGGCTCTGCCTTTTGGATCAACATAGATTGCCTTCATATTATTTAATTTTATTTTACTTTTTTTAGTAATCTTATCAGATTGTGTTGCCGGATCTGGATTTACCACCAGTGCCGGATCTACAATTTGGAGTGTTTCATTCTCTCCAACCTTTAAATCCACATATTTATCCTGTAATATACTGTCTGTAACAGGATGAGAACTATTTAATATCTCCTGTAATTTGTCATTTAATTTCGTGTAAAATAATTTACAGAACATCAACTGGCGTTCCTCATCCTGAGGAGTATCACTATCAGCTTTGCCCTCATATTCTTCAAGAACCTGTATGTAAGCCTCAGACATGGCATCACCAGCCACTTCCTGAAGACCTACCCGGATTTCTTCAATAGCCTGCTCCGCAGTATAAAAACTGTCTTTTCCCTTCCAATCAGTAATTTTCATATAGAAGTTTGACATTGCTATATATACTACAAGCATTCCAAGAATACCTGTAAAGGCAATTGCAACGATTACAGCAAACAATGAAAAACCTTTATTATTTTTTTTGTAATTCCAGTTGTTATTTTTCATTCTTTTCTCCAGAAACATCAATCTTCTTTTGCTCCGTCTAATGATACAATTAAATCCTCTTTGGGAAAATTCTTTTCAGCAGCTCCTGCTTTATACACGCTGACCTTAACGGTATATATTCTGTCTGCTTCCTCTTTATCATCCAGTCCATTAAAACTCAGAATATTTTTTGCTCCGGTACCGGAAACATTTCTTTCTCTTCCTGAACCAGCATCAACTCCCTGATAAGTTAATTTCATCTGGCTGATCTTGGGACGATCCAATACCTCATAAGAAATATTATAATCAAGATTTGTACGCAGCTTTGTCTGTGATCTGAACAGACTGGAATTGGTGTTCCAGTTTGTATCTTTTTTCTCATTTATATATGGGTTCTCCTTAATTGTCAGAGACATACGATACATATTCTCTTTTCTGGCCAGCGAATTATCCTTTTTGCTTTCTTCGTCCTGTTGTTTGCTGACATAAAGATTAACAGGATAGTTATTCAGATTTTCAAAGGTAATTGTATCCAATGCTTTTGTTGCATTTGTAGAATTATAATTGGGATAATAGAAAATATAAATATTCTTTAATTCATTTTCCGGATCCTGTGTATAATCCTTCTCCGTATTTATCGTACAGAAGTACTCATCGGAATCTCCCTCATTATCTGTATCACCGCCACACTTACATAAATCCATACGACCGTAAACCGGATTATCTTCCGAAACATAATCATGTGCGTCAATTTTGTATTTAAATTTCACCTTGACTTCACCGATTTCTTCTTCATAATCTAACGTAACAACCAGAGTTTTTTTTGCGCTGTTAAAAACCTTCTCCGCAGACAGCGGTTCTGGTTCTGGATGTTTACTTGTAAACTCACTCAACCGTTCCTTATATCCTTCTGAACCACCAATGCCACAATATTTGTCTCTGTCATTTTCCCATTTTGTGTGTGCCACTTGATATTGCTTTTTAACCATATCTTCAAATTTATCCAGATATTTTTCTTTAGGCACAATAAAAAGAATATTAGATTTCGTATCCAGATTTGAGATATTTGGTGACAGATAATCATTCTTACCTTGTTCATTATTTGTAACTGTTTTCTTCTTATATCCAGAATCTGAACTTCCATCAAACTCAACCAGGGCATCAAATGACTCATGATTATTAGTCACATTTGTCAGTTCGAAAAAATATTTCGAAGCATTCTCTCCGGACTTTCTTGCATTAAATTCATAAGTTTTACCATTATCCTTAGAAATCACAGATGCTGTTATATTCTTTTCATCTACACCTTCTCTGTATTTACTGACGTCTTTATATACTGCATTCTCACTCTCATCTTTAGACTGTAAAACTTCTTTAATTCCTAATGTACCATTCAGCACTTTATCAACCTGAGTATTCAGAAAATTAAGTCTCGTATAACCGGTACTATCCACCGGATAATTAAAGGCCAGCGAAACTTCTTCAAATTTCTTCGCCTTAATTTCCTCCATAATATTCTGTGCCACAGTAGTTGCTTCCATATAAGTATTGGACTTCTTGTTTATCCTACCTGACGTCACAAAGCTCTGCAGGAGCACAATCGCAGTTATGGAGAAAATGCTTACTGCCACGATAACCTCCAGCAGTGTCATACCTGCGTTTGAGTTATTATATTTTTTTCTGTCCAACTGTCTATGCTCCCTTCCCTTCTGTCATAAAAACACAGTTAGAGGGGCTCTGATTTCTCTCCCCTCTAACATACTTTCCCTATTGCGCCTGTCCAGTCGTCTCAGCAGCGGCTGCGTCCTGCGTGTTTGCTCCTTCCTGACTGTCTGTTGTCTGGCCGTCAGCGCCGGTGTCGGAAGCCGCCTGTTCTGCGTTTGTCTCTGCGGCTTTCGTTTTGTTCTTCTTGCTTTTTTTGCTCTTTTTGCCAGACTCTATTGTTCCGAAAATATTATCTGTTCCGTATGCTACGCTTCCTGCGTCCGGTTCTGTATAAGTCTGGCCTGTTCCTGCCATGAAAAACAGGTTTACTGTAATACTGCCCGAAAGATTTCCTGTTGAGGAGTCAAAGGAGGCATTTACATTATCAAGTGTCATCCTGCCTGTCTGGTCAGCCAGATAATCAACCATATCCTTCAGGCTGGCATAGGTTCCTGTAAACTGCATGGTGTCCTGTGTCCGGTAGAGTACAGGACTGGTGAACACACTGTTCAGATTCTCCACTTCTGCATCGGAGGCAGCCTGGCGTTCTTTTTCTCCTATTACATCCGTGCCCTCGATCTCATCAAGCTGAGACTGAGTCTGCTCATTTGCCTGCTCTGAGAGAGTCTGGTCAGGCAAACCTGCCAGAGGATCTTCTGTACTTCCGTCCAGGGAAGCCACAAACTCTCTTGTGCCCAGACCTACATTGGAGATCTGCATGTCCAGGGAATTCTCCATATTCATGGAAAGTACGATTCCGTCTTCAGGACGGATATCTGCCGGAAATGCAGATGTATATTCGCTGACCTTTGCATTGATATCTTCTGTTTCTTTCAGATAAAAATCCCTGTCTGCAGCCAGCTTCAGCAGGTCATCCAACCTTGTCTTCAAAGGCTCGGTTGATGCCTGGATGCTCTGTGCCTCTTCCATCTGCGGTCTGTATCCGAAGAAATATCCTGCTGCAAAAACACCTACTCCAAGAAACATCAGCAGTATTTTTTTATCACGCATAGAAATATTCATGTCCATAATTAATCCTGCCTCCTATTACTCTCCTGAGCTGTCCAGCGGTGCCGGATCTGAATATGTACAGAGTACACTTAAGGATACGGTTCCATCCTCAGCCTCGTCAATTCCTGTAGTGGTTACAGTAGACAGGCTCTCAAAGGTACGAAGCTGCATGATCGTGTTCGCTGCTGCCGATTTGCTGCCTACACGCATGGAAAAGCTGACCTGCGTTCCTGTAGAGCTGAAGTTCTCCACTGTAATATCCGAAGGCATTTTCTCTTCCAGCTCTTCAATAAAATTCTTAAGTCCCTCATTTGGGGTATTTGTATACTGATACATATTCTGATAATTGTCATACTGTGCCTTTGCACTGGTATAAGCACTGTAAATCTCCTCAATGGAGCTCTCTTCTGAGATTCTCTGATTCAGCCGCTCCTGCTCATGCTGCTGATAAATACGGTTTGCATATCCTGCAACTGTCAGCACAACTCCTGCCACTGTTCCGACCACACAGATAATGATGGCACCGCTCAAAGTCTCTTTCTTTTCTTTCTTCTTCCTGTTGACCTTGTCCATCAGGTTTACGCCTGAAGTACCCGATGAAAGAACTGCAGCGTAAAGGCAGGCTTCCTGTGCATCTCCGCCGGCAGGCAGGGCAAAATTCTTAAACTCCTGTAATACGTCTACCTGCTGTCCAAGCTCATTGGTAAGAAGGAGCATCAGCCCCTTTACCCGCGCACCAAGACCGCAACATGCGATAGAATCAAAGTTTGTATCCGTATGGCGGGAAATATAATAGTCCATAATACGGGAAATATTTCCGATCAGGTATCTGAGGCTCTCTGTCACCTCAGCCCTGGCAGTTTCCAGCTTTCTCTCCTCATCAGAGATTTCTTCGTCAAAAGACTCCATGTCAAGGAAAGGATTGATACATTTTCTGCTGCAAAGCACATCCAGAGCCTCATTCGCATCCAGCCTGTCCCCAAACTCCGGGAAAGCCCTTACTGTCTCTGCCGCACTGTCCACACCATAATTAATATTACGCTGGAGTGTCAGCTCGCCGTCCTGGATGATCGTAATGCTGGTTCCCGTATATTCCACCTTAACCAGAATATGAGTTCCTTTTGCATACTCATCCTTTACCGAATGATAAATACTGTCACCTGTGTAGGTGATTCCTGTCATTGTCAGCCCTGCATTCTCCGCAAACTCACTGTAAGCTGCTGAGATTGCTTTCGGAGCGGCATAAACCATCAGATGGTACTGCTTTGTCTCTTCCTTCCCATCCTCAGATTTCTGGCTCTCCACATCGACCACACTGTAGGACAGCACATACTTACTCACATCAATGGGAAAATAATCTGTGGCATTTGCCTCTATAATACTCTGTATTCTGTTTGCCTTCACAAAAGGGATACGGACTTCCCTGCTTGCGATCCTGGTAGAACCTGTGGCAAAATATACTTTCTTTGTCCTGATCTTTCTCTGGGAAAGCTCTGCCTTAAGATTCTCTCCGAGAGTTTTTGTATCACGGATCTGTCCATCCTCCACAGCCCCCTGGGGTGCCGGTATACAGAAACAATTATAAATCCTTCCCTTTTTTCCACGTACTTCAACTTCCGCAACTCTGATCTGAGATGCCTCTGCCTCTATACTCAAAATTTTCGCCATTTGTATTTTTCCTCCGTATGAGCCGCTGCCCTCTGCAGACAACCGCCCTTTTTCAATTACAAAAATAAATTTTAACAGATAAAACATTTTAAAACTCATTTTTCTAACTGAAAAATTCTATGATTTTCAGTTAAAAATTAATGACAGGTACCAGCTGATCCACCTGTTTCCCCACAAAGCAGCCAGCAAAATCCCGGCTGACAGATAAGGACCCATGGCAAGCATACGCCCTGCCTTCTTCCTCACCATGCGGATAATATGGACCACAGAGCCAATAATACATCCCAGCACAAAAGCCAGCAAAATCAGCTTCCATCCAAGAATCAGACCACAGGCAAACATCAGCTTAATGTCACCCCCGCCGATCGCTCCGCCGCCACTCACCAGATAAAGAATCTCCAGCACACCGCTGACACAGACCATCCCAATCAGATGTTCCACCAGATTCCCCCTGTCAAGCACAGCCATGGCAACTCCAAGGACAAACAGAAACACATTGATCCCAAAAGGAATCTCATAAGTTCGCCAGTCAATCACACTCAGAACCAGAAGAGCCGACGCCATAAGGCAATAGATCACGCTACTCCACACCAGTCCATTAACAGCAAATATCACCACATAGAGGATGCCATTGACACCCTCTATGATCGGATACTGAACCGAAATCTCAGATTTACAGTTACGACACTTTCCACCTAACACCAACCAACTAAACACCGGCACCATATCATACCACCGAAGCTTCCGCCCACAGGTCATACAATGGGAGGGGGCTGTCACCACCGACTCCCCAAGAGGAAGCCGATAGATACAGACATTCAGGAAACTACCGATGGTGATGCCAAATATGAAAATTGTTATGTAGGGGATTATGTCTAGGAAAAAAAGCATAGGTTATTAATTCCTCTCTCATAAAATTGTTATTACACCAGTTTGTTTTTTACTCTTCAGAGCCATTAAGCATATACTTCTCAAATTTATTATTCTCGGCATATTTGTCTCCAGTAAAGTACTTAACTGATGTACCACCATCTTCTGCAACAGTAACAGTCGCTGAAATACTAGCTGTAGCACCATCAGCACCCCATTTTTTAGACTTCGTATTAGTTGATGTCCATTTAGGAATGGAGTTATTAAATTCAATATAAAGTTTATCCGTAGTTTCTATTGGTGTAGTATCCTTTTTAATACTTGCTGTTCCAGTAGTTGGAATTGTGATTGTATAATCGCCTTTTGCAAGTTCATTTGCCGGATCTGCCGCAAATACTTTAACTATCTTAACCATTTCATCCATATTACTAGCATCTGCTGCTTTTCTGGATTTCTCAACATACTTTGTATACTGTGGTGCTAGTAATCCAACTAAGATTGCAAGAATTGCAATAACGATTACGAGCTCAACTAATGTAAAACCTTTATTATCTTTTTTCTTTCTGTTAAATAATTTTAACATATTACTATCTCCTTAATTTTCATTATATCAAGATAGTAACATCGTTCATGCATAGCAAAGAATTGTTATGCATTCATCGAAAAGCTAAAACTATATCATTCTCCGTCTTTTTTGTCTTTATTCTCTGGTTTAGATGTAGTTTCTGTTCCAGTAGAAGACCCAGACTCTGCCATATAAGCTTTAAATGTGTCTGTTGACGGATAGATAACGGATGTACCACCATTTTCATTCACTGTCACATCAGCTTCAATAGCACCTGGTGCTCCAGCAGCCCATTTTTGAGATTTTGTTACAGTTTTATTCCAATTGGGAATAGAATCTTCCATTTCTTTCTTTAAATTATCTACAGCTTCCTTGGATGGTGCCGCTATGGAACTATTCACTAAAGCTACGGCTGTAATTTCTGTACCTTTTGATTTATCATTGTTAATAACAATTTTATATGTTCCAGCTGGAAGTTCATTTGCCGGATCTGCTGCATACACTTTAACAACCTTTACCATCTCATCCATATTACTAGCATCCGCAGCTTTTCTTGATTTCTCAACATATTTTGTATACTGTGGTGCAAGTAATCCAACCAGAATCGCAAGGATAGCGATTACGATAACTAACTCAACAAGAGTGAATCCCTTGTTATCTTTCTTTTTTCTGTCTTTCAGAAATTTAAACATAACTCATTCTCCTTCAAAATTAATTTAATTCATTTCAATTCGGATAGAGTCATATCGTGTCGAAAGATACAAGAGCAGCACATCATACATGCCAGACAATATATTCAACTTTTCGATGAATACATAACTCTCCTGTTGCTGTCATCACGAATGTCACTATCCGGTGATTGATTCAACGAGCGAGAACCCTGATGGGCTCTCCACCCCCCCCCCTGTAAAAATCTCTTTTCCAGGAGGGAGGGAGTTATGTTTATAAACTCGTTATTCAGTTTTCATGTTACAATTTTGTTTCTCACTTCCGGTTTAGGAAAAACCTTCCCGTTATCAGGAATCCAGTCACTACCAATACCAGCTCCGGGATGTAAATATATTTATCTACATCTGCAGGAGACTTAGTCATACTTGGCATTTGGGAATCTGCGTTATTCTGCGAAAAAACTCACTGTCTGAGCGAAGCGAGTTATGAGGTTTTCGCAGAATGCTTTTAGCAGATTTCCAAATGCTTAGTATGACTGGCTCCGAAGCCGTAGATAAATATATTTACATCCCGGAGCGTCCACCTGACAGCACATCCCTTCAAACAATCTCAGCCTTTCCCTTACCGTATAATTAAATCACTAAAATACCGCTTTTTCCACGCGCCCCCTTCCATATCTTACAAGAAAACACGACATTTCCATGATTTCTATGATGAACACAGCCCCTATGCAAGCTGTAATACATCCAATTTTGGTTATTTCAGCAACTTTTAACGCGGTTACCACTCGCAAATGATCCTTTGATTGCCCAATCAATCAGGTATCTAAGATAATTTAATTACTTTTTACCCATTTTAGGCTATAATCTATATGCACTGTATAATTAAATTTTCATTACAGATTATCCAATCCACTGTACATAGCCCCAATCGGTGAAACCACCGCCACAACCAGCGTACCGACCACAACAGCCATAAACACAATGATCAACGGCTCCATAGCTGCCAGTACACTCTGGGTAGTCATCTCCACCTCTTCATCATAGTAATCCGCCAGCTTCTCCAGCATATCCTCAATATTACCAGTCTCCTCACCGATTCCAGTCATATGGCACACCATAGGCGGGAATATCTTTGAGGCAGTCAGCGGTTCTGACAGCGGAATACCTTTCATAACTTCCTCACGTGCTTTCAGCAGCGCATTTGTGTAATGGATGTTATTGACGATCTTAGACACTGTCTCCAGTGCATCAATAGTAGAGATACCCGACGACAGCAATGTACTCATTGTCCTTGCAAACTGTGCGCAGGCTGTCTTCACTGTCAGCTTGCCAAACAACGGCATCTTCATCTTAACCCTGTCGATGGCAAGTCTGCCCTGTTCTGTCTTATAAATCATCTTATATGCCACGATTACCAGAATGATCAGTCCCAGGATCATATACCAGTGTTCTGTCATCCACTCACTGGTATTCATAACCCACATGGTAATTCCCGGCATCTCCACATCCAGATCTGCAAACATATCAATAAAGATGGGAATAACGAACAGAAGCATAACAGCCACAACTCCAATCGCTGCAATAATCAGAATGATCGGATAGATGGTTGCCTTTCTGATAGTTGCCTTCAGCTTGGCTTCCTTCTCAAACTGTACTGCCATTCGTGAGAAAGCCATCTCAAGGCTTCCGGAGTTCTCACCTGCCTCTACCATATTGATAAGCATTGGCGGGAAAATATCTGACTGGCCTCTCATGGAGTCTGCCAGTGTATTTCCTTTCTCCACACTGAGAAGTACCTCTGAGATGGCACGCTTCAGCCATTTGTTCTCTGTCTGTTCTGAGAGCATCTGCAGGGCTTCTTTCATTGGAACACCTGCCTGGGTGATGCTGACGAACTGACGGCAGAATACACTGAGATCTCTTGGCTTTACTTTCTTTCCTATGGAGAAATCTATCTCTTTGTTCAGGGCGCCCTGTTCTTTTACAGAGACTGGGATCAGCCCGTCGTTTTTCAGGATATCTACAACTTTCTCTTTGTTGTCAGCCTCAATACTTCCTCTTTTCTCTTTTCCCCTTTTATCTACTGCCATGTAGGTAAAACCCGGCATCTTATCACTTCTTTCTATCAGTCAGGCTCAGGGTGTCTGCCAGATCGGGTTTCTGTCAGAAGTCAAAGCTGACTTTTTTGTTCATGCTGACCGGATCCTGGGCATATGTCACTGCATTGTCCGCATCGATCAGTTTTCTCATATATAAGTCATACAGTGCATCATCCATCGTCTGCATTCCTGCACGTTTGCTGGTCTGCATCACAGATGAGATCTGATAGGTCTTGCTCTCTCTGATCAGGTTTCGCACTGCATTATTTGCAAAAAGTATTTCAAGTGCAGCTACACGGCCGCTTCCGTCTGCTTTCTTGAGAAGCTGCTGGGATACAACGCACTCTAATACAGAGGCAAGCTGGATCCTTATCTGCTGCTGCTGATTTGGCGGGAATACATCGATGATTCTGTCGATAGTCTTGTCCGCACCGATAGTATGAAGGGTGGAAAATACCAGATGACCGGTTTCCGCCGCTGTGATGGCAGTGGAAATGGTTTCCAGGTCTCGCATCTCTCCTACCAGGATCACATCCGGGTCTTCTCGGAGTGCAGCCCTCAGTGCCTGTGCATAATTCGTTGAATCACTGCCGATCTCTCTCTGGTTTACCACAGATTTATCATGTCTGTGCAGATATTCGATGGGATCCTCCAATGTAATAATATGGTAAGGATAATTCCTGTTGATCACATGGATCAATGAAGCCAATGTGGTTGATTTCCCGCTTCCTGTCGGCCCTGTTACCAAAATGAGACCTCTTTTCCGCGTGGTCATCTCCACTACCTCTGCAGGAATACCAAGATCCTCAGGTTCCGGGATGTTGAAAGGAAGGCTTCGCATAACGGAAGCAAGTGTTCCTCTCTGTTTAAATACATTTACGCGGAAACGTCCCACACCTGAGATGGCATAGGCAAAGTCTGTCTGTCCGTTATTCTGAAGTTCTTCTCTGTGACGGACATCCATCAGGGGCATGAGAATATCTTCCAGCATCTGCGGAGTAAGGCGTTCTCCCTCTATGGGAGCCAATACACCATCGATCCGGTAGCTTGGCGGCCTGCCGGTTGTCAGGTGGATATCGGAAGCCCTTACCTTCACTGACTGTATCAGTATTTCGTCTAAATTATACATATTTCCTAATCTGCCTCGTAACTCCCTGAGAATCTCCGGAGAACTCCGATTCCGCAGGAATTCCTTCTATATTAATAGTCGTAAAATTAATAATCTATAAGTCTCAATCATTCATAAGATGCCTTAAGCATCTCTTCCACAGAAGTGGTGCCGTTCAGCACATAGTTGATACCATTCTCTCTCAGTGTGCGCATTCCGCTGTTTCTGGCTGCGCGTTCCAGTTCCTCTGTTGTTCCATTCTCTGCGATCAGGTCGCGGATCTCGTCATTGACCTCCATGATCTCGAACACACCGATACGCCCGTAATATCCTGTATGGCTGCAGAAATCACAGCCACAGGGTTCATAGACATTTACATCCTCCTGTGTGTTCATCCTCAGCACTCTCTTCTCCTCAGAGGTGGCAGGGCGCATTTTTTTACAGTGGCTGCACAGCTTACGCACAAGGCGCTGTGCGATAACTCCTACAACAGAATCTGCGATCAGATATCTCTCCACTCCCATGTCCGCCATACGGTTCAGAGTACCTACTGCATTGTTGGTATGCAATGTAGAGACAACCAGATGTCCTGTTATGGATGCCTGTACTGCAATAGCAGCAGTCTCCCTGTCTCGAATCTCACCGATCATAATAATGTCCGGGTCCTGACGGAGAATAGAACGAAGGGCTGACGCAAAATTCAGGTCTACTTTGTTGTTGACCTGTACCTGATTGATGCCCTCAATATCTGCCTCCACAGGATCCTCTACTGTTACGATATTGACTGCTTCTTTATTTAATTCACTTAATGCGGTATACAGGGTAGTGGATTTACCGCTTCCTGTAGGTCCTGTTACAAGAATGATCCCGAAAGGACTAGCCAGCATATGGTTGAAACGTTCCATCTCATCGGGTGGAAGTCCCAGATCTTTCTTGTTACGTGTCAGGTTCAGTTTTGAAGAGAGTCGCATTACGATCTTCTCTCCGTGTATAGTAGGCAGAGAGGAAATTCGGATATCATAATCCTGTCTGTCTACCATAATGGACATACGTCCGTCCTGAGGTTTCCTTTTCTCTGAGATATCCATACCTCCAAGGATCTTGATACGGGTGGAGATTGCAGGGAGAAGGCTGTTGTCATATACCATACGCTCATAGAGTGCACCGTCGATCCTGTAACGGACGCGTACTTTGTTCTCCAGAGCTTCGATATGGATATCACTGGCCCTCTGGCGGATTGCCTGTTCAATAAGGGAACGCACCAGCTGTACAATAGGTGCATCACTTACATCTGTATCTGTATCGTCGTCTGCTGCTCCTCCACGAAGCTGTGCCCTCTCCTGAGTAAATCGTCTGGCTGCATCCAGTGTCTCCGATGCGCCGTAGCATCTGTCGATTGCCGCAAGAATATCTCTGGTTGTAGCAATGTAAGGCTCTATCTGCAGGTTTGTCACGATAGAGATGTCGTCGATCGCAGCCATATCCATCGGATCTGCCATTGCAAGATGAAGGATATTGGCATTGTAGGGATCCAGTTCAAAGGGAATGCAGGTATATTTCTTAAGAATGTCCACACTGACCAGATTTCGGACCTCTTTCGGGATCGTCACGCCTGTCAGCTGAACGACTTTAAGCCCCAGCTGCATCTGGAGGGCACGAACGATCATATCCTCAGTGATAAAGCCATTATCTACCAGAACTTCACCGATTTTCTTGCCGCTTCCCTTCTGCAATTCCAGGGCTTTCTTTAATTCATCTTCAGTCAGTACATTCTGCTTGATGAGCATGTCACCAAGCCTCATTCTCTCACGTCTTAATGCCATCTGTGTATCTCTTTTCCGAACACAACAGTGTGTTCACTGTTTACAGAACAAATCATCTGTTGGTGTCTCATCTTCAGATTTTACTGTAATATCAGCAACAAAAAAAGAAGGAATTTCTCCTTTTTTTATCTGACATTATATTATTGGTTTAAAGTTAACATATTTCGTACACTTTGTCAATTTTTGTTTCCATATTTTCGAATATTTTTTTCGTTTTTGAAGCATATTCCGCAGACCAATAAGCAAATTCGTCAGTTTTTACTTGATCGTTTAAGTTAACAGATAAAAAAGTTTACACACGAAAAAAGAAGGGAAAGCCAGACTTTTTTGTATGACTTTCTCCCTTCTTTTATCCATTTTATTTTGCCTTAAATACAGCGACTTTCTCTTTTGACAGATCAATCTTATCCGGAAGGATGGAAGTTTTCTCAGTGGATTCCGATGTTGTGAATCCTGTTGAGTCGGAAGTATTTGACTTCATCGCATCCTGCAGAGTATTGTTTACTGTCACATTTGCAGAAAAGATATCTGTTCCTGCGGAAGCTGCTGCATCACCTGTTGTTGTGCTTACCGTACTGCTGCTCTGCATTTCCTGAACCTGTTCCTGTGTCGGGTAGAAGGATGGCTGGCGGATGTAACGGAAGCTTGCACTGTATGCTTCGCCTACTGTTACTCCATTCTTGCCGGAGGAGCAGTGTACTGCGATCCAGTCACCTGCGTCTGTTTTACCGCAGAGAATACCTACATGATTATCGCTTCCTGCTTCCGGTCCTTTCTGGAACACCAGATCTCCGGGCTGTGCATCTGCCTCAGTTACCACGTTTGCTTTCTCCCACTGATCGGAAGTTCCGTCGCCTACAGCTTCCTGCATTGCTTTATCCTGATATCCGTTGATCACTGCCCAGGTGACAAAACCACTGCAGTCCAGTCCGTATGCGCGGATGGTTCCGGTGCTCTTGCTTCCCTCGGCTGACACCTTCTCGCTGGTTCCCCAGCCTGGATCTTCACCGATCACTGTGGATTTGCCGCCCCAGAAGTAACCGACTTTACCAACCAGTGAATAGGCTGCGGAGATAACATTTACTCTTTCCTCGGAAACATCATCCCCTACACTCTCGCGGACAAAACCGTTGGCAGCTGTTACTACCGCGCAGAGGAGTTTGCAGTCTGTTTCCACATATTTCTTAAGGATCGTACGATCCTTCTTTGCGATTTTATTTTTCTTAATATAGTAGTTGATTTTACGATTAGCGTATGTAACGTGAGTGATATCCTGCTTGTCCCTTACGATCGGGTTCATCTCTGCAAAGATTTTCGCAAGGTCTTTCTTGCAGGAGGAATCCAGGGTAAATTCTGTTTTTCCGTCCTGGCTCTGCTGATATACATAGACTGCAAGGATATCCTGCCAGTTTCTTACCAGAAGACTGTCTGCAGATGTGGTGGTCTTGCTGCCGTTTACATCGCTGGCATCTGCTACTTTGTTCTTCTCTTTATATTCCTTCTCGATCTCATCCATAACAGAAGCGAAATCATCTGAGAAGGTCAGATTGTAGTTATTCTTCAGGCTGTCCAGATAGAAATCCTTACCTGCGTGGATATTGGACGCATAATATACCGGAGTTCCGGTCTGTGCAGCACTGGTATTACTCGTAAATGGATTATTCGTATTCGCATTGTTCTTCTGCGCTTCCAACTGAGCAATAGTCGCTTCTGCCTGAACCAGCAGATTATAATTAGAAACCTGTGCCTTCTCTGTATCAGGCAGGGCATTATATGCAGTGCGGATGCTCTGAACAGTGGCTTTCTTCTCCAGCGTGATGGTCTGTGCGTTCAACTCATTGATTCTGTCGATCACATCCTGGGCTGCCTTCGTAATCTGTGAAGACGGTGTTGGTGTAGGATTCGCAGGTGTCGGAGTCGGATCTGTTGGTGTCGGAGTCGGATCTGCCGGTGCAGGTGTTGGCTCTGCAGGTGTTGGTGTCGGATCTGTTGGTGTCGGATCTACCGGTGCAGGTGTCGGGTCTGCAGGTGTCGGATCTACCGGCGCAGGTGTTGGCTCTGCAGGAGTCGGATCTGCCGGCGCCGGATCCTCTGATCCTGAATCAAAATCACCGGAATCGCTGAAATCAGAACCATCTGCTGTATACGCAGCAGTATCCTCTGCTGCAAGTACGGACGCAGGACCGGATAATACCATTCCTGACATCAATGTCAGACATAAAAATCTGGTAAGATACTTGTTTTTCATATATCTAAATTGCTCCCTTCTTACTGTGAGCATGTCCTTACCCCCTGTTTATAAGGGCATACTGTCTAAATTACTTTTCACATTATTATGTTATTTCATAAGTAAATTATCCCAAAATATTAACCTGTTTTATTCTAGCATAATCATTTTTTGAAATCAACAGCTCAAGGCAGGTAAATTCCAGATTTGACCAAAATTCATTTTTTTGTCACATTTTAACCGAATCAAGCAGTGAGAAAGATATATTTCAGAATGCAGGAAGGCTGTGCGGATATGATTTCCACACAGCCTTCCTGTATTCTTAGCGTATCTCTGTCAGGCTGCCTGAATGGCTCCTGCAAAGTTCTTATTACCAATGCAGATCTGTATCAGTCCCTGCACTACCTGAAAACACATATTCAGGATAAAGCGGATATCCTCTTCCACGCTGCGGAGCTTGTTGAGGTATTTCTCATGAGTAGCTTCGATATAATCGATCAGGGTGGGGAAATCTGCGAAGCGGATGGCCGGTTCCAGATATGCATGTGCTTCTCCCTGCTGTATACATTCTTTCAGTCTGTTCTTAAGTACTTTCTCATAATGATTATGCTGGCTGAAGCTTCCTGTATATGTTTTGTTATGAGGAAAGGTAAAATAATCCGCCATATAGTGGATCACTTCGCCGAACCGCCGCCAGTAAACTCTCTGGTTACTCTCGTCCGGTCTGATATCTGCCAGTTCTTTCATCCGGTTCTTGACATCTTCAAATGTTCCGTAGAACTCGTGTCTTCTGGTGATAAAGGACGGTTTGATATCCGGCAGAATGCTGCCCAGGCAGAAAGCCTTTCTGTGAGACTGCAGGCTTGCTGTGGTCTGCATCTGATCCGCAAGGTATCTTGCTAATAAAATATGTGATTTTTTACGCAATTTTCTTCCTCTTCTTTCTTTTGAGAACCTATCATTCTTATATATGGGAACGAATAATAATCAACTTAACCAACATAGAATACTATAGCAGATTTATACCTGTTATTCAAATAAAATTTTTGTAAACTTTTTCACATTTTCAGTTCAGACAACTGTTTCAGTAATTCCAGGTCACTGTCCTTTACTTTCAGGTTTGTCTCAATCTTCTCTCCCTCAGGAGTGGTGATCGCAATTTCAATGATGCTTCCTTCTTTAAGCCCTTTGCGTGAAACTGCCTGACAGAATGCCGGGAACTTGGGATGATTGCTCTTAAAGGTGTTCCATGCGCCTGTGATCTTCATGATATTTCCTATATTGTTTCCTATGTTCATATGATTGTTGTGTCCTTTCTTATCTCAACTGAATATTCCCGATTCTGAGAACTGATGCATATAATAACATACTTCACCGGATTTGGCTATACCAAAAGCCCCCCCCCAGGATTAACTCCCGAGGGCTTTCATGCTGCTCATATTAAATTGTGATCACATTATTCAAGCAATCAGATTATTAATGGATTCTAACTCATATACAGTAAACGGATCAATATCAATACAACTGGATTCATCTCTGTTGCCAGAAAGATCCCATGCAAGAGTACCATTCATAACGGTACAAGCTTCTTTAAATGCATCAATATCTCTTAATGGCTTAAATATTTCTGCTTTCAAATCTTCTGTAGCATCATAGTCTACAATCTTACCGTCATCAAAGAATACCTGTACATGAAAATTATCCAATGGTATCACCTGTACTACTGTCGGAAAATATTCGTTCATATGATTTCCCCCCTTTAGATAAGCGGATTAATTCTATTTAATGGCTTCATATCTTTTGCAAGTTCCCAGTTTTGCATCAGTTCATCCTGATGGATAGTACACCACGCCAATATAAGTCTAAGTTGTTTATTTGGTAATGAACCTCGAATCACTTGAATGTTATTAATATCTACTAATGCTTTTTGTCCATTATATTCTGCATGGAAATGTGGTGGCATATGATCATTATAATACATGGTAACACGTATTCCGTAAAACAATGATATTTCTGGCACTGCTCTCACTCCTGTTCATTTTTGTAAATTTCAGTTTCTTATGCTTGTATTATAATATAGATTATGTCTATTCAGCAACCTGTTTTTTGATTCTGACAAAACAGATATAGATATCAGTGTAGCAGCAGTCATCTTATACTCATTTCTTCACAATATACAAAAGAAATAACCATCAAATTTCAACGCAAATACTTTAAGGGTAAAGTTGTTAGGGTAGATGGTTTTCGTCCAGAATTTAAGGCTATATATAAGGAATTTCAGCATAGAATTGATTCTGTGAAGGACGGGGATGGTTATACGGATGACTGTTTTAGTTCCCTTCCGTTATCCTACTGTTGTGCTACCTGTTCCATTACAAATTCCACATCTATATTGTTCTTATCTTTATGCGCTGTATAAGTACGATATAAAGAATCTGGAATATAGGAAGATTTACATACTTCACAATGATATGATGTCAACAAGTTCCGTTTGTTCTTCCCATTTTCCAAATAATTAACAATTAATGATTCCTTTTTAGTTCCAATTTTGCATACAGGACACAGTTTTATATCATTCTTTGGAATTACTTTTATTACTGGTTTCTTTTTTATAGTAATAAGCCCACATACCTGTAGTTATACAAGTACATGGACTTATTCAAATGTTTAAAATATTCAATTGGCAATATCAGGCATTTACTGTGTGAAATTCCCTATTATACATTGTTAGATATATGTCATACCCCATTTTTACTGAATCCATACCCCATTTTTACTCCATTTTCGCGTGAAATTATGTAAAAATACGGTAAGATACGTGAAATCAGTATTTCCTGCAAATCCCCTAAATATGCTCAAAATCCGGTGTTCCATACAGGTCGAACGGAGTTGACTGGTAGACATAGTAATTCAGCCAGTTTGTATACAGGTTGTTCGCATGTGCTCTCCACATAAGGAGCGGTCTGTTTTCCGGGTTGTTGTCTTTGTAATAATTCTCCGGGATTTCGATGGGCAGGTTTTTGCTGACATCACGTTTGTACTCACCGTCAAGAGTCACACGATCATATTCCGGATGTCCCATTACAAAGATCTTGCGGCCACCGTCTGCCATTGCAAGGAAAAGCCCTGCTTCATCGGATTCAGCAAGCACTGTCAGCTCTTTACAGTTATGGATATCCTCGATGGGAACTTCCGTATGTCTGGAATGAGGTGCAAGGAACATATCGTCGAATCCGCGTACCAGCGGAATCTTACGGTTCATCACTTTATGCCAGAAAAGACCGAACATCTTCTTATCAAGTTTGCGTTTTTTCAGTCCATAGTGGTGGTAAAGTCCTGCCTGTGCAGCCCAGCACAGATAAATGGTGGAGGTAACATGGGTGTTTGTCCAGTCCATGATCTTTACCAGTTCCTTCCAGTAGTCTACCTCTTCGAATTCCATCTGCTCTACAGGAGCACCTGTGATAATCATTCCATCATATTTGTTATTTTTCAGTTCCGGAAATGTCTGATAAAATTTATTCAGATGACTCACAGATGTATTCTTCGCTTCATGGCTCTGTACTGCCATAAAGGTGACATCTACCTGCAGCGGCGTGTTGGAAAGGGAACGCAGAAGCTGAAGCTCTGTCTCCTCTTTCAGAGGCATCAGGTTCAGAATGAGGATCTGAATGGGGCGGATATCCTGATGGGATGCACGTGACTCATCCATCACGAAAATATTTTCTTTTTCCAGAATCTCTTTTACTGGCAGATCGCTCTGTATTTTAATTGGCATTATCTTATCTCCTGTTCTTATTATTTTATTGTTGTGCCATCTTCAGGAAATCTTCTTCAGAAAGGATCGGAATTCCCAGTTCTTTGGCTTTTTTATTCTTTGAAGAATTGGAAGTTGTGTCATTATTGATCAGGTAGTTCGTCTTCGATGTTACTGATCCGGTCACCTTGCCTCCCAGAGACTCAATAAATTCCTTTGCCTGTGCTCTGTTTGCAAAGTGCTCCACACTTCCTGTGATAACGAAATTCATGTTCCTGAAAATCTGCTCACCTGTCTTTTCTTCTTTCTTAACAGTCAGATGGCTCATCAGATGATCCAGTTTTCTGTTATTATCCTCGTCTGAAAAATAATCAGTCAGACTTCCGGCAATTACCGGTCCGATGGTATCAATAGAGCTGATCTCCTCTTTATCTGCATGGCGGATCTTCTCCAGATCATCATCAAAATGCCTGCAGATCACTTTTGCATTGGCAAGACCGATATTGGCGATTCCAAGGCTGTAGATCACCTTCGCAAGAGTAGTCTCCTTAGCTTTATCAAGGCTGGTCATCAGGTTCTCAAAGGATTTCTCCCCGAATCCGTCCATCTCCACGATCTCATCACGATGCTTTCCAATCTCAAAAATATCTCCGAAATCATGAATAAAGCCTCTTGCAATGAATTTCTCCAGTGTTGCTTCTGACAGTCCGTCAATGTTCATGGCATCCCTGCTTGCAAAAAGTGCAAAGGATTTGATCTTCTTTGCGGCACAGTCAGGATTTGTACAGTAAAGTGCCTCCACATCATTTACCTTCTGTATCTGTGTTCCATGGCCACATGCAGGGCAGGTATCCGGAATTTCCAGTTTACTGCTGCGTGTGAGGTTTTCTGCAATCTGCGGAATGATCATATTTGCTTTATATACAGTGATCGTATCCCCGATACCAAGCTGCAATTCTTTTAGAATGCTCACATTGTGTACGCTGGCGCGGCTCACAGTGGTTCCCTCCAGCTCAACCGGTTCAAAAACAGCCACCGGATTGATCAGCCCTGTTCTTGACGGGCTCCATTCGATCTCCAGAAGATGGGTTTCTCTGATCTCATCTGCCCATTTGAATGCAAAAGCATTTCTGGGAAATTTCGCTGTTCTTCCAAGGGAATCTCCGTATGCAATATCATCATAAAGAGCAACCAGTCCGTCCGACGGAAAATCATTCTCAGTGATCGCAGTTGAAAAATATTCCATGGCTTCATCCAGCGTTGAAGCTGTGACTGTCCTGTATTCCACTACATCAAATCCCTGTTCTTTCAGCCATTCAAACTGCCGGGCTCTTGAATTATGGAAATCAACCCCGTCGGCGCTTACCAGCGTAAATGCGTAGAAACGCACATTCCTGCGGGCTGTGATCTCATTGTTTAACTGGCGGACAGAACCGCTGCATAAGTTTCTCGGATTCTTGTATTTCGCATCAACGTCTTCTATGGATTCATTGATCCGTTCAAAGTCCGAATAGGTAATGATCGCTTCCCCACGCAACACCAGTCTTCCCTGATACGGGATTTTAAGAGGAACGTTCTTAAATACTCTGGCATTATTGGTGACAACCTCTCCTGTCACACCGTTTCCACGTGTAACTGCTTTGGCAAGTCCTCCATTCTCGTAGGTAAGAACGATCGTCAGTCCGTCCAGCTTCCATGACAGAAGCGTTTTGTGTTCCCCGATAAATTCCCTCAGAACTTCTCTGTCCTTAGTCTTGTCCAGAGACAGCATGGGGGATTCGTGTTCTTCTTTTGGAAGCTGGTCAACTGCCTCGTACCCTACGCTTACGGTTGGGCTGTTTGCCAGAACAGTGCCTGTCTCTTTCTCCAGAGCCTGAAGCTCGTCGTACATCTGATCGTACTCTCTGTTGCTTATGATCTCTGTATCCTGCTGGTAATACGCCTTTGCTGCCCTGTCCAGCTTTTGCACCAGCTCTTTCATTCGCATGATCGCTGCTGTTTCCATTCTGTTCTCCTGTTCTGATCACTGTTTCACTTGTGGAAGATTCCAGTAAATGGTTCAGTTCTTCCCATTCCTGTGCTGTGATCTCTCTGTATTCGCCTTCTCTGATCCCGTCCAGAGTCAGATTCATGATCCTGATCCTTTTCAGCTTCTGTACCTCATATCCCAGATACCGGCACATTCTGCGGATCTGCCGGTTCAGTCCCTGTGTCAGAATGATCCGAAAGCTGCATTCTCCTGTCTGCACCACTCTGCATGGTCTGGTCACTGTATCAAGAACAGGGACTCCCTTGCTCATCCTTCGGACAAATTCCCTGTCCACCGGCTTATTCACTGTCACAAAATATTCTTTCTCATGATAGTTTCCGGCGCGCATGATCTTATTGACCAGATCTCCTTCATTTGTCAGAAGGAGAAGGCCCTGTGATTCTTTATCCAGTCTGCCCACAGGATAAACACGCAGAGGATAATCCAGATAATCTGTTACCGTCGTCTCATCAAACTGCTGCTTTGTACTGCACACGATCCCTCTGGGTTTGTTAAAAAGAAGCAGTACTTTTTTTTCATTTTTATGGACAGGTATATTGTCTGCACAGACCTCATCTTCCAGGCTGACTTTCTGACCGCTTTCTGCTTTTTTTCCGTTTACCGTAATCCTTCCCTCTTCGATCATCCGGTCGGCTTCCCGTCTGGAGCATATGCCTGCCTCGCTTAAATATTTGTTTATTCTGATTTTTTCGTCCATTGTTCTATTATATAATTTTTTGTACATCTTATCAACGGTGAAATTTTGATGGAATTTTTTTCAAAAGGGCAGGAATGGGGAATCGCCTTGTATTTTGTCAGATTTTATTGTATGATATCGAATGACAGGATATCTTTTTTGTCACTGATTTTATCAAAAAGGAGGCTTTCATGTCAGATCATTTACCACGTACAAACCGGTGGCTGATCGCACTTTCTGTTATTCTGTGTCTGATACTTGGAGGAATTTTCACCCGTTCTTCCGCTGTGACTTCACAGGCAGATGCCATCAGCGATGCCGGAGCTTTCGTGTCAGAAGATCAGGATTCTGCGGAGTTTACTTCTGAGGAAACATTGACTGATAGCAATGATAATTTTACGGATTCTTCTTCCGGGAAACTGTTTGGACGCACTTCTTCAGATTCATCTGAAGTTTCTCCGGGCGGTCCTGCATTAAGCACTGATATCTCGTCTGAGGCATCAGAGGGCAGCTGGGCTTCCAGCGGAAGTAACTGGATGTTTCTGGTAGATGATAAGCCATACACAGGATGGTTCACAGATACAGACGGGAAACAGTACTATATGGATGAGACCGGTATTATGCAGACAGGCTGGACAGATATCGGAAAGAAACGGTATTATTTTGATATGGATGGCATTCTGCAGACAGGGACTGTGATAATAGATAAGAAAACTTATGAACTGGATACAGATGGTTCTCTGAAAGGTTATACGCCAAAGAAAAAATCCTCGAAGAAGAAATCTTCAGATAAGTCAGCTACCTCTGACAAGTCCGGTACATCTACGGCAAAGAAGTCGGTTGCCCTTACTTTTGATGATGGTCCCAGCTCTTTTACAGACCGTCTTCTGGACTGTCTGGAAGAAAATAATGCAAAGGCAACTTTCTTTATGGTGGGTACTGAGATTGCCAGTTTTCCGGACGAAGTAAAACGCATGAAGAAACTGGGCTGTGAACTTGGAAACCACACTTATGACCATAAGGATCTGGCGACTCTTTCTTCGGATGAGATCAGTTCAGAAATTGCAAGAGTGGATGAACAGCTTGTAAATCTTACAGGTGAGGGAGCTTCGGTGGTCCGCCCGCCATATGGATCTGTTAATGATACTGTAAAATCAACTGTGGGAACCCCGATGATTCTGTGGTCCATTGACACCCTGGACTGGAAAACGCAGGATGTGGAATCTACAGTTGAAGAAGTCATGAATAACGTAAAAGATGGTTCCATTATTCTGATGCATGACATTTTCAGCACCTCTGTAGATGCAGCCGAGATCCTGATCCCGCAGCTTATCGAAGAAGGCTATCAGCTTGTAACAGTACACGAACTGGCTTCCCTGCATCAGACAGAATTATCGGCAGGAGTTACATACGGTGAATTTAACCAAATCAGGTAAGTCCCCTGCGGAGGTTGCAAAAAGTAATAAAAACAGCCAAATCTCCGGCAGAAGCTGACAAAAATAATGTCAGAAAAACGGAACATAAAAAATACAGGCAGTTACCGCAAGGATAACCGCCTGTATTTTTTACGTTCCATATTCAATTTTATTCAAGTAAATCTCCTCTGATGTATCCGGTCTGACCGTCGTAGTCGATCTGAACCCATTCACCATCAGTACCTGTCTTCTGAACCTGATCACCTGCTGAGATCACGCCAAGGATATCAGCATCTGTGCTGGCTTCTGCGCGTACATTACATTCCTCCGAAGCAGTAAGCATCGTGCCATCTTCTGCCTCTGTTGACACACCTGCTTCCTCCCCAAGACCATTCAGGAATTCTTCAAGAGACGGATCAGATTGCTGTGCCTGATCCAGTTCATTCTGCACCTTCTTTATAAGAGCTGAAACATCACTGTCTGATAACTGTTTTTCCATATATGCGGAAATCTCAGAATCCTGTAAAGCTCCGTTATTGATCACCCAGTTCCCTTCGCTGTTCTTATATACATAGAACTGAGTCAGTGCAGGGGCCTTGGTCTCAACGCCCTGACAGATATACGAGAAACAGGCGTAAACCACGTAAGAATCATCTGTCATACCTTTCTTCGTGTACACATCGCCTACTTCATACCCTTCGATATAATCTTTCAAATTTGTGACTTTTGACTCATCAGACGGTGTGAAATCATCTTCCAGAGTCTTCAGCGTTGCAATATCTTTTTCCCCCAGAGCCTGATAATAGCTCGTGATCAATGCAGTAACGTCTGCATCTGCTGTTTCCATGGGATTGGCGTCTTCTTTCTTCTCGTCAGACTCCCCTTCACTTATCGGAGAAGAAGGAACATTTCCCTGGTCTTCGGATGTGGTTTTCTGTTCATCTCCGGAATTCCCCTTATTACTTCCGGAACAGGCTCGAATGCCGCAAAACAGGACAACCACAATTATCAGAATAGCTCCACCCAGCATAAAATACCGGAGATTATCTGATAACCATTCTCTAAAATCATCCAAGTTCTTGTCCTCCTTATGAGTTACCGTTTGCTCCGTTCACTACCGCATACGATTTCTGACAGTTCCCGATTCTGATAACTCCTGTGATACAACGCACCGGAACTGTACATACGTCCCAGGCAGCACGCCTGAAGGGAATCGAACCCCCGCACATGGTACCGGAAACCACTGCTCTATCCACTGAGCTACAGGCGCGTATCTTGAAAATCTGATTTTCAAAGGATTTATATAATTTATTTAATACAAGGTCTATATTATCATAATTACCGAAAAAAGTAAAGTTTTTTATTTTGTTACAAAAGATGCATTATTTTGTTACAAGTCAAAAATTATGGGCAGTCATGCATTGTGCTGACTGCCCGGTTTTATTTACATTTTCAGATCGTCGAATTTTAATCGGATGATCACCAGGGTGATCGCCATAAGAATGATTCCTGCCGGAAGTGCGATCCATGCTGTCTGTACAAATCCTGCGATAATATAAGTCAGGAAAGATACTGCTGCTGCAACCATTGCATAGGGAAGCTGTGTGCTGACATGATTTACATGTTCACACTGTGCACCTGCTGATGCCATGATGGTTGTATCGGAAATCGGTGAACAGTGATCTCCACATACAGCACCTGCCATACATGCAGAAATAGAGATGATCATCAGTTCATGATTTGTTCCTGAGAATACATTAACAACAATCGGGATCAGAATACCAAAGGTTCCCCATGAAGTACCTGTCGCAAATGCGATAACAGCCCCGATCACAAAGATAATTGCAGGAAGGAAATTCATCAGCCCGCCTGCAGAGCTTTTAACAATTGCAGATACAAATACAGATGCACCAAGGCTGTCTGTCATGGCCTTCAATGTCCAGGCAAAAGTAAGGATCAGGATCGCAGGTACCATTGCCTTGAATCCGTCCGGAATACACGCCATACAGTCTCTGAAATTCATAACACGACGTATCAGATATAAAACAATCGTGATAACCAGTCCGAAGAAGCTTCCAAGCACCAGTCCCACAGATGCATCACTCTGTGAAAATGCAGTTACAAAATCAGTTCCGCTAAAGAAACCACCTGTATAGATCATACCGATTACGCAGCATATTACAAGGCTTACAATCGGGATCAGAAGATCGATCACCTTGCCACGCGGATTACTTTTCTCATCTTCAGCCGCGTTTGCATAAGGACGTGCAGGTGTTGTGTAGATATCACCTTTTAAAGCATTTGTCTCATGAACACCCATTGTTCCGAATTCTACTTTCATAAGAACCATTGCCACCATCATGAAGATCGTAAGCAGTGCGTAGAAGTTATAGGGAATTGCATGTACAAACAGGGTAATTCCATCCTCTCCTTCTACAAATCCGCTGACTGCCGCAGCCCATGAAGAAATCGGTGCAATGATACATACCGGTGCTGCTGTGGCATCGATCAGATACGCCAGCTTTGCGCGGGACACATTGTGCTTATCTGTCACAGGACGCATAACGCTTCCTACTGTCAGACAGTTAAAATAATCGTCAATAAAGATCAGTACACCAAGAATGATGGTTGAGAGTTCCGCACCAACTCTGCTTTTAATCCTCTTACCGGCCCAGCGTCCGAATGCTGCGGAACCGCCTGCCCTGTTCATCAGGCATACCATGGTTCCCAGAATAACAAGGAAGATCAGGATACCCATATTATAAGAATCTGTCAGAACGCTGATCATTCCGCCTTCAAAAATATGAAGGATTGTTCCTTCGAAATTAAAATTAGAGTAAAACAGTGCACCAACCAGTATTCCTACAAACAGTGAACTGTATACTTCTTTGGTGATCAGTGCCAGTGCAATGGCAACAAGCGGCGGAACCAACGACCAGAATGTGCCGTAAAATTTCGCAGATGCAGCCACCTCTTCCTCTGCTGCAAGTACAGTCAGCGGACTTGCCAGTATCAGCAGCATCAGTGCTGAAAGGCAGAGCGAAAGTCTTTTTATGTTACTTTTCATTTCTTTTCTCCTTCTCTTGTAAGATATATGATATTTCGATCATAGCACGCCTCTTAATTATTAATGCATTTGAAACAGCTTGGCAGAATTTCACGCTCTGATGAGCCGGATCAATATGCATTATTTACGAGGCTTGCTATAATCAAATCTGTAAATGTAGCAGGATTCCGTCTGTGCGATCAGTTCACAACCACACTCTGTCAGAAAATCATGGTCAACCAGCCCGATCTGTGTTACTACGAAATCTGTCTTTGATTTCTTCAACGCAGCCTGAAACCCTTCTTTATCTTCATAGATATGATAATCGATCACATCCAGCAATGCTTTCTGTCTTTTATAGAAACTGCTGTTCTCATCATAGTTTCCCGCCACTGTACTGCCTGATCTGTAGATACTTGCATTTCTGCTTATTACAGTGGCGATCCCCGCATCATACTGTCGCACAATGCTGTTAAGACTGCCGTCAAAAACAACCCTTGGAAAATCATTCTCCTGGTTCTGGTGGATCACGTCGCAGACTGCACGCAGATCATTGGGCACCTTATAAATATTCTCTGCCATTGCAAAATTGGTCACTACCCCGTCCAGCGGATTTCCCAAGATCACAAAACCTGTCAGCACAGCTGCAGCCATAAGAACTTTTATCCAGGTCTTTCTAAAAGCGGTCACAAGTCTGACTCCATAGTAGGCAACCGCCGGGATCACAGGAAGAATCCAGATAAACCGGTAATATTCATTCTCAAACTTCACCTTTGCGATAAGATATTTTACAACCAGCGGATTATATACTGTCAGCAGCAGAAATACTGTATAGCCGACAAATATCCCGGACTTTCTTTTTCTCCCCAGGACCAGTGTGCAGATCAGTCCTACAGCAAACAGAAGAGGATACCAGCAGGAACCCCAGTACAGCCTCATACATGCATCAACAAAGCGCAGTCCCAGTTCCTGAATTGTTACACCTGCCATTTTTTTCTCCTTTCTGTATTATGATGCAGCCAGCGTCAGCAGACCGATTCTGCATGCAAAAAATACAGCTGCATATAATGCCGACGGAAGCATACACACTGCACAATATACCAGCCCTGAAAATCTCTTATTCATAACTGCCGCCGGAGCCATTCCCGCTGCGATCACGATAGGAAAGATGATAGCAGAACCGGAAAATGTCAGCGCACTGACCGCTGTGACAAACAATATGATCCAGACATTCCTGCTGTTTTTCTCCTGCAGATACCAGACGGCACACATGAGAACTGCAGGGATGGCAATGTTGGCAAGGATGGCTTTTCCCTCGTAGCTTCTGGTAAAGAAAAAAGTTCCGGAGGAATAAATCGTACCGCAAAACAGCTGTAAAACACAGACAAAGACAAGCATCAGATCTGCTTTCTTCCTGTTTCCGTCAAACAGTCTCTTACCGATCTGATAAATGATCAGATTGGCAGTCACTACATTCATACATGACATTACCTGCTTTGCCTGCACAATGGGATGGATTCCCAGAAGTCTGCACCACACTGCATTATGCATCGGATATGCGGAAAAAACATATCTGGCCTGAAATGCCTTCTGGATCGCTCCGTTAAAGGGATTATATCTGCCAAGAGTATCTGTGTATACAGAAGTACTCACTGTACCTACATAATACGCCGCATCTACTGTGGTATCCTCGTAAAAGATCACAATCAGACACTGCAGCAATACTACGGCACCTGCAAGGATAATCATCACAGAGTGATTTTTCCATATTTCAGAAATGCTTCCAAAAATCCCACTACATGTTTCCGTTTGTCCGGCACGTATTCTCCGTTGTTTTTTTATTGTGCAGATCACAGCTGCGCAGATAACCAGAGACATGATTCCTGCCCATATATAAGCCGCAGCTGTCAGGGATACCCATTTCAGTGTCATCGGTACGATCACCAGTTCAAACACTGCAAAGTAAACCAGATATCCCAGGATGAAAGTCAGGGAACAATCCCCTTTTATTTTCAATATCCGGGCCAGAACAATGCCCGCTGCATAAAAAACTATAAACTCCAGAACAAAGCCTGCACAGGCAAGGCATAATTCTCTCATTCTTCCACCTTTGTCCCTGACCGGGTGGATTCGCGATTCTTCAAAATCTCCATGGCAATCTTCTCAGGAGTCATCGGAAGCTCTGTCAGACGCACACCTGTTGCATTATAAATTGCCTCAGCCAATGCCGGACATGGAGTATCAATTACAAGCTCACCAATGGATTTGGCACCAAAAGGACCGCTCTTTTCGTAACTGCACTCAAAATCCACGCGGATATTTCCGATATCCTGTCTGGTTGGGATCTTATACTGCATAAAAGAATTGTTGCGGATCTTACCTTTGTCTGTATATTGTACATCTTCCCAGAGAGCCATGCCAATTCCCTGTGCAATACCGCCCTCAGTCTGTACACGTGCAAGATTCGGATTGATCGGTGTACCGCAGTCAACAACCGCCACATAATCCAGGACATCCACACTGCCTGTCTCTGTATCCACCTCTACTTCTGCCATACCTACCATAAACGGCGGCGGCGAGATCGGTGAAGAATGCTGTTTCACAACCTGAAGCTCGATATTGTTAAAGAAGGTGCTCTTTAATGCAATATCTTTCAGTGAAACTTTCTTCTGGGCATTTTCAGAACTGATGGCGTCCATATCAACACTATAGCATTCTTCTGCATCTGTCATATGGCCTGCTGCATTTCCGTCTGCCCCATCGCTTATCTCAAGTGTCTCATCATAGAATACACAGGAACCGTCAAAATCGACTTTTCTCTCATCTACTTCCATCATCTCTGCGCCAAGCTTACAGATTTTTTTCTTCAGCTCCTCGCAGGCCTTCATAACTGCCACACCTGTGGTATAGGTTGTGGCGGAAGCATAGGAACCGGAATCATAAGGAGAAATATCCGTATCCACACTGAATACTACGATGTTATCCATAGGTGTATTCAGACAGTCTGCCGCAATCTGTGCCATAACAGTATCACAGCCTGTTCCCATGTCCGTACATCCAAGTGCCAGTGTATAAGAACCATCTTCATTCAGCTTAATATCTGCGCCGCCTACGTCAACTCCTGCAATAGAAGAACCCTGCATAGCCATGGCAACACCGACTCCGCGGACCTTGCCATTTCCCATATCTCTGCATGGATATTTGGAATCCCAGTCCATCATCTCTTTGGCACGCGCCATACAGCGGTCCATGGAACAGCTCTGTGCATAGGGAACATCCGGATATCCCGGAAGAGGGCCGCCCTCTATAGGCATATTCATTTCTTTTACCTTAACGGGATCCATTCCCATCTTATGTGCCAGCTCATTTACTGCAGATTCCACTGCAAAAATCCCCTGGGTTGCACCATAACCACGATAGGCACCTGCAGCCTGCACATTTGTATAGACAACATCAAAAGCAAATCTGTAGGCTTCTGTATGTCTGTAAAGAGCAATTGATTTATGGCCGCTGAGTCCTACTGTTGTAGAACTATGTTCTCCGTACGCACCTGTGTTGGACAATGTATAAAGATCAATTGCCTTGATGATACCATTCTCATCTGCACCTGCACGTACTGTGATCTCCATCTCATGGCGCGGTGAAGAGCAGATCATGGATTCGTATCTGGAGAAGATCATCTTGGATGGGCGGCCTGTTTTCCAGGTCACGATCGCCGGATAGATTTCACTGACAGAGGTCTGCTTTGCACCAAAACCGCCACCGATCCTTGGCTTGATCACACGTACTTTGGAAGCAGGAATGTCCAGTGCCCTTCCAACGATCCTTCGCACATGGAATGGAATCTGTGTTGAGGACAGAACGATCAGTCTGCCGAAATGATCCATATAGCAGGCTGTGCGGAAAGTCTCCATCATAGTCTGCTGGTTTGCTCTTGTATGATAAGTGCGCTCGACAGTATATTTACATTTTGCCAGGACTTCATCTACATTTCCATGTTCTTCCACTGCGGATGCACATAAATTTCTTTTGTTATCTCCGCCAAGAGGGATTTTCAGCTTCCAGTCATCCTCCGGATGGACCAGGATCGGATTATCTTTTGCCTTGTGGATATCCAGAACCGGTGTCTCCACGCGGTAATCTACGCGGATTCTCTTCAATGCTTTATCTACCGCCTCTTCTGTCTCACCCGCAACAATGGCAACTGCATCTCCCACAAAACGTACATGACGGTCAAGGATCAGTCTGTCATCCGGACTCATCTCCGGTGCAGTCTGGCCGGCAAGGGTAAAACGTTTCTGAGGCACATCTTTATAGGTAAGGATACATGCAATTCCGGCCACCTTCTCGGCAGTACCTGTTTTAATATCTTCCACCCAGGCGTTGGCGTGGGGACTTCTCAGTATCTTCACGATCAGGCAGTCCCTTGGTGCCAGATCATCTGTATAGACAGGCTTTCCGGTTACCAGTGACATTGCATCTGTTTTACGTACAGGTTGATTTACATATTTCATCTTTATGCTTCCTCCTGTGCTTTCTTATATTTCAGGAACTTCAGGATACTCCTTGTCTGGGAAACAAAACCGGAACATCTGCACAGATTTCCCGCAAGATATTCTTTGATCTGCTCCTCTGTGGGATCTTTGATCTCGTTGAGCATCGCAAATACATTCATGATAAATCCCGGATTGCAGAAACCGCACTGTTCCGCACCTTCATTCGCCAGAAAGCTTCCAAACTCCTGCGCTTCTCTCTGCATTCCTTCCAATGTAACGATTTTCTTTCCCTCAATGCGTGCTGCAAGTGTACTGCAGGAAAGCACCGGACGACCGTCCATAAGAACTGTGCAAAGACCACAGTTCGCAGTTTCGCAGCCTCTTTTCACGCTGAAACAGCCCTGTTTTCTTAAGAAATCGATCAGCAGTGTATCCGGGGAGATCTCTGCGTGGCGGTTCACTCCGTTAAGCCAGAAATTAATATTCATTTTTCATCCCTCCTACTGCTTCCCAGGCTCTTCTTGTCAATACTTTTACAAGAAGGGTTCTGTATTCCTTTGATCCTCGCATATTGCCTGCAGTAGGAACGTTCTCTGCCGCATATTCTGCAAAGGCTTCGATCGCCTCTTCCTTCTGCTTTTTTGTCATGTTCCGGAAATTCTTCAGGATCTGCTTCTTATCTTCCACGATCATGGCACGTGCAGGTCTGGCACCTATCACAGTCCTTGCCTCATTTCCGATCACAGAAGCTGCACAGGTCAGCACCGGGAAATCTGTTTTTATGTTTCTCTGACTTAAGTAACAGGTAAGAAGTGGCTCTTTTCGCACGATGATATTTACAAGGATGTCATTGTCCTTCTTCATATTTACAAATTCAGTCAGTGGAATACGGCCTGCATCATATAATTCTACCCATGTATCCATTCCCAGGAACATGGTCAGAACATCTGAGAAACCATATCTTCCATAAATGCTTCCTCCCACAGTGGCACAGTTTCTGAACTGTACGCCTACAATGTGGCAAAGGCTTTCTTTCATAGCTCCATGTGTGTAGGTATTCAGAGCTTCATTTGTCTCCAGGTCATGAAGCGGAGTCATACATCCGATGACAAATTCGTCATCATTCTCCGAAATCGCATCCAGCCCCAGACCGGAAAGATCAATCGCTGTGGATATTGCTCTGTTGCCCATTTTCATCCAGACCATTCCCCCAAGAATACGGGCTGTTTTCTTCTGGTTCAGTTCATAAGCTTCCGCCAGACTGTTTACCTTTACATAGCTTTTGATTTTCAGCATTATGTATCGTATCCCTTTCTTACATACTTTTCATATCTCTTGTAATATTTTGACTCGGATCTGTCGTCAGACAGCCAATTTAATATAATACCATAGCTTAAAGAAAAAATCTATAAATATCCTCTATTTCATAAATAAATTTTTGTTACTGTTCACTCCGTTCTCAGTAACGTAGCCAAAATTCATTCCAGATTGCCTGCGGCAATGGAATTTTGGCTTGTATGTCTCGGCAGTAATCCTGGTCAGGCGGACAATATCATCCGCTTTGCTGCTTGCTGTAAATATTACTCTAATTCTAGCATATGGCAGCCAAAAGTGTCTATTGATAAAACTATCCAAAAAACACTTTTCAAAATATTATCGGATTAACTGTATCATTTGTTTCATTGCGAATCGTTTTTGTGCACTGTACCCAAATATTTTCGTAATATATTTGGGTTTTTATATATTTTACTGGATTTTTTCGAGTATCAATGTTATAATGTTCACAAATAAAAGACTTATCACTGTTAATTGCAGATAACAGGTGCAATTTGCGAATATCCGCCTGAATCTATATCGTTCAATAACAGAGATGTCATAAAGGAGGGTTTGATTATGAGTAAACGCGTGATTACAATAAACAGGATGCTCGGCAGTAATGGCCGCCTGATCGGTAAAGCTCTGGCAGAGGAGCTTGGATTTGCTTTTTATGACAAAGAGCTGATCGATATTGCAGCTCAGAAAGAGAATATTCCTTTTGATCTGCTTGCCAAGGTTGATGAGAAACGTGGCAGCCAATGGCGTTTTCCCATTGACCATGAACTTCAGATGGACAGCGATTTTCACTTTGTTCCCATGAATGATGTGCTCTTTGATCTTCAGCGAAAGATTATTCTGGATGCTGCTGAGAAAGAAGATTGTGTGATCGTTGGCCGATGCGCCAATCACATCCTCGACAATAGATGCCTGAGCGTATTTATCCATGCACCATTTGAGTATCGTGTACAGACTGTCATCGAGCGTACGGGACGGGAAGAAAAAAGTGCACAGAAGCTGGTTAAGAAAGTGGATAAAGAACGGCGTACTTATTATGAGTACTTTACAGATAAGAAATGGAAAGATATTTCCCAGTATCATCTGGCATTTGACAGCAGTAAATTTGAGCAGGATAAAATTATACAGATGATAAAGATGGCATTGTAAAATCAAACAGGGTTCCAGATTCAAAAGTCTTATCATGCAGGCACGAACGACTTTTTGAACCTGGGCCCCTGATATCATATTATTTATTTTCTCCCAGAATATACTGCTTCAGGAAATCATAAATCTGATTCTCTGTTGGAGGACATCCCTTTACGTTATGTTCAAATTTACAGGTGCATGCACCTACACCCAGTTTTCCTGTTTTTCCGCGGTATCCCTGGCCGATGCAGATTTTCGTGTCCAGTTTCTCGAAAAGGCCGTCATTTTTAAGCATTTCCAGAGCCGGGATGAGATAACCATAGCAGGCACTGCAGGATTCTACTTCTTCTACTGCATCCTGAAGTTCTACCACTTTTCTTGATTTCGGAAGTTCTTTGCGGGCATTTTCCTCACAGTATACGATGTGGGAATTTTTCAGATCAGTACTTCCAACCCCAAGCTTCTCTGCCAGTTCAATATACGGTACATCTTTCGTTGTATAATGCATGATCTGACATACATAAGAATCGATCAGTACCGGATCCGTCCCCGCCCAGATACGGTTCATCACTACCGGATTTCCGCCATCCTCGAAATCCAGATCCCCGCAAATGTTATCAACCACGACAAAATCCTGATGGAGCCCCGCATTCAGATGTGCAATCGGTTCATGCAGTCCCATCGCATGAAAATGACGCTTCTCTGTATTGGGGATCAGTCCTTTCATATTTTTCAATGCACATGTGATCTTTGTCTGACAATGGCCTTTCAATACCGGAACATTAATCAGAAAATCAATATTTGCCGCACGTTCACAGACATTCAGTTTCATCCCCCTGCAATCTCTTTCAATCCCCTTGTCTTTCTGCATATCCCAAAAAGGCACCTGATATTTTTCCGTTAGTTCACGATATCCGCACACTTCGTATGCTTCTGTAGTCTTATCTCCCACCCAGGAGCCTTCCAGAATGGCAATATTTCCATATCCGTTTTCCTGCAGATACTCAATAATTCCCGCCACAATTTCCGGATGTGTGGTAGCTCCCCATGAAGCCTCGGAAGGTGATACAAGATTAGGCTTGATACCAATCTGCATCTTTTTATCTGAAATTACAGACGCCAGGCCGCACTGTGCCAGCAGTTCCTTTGTCATTTCTTTGTAATTGGTTCCGCTCTTTATATAGATTTCATTTTTGTTCATTACAAGATTATCCTTTACACTTTACATTCGAATATTTTTCTGCTGATTTTTGCATATCTTTTTTGTATTTCCCCCCGGAAGTTTTCTTCTGAACCGGTCAGCTTTTCTGAGGTGAAAATGTTCTCCGCATCAGCCTGCATGCCACTGTACTTGTGAGCAATGCCACCAGAAATCCTGCCAGAACATCCCCCGGATAATGTACGCCCAGATAGAGTCTGGAAAAAGCAATCATTCCGGCCAGAACAACAGGCAAAATTCCCCATTTCCCGGGCAGCATCCGCAGACAGACCAGTGCAACGGCAAAGGAAGCGCAGGTATGGCCGGATGGAAATGAATAGTCTTTCGGTCTGGTGATCAGCGGAATGATCTGTGTATAAGTATCAAAAGGTCTTGGACGGGCTACTGCATTTTTTATCAGCAGATTTGTGATCAGAAACCCTGACAGCAGCGAGAGTGCCGCTGTCACTCCTGTTTTGCGTGTTTTCCCGAAACAGATCAGAAGCACACATAATACGATCCAGAACCATCCTCCGTTTCCGAGGAAGGTGACTGCTCTCCAGAACGGAGTCAGGGCATCCACCCTTAAATGTTCCTGGATCCACAGTAAAATATTCATATCTAATTGCTGTAATGTCGCCATAAACTTCTCCCATTATATTTTTTATCAGTCACAGTATGTATTCCTCTCAAAATACATACGAATTATATCAGTCCGACTTCTTTTGTGCAAGGTATTATAAGCAAAGTTGATTTGTTTAAGGACTCAAAAGTCAAAATAACGTAGAAATCAGTCAAAATACCGATAGCGTTTTTCTGCCGGAAGGATTATGCTGAAAGCAGACTAATAAAACTGCCTGATCGGGCAAATACTTATTACGGGGGTAAATATGATAAACACATTATCGGCCGGTAAGGATAATTTTTACCGGCAGATGCTTAAACTGACGATTCCGATCATTATCCAGAATCTGCTCAGTGCAGCGGTTAACTCCGCAGATGTAATTATGCTTAATTATGTGGGACAGTCTGCGATTTCTGCGGTGTCTCTGGCTGCCAATTACTCCAATATCCTGTTTATGGTATATTATGGACTTGGTACAGGCGCATCTCTTCTGTGTGCGCAGTATTTCGGAAAAAATAATATGCAGGCTATTCATGCGATCGAGGGAATTGCCCTCCGCTTTTCCATCATAATCTCGGGAATCGTAGCACTGATCGCATTTACTGCTCCTCAGCTTATGATGAAGATTTTTACTTCTGATCAGGAACTGATCTCTATCGGTTCTTCTTATCTTAGGATTATGGGAATTACATATCTCTGCTGGGGAATTACAGAGATTTATCTGGCGATTTTGCGCAGTATCGGACGTGTAACGATCAGTATGGCATTGAATATGCTGGCTTTTATATTGAATATTATCCTGAATGCTACTTTTATCTTCGGGCTTTTCGGCGCACCGAAGCTGGGGGCTACAGGTGTTGCCATTGCAACTGCTGCTTCCAGACTGATCGAACTGGCAGCATGCGTGATCGTTTCTTTCCTGAGCAAAGATGTTAAATTGAACCTGACCTTTATGTTTATCCGCAGTAAGGTGCTGTTTGGCGACTTCGTCCGGCTGTCACTTCCCGCTCTTGGAAATGACGTTTCCTGGAGTGTTGCTTTCTCCATGTACTCTGTGATCCTGGGACATCTCGGAACAGATGCCGTTGCAGCCAACTCTCTGGTTACGGTTGTCCGCAATATCGGTTCTGTGTTCTGCTTTGCAATTGCCAGTGCGGGAACGATTCTTCTTGGAAATGTAATGGGAAAAGGGGATCTGGAGAAATCGAAGGTGTACGCTTCCAGAATGCTGAAGATGACCATTATAGCCGGTGCCATTGGCGGTGTGATCGTATTTGCCATCACGCCTCTGGTCCTGAGATTTGCATCCTTAAATGACGGGGCAATGCATTATTTGAAGTACATGCTGCTTATCAATACCTATTATATTATGGGTTCTGCGGTAAACACAGCCCTGATCGCCGGGGTATTCCGCGCAGGCGGTGATACGAAATTCGGACTGATCTGCGATACCATTGATATGTGGGTATATGCGGTACCTCTGGGATTTTTTGCGGCCTTTGTCCTGAAGCTTCCGGTATTGTGGGTCTACTTCCTGCTCTGTACAGATGAGTTTGTGAAATGGCCATGGGTATTCCATCATTACCGCCAGGGGAAATGGGCACAGAATATTACAAGGGAGGATCTGTTTGAGCAGAAAGCTTCCTGAGATATCATCCATATCCGCCGCAGTGTGGTTCTATCATAAATAAGCAAAACAGCAGGTCTGTTCATTCTATGAACAATCCTGCTGTTTTTATGTCTGCAGATTTTCTTTCCGGATCCCTGCAGACATCCATTTTCGGTTTATAAAAAATGCTTACAGATTATAATGTATTCAGGTCGATTCTGTAATCGTCAGAGCCCTGTCCGTCTACTGTGTAGTAAGCGGCTTTCTGCTCAACATTTACATAAACGCTGATTTCTTTTCCTTCGATGCCTTTGTCTTTGATGTCTTTTTTGATTGCTTCCTCGATGGAGCTCATTGTAACTGCAAAACCAGGTAATTCGATAGTTGTTTCTGCGAATTTTTTGATGTCGATATTTTTAGCCACTTCTTTTACTGCTTTCTTTACAGTTTCTTTTGCTTCTTCTACAACCGGAGCCTTCGCAATATCAGCTGCAGCGTCTTTTGCTTCTTCAATTACTTCTGAAGCCTTTACAGTTGTTTTCTCAACTGTCTCTTTGACTGCTTCTGTAGCCTTTGTTGTTGCTTCTTTAATAGTTTCCTTTGCTCTTGAAGTTGTTCTTTTTCTCATAATAATCTCCTATTCCAACTGATTGGTCTAGAGCGTGTCGCTCTAACAGTTTCCTGTGTAACCGTACCACAAATTCCAGACAATGTCAAATTTTTATCAAATTTTGTCCTACTCGACATTTTTTAAGGCTTCATCCATAGGAACCTTCTTCACTCTCCGAAATTCCAGCAAAGCAACGATTCCGTATGTAATGATTCCTGCTGCAAACATCTGCACATAGATCATCGGGTCGATCCAGAGCGTAATCCAGCCGGAAATGCTTGACAGCATCATCTCCCTGAACAGAACCTTCATAACCGCCGTTTCTATTGGAAGACTGACAAGCAGACAGAGCACTACTACCATTGAAGTAGACAGAATGTACAGCCTGCTGATCTCGCCATTTGTATAGCCCAGGATTTTTACCATTGAGATAGACTGGGCATTTTTTTCGATAATGATCTTGGAAAGAAGATAGATCAGTACCATATAGATCACAATAGCAAATCCATTTACCATTCCCATCATACTTCCCATAGATACATCCAGCTGTCTGGAAATCTTGGTCAGTGCATCCAGGTCCACCACTGACCCAATATATTTGTCTTTGATATCTGTAATCCTGGTATCAGAAAAATAGCCGCTGTAATAATCTTCTCCCAGATCAAAGGTTTCGTTCAGCTGAGTTCTGGTCATAAATACACACAGGCCTGCCGTATAATCATAAATTCCTGTTACCTTAAAAGAATACTGTTCCTTTTCATACTTTTCCTTCAGGGTAATGGTATCTCCGGGATGAATCCCATATTTGTCCGCATAAGCACTGGAAATATAGATTCCTTTATCAAGATCAGCCTTTACATATCTGCTGTCCGGCTCGATTCCATACAAAAGAACCTCCTCGCTCTTATACTTTCCGGGAAGAGTATTTAAAGAATATGCTGAAAACTCTTCTGCATCTTCATTCTTTGTTTCCGCAGACATATAGAATTCCAGTATAGAAAACAGACTGTCAAATTTGTTTCCACTGGCTGCACTTACCGGAACCTGAAGCATATACTGATATTTTGCCAGCATATTATTCTGGATTTCCACCTGATAATGAGATAAGGCCGAAGGAAGGAGTAATCCAAACATCAACAGCAGGTTGGCAAAGATAATCCCGATAAACAGTACCAGATAATTGCTCATATTCTGAAAGATCACACGAAGGCGAAATCTGGAAAAGATTTTTATAACAGGGCTTAAATAAATTGCTTTTTTCTTCTTTCTGCCTGAAAGATCCCTGCGCAGGAATTTCAGCGGGGAAAGACGCAATTTGTGTCGGAGAACTCCATAATTCACCACCAGCATAATGATCACCGGAACTACTGTTGTAAGCAGAAAAGCTTCTGCGCTCCATACGGTCATATAGGTAGGCAGGCTATAGCTGCCATAATACATTCCTGCACATACATTTTTAAATACTGTATATCCCAGAATATTTCCCACCAGGGCTCCCACCAGTGTAACAAGGACAGGCAGTGCCATATAGTGCCGGATCAGTTCTCTCCTGGTATAGCCGGAAGCTCTGAGTGTGCCGATCACCCCTGATTCCCTGCGAATCGTATTACTGATGGTAATTCCGAATACGAAAGCCATAATGACAATTACAATGTATAACAATATAATCATCATAGCCTTGTCACTTCCCATATCATCTCCGGTAAAGGTGATGGCCTGATTCAGATATCTGGGTACAAAAGCTTCCAGGGTAACGATTTCCCCTATATTTTCCATCAGTTCTTCTGAAACGTCCTTTTCCTCTTTTTCTGTTTTGGGCTGTTTGTCATAGATCCAGGAATAATTGTACTGGAGCTTATCCTGATCCAGGGTATCAAACTCCTCCGGTGTTACCACAGAAACTCCGAATTTCACAGAATCAAACATGGAATCATTATTATTCTGAAAAAGACAGCTGTAATCAGACAGAGCCACAAGCCCTGTAATCTTCCAGGTCTGCTTACCGCTCTGGCTCTTCAAGGTGTCTCCCACCTTCAGTTCATTATTGTCTGCATACATACGGTCAATTGCAATTTCCCCTGTTGCTTTGGGAAATTCTCCCTGCATCAGACATACTCCATTGATTTCTGTCCTGTTTTTGAAAAAGCGCATGGTACTTCCATTATCCAGAAGTTCTTCAATATAGAAATTTTCATACAGCTTTATTCCCAGATTCTGGATTTCTTCTTTCTGGCTTTTATATATCTGCTGATTGGTACGGAAATTTCCGTTTTCTATATTGTATTTGTCAAATCCATCATTATAAGCAACAATCATACTTCCGTCAGCCACCAGAAATCCGGAAACCATTCCTATGGTCAATACCATCAAAATAAAGACCACCAGATATTTTCCCAGTTCCCCCTTCAGTTCTCTGGGCAGACGTTTGCGTAAAGGATTTTTCATAAATAACTCCTTTCCTTTGTCATAGGCAAAAACCCACTGCCTTTAGGCGGTGGGAGGAGCCTTGTAAATTATTATCCAATATGCTACAATAACCGTAGCAGTTTTTAAAGAGAAAACCGTTAGATGTGCTGCTCATCAAAGACACTCTTTTGTGCATTGACAAGATATGAGGTTGCAATACAAAACTCGCGTATTGCGTAAAATCTTACCCGTAAAAGAATGTTTGCTGTATAGCATGGGAAGTTTAGTACCTGATACAGTTACAGATGAGTATATCTTGTCTGTAAAGGATGCTGTCAACCACCCTATGATGTAGCGCCACTTTAGGCAGCAATACCTATTGGGGATAAAAGGTCGAAGGCGTAAACCGTTACTACGACTGGGCAGTTACAAGCCCATTGCCTTTAGGTAATGGGTAGTTGACAGTTATACAATAGTAAGTCACAAACTCACATATGAAACATATACTAATATCGAGAACTGCAATCTATTATTGTCAGATTCCACGACAACTGCCGGAATGTCCTGTAAAATTACAGTCTGCCGGGCAGACTGTCTAGTCTGACGATATAAGATTTTTCCAGAGGTGATACTTTTCTATGCTGTTTAGTCATCATACCTCAGATGATCCGGAATTATCCGGTACATCCTGTTGTAACAATAACAATCGCTGCAGCTGTGACTGTCAGGGACCTCAGGGGCCGCGCGGTTGTCCTGGTCCTACCGGACCCAGAGGCTGTCCCGGTCCCGTTGGTCCAATGGGACCTCAGGGCCCCCAGGGTGAACCCGGACTTCAAGGCTACCCAGGTCCTGTCGGACCTGTTGGAGCCACTGGCGCTACCGGACCTGTCGGAGCTACCGGAGCCACTGGCGCTGCCGGACCTTCCGGAGCTATCGGACCTACTGGCCCTGCCGGGCCTATCGGACCTACTGCTCCGTCAATATATGCACAACACGGAAATTGCCGTAACCATGCGGCTTTCCACTATCTTAAAGACAATTAAACAGCCCCTATGATTACACCTAAAACGCCGTAGCAAGGTTGGACAAGCCTTGATATGGCGTTTTTAAGTGAGTAGGATATGTCGCCGCAGCTTGAAAAGAGTTGCGGTTTTTTTATGCCCGAAAACAGGCGGTAACGTGGAACGTTAGGCGCGAAAAAGCCCTTATAATACAAGGCTTTTCAGACGTAAAAACAGCAAAGGCATACTGCAATACCAAAACCGCCGAAAACGGCTTTCTAATATTCCACGCAGACCGAGAAAGGAAGTGATAAAAAAATGGCAGTTTTTCGAGTTGAGAGAAATACGGGCTATACCGTTATGAGCAACCACCACTTGCGCAATAAGGAACTCACCTTAAAGGCAAAAGGCTTGCTTTCGCAAATGCTGTCCTTACCCGAAGATTGGGATTATACCCTTGCGGGCTTATCTCACATCAACCGGGAGAAGATCGACGCAATCCGCGAAGCGGTCAAAGAACTTGAAAAAGCCGGATATATCGTCCGCAGCCGGGAACGCGACGAGAAAGGACGTTTGCGCGGTGCGGATTATGTCATATATGAGCAGCCGCAGCCCAAAGAGCCGGAAGCAGCTACCAGCAGTGAACAGCCGCCTACATCGGATTTACCTACATTGGAAAATCCAACATTGGATAATCCAACGTTGGAAAAACCTACGCAGGAAAAACCTACGTTGGAAAATCCAACGCAATTAAATAAAGATATATTAAGTAAAGAACAATCAATTACTGATTTATCAAGTACCGATTCCATTCCTTTCCATTCCCTAAACCCCTTGCCCTTTGCGCATGGCGAAGCGGCTACGCCGCCGGAAAGGAAAAGAACGGAAGCGAAAAGCAATAGCGCAGTAGAGATTTACAGGGAGATTATCAAGGACAATATCGAATACGACCATCTCATTCAAAACTGCAAAATTGACAAAGACCGTTTGGACGAGATTGTTGACCTTATGCTGGAAACCGTCTGCACAGCCCGAAAGACAATCCGTATTGCCGGGGACGACTACCCCGCCGAATTGGTGAAATCCAAGTTTTTGAAGCTGAACAGCAGCCATATTGAGTTTGTTTTGGATTGCATGAGGGAGAACACAACCAAAGTGCGCAACATCAAGCAGTATCTAAAAGCGGTGCTGTTCAACGCGCCGAGTACCATTGACAGCTACTATACCGCCCTTGTCAATCACGACTTATACGGCGGCGAATGAGCATAGCCGCACTTTACCGGGAAAGGAGTTGATACCTTGCAGGAGGAAGTAACCCAAAAAACGATTGCCCTATCCGTCAACGTGGGAAAAGGCGCGGCAAGGCTTACCGAACAGGCGTTGCAGAAAGCAATCCAAAAGTTTTTGGAGCAGAAAAGCAAAGCCCCGCATGGGAAACAGACCATGCGGCAGCTTATGAAGCAAAATGCGGGTGTTTCCAACATCGAGATCACCGACAGCAATATCAAAGCCTTTGAGAGTACCGCGAAGAAGTACAACATAGATTTTTCGCTGAAAAAGGTTAAGGGCGAACAGACCCGTTACCTTGTGTTTTTCAAAGGCAGGGACGCGGACGTTATGACCGCAGCGTTTCAAGAGTTTTCCGCAAAGAAGCTGAACAGGGATAAAAAGCCCTCTATCCGCAAAGCCCTTGCCGCTGCAAAGGACAAGGCGAAGCAGCTTAACGCCGCCCGCGACAAGGTAAAGAAAATGGACAGGGGGCGCGAGATATGAAGCAGATCAACTACAAAAAGCTGATACTTCCGAATATCCCCTATGTGTTCTTTGTCTATCTCTTTGATAAAGTCGGACAGGCGGTGCGGCTTGCCCCCGGCGCGGATATTTCTGCAAAGATACTGAATATCACACAAGGATTTTCCGCAGCCTTTGAAAACGCCTTGCCGAGCGTTTACCCGTTGGATTTGCTTGTCGGCATTGTCGGTGCGGTGATTATCCGCTTGATAGTCTATGTCAAAGGGAAAAACGCGAAGAAATACCGCAAGGGCGCGGAGTACGGCTCTGCCCGATGGGGAAACGCCGAAGATATAAAGCCCTACATAGACCCGGATTTCCAAAACAACATCATTTTGACGCAGACGGAACGGCTTACCATGAACAGCCGCCCGAAGCAGCCGAAGTACGCGAGAAATAAGAACGTCGTCGTGATCGGCGGCAGCGGCAGCGGAAAAACAAGATTTTTTGTCAAACCTAATCTAATGCAGCTTCATTCCTCTTACGTCTTAACCGACCCGAAAGGTACGGTTTTGATTGAGTGCGGGAAGCTGCTGCAACGGGCGGGCTACCGCATTAAGGTACTGAATACGATTAACTTCAAAAAATCTATGCACTACAACCCCTTTGTGTATATCCGCAGCGAGAAAGATATTTTGAAGCTGGTAAATACGTTGATAGCGAATACCAAAGGTGAGGGAGAAAAAAGCGCGGAGGATTTTTGGGTAAAGGCAGAACGGCTTTTGTATTGCGCGTTGGTGGGCTACATCTGGTACGAAGCCCCCGCCGAGGAAATGAACTTTATTACCCTGTTGGAACTTATCAACGCCAGCGAAGCCCGCGAGGACGACGAGGAATATCAAAGCCCCGTCGATTTGCTGTTTGCCGACTTGGAAGAACGCGACCCCGACCATTTCGCGGTGAAGCAGTACCGAAAATATAAATTGGCGGCGGGCAAAACCGCAAAATCAATCCTCATTTCTTGCGGTGCGAGGCTCGCTCCTTTTGATATAAAGGAATTGCGCGATCTTATGTCCTACGACGAATTAGAACTTGACACGTTAGGCGACAGAAAAACAGCTTTGTTTTTGATTATGAGCGATACGGACAGCACGTTTAATTTTGTTATCGCTATGCTGCAATCGCAGTTATTTAATCTCTTGTGCGACAAGGCCGACGACGAATACGGCGGCAAGCTGCCGGTTCATGTTCGCTGCCTGTTAGACGAGTTTGCAAACATTGGACAAATCCCGCAGTTTGAAAAATTGATTGCCACAATCCGCAGCCGGGAAATCTCGGCTTCTATCATTCTGCAATCGCAGAGCCAGCTAAAAGCCATTTACAAGGACGCGGCAGAAATCATACTTGATAATGCCGACAGCACCTTGTTTTTGGGAGGACGTGGGAAAAATGCAAAGGATATTTCGGATAACTTGGGACGGGAAACAATCGACAGTTTCAACACTTCCGAAAATCGCGGCACGCAGGTTTCTCATGGACTTACTTATCAAAAATTAGGAAAGGAGCTGATGACACAGGACGAAATAGCAGTTATGGACGGTGGGAAATGTATTTTGCAGCTACGCGGTGTGCGTCCCTTTTTAAGCGACAAATACGACATCACGAAACACCCGAACTACAAATACCTTTCCGACTTCGACAAAAGAAACGCTTTTGACGTGGAACGGTATATGTCTACCCGTCCGGCAATCGTAAAGCCCGATGAAGCCTTTGACATATACGAAATAGATTTGTCCGACGAGGACGCAGCCGCCGAATAAAAACGGCGGCATTTTTATTTCCAACAACATTTTTTGAGCCGTTTTAGCGGCAGAAAGCGAGGTTTATATGGATTTTTTCAACAGCGCAGTTGACGTATTGCAGACTTTGGTAATCGCGCTTGGCGCAGGACTTGGCATTTGGGGCGGCATTAACCTCATGGAGGGGTACGGCAACGATAACCCCGGCGCGAAGTCGCAGGGCATGAAACAGTTGATGGCGGGCGGCGGCGTTGCCCTTATCGGCCTTACCCTTGTCCCGCTGCTCTCCGGCCTGTTTGGATAATGCCACAAACTAACACTACCCGCCGCGCTCTCCCGCTTCACGCGGGAGGGCGCGGGAAAGGAGGGATTAGCTTTTGATATGGCAGATGATTGAAGATTGGTTTCGCGGCATTTTGACAGACGGAATACTCTCTAATCTCTCCGGGCTGTTCGACAGCGTAAATACAGAGGTTGGAGAAATCGCAACGCAAGTCGGCACAACCCCCGCCGGGTGGAACGCGGGCATATTCAATATGATACGCAGCCTATCGGAAAACGTCATTGTGCCGATTGCGGGCGTTATCATTACCTTTGTCATGTGCTACGAACTAATCCAGCTTGTAATTGAGAAAAACAATCTGCACGATCTCGACACTTGGATTTTCTTCAAGTGGATTTTCAAAACCTTTGTTGCGGTGCTGCTGGTAACAAATACTTGGAACATCGTCATGGGTGTTTTCGACGTTACGCAGAGCGTCGTCAACGACAGCGCGGGCGTTATCATATCCGACACAAGCATAGATATTGCAACCGTTATCACCGATATAGAAGCAAAGCTGGACGCTATGAGCGTCGGCGGGCTTTTGGGGCTATGGTTTCAATCACTCTTTGTGGGGCTTACCATGAAAGCGTTGTCTATCTGTATCATGCTGGTGGTGTACGGGCGCATGATTGAAATATACCTTGTAACGAGTATCGCCCCTATCCCCGTTGCGACAATGGTAAATCGTGAATGGGGCGGCATGGGACAGAACTACTTAAAATCCTTGCTTGCCCTCGGTTTTCAGGCTTTTCTAATTCTTGTGTGCGTCGGTATTTATGCGGTTTTGATACAGACAATCGCAGCAACCGATGACATATCCGGCGCGATCTGGTCTTGCATGGGCTATACCGTCCTCTTGTGTTTTACGCTTTTCAAAACGGGAAGCCTTGCAAAATCCGTATTCAGCGCGCATTAAGGGGGTGCAGATGAAGAAATACAAAATCATTTACGCCGATCCCCCTTGGAGATACGCGAGAAGCAAGGTACAGGGCGCAGCGGAAAAGCACTATCCCACTATGAGTATTGAGGAACTTTGCGCTTTACCCGTCAAAGAAATTGCGGATAAGGACTGTATTTTATTCCTATGGGCGACGTTCCCGCAGCTTAAAGAAGCGTTGCAGTTAATCAAGGCTTGGGGATTTACCTATAAATCCGTTGCCTTTGTATGGTTAAAGCAAAATCGGAAATCGCCCACTTGGTTTTATGGCTTGGGCTTTTGGACGCGAGGAAATGCGGAAATCTGCTTGCTTGCTACCAAAGGACACCCGAAGCGACAATCAAACAAGGTACATCAATTTATTATTTCCCCTGTTGAGCAGCACAGCAAAAAGCCGGATATAACGCGGGAAAAGATACTTGCCCTTATGGGCGACCTACCGCGTATTGAACTGTTTGCAAGGCAGCATACCCCTGGTTGGGACGTATGGGGAAATGAAATCAAAAGCGACATACGGTTTGCCGGAAAGGAGGTTTGAAATGGCGTATGTAACCGTCCCAAAGGATTTAACCAAAATCAAGAGCAAGGTAATGTTCAACCTTACCAAAAGACAATTACTCTGTTTCGGCGCGGCGGTGGCTATCGGGCTACCGCTATTCTTTTTGACAAAGGACAGCGCGGGAACGACAACGGCGGCTTTGTGCATGGTGCTTGCCATGCTGCCCATGTTCCTACTCGCTATGTACGAGAAGAACGGGCAACCGCTGGAAGTGATTATACGGCAATTTGTGGAAGTGAAGTTTCTTCGCCCCAAAGAGCGACCTTATCAGACCA
>OLRX01000254.1_pt1 | contig 51367 bp, 34 predicted proteins | sample 1672991 | NCBI WGS metagenome assembly OLRX01 (sample SAMEA3136744, study PRJEB25190) | human gut metagenome | biome: human gut; feature: human-associated habitat; material: faeces | place: Austria | collected 2013
CCGCAGCCGCCGGAGCGGTGCTTAAGCCGCAAGGCGGGAATTGTGCGGTGTTGCCCTTGCATTCTTTGCGGGTAACACATGGATTTTTCGGTGCATTTTCGGCCCGGCCCTTACACTTTTTTCGTTTCCGCCTGCACCAGGGCGCGGTACAGGGTAAAATCCGGCACGGGGGCCGCCGGGGCACCAGGCAGTGGAGCTTGCCAGGCGGCATAATCCGGCCCGTCCCCGGCCGCGCGGGGAATCGCCATCAGACCGGTCAGAACGCGGGCGGTCAGTGCGCCGTCCAGCATGGTATCGCTGCAAAAGCCGGCCCAGAACCCAGTTTTGGGCTGCAGCAGAGCCGCCATGGCACCAAAATCATCCGCCGCACGGCCCAGGGTGCAAAAGCAGTTCTGCCAGTCCTTATCCAAAAACTGCTCCCGCGCGGTGCAAAAGCGCACCGCCCCGCGCAGGGCGTACAGGTACAGCCGCACGCTGAACACCACCTGCTCCTGCCAGAGCGGCGTGGTGGCCCGCCCGGCGTAAGAACAGCCGGGCAGCAGCGTTTCATAATTTTCCAGCGCGGAAGTGCAGAGCTGCTGATAGGCAGCCAGCTGTTCCGCATAGCTTTCTGCGGGCAGCAGAGCGGCAAGTTCCTGAATCGGGCCCTGCGTTTTGCCGCACAGCCAGGCCGAAGCAAACAGCCGGGTGCTGCGGGTCAGGAACGCTTCGCCCACCGGCTGCGGCGGGCTGCCCGCCTGCACTGCGCTTTCGGCACGGGCGCGCAGGCAAACCGAAAGATCCTCCAGTGCGCTGTCCGTCAGTGCCCAGCCATCCGGCGCACGGTAGGTACAGCGCAGGTAAGCCGTGCGCTGCGCGGCGCAGTCGGTATCCGGGGTACACCACAAAGCACCGGTCAGGTTCAACTCCATCAGGGAGGGGCGCAGGTCCCCGGTGCCAACCATCCAGAAGCTGCGCACCCCGCCGCGCCAGGCTCCCTGCAGCATTCCGTTAACGGCGGTATCGCCGCCGGGGTAGGCGGTCATGGGGTTGCCGGTCAGCTTATCGCGGCGGCAAAGGCTGAACCACAGCCCGTGCTGCGCGCCGGGACCAGGGCCGCCCGCACTGCTGGCACTGGGGGCCGGGGTTAAAACGGGGATAACGCTATCCGGGATTTTGAGTTTTCCCTCCTGGTAGAGCGCAACGGTTTCGCCCTGCAGCAGAATATAGGCAGCGGCACCGGGCACCGTGGCGTTCAGCAGCTGCCATTGCTCTTGCAGCGCCGCAGTGCCGACTGTGCCATCGGGATCACCCCCCATCCCGTCAATGCCCAGCGCCCAGATGCGCGGGCTGGTTTTGAGAGTGCGGATAGAATCCTGCCAGATTTTATGGCGTTCTTCCGGGTTTTCCGCCGCAGCCTGCTGCGGGGCAGCCCCCAGCGGGGTCTGCGGGTTCTGCACAGGGCGCAGGCCCATGGCGGCGGCAAGGTCCGCCTGTTTGTCGGTGCGCACCATATTGCCGCGGTAGCGCAGCAGGGATTCAAAAATCATCTCCCAGCCGTTTTCGGTGGCATCCGCCCAGGCGGACAGCCATGGTGCATCCGAAAGATCCCATCCGCGCAGGCCGACAGCGGCGGCTGGCCCGGTAATGCGGCCCTCCGGCACAGTGGCAAAGGGTTTGGGCTCAAACTGCTGCTGGTTCCAGAACCAGAATGGTGCTACCCCCAGGTAATGACGGCTGATATCCAGCAGGCCGTACACCGCGCCCAAATCATCCGCCGCGCAGAGGGTGAGCTGGTTTTCCGTCACATCCAGCGTATAACTTTCCGGCGGCAGGGCGGGGGCAAGGCAGATCATCAGGCGGTTATCCGGCACAAAACCGGTGGTGGAAAGAGTCATTTCCATATCACGCCAAAAGCGCGCCACGGCATGCTGCACGGGCGCACTGGCCCACTGCGCTGTGACCCGTGTGGCACGGCTGAGCATAAAATCCATTGTTTTCCTGCCTTTCAATACACTCTACCATCATCCCCGCCGTATCGGCGCTTGGATGGATGCAGTATTCCCTTACTGGTCCAAAAATTCACGGATCTCGGCTTCCACGGCACGCACCTCGCGCTCAAATGCGCGGGCGGATACCCGTAGCGCACCGTTGCCCAGAATAATGATCTGTTCCGCACCATCGGAGCTGACCACCCGCACGCGGTGGTTTTTGGCCAGCTCATGGGTGGCGCGCTCGATGAACATATCGGCGGTTTCGGCTTCGCGGGTATAAATCACATGCAGGTTGTGCCAGGTTTCTTGTTCCCGCCCGGCGCCCTTGACGCGGTAGGCGTCAAACACCAGGATGGGCACACACTTGCGGTAGCCCGCATAGTTGCACAGAATGTCCATCAACCGGCGGCGGGCGGCATCCAGGTTTTCCGCCGCGATCTTCTTTAATTCATCCCACGCAAAAATCACGTTGTAGCCGTCTACCAGCAGGTACTCCGGCCCGCTGGGCGGCGGTGCAGCGGGGGTACGGTTCTGGCTTGGCCCCACGCTGCGGAAGGCTTTGCGCGCGGCAAGCTGGTCATGCTGACCTGCGGCTTCCCCCCGGCGCTTGATCGGCCCATAGGTGCGCTCAAAAATCGCCAGCAGCTCTTTGTCCTGCTCCAGTGTGCCGCAGTAAGCGGCAGCACGGCGGCGGGCATCGGAGGCTTCATCGGAGGCATCCGCTTCTTCCTGTTTCGCCTGCTGGGCACCGGGCGCGTTGCGCCCCAGGCCGCTGGCCACATGGGCGTGGGCGGGAACTTCGTCCCATTTGACAAGGTAGCCCGCGCCGTGGCTGCAAAATACGGAATCCGCCGGGTTTTCAGTATCGGCATCCGGCTGGTAGCCAATGGCTTCCAGCACGGCTTCGGTGTTGTGGCAGGGCGCATAGCCGCGGGGCATACAGCTCAGGCGGCCCGCACCGCGGGTGTAGGCGGTCACTTCCCGCGCACAGCCCCGCATTTCGGCAACCGGGGCTTTGCCGGTAATGACGGCCAGGCCATCCTCGTTTTCCGGCGTGCTGAATTCCGCGCAGCGGCGCTGCAGATCGGCCATGGCGCGGCCAACACAGTCCTGCGGGACTTCCAGCCGGAAGTCATACCAGGGTTCCAGCAGGACCGCCTGCCCCCGGGCCGCCGCGGTGCGCAGCCCCTGCCGCACGGCGCGGTAGGTTGCCTGGCGAAAGTCCCCGCCCTCGGTGTGCTTGATGTGGGCACGGCCTGCCGTCAGGGTGATTTTCACATCGGTCAGCGGCGCACCGGCCAGCACGCCGGGGTGGCTGCGCTCCGCCAGGTGGGTCAAAATCAACCGCTGCCAGTTCAGGTCCAGCGCATCGGTGCGGCAAATGCTGGCAAACTGCAGGCCGCTGCCCGGCTCGCCGGGTTCCAGCAGCAGATGAACCTCCGCATAATGGCGCAGCGGTTCATAATGGCCCACGCCCTCCACCGGGGCAGAGATGGTCTCTTTGTATAGAATGCCGCCCTCGCCGAAGGCCACTTCCAATCCAAAGCGGCTTTGCAGCACGCTCTGCAAAATTTCCAGTTGAATTTCACCCATCAGCTGCAGGTGGATCTCGCCCAGAGCGGCGTTCCACACCACATGCAGCTGTGGATCCTCGTCCTCCAGGGTGCGCAGGGCCAGAAGGGCATAGTGGGGGTCAGCTCCTTCCGGCAGCTCCACCCGGTAGTTCAGCACCGGTTCCAGCATCGGCTGGCGGGCATCCGGCTGTACGCCAAGGCCCTGTCCGGGATAGGTTTTTGTGGGGCCCAGCACCGCACAGACGGTGCCCGCCGGGGCTTCGCTGACCAGGCGGTATTTGCTGCCGGAGTAGACCCGCAGCTGGTCGGCCTTTTCTTCAAACTCCACACGGGCATCTGGGCGGGATACCAGGTTGGATTTGACTTTCAGCACGCCGTCCGTCACTTTCAGGTAGGTCATGCGCGCGCCGGATTCGTCTGCCCCGATCTTGAAGATGCGCGCGCCAAAGCTGCCGGTGTCCGGCGGCATGCGGGTATCCCGCTGCAGACCATTGAGCAGGTCGTCAATGCCATCCAGCCGCAGAGCCGCGCCAAAATAGCAGGGGAACACCTGCCGCCGCGTGATTGCCGTGATGAGATCCGCCTGCGGCACCGTTCCTGTTGCCAACACGGCTTCCATCAGCGGTTCACTGCACACGCCAAGGGCTTCGGCGCGTTCTTCCGCCGGAACGGTGGGGGTAAAGTCCACACAGCCATCCCCAAAGCGGCCCCGCAGCTCCCGCAGGCGCAGGGCTTTGTCCGCACCGGGCAGATCCATTTTGTTGACATAGATAAAGGTTGGCACATGGTAGCGCTCCAACAGCCGCCACAATGTCATCGTGTGGCTTTGGATGCCGTCCGTGCCGGAAATGACCAGCACCGCATAATCCAGCACCTGCAGCGTGCGCTCGGCCTCCGCCGAAAAGTCCACGTGGCCGGGGGTATCCAGCAGGGTGATCTGGGTCTCTTCCAGCGGGGTGCCCGTCACCGTTCCGGCCGGCAGGGTAAGCACGGCCTGTTTGGCAAAAATGGTAATGCCGCGGGCTTTTTCCAGCGCATCGGTGTCCAAAAATGCATCCCGATGGTCTACGCGCCCCAGCTTGCGGATGCTGCCCGCACGGTAGAGCAGTGCTTCCGAAAGAGTGGTTTTTCCGCTGTCCACGTGTGCCAGAACCCCAACGACCAGACGTTTCATAACTTTCCTAACCTCATTCACAGCGTTCCCGGCTGCTGCGCCAGGGGCACCGTTTATTTTTTGCACCGCCGCCCGCCGGGCAAGGGATATCTGCCGGATTTTGGCGATCCTTTTCTATTATAATAGTACCCGTTTTAACTAGGGGATTCAACCACTAATTTGCGCGGGCTTTTGTTTTTGGGGCAGGATGCAAAAAATATTTTATAAAGGGTATTGACATTGCGGGATGTGGATGCTATACTATTTAGGCACTCAAGAGAGAGCAACTAAATATCGCGGGGTAGAGCAGATGGTAGCTCGTCGGGCTCATAACCCGGAGGTCGCAGGTTCAAGTCCTGTCCCCGCAACCAACAAAAGCTCGTTGAAACGACAAGTTTCAATGAGCTTTTTTCTACATTATGGCAAAAGTGGTAACAGGCTGGTAACTTTGACTCCAAAACGGCAAAATGACTGCGCCCGGATGGTTGAAAATTTCAACCGCCCGGGCGCTTTTTGTGGATAAATTTTGCGGAGTTGGCAGGTAAATATAGGAGCGGTCAGTGTAGTCAGCTCGCTTTGACGAGTACCAACACGCTGTTGTTTGGCACGACGATCTGTTCCCGTTTGGTGGGAATGGGCGGGTTTTTGTACTGGCGCAGGGCTTTTTTGATTTGCTGTTTGACCTCTAGCAGGGCGGCTTCCAGCGTGGGGGCTTGGGTAGTGATTTTGGGAAAGTCAGAAACATGGGCAGTGCAGCCGTCTGCCGAGAGTGTGCAAAGCACCGGATAAGGCGGGTTCTCTACGGAGATGCTGTACTGCATCCCGAACATATCGTTCATCTTGTCAATTTCGTGCCGCTTGTGTTCGTCCATGCTGTGGACGTAAGTATCCATTGTGAAGGCTACCGAGTAATGACCGAGGATGGCTGACAGGGTCTTGTAGTCCATGCCGCGCTCCAGCGCACGGGTGGCAAAGGTATGCTGCAGAGCGTGGAAGGTAAAGTGTCCGATGTCGGCATCCTTCAACAATGAGACTACCCCAGAAATGCGTTTGTGGATATCCAAACGCTATGCTTGCAAAACACGTCTACCCCCAAAACGATGACAAACAAACCCGGCACCCGCACAAATTCGTATATACTCTCAAGAGTGAATCACTTCTGATTCATCCAAAAATCTTGACTCGAAAAAGTGAATCGGTTCTGATTCATTCCCTGCGGTAGCCAGCCAAAAATTACAATTGCATCACGAAAATTACAATACGCAGATTCCACGGCACGCTATACTGGATACAGAATTCATTTGCGAAAGGGAGGAAAACTGTATGCGTGCAAAATTGAGCAACTTACAAAGCATCCCGCAGGTGGTTGCGGAGATGACGCTGGATGAAAAATTGGATATGGTGGGGTGCTACCGCGCCTGCCACACACGACCCATCCCGGATATGGATGTGCCTGCCATCTATCTGATGGACGGCGCGACCGGGCTGAATGGCACCCATGTGGTGCTGGACTACTTAACAGACCCCTGCCGTGCCGATGACCCGCGTACGGCGTATGCCACGCCGGAAATGGTGGCGCTGAACCGCGTTGATCTCAACGAGGCCGCGGCAAAGTACAAGGGCGATGCACTGATGACCGACCTTGTGGAGCAGGCGGCAAAATACCGTCCGGGTGGTCGGCAGCATATCAGCTTCCCGTCGGGCATCAACATCGGCGCATCGTTTGACCCGATCACAGCCGAGACCATCGGCCGCGCGGTCGGACAGGAATTGCGTGACGCCGGGGTGGATGTCTGCTTTGGTCCCAACGTAGATATTGCCCGCGACCCGCTGGGCGGCCGTAACTATGAAATGTACGGCGAGGACCCAGAGTTGGTGGCTCAGACCGCGGCAGCCTTTGTACGCGGTATGCAGAGCGCCGGCATTGCGGCCTGTGCCAAGCATTTCCTCGCAAACAACCAGGAATCGAACCGCAACACAACAAGCTCCAACCTTTCAAAACGGGTTATGATGGAACTGTATGCCCGTGGGTTTGAGGCAGCCATCGAGGATGGTCACGTCCTGTGTATCATGAGCGCCTACAACGCCGTGAACGGAGAGTTCACCTCGTATAGCAAAAAGCTGCTGACAGATTTGCTGCGCGGGGAACTGCACTTCGACGGCGCCATTGTCAGCGACTGGGGCGCAGCCGGACAGAACAAGGAAGGTACGCTGGCGGCGGGTATGGATTTGATTCAGCCCGGTCCAAACGATATGACCGCCTGCAAACAGGCGGTGCAGGAGGGGCGGCTTTCCGAGGAAGTTCTGAACGATCGCGTGACCCATATCCTGCAGCTTATCGTGGAGATCAAACAAAATCAACGCCGCATCCCCGCGCAGTATGACGCCGATGCACTGCTGCAAACCGCCTGCAGGACCATTGAAGACGGCGCGGTGCTATTGAAAAACGAGAATGGCGTCCTACCGCTGGCCGAGACCCAGCGTGTTGTGTTCTGGGGGGCGCGCAGCCGCGACACACTGGAGTATGGCAGCGGCTCCACGGCGGTGGAGACGGCTCTGCACAGCAATGTGCTGGACGAATACCGCAAACTGCGCGGCGCGGCGGCCTTTGAGGAATGGACCGATGCCGACACGCTGGTGTACACGGCGGCTGCCCCGGCCGGGGAAAATGTGGACCGCGAAAGCATGGCGGTAGAGGAACAAGACCGCACCCGCATGACCGAGGTGCTGAAGCAGGCAAAGCAGAAAGGCATGAAAACCGTCGTGCTGTTGAATATTTCCGGACCGGTAGAGATGGCGGACTGGCTGCCTTACGCGGATGCAGTGCTTTGCATCTTCATTCCCGGCTGCATGGGCGGCGTGGCAGCGGCACGTCTGCTGACGGGGCTGGCCGAGCCGGGAGGCCGCCTGCCGGTGACGTTCCCGATTCGTTACGAGGACACGCCCGCCTACCCAAACTTCCCCGGTGAAGGCAACGATGCCTACTACGGTGAGGGCGTGTTTGTGGGCTACCGCAGCTATGCAAAGCGCAAGTTAACTGTGCAGTATCCGTTCGGATGCGGCTTGAGCTACACGGATTTTTCTGTGGAATTGTGTGAAAATGACTTCCGCTGGGATATGCGCACACAGGAAACACTGGATGTGCCTGTGCGGGTAAAAAACGTCGGCAGCCGCCCCGGCAGCGAGGTCGTACAGCTTTATACCCGCGAGGAAAAGCCCCGTATGCTGCGCCCCGACCGCACACTGGTGGGGTATGCCAAGGTGCGCCTTGCCCCCGGTGAGGAAACAGTTGTGAATGTATCGGTCAGCAAAAAGGCATTGCGCTGCTATGACGCACGAATGGATAAGTGGGTGCAGCCTATCGGGGCGCACACGCTGTATCTGGCATTGTCGGCGGAGAACATTTTGGCACAAGCCCCGCTGATGATAGAGGGTAAGAACCCCTATCCCTTGAACGGTGAAAGCACAATTGGGGAAATTCTTGAAAATCCGCGTGCAAAAGAAATCGTAAATCAATTCACGAACGGTATGTTCGATATGATACCGAAAGAAACACTGGACTTCATGGTGTACCGCAAGCTGAATGATATTCTGTCGGTGGGCATGATTCAAGCCATCCCCGACACAGTAAAACTGAGTGCAATTCTGCAGGGGCTGTATGACCGGCTTGCAGAACTATAAAGGAGGAAACAAGATGAGCTTTCCGAAGAATTTTCTCTGGGGTGCGGCCAGTGCTGCTTACCAGATTGAGGGTGCCTACAATGAGGACGGCAAGGTTCCCGGTATCTGGGATGCTTTGAGCGAGGGGCACGTCAAGCACGGCGAGAACGGTACTATCGCCTGTGATCACTACCACCGCTACAAGGAGGATGTAGCGCTGCTGAAAAAGCTGGGCGTCAAGGCGTATCGCTTTTCCGTCAGCTGGCCGCGCGTGATGTCCGGTCCCGACACGGTCAACCCCAAGGGTCTTGCCTTTTACAGCGACTTGGTGGACGAACTGAAAGCAGCGGGCATTGAGCCGATGGTGACGATTTTCCACTGGAATCTGCCCATGTGGGCGCACGAAAAAGGCGGCTGGTACAATGCGGAAATCAGTGATGATTTCGCCAACTACGCCCGTGTAGTGGCGGATGCCTTGTCCGACCGGGTGCGGTTCTGGTTCACTGTAAATGAGCCGACGACCTTCATCGGCAACGGCTACTTTACGGGGGCGCACGCGCCGTTTGAAAGCCTGATGCAGGAGCAACCCGCCGTGATGATGAACAAGCTGGCGGCGCTGACAAAAAATGTGCTGCTGGCCCACGGCAAGGCGGTTCGCGTGCTGCGCAGCCGCGCCAAGCTGGCCCCGAAAATCGGTATGGCGCTGAACGGCAGTGTCTACCTGCCGGAGAACGAATCGCCGGATGACATAGAAAAAGCCCGCACCCAGATGTTCCCGGAGCAGGCATTCTTCTCGCATTTCAACTGGTGGGCAGACCCGGCCGTTCTCGGCTGTGTCCCGGCGGGTCTGCAGCCATTCTTCACGGCGGAGGAACTGAAGGTCATCTGCCAGCCGCTGGACTTCTTCGGCTTTAACTGCTACAATGCCTCCAACTATGAGGAGTACATGGGTCCCAACCCCGCCGTTGTGCCGGGTATGCCCCGCACGGCAATGGACTGGCCCATTACGCCGGATGCTCTGTACTGGGCGGCACGTTTCTTGACGGAGCGCTACCATCTGCCCATTATCGTCACGGAAAACGGTATGGCAAACATAGACTTCGTCATGAGCGATGGCGCAGTGCATGACCCCCAGCGCATCGACTTTGTCAAGCGCTATTTGGCAGGTTTACAGCGTGCTGTGGACGAGAACATCCCGGTGATCGGGTATCTCTACTGGTCCATCATGGACAACTTTGAGTGGGCGGAGGGCTACGATAAGCGCTTTGGTCTTGTGTATGTGGACTATCAGACCCAACAGCGCATCCCGAAGGATTCGTTCTACTGGTATGCGGATGTAATCAAAAACAACAGAATATCATGATTCGGTATGGTGTTGCCTGCGATATTGCATCGGGGTAACACCATATTCTTTTTTGAATACGTTCTGGAAATAGCTCTGGCTCGAAAAGCAGAGGTAGCTGCTGATTTCGGCCAACGTCATATCGGTATAATACAAAAGGCTTTTGGCTTCTTCCAGCCGACATTCCGCAATATAATTGCCCAATGTCTGACCGGTTTCTTTCTTAAAGAGATTCCCGGTGTAGGACACACTGCGCCCGATAGAGGCAGCCACATCGTTAAGGCTCAAAGGGGTGTTCACATGATTGCGGATGTAGGACATACAGGTGTATACCTCGCGGCTGATACCCGCAGGCAGGCGCAGTTCTCCGAGGCGGCGGCAGAAATCCATTGCAGCGCTTAATTGTAAACGATCAATTTCCGGCACTGTCGCGGCGCGCTCACAGTCCAGCACATAGTTATCTATCAGCTGGTAGGTTAGTTCAACGTCCATTCCGGCAGGGATGGCGGACATCATACCGATTTTAGTGATGCAACCGATGAAAATGTTTTTTGCCTGCCGCAGCGGGGTATCAGCCATTGTGCCGTGACCCACCCGGGTTGAACTATCCTGCATCAGAAAAGCCATTAACCTCTCCGGGTCGCCCTGCCGAATCAAATCGTAAAACATCAATTCCCACTGGTAGCTGTTGTGGAATTTCTCATTTTCCTTGCGCTCCAGCAGGTTCTCGACGGTATCGCGGCCAACAGTAAAGCTGTCGCGGTCGTTCGTCAAATCAAAGTAGACGGACGGGTCAAGGATTTCACCGTCCATGCAGTAGTAGAGATACGCGGCCTTGTCGAAAAATTCCAGCAGACTCAGATTTGGTGCGGCCTCCAGAATTGTATCGGCTGCGTGGCGCTGCGCAGCCGGGATTTGATTTTCTGCCATAAAGGCATCCACAAGGCTTTCATTGAGCCTTGCGTTATAGACAGGGCCGATAACGATCCGCCAGCCGCCCTTGATCCGGATGGAAGCATAGCCTGCATGGCTGGGGGTGGTGCAGATGTCCAGCGTCCGTGCAGGGTCACGGCCAGCAAACAGTGCAGCCGTGCGGCGCTGCGGCTCCTCCGGGTACTGCAGGTGACAGGTATCTTGTTTGTCGTACAAGGAAAACGCGATCCCCTCGGCCCGGAAAAACAGCATACAGAGATTGGTGATGCGGATATAGCGTGCGGTATCCACGGAGCAGACCTCCCCACAGATTGATAATTTTATTTTACAATATCCAGTCAAATAATGCAATATGCATGGAGAGGCAGATGCTATACTGAATTCAGAAACAAGGGATGAGTTCCCTAAAAAACAGGAGGAAGACAATATGGCATTCGGTAAAAAAGAGCGCCCCACTGTGGATAAGGACGGCGCAGCGCTCGTAATGCGCAAACGCGACTATCTCGCGGACTTCTCCGGCCAGTTGGGTCTGGGCCTTATGGCAAACCTTGTAGGTCAGCTGCAATACTTCTACACCGATAAAGTCGGGATTGCAGTCGGCTCCGTGGGTGTGGTCATGGTCATCGCCAAGGTCGTGGATGCGCTGACGGACATCTGGTTCGGCAATATCATTGACCACTCCAAGGGCGGCAATATGAAGTATTACAAGTGGATGCTTCGTATGGCGGTCCCGGCCGCGGTTATCACGGTAATGATGTTCACGGTTCCCATCCAAGCCGGTCAGATTCCGGCTGTCGCTTACGCACTGGTGACAAACCTGCTGGTTACGGCGGTCATCTACACAATGATTGCCACACCCTTTGCGGCAACTATGATCGTGCGCACCAGGAGCCAGCAGGAGCGCGGTAACATGGGCATTCTGCGTGCGGTCGGCAACTATGCTTCCGGCATGGTCATTTCCATCGCAACGATTCCCATCACGAATATGCTGGGCGGCACACAGGTGGCGTGGATCAAGTACGGCGCGGTCATTGCACTGATCGTTCTGCTGAGCTTGCTCATCTGCTACGCCAACGGCAGCAAGGCTATGCGTAAAGCGGTCGAGGATGACACCGCAGCAGCAGAGCCGGAGGAAGAACCCGTTAATTTTCTTACGGCAGTCAAGTGCCTGTTCGGCAACAAATACTGGGTCATCGTGCTGCTGTTCAACTTGATTACAGCGGTTTCCTCGGCCATCGCCGCGTCGTCCGGCGCCTACTACTGCAAGTGGATTTTCGGCAATGATAATCTGGTAGCCATTGCCGGTTCGGCCGGTCTGCTCTCCACGGTTTTAGGCTTTGTACTGTCCAACCCCATCATCAAAAAGCTGGGCGTAAAGGGAACCATCAATCTGGGTCTGCTGGGGTACGCAGCTTCCTGCGCAGTGCGCTGCTTTGTGCCGACCAATCTTGCAGCGTACATCGGCTCCGATCTGGTAGGAAGCTTTTTACAGATCCCTTTGATGTGCCTGTACGGCGTTCTGTTGGCAATGGCGGTCGATTACAATGAGTACAAATATGATAAAAAGCTGGTGGCCGTCTCTTCCGGTGCGATCGGCTTCGGCAACAAGGTCGGCGGCGGTCTGGGTGCGTTGGTTCTGGCACTGTTCCTGATGATTGGCTCCTACGATTCCACCCTGAGCGCGGCCACTACCTCGATGCGCTATGCGATCTACGCATTTTCCAACTATCTGCCCATTGTACTGAATGTGGGCATGTTCTTGATTTTCCGCGGCTTCGATCTGGAGGAAAAGCTTCCCGCCATGCGTGCGGAAGTTGCCAAGCGGCATACACAAAAACCGGAGGAATAAGACCATGAAATTCACGATTCCCGCAAATGCACCTGCAAAGCCGTTCCATAAGCACTGGCAGTTCTGCGTCGGCAGCGGTCATGCAGCCATGGCAATGCGCACCGATTACTGTGAGCAGCTCAAGCAGATCCATGACGAACTGGGTATTGAACGGGTGCGTTTCCACGGTATTTTCAGCGATGATATGCATACCTATGACACCATGTCCACGGTCATGCCGATGCCCGGCTCCGAGCAGGTGCCGTTCTATGAGAATAGCTTCCGCCTGCCGGGACTGGTCTATGACAATGTGCTGAAAGCCGGCATGAAGCCCTTTGTGGAGTTGAGCTTCATGCCCAGCCCGATGGCCAAGCGCCCGACACGCGGCACCTTTTACTGGAAACCATGCATTGCCCCGCCGAAGGATGAGGCACAGTGGCAGGCGTATATTCAGAAATTTGTCCGTTTTCTGCTGAACCGCTACGGCAAAGAGGAAGTGGAAACATGGTTCTTTGAGGTCTGGAACGAGCCGGACTTGAAAACTCCGTTCTTTGACGGCACACAAGAGGACTATTTCCGTCTGTATGAAATCACCGCCAAGGCTGTCAAAGCAGTGGATGATAAACTGAAGGTCGGCGGTCCCGCCACCAGCAACAGCAAGTGGGTCGCGGCGTTCGTGGACTACTGCAAGGCCCATGATGCGCCGGTGGACTTCATCACGACCCATCAGTATGCAGGAGATCCCATCAGCGAGGTGTGTGACCAGAAAGACGCGGATCACATGAAGGACACTGCGGAGATCCAAGCGGAATACAAGGTCGATTTTGCCCAGCTGTTTGCCGGCTTAAAGCCGGAGGATGGCTTGCTGCCAATGTTCCGCCGGACGATGCCCGACAACACCGAGACGGATGACCTGAATCGTGATCTGCTGCGCGATGCCGCCGAGCAGGTACAGAAGCAGGCTGACGGTTTGCCGGTATACTATACCGAATGGAACGGCTGCGCAACCTTTGGCGCGCCCGGTAACGATACCCGTAAGGTAGCCGCCTACGATGTGCGCGCGGCTCTCAGTGCTGAGGATTTCATCGACGGATCCAGCATCTGGTGCTTCAGCGATATTTTTGAGGAAATTCACCCCTTTCCGGAGGAATTTCACGGCGGGTATGGTCTTGTGACCCAGCACGGTATCGCAAAACCGCTTTTCCACGCACTGCGCCTGCTGGGGCAGGCCGGGGATAAACGGCTGGAGCTGCCCGGCGCACTGGACGGCGAGGTGAGTGTAGCAGCGTTCCGCGATGCTGCCGACACACAGCTTACCGTGCTGGCTACCAAACAGAACCTGCACCACTTTGCAGGGCAAAGCACCCCGGCCACCCCGGTGGAGATCGAGGTCGAACTGGACGCAAAGCCGCAGAGCGTGCAGCTTTGCCGCATCGACGAGGAACACGGCAACCCGCTGAAGTGCTGGCAGGCAATGGGTGAGCCGGAGGATATGACCCCGGCGCAGGTACAGCAGGTCATTGATGAAAGTGCAGTGGACTACGCCCCGGCTCCGTATGAATATGCGGACGGCAAACTCACCGTAAAGACAGAGCTTGTCACCAACGACTTGGCTTTTATCCGCATTGTAAAGGCAATACCGCATAAATTCTAAGTGCCAATACGGCGAGCGAGGTGCGGCAGCTGCTAAGCCAAAAGCGCAGATAATACTGGATGTCTTATCGAGCATTTTGGCAACGCAGATGCCGTGCCGCAGCCGCCGGAGTGGTGCTTAAGCCATTAGGCGGGAATTATGCGGTGTTGCCCAAAATAAAACTGCGGGGTGCATCCGATCGATGCACCCCGTTTTGCGTAAGAGGGAGTTATTATGATATTGGATTTTAACGCCGATTGGCGCTTTTACAAGGCAGATGGAAGCTGCCGCACTGTGCATCTGCCCCATGATGCCATGCTGGAGGAACCCCGGCAGGAAAACTGCCAAAACGGCAAGGACTGCGGCTATTTTCCGGGCGGGAAATATGCCTATGAAAAGACGTTCTCTCTGCCGGGGGAGCACCTGAATGAGGCACTGACATTTTTGTTTGAGGGCGTGTATCAGAATGCGGTCGTTTATCTGAACGGCGAAAAAATTGCCGAACACCGTTACGGCTATACGGAATTTACCGCCGATGCCACCGGAAAAGTGCGTGCCGGGGAAAACACCCTGCGCGTCACGGTGGATAACAGTCTGGAACCCAACTGCCGCTGGTACACGGGCAGCGGTATCTACCGCCCTGTGCATCTGATGATAAAGCCGAAAGACGGCGTGCGCCCGGTAAAGATCCGCACGGTGTCGATTGCTCCCGCCGTGGTTGAGGTGCAGACCGAAACCGAACACGCGGCGGTGGAAATTTGGGATGGCGCGCAGTGCGTGGCAAAGGGTGCGCCGGGGGTCATCGAGATCCCGCAGGCTAAGCTGTGGGATGCCGAACACCCGAACCTGTACACCTGCGTGGTCAAGATCGAAAACGACGAGGAATCCGTCCCGTTCGGCATCCGCACACTGACATGGAGCGCAAAAACCGGTCTGTGCGTCAACGGCAAGGCGGTCAAGCTGCGCGGTGGGTGCATCCACCACGACAATGGCATTTTGGGCGCCTGCGGCTTTGCCGATGCCGAGGAACGCCGCATCCGCATTATGAAAAAGGCGGGTTACAACGCCGTGCGCTGCGCCCATAACCCGGCAAGCCGCGCCCTGCTGGATGCCTGTGACCGCCTTGGTATGTATGTGATGGACGAAGCCTTCGACGGCTGGTACACACCCAAGACCTACCATGACTATTCCCGCATTTTTGCCGAAAACTGGCAGGATGATTTGACCACTATGATTGCCAAGGATTACAGCCATCCCAGCGTGATTCTGTATTCCGTCGGCAACGAGGTGTCGGAAACGGCCTTCCCGCAGGGCGTGGAAACGGCTGACAAGCTGACCCGATTCGTACACGCGCTGGATGATACCCGCCCCGTGACAGCAGGCATCAATGTGCTGCTGAACGTCTACGCACAGAAAGGCATTGGCGTGTATAAAGAAAGCGGCCCCTACAAGCCGGAGCCGCTGCCGCCCAAGCAGCCGGAGGAGAAAAAGAAAGAGTCAGGTTCTGCGTTCTTTAATATGGTCACGCAGAATCTCGGTCCGCTGATGTTTTACATGAGCAAGGGCAAAAAAGGCGACGTTGCCTGCCGCGATGTGGCGGAAAAGCTGGATGTTCTCGGCTTGAATTATGCGGCTTCCCGCTATGAGGACGACTGCAAAAACTATCCGAATCGCCTGATGGTGGGCAGCGAGACGATTATTGGCGAGCTGCCGTACAACTGGGCGCAGGTGCAAAAGCATACAGCGCTGATTGGCGATTTTGCCTGGGCGGCCATGGATTATCTGGGCGAAGCGGGCATCGGTCAGATGATCCCGCAGGATACGCCGGGTCTGCCGATTGCGGCGGGCAGCGGTGCGATTGATTTAACGGGAAACATTACAGCGGAAAGTTATTTCCAGCAGGCGGTGTGGAGCCTGCGCAAAGCACCTTACTTGGGTGTGCGCCCGGTCAACTGGAACGGCAGAAAAATGACGGGCAGCGCGTGGCGTATGACGAACGCCGTGGAAAGCTGGACGTGGCCCGGATGTGAGGGGCAGAAGGCCACGGTGGAAGTGTACAGCGATGCAGAATTTGTGGCGCTGTACTGCAATGATAAGCCAGTTGGCAAAAAGCGCACAAAGAAATTCCGCGCGATTTTCAAGCTGCCCTACCGACCCGGCACACTGAAAGCCGTGGCACTGGATAAAAGCGGAAACGCCCTTGGAGAAACCACACTGCAAACAACGGGACAGAAAACCCGGCTGCACCTCGCCCCGGAGAAAACGACCTTGCGTGCAGACGGTCAATCACTCTGTTTTATCCCCATCACGCTGACCGATGCGGCAGGCATCTGGAAACCGTGCGCCAACGCAAAGGTTCATCTGGAAATCGAAGGACCGGCTGCCTTACAGGCCCTCGGCAGTGCTGCAACACAGACGGATGAAACCTACCTCGGCAGCAGCCACACCACATGGCTCGGACGCGCTTTGGCTGTCATTCGTGCCGGAACCGAGCCGGGCAAGGTGCGCGTCACGGTCACGGCAGAAGGGTACGAGCCGCAATATGTGGATTTGACGGTGGAGTAAGAAAGACGGACTTTAATGCTAAAATTGTACGATTTAACAGCAGAATACAAACGTGAACCGCTGGGTTTGGACGAGGCGCAGCCCCGCTTTGGCTGGAAGCTGAACAGCGACCAACAGGACACCGTGCAGGCGTCCTACCGACTGCAAATCGTGCAGGGCGGGGATGTTGTGTGGGATTCCGGCACGGTGGCGAGTGCGCAGAGCATTTTGAACGAGTACCTTGGCCCCAACCTGACCCCGCGCACCGAGTACGACTGGACGGTCACGGTATGGGACAACCACGGCGAAACCGCCGAGGGCACAAGCCGGTTTGAAACAGGCTTGCTGAACGGCAGCGCGTTTGAGGGCAAGGCGCAGTGGATCACCCACGCGCCGGACAAAGCCAGCCCCGTCAGCCCGGTGCTGTATAAGGACTTTGTCGTGCAGGGCAATGTCAAAAAAGCGCGTCTCTACGCAACCGCCTTGGGTATGTATGAGGCGGAGATCAACGGCGAGCCTGTGGACGATACCTATTTCCACCCCGGGTGGACAAACTACCGCAAGCGCCTGCAATACCAGACCTACGCTGTAACGCTGCACAGCGGCAAAAACCATCTGGCGCTGACGCTGGCGAACGGCTGGTACAAGGGCAAGCTCGGCTTTATGCCGCAGCCCAACCACTACGGCGACACCACCGCCGCACTGGCAGCGCTTTGCATCACCTATGAGGACGGGCACGAGGAATGGATCGGCACCGATGAAAGCTGGTTCTGCACGACCGGGGCCATTCAGTCCGCCGAAATCTATGACGGCGAAACGCAGGACTTTACGGCAGACCCCGCCGCACCGCAGCCCGCCAGACTGTTTGACTACGGCTTTGACACCCTCATCGGGCAGGAGAACGAACCGGTCCGCTGCCTGCAAAAGGTGCCTGTTGTCAAGGAATTTACTGCTCCCAACGGTGACCACCTCTTTGACTTTGGGCAGAACCTGACCGGCTGGGTCGAGGTGGAAATTTACGGTGACAAGGGGCAGAAGCTTACCCTGCGCCACGCGGAATCGCTGGACGAGAGCGGGAACTTTTACACCGAAAACCTCAGCTGGGCGAAGGCGACCGACACCTATATTTTGAGCGGCGGCAAGCAGACGCTGCACCCTCATTTTACATGGCACGGCTTCCGCTATATTTGCGTGGAGGGGCTGCAATACGGGCAGAACGTGCAGTTTACGGCGTGCCATCTCTCGACAGATTTGGCACAGACCGGTCATTTTACCTGCTCTGACAAGCGGGTGAACCGTTTGCAGCAAAACATCCAGTGGAGCCAGCGGGATAACTTTTTGGATATCCCCACCGACTGTCCGCAGCGCAGCGAGCGTTTGGGCTGGACGGGCGATGTGACGGCGTTCTGCCCCACGGCGGCGTTCAATGAGAACATTATGCCGTTTATGACCAAGTGGCTTCGTGACTTGGCCAGTGAACTGGGTCCCGATGTCAGTATGCCGCAGGTCGTGCCGAACATTCTGGGCAACCAGCAGGACGGCGCGGCGTTCTGGGGCGATGTGGTGACCGTGCTGCCGTGGACACTCTACCGCGCCTACGGCGACAAGCGCATTCTGCAGCACAGCTACGACAGCATGAAGCACTGGGTCGAGTTTATCGAGAGCCAGTGCGGCGAAAACGGGCTGTGGCAGACGGGCTTCCAGTACGGCGACTGGCTGGGGCTGGACGCCGAGGCGAATGCCTTGGGTGATGAGCGCAAGGGCGCGACGGATGACTACTTTGCTGCCAATGTCTGCTTTGCGTGGAGCTTGCAGATCCTTGCGGATACCGCCGCCGTTTTGCAGTACACCGAGGACGCGCGCCGCTGGAGCCGCCGCCGTGAGGAGCTTGTGCGGGCATTCCGCGCCGAGTATGTGACCCCCACCGGGCGTCTTGTCAGCGAAACGCAAACCGCCCTGATCCTGGCGCTGCACTTTGACATGGTGCCGGACGAGTTCCGCCCGCGCCTTTTGGACGCGCTGGAAAAGAACATCGGTGCGCATAAAACGCATCTGCTGACCGGGTTTATCGGCACGCCGTTTGCCTGCCTGACCCTGTCCGAAAACGGCAGGCACGACCTTGCCGGCAGGCTGCTTTTGCAGGAGGACGACCCCAGTTGGCTGTATGAGGTCAAGATGGGTGCCACCACCATCTGGGAGCGCTGGAATTCCATCCGCCCGGACGGCAGCTTTAACCCCGCCAACATGAACAGCCTGAACCACTACGCCTATGGCTCCATCGGCAACTGGCTGTACACCAAGCTGTGCGGACTTGAAATCCTGGAGCCCGGTTACAAGAAATTTGCCCTGCGCCCGCAGTTTATCAAGGGCATCACCCACGCCGAACTGACCTACGAGAGTGTCTACGGCAAAATTGCCATTGCGTGGCGGTGCGAGGGCGGCAAGATCACGGTGGATGCCACGATACCTGCCAACACCACCGCCGAGCTGACTCTGCCCGAACAGACCAAAACGCTGACCTTGGGCAGCGGCAGCTACCACTACGAGTACGCCACCGAAACCAGCTTGAAAATAGACCGCTATTCGTTGGAAACCCCGCTGCATATCATTTTGGAGCATCCGGTGGCGCAGGCGATTTTCCGACAGTACGCGCCGGAATTTCTGGAAAATCCGATGTTGGAGTATGTGAAAGACGAGCCTATTACAGCCCTGCTTGCCTACGGAGAATCCATGTGCCCGCTGTTTGAGCAGGTGCTGACCGCCATGAACCAAGCTGATAAGCGGTGAGTCTGTATAAATTATACTACGCCCAACATGAAAACTGCAATCGCAAGTTGTACTCTCCGGTGTTAAGTTGTACGTATCACTGCAAGATTACAGTGGCAAAAATTCGTTTTTTGTAGTTTTACGGATAGGATACGATAGTATCTTAGTATTTTATTTATTTAGTATTTATTTGTGTTGGATTTACCTGTACAGGGAAATCCAGTCCAGGTAAATGCCGTTGTGGTAAAACAAAAATCCCCGGAAAGCGGGGAATTTAGGGTGGTATTAGGCTGGATGGGCACCGCGCCGACGCGGCGAGGACGCGCCCAAACAGGGGCGTTTCTCGCGGTGACAGGGGCGGTGTGCAGGAGTGCCGCGGAGTAGTGCTTGTGTACAACTTCTTGCTAGATGGTAAAACTTATATACGGATTCGTAGGGCTTTTCACTGGCAAGAACCCAGTGATGCTCGTATTCATGTTTCTCAATGAGACCAAAGCTGCGCATTTATTTGAGCGTTGCGAGTCAGAATCCGTCTCACAGATTTGCCCCCAAAACTGCCCCCAAAAGGGTTTGGAACGGGTCAGCACCATATAGCACCTTTTTGTACACATGGGACAAAATCTATTCCGAGCCTTGGTACACAACACCACCAAGCCCAACAAAACAGCATTGTAACGCACAAACTCTAGATTTCTCATAACCCAGAGGTCGCAGGTTCAAGTCCTGTCCCCGCAACCAAAAGGCTGTGACAAAAAAGATGTCACAGCCTTTTCCCTTTGTTGTAACGCCAAAAAATGGCGATTTCGACGCCCTGTTTTCAAGGTCGTATTTTACAAGGTTGTCCAACCGTTTCACTGCGGTTGGGCTTTTTTGTTGCCGTTTTTCCACGGCGGTGCGCCCGCATTGTGGAAAAAAATGAGCGCATTGGTAGATAAATTTCAAAAAGATTCGGTTGTTTTCAAAAAGTTTTCAATCCCGGCTGTCGGTTTTCCACACCGATAGCCGGGATTTTTGCGTTTTTTGAAGAAAAAAGCGAAGGTTTACAATTTGTTAATAATTGGGAGCGGATTGATGGCTGGGAAAAGCCCCATCTCCCCTGTTTGAGGGCAAATTCTCTAGCAGTTTTCAGTTTGTTTTCAAGTTTTCCATTTTATACCTATTTACAATAAGGAGGATTTTCACTATGGGCATCATTATCGGCATCGACCACGGCTACTACGCTATCAAGACAGCGCATTGTTCATTCCCGGCTGGGCTGACAAGCTACGGAGAACACGAACCCTACACCCGCCAAGGACTCTTAGAGTTTGGCGGGTGCTTTTTTGTTTGTGGCTCCGGGCGGCAGCCTATCCAGCGGGACAAAACTGTAAACGACAACTACTACCTGCTGACACTGGCAGCGATTGCAAAAGAAATCCGGCAGCGCGGCATGCCGCCCGAATGCTCGGTGCGCATTGCGGCGGGTCTGCCGCTGACCAGTTTCGGACGCGACAAACCCAAGTTCAAAGATTATCTGCTGTGGAGCAACCAGCCCGTGAATTTCAAATTCGAGGGCGTGGAGTACAGCATCACTATCGAAGAAGTTGCTGTCTTCCCACAGGGCTACGCCGCCCTCATGACCGAAGTAGGGCTTTTGCAGGACGAACCGTCCATGCTCCTCATGGATCTGGGCGGCTGGACAGTGGACCTCATGCGCATCGACAACGCCATCCCTGCGGCTGACACTGCGCACAGTCTGGAACTCGGCATGATTCGCTGCGTGGATGACATTCGGGAACAGGTGCGGCGCGAAACCGGGCTGTCCCTCACGGATGCCCAAATCGAAAATATGCTGGCGGGTCAGCCCTGCACGGTCAGCGATACGGTGCGCGACATTGTGAACCGGCAGGGACGCAAATATACCGAGCAGCTGCTGTCTGCCACGATGGAAGCCGGCTTCGACCTGCACGCCATCCCCGCCGTGCTATTGGGCGGCGGCGCATCGGTGGTGAGCTGCCACCTAAGCCCCAAAGACGGCCTTTGTAAGACGATTTTCCTGCTGGACGACAAGTTGAACGCGGTCGGATTCGAGCGCGCGTTGGCCGCCGTGTCGCGCCGTAAAAGCGAGGTATGAAACGACCGCAATATGTTTTCCGCCCGAACCTTAACGAACCGCAACACCGCCGCGCGTGGGCGTTGCTGCAGCAGGTGCCGCCTGCCAAACGCAAAGAGTTTCTGGTGCAGAGTATCCTTGCGGCAGAACAGACGGATAGGCTGGAGAAAAGCATCCGCAAGGTGGTGCGCGAAGAATTGCAGACGGCCAGCATAGCCACTGCTGTTCCCAGTCTGCCGCCGGACGATGCAATTCCAGATTCCGCGCTCAATTTCTTATCTACACTTTAGAGGGGGTGGTTCCCATGCACTAAGGTTTTGTTGGTTATGGCTTCTTTGACAACAAAATTCAATGAATTGTCGTTGGTTCTTGTGAATGGCTTTGCTTCTGCCGCTGTGGTATGCTTGCTTTGCAAACACAGAAAGGAGCGCACCCATGAGCAAATTGACCGTAACCATCCCGGATGACCTGCACCAGAAAATCCGTGAAGAACTGGAACGACAGGGCATCACCACATCGCAGTTCATTGAACAGGCCGTAACCACATTTTTTGAGAAACCGAAGGGAGTCAGCAACATGGCAACACGCACGTTAGCATTTCAGGTACAAGCGCGTGACTTGGAACATCCACGGCCGAAAAGAAATCGTCTGGCGCTGTGTTAGCCGTACAGCCTACGGAACAAGATATTGTCATACCTCACCATCCGTGAAAGAAACGGTTTTGCATAATACACTGTTGAAAGCTATTCAAAATCTTGCAGACAGTTATACTGAGGAAACCGCCATGCAGATTAACGGCATCCTGCACGATTTGCAAGGTGGCACAACAGAACTGGAGAAATTACAGCAAAAGGTTGCAGATGCCCAGCAGGAATTCGATCACCTGTTGGACTTATCTCTCGAATGCAATGCGTCATTTCTGGACGATAAAGTAAAACGCGCCAGTAAAGAAATCGACGGTCTGAAAAAGAAAATAGAAGTTCTGACTGCGAACCAGCAAAAAGCTGCCGATCCCCAATATCAGTTGAGCGCCGAATATTTCCGGATCAAAGAATACTCAGATGCCTTGATTGCACGGATTGTAGAGAAAGTCATTGTGCTATCTGCTGATGAGATAAAGATTGAATTTGTGGGTGGGTATACGGTGAAGGCGATTTTACAGGAATGATTTAATAATTTGTAAAAAGTTACATTAATGACATAGGCCTTGTTATATTTTTGTGTTCACTTATAAAAAGCTGTAGAAATGAGGTGTAGTGGTGAGCAATGCATAGCGAGAAAACTCAAAAATTTGGTAACCATGTGAAAGTTCAAAGCCGAACTTTGTGAAAACGATTGATTTAAAATGAATCATCAATAATCAAGGCGCTGATTTCAAAAAAACATGATATTTTGCAAGAAATTCAAGTTGAATTATCTTGACGTTTGAATTGATTTTCGCTATCCTTAATGTGGGAGGTGTCAGATATGATTTTGAAGTCGTTGATGGTCGGTGGGTTTAAGAACGTGAAGTCCACAAAGCTGAATTTCACTAGTAAGACCCTTGCAATCGTTTCACCTAACAATTACGGAAAGAGCAATCTGCTGGAAGCATTAGACTTTGCAACAGATTTTATTTCTGCTGGCGCGAAGCAACGTACAATGATGATGGCGTGGTCCGATGGGATTCCCATCGCCAGAAATTTGGATTGCGCTCCATTCCAATTTGATATAGAATTTGAGTTGCCGGAGCAAAAAGAATATAGATTCGTTCACTATGGCTTCACATTCTTATGGTATCGTGATGATAAAACAGGTCAAAAAATCATAGATGAGTGTCTCGAAATGCGACCAACGGAAAGCGTACGATACTCGGCATACTTAAAGCGACCAACCAATCAGTATCGAAAAGGAAAGTCTACCAGTGCGTTCCGTAACCTTATGCTCGAATCAAATGTGCTGGCAATAGATGTTCTTTCCTCCATTGATGACTTGGAGTATACATCTGTCATTCAAGCACTCAAAGAATTTGAATATCGAGTATGCGACACATTAGATGTCAAAGACAGGTTTCAACCGACCCCCATTAGAATAGCGGATGACGATGATATGCACATTCGCTTTGATGATGAAGATATTCCGCGTGCGCTTCACCAGCTCAAGAAAATGTATCCGGAACAATATTATCAGTTCGAAGATGCTGTGTATTCTCTCTTCCCCGACTTTTCATCTATTGATATACAGGCACATGAGTTAAATTTGGGTGAAAGAAAAAGTTTGCGATTGGTTTACTCTAATGCAATTGACCAAAAAGATGATAATATACCGCAAAATGATAATATTCCGCCTGTACCATTTCACCTCAAAGATAAGGTATATCGAGTTACTATTTTCAGTGATGCGCTTAATCAACCGGTTAGTCTTGCTTCTATGTCCACCGGAACCAAGAGAATATTTTGGCTGTTAGCTAATATTTTTATTGCTAGCTGTAACCACGTTTCCTGCATTGGAATCGAAGAATTAGAGACCAGCATCCATCCTAAAATGCTAAAGGATTTACTGAGTATCATTTCTGAAACGTTGGAAAATACTTGTCTTGTGATTTCTAGTCACTCACCTTATTTGGTACAGTACCTTAAGCCTAGACAGCTCTATGTGGGTTCTATGCAAGAGCTCGGTATTGCTCAATTCAGAAGAATTGCATCAACTAAAGAGAAAAAGCTGTTAAACGCTGCGCGATCTTATGGTCTGTCAGTCGGAGAGTATCTGTTTGAATTGATGTCAGGAGAAAGTTCATCTTTCGAAACCCTGCAGAATTATTTGGAGGGTTTCTGATGGAAAATTCTTACGAATCCGGTTTTGCATTTGTTCTAGAAGGGGCTACAGAGCGTGTCTTTTACGAAAGATTATTGTATTTTTTTGCTCGAAAACATCCAAATTGTTCGATAGAAAAGAATCAAGACTCAGAAACATTTGAGACGTTTTTCACTGTGCGTGGACCATTCGGTGTTCGAATTATCAAAATGAATGCAGTTGGAACAATCACCCAGATTCACAATTCAGCAAACTGGTTCCAAAACAATTGTGTCCAAGCAAAGGGAAAGAAAATTCCATGGACGGTTTTTCTCTGCTATGATACAGATTCATATAATGCTGATGTAACAAAGTTTTATAAAGGCGACTGGGAAACTTTTCGAAAGATGATAAACACTCAACGCGGTGTCAAAAAAATCGTTGACATGGCTGTCGACGCAGACATAGAAGATATATTTTTGTTGGACCTTCATGGAATCAGTTGCTTTATGGGATTGGATTCTGATTTGACGCAAGAGGACATTCCTTCCGGACGGAAGGGCAGTGCAAAGCTAAAACAATTGTTTATTGAGCAACGTCGACTATGCCGTACACAAGCCGTCTATCATAAAGGGGAGCGAGCAAAAAAACTGATTGATGCATTAGATATGCAAAAGATTTTGGATTGCTCAGTTTTGCCTTTTGAACAAGTAGAACAAATCTTTAAAATGGAATGAATCCAACTTTTAAGATGAGAAAAGTGAAACTCATTGATTCAATTGGGGCGTTTTGGCTGCGTTTCAAAAAATGAGTTCAACCCAAAAGCCGATTTCATTATTTCATGTATCTCATGAGAATGGAAATTGAACGGTTTAACTAAGTTCTTGCAAGGGGTATCTCTTTTGTCACACAGACACAACTGATCCGGCTCCATATTGTGGAATTTTTTATTCTACAATACAGAGCCGGATCTTATGTTTTATAGGTTGTCGGCAGGAAGCAGGCGGTCAGTCAATGTACTGGCCGCCTGTTTCGTTTTATACAGCTGTTCCATCTCCTCCGGTGTTCGGTATTCCAACCGACTGTGGGGGCGCTGCCGGTTGTAAAAGAGCAGGTACTGCCGCACGGAATCCAACAGTGCGCCGATGCTTTTATAGAAATACCGGTGGTATTCTTCTTTCTTCAGGCTGGCAAAGAAGGATTCCATGACGGCGTTGTCATAGGGGACGCCGGGCGTCGAAAAGGACTGCCGGACACTGAACTCCTCCAGCAATTCCCGGAAGTAATCCGAGGTATATTGCCAGCCCTGGTCGCTGTGAAAGAGCAGCCCGCGGGGCCGTCCTCTCCGGAGAAAGGCGGTCTCAAAGGTCCGGGCCACCAGGGCGGTGTCATTCTGGCAGGAGGCCCTGGCTGCCAGGACCTTGCGGGAGAATAGGTCCAGCACAACGCACAGGTAGAGCTTGCTACCGGCATAGTGCAGCTCGGTGATGTCGCTGACCCAGGCCTTGTTCGGGGCCTCCGGATTGAACTGGCGGTCCAGCAGGTTGAGATAGCAGAAGCGGCGCCGGGCCGCTGCCGCAGACATACAGGCAGAAGTGCTGCCTTCCATTCCCGCAGGAAGGAAAGAACCTTCCGCTTGCTGATGGAGATTCCCTGGTCCAGCAGCTTCTGCCGGATTGCCTCGGCGGAGATCCGCTTGCCGGAACGCAGGTAGAGCTTTTCCACCAGCGGGCGCAGCACCTCGTCCCGCTGCTGGTTCTGGGTTTTGGCGGGGCGACGCTGGGTGCGGTAGTAGAAGTTGGATTTGCGGATGCTGAAAAGGCGGCAGGTCAGGTTGGGACCATAGACGGGAATCCAGCGGCAAGCGGCCTGAAAGCGGGTGAACTCCGGCAGAGCCTGCTGCACGATAGTGCGCACAGCCTCCAGTTCTGCGGTGGTTTGCCGGTGCTGCTCCCGCAGCGCACGGAGCTCTTCCTGCAGCCGCAGCAGGTCCTGGTTGTCGGGACAGGACAGCTGGGCGTCGAAAGCGCGAAACCATGCGCGCAGGGGCTTGTCGGTGATGCCGGTTTCATCCTGCAGCTGCGTCAGTGTCCGGCCCCGTCGGTGCCGGATGTAGAGCTGCCACTTCTGGGCATCGTCATAGAATTTCGACATGGCTGCCCTCCGCCACGAAAGGAACCTCCGGCTGCCGGGGCAGATACTCGGTCTGCAGCGGTTCACAGCTGATCAGCCCCATGGCATCCATCATCTGCCGGATGCGCTTTTTGCCCAGGCGAATGCCTTTTCGCCGCAGCTTCTGGCGGATCTGCTCCGCGCCGAACCGCCCGCCGCTTTCCAAAAAGATGCGCTGTACCTCTTTCCGGTACAGCGCTTGCTGTTTCGCTCGCTCGGAGGGCACAGCGGGTTCCTTCCGGTAACGGAAGAAGGCGCTGGAACTGAGTTCGAACACTTTGTAAATGTAGGGAACCTGGTCGGCGTATTTGCGCGCAAAGAGAGACTGGTCCCGGATGGGGATGGTGCGCAGGATGCCGCTCTCGTGCAGGATCTGCAGATCCCGCTGCGCCTCCTCCAGTTCCCGGCGGAGCGCCTGGGTGGTCAGCAGAAGGGTTCCGGCATCCTCCAGGGGCAAATCCTTCAGCGTCTGCCCGGACAGCTTTTCTCGCCAGCGGCGTTGCCAAAGGTAGATGGTCGACAACGGAACGTGGCAGGTCTCGCTGATCTGCCGGCAGGCGTACCCTTGCAGGAAGAGTTGATAGGCCTCCTGATGTACGGTTTCAGAATATCGCATGTTGCTATAAACCTCCTTTTTTTGACATGCAGGAGAGAGTATAGCACAAACTCATCCGATTTCGTAAGAAAAACAAAATTAGTGTTGCTTACTAAAGGGTAAAATAGAGTAAAATGAAGAAAAAATAGGAAAAATAAGTAGAAATAAGAAAAAGTCGCTTGAAAAAGTTGACAAATTGCGCTAAAAGTCGCTTGAAAAAATATGAGGCCCTTATTATACTGAAAATAAGGACAGTTTAAGGAGGCGAAAACAGTTGCTGAAAAGAAAGATTGAGCAGAAATTGATGGAATGGAAAAATACAGAAAACCATAAACCATTGATTATAAAAGGATGTCGCCAGTGCGGAAAGACATTTTCCGTTTTGGATTTTGCACGAAAAAATTATAAGAATGTTGTGTATCTCAATTTTTTTGAAAATCCGGATTATGCGGCAGTGTTTTCCGGTTCCTTGGAAGTAGACAACATTGTCATGATGTTGTCAGCACTGATGGGAAGTGACGCGGTATTCGAAAGCGGAAATACGGTGCTTATCCTGGATGAGATTCAGGAATGCCCGGAAGCGCGGACAGCACTCAAGTTTTTCAGGATAGATGGACGATACGATGTGATTGGAACCGGCTCACTGCTGGGGGTAAAAGGGTATGGCAAAGAACCTAAATCCATTCCGGTAGGATCAGAAACTGTACTGGATATGTATCCTCTGGATTTCGAGGAGTTTCTTTGGGCCAATGGCATTGCGGATTCGGTGATTGATTTCCTGAAAGGATGGTTGGAAAAAGAAGAACCAGTGCCGGAAGCTCTTCATAATCGTATGCGCCAGCTTTTGCTGCAATATGCGGTGGTTGGAGGAATGCCCGATGCGGTGCAGACATTTGTGGACACCAAACAGATGGATCAGGTTTTGCAGATTCAGCGGGATATCATCCGCTCCTATGAAGACGACATGGTAAAGTATGCGGAAAGAAAAGACAAATCACGAATTAAAGAATGTTTCCAGTCTATACCGAAACAGCTCAGCAAGGAAAATAAGAAGTTCCAGTATTCTGTGGTGAAGAAAGGCTCTTCGGCTGCCCAATATGCGGGAAGCCTGCAGTGGATCGAGGATGCCGGGATTATCATACGGTGCTACAATCTTTCCATTACAGAGCTGCCGCTGGACGGGAATGCCGAGCAGGATGTATTCAAGGTATATATGCAGGATTGCGGTTTGTTTGTGAGTATGTTGGAAGATGGAACCCAGTATGATATTCTACAGGGAAAGCTGTATGCCTATAAGGGCGCCATTTTTGAAAATCTAGTTGCAGATATTTTTGGAAAGATGGGGCGGAAGCTCTATTATTTTCACAAAGACAGCGGTTTGGAAGTCGATTTTGTGATTCGATATAAAGGCCAATGTACCTTGGTGGAAGTAAAAGCAGCAACAGGAAACACAAAGAGTACCAAAACGATTCTCAATCACCCGGAAAAGTACCACGTCAACAGTGCCATCAAGTTGGGAGATTATAATGTGGGACGTGCGGGTATGATTCTTACTTTACCGTTGTACATGGCATTTTTGCTGAAGGATCGCTAAAATAGAGGGCGCCTTTTTCTGCGAGGAGGTGTAAGTTTGTGAGTTTAGAACATGGCGGAAGAGCAGATAAAGAAGGAAATACATATGAGAATCGCTTTTTGGCACGTCTGTTCTTGCAATTGATCAACGAAGAATTTCAATATATACAAGTGGAAGCTGTTGAGAGAAACTCTGATTTTGCAGAATTTATTGCAGTTGACCAAGAGGAAACAAGAAGATACTATCAATGCAAAGCAAGTAACGGAGATTGTGACCATTGGAGGATTTCGGATCTGCGGTCCTATGATATTTTCTCCAATGCCCAAAAAATAGTAGAAGCAAATACGAAAAATGAATATATCTTTATTTCACCGCTTGGGTATGACGGCTTGGATTCACTCTGTGACCGAGCCAGAACCAGCTCATCTCCAGAAGACTTTGTGAAGTATCAGCTAACAAAACGCTATCAAGCTTACTTCAATTCAATTGCTGAGGATCTCGAACTGGATGTGAGTGCTTCGGACGATTGTGCCAAACTGGTACAAATCTTAGCTCGTTGCCGCTTTGAAACATATGGCCGCAGTCGTGAAGAAAAAGAGGATTTAGAAGCACGAATCGGGTATATGTTTTTTGGTCCTGCAAAAACGGTCCGTATTTTGTTGGAACAATACGCCAATGATGATCGACAGTATGGAGTTAAGATAACAGCGCACGATCTTATGACATACCTGGAAAAACAAAAGATCTCATTGCGTGATATACGCCGAGATGAACGGGTACTTCTACAGATCCGGACACTCAATGATGTGCGTTGGGGATACTTCTCACCCATAAATGGTGTTCTGCTGCATCGGTGCGCCACCGAACAAATGATTCAGGAGTTTGAAGCGGGAAGCTCCTTAATTCTTCATGGACGAGCAGGTGCAGGAAAAAGTGGCTGCGCAGAAGAATTCATTCAGTATTTGAAAAAGAAAGAAATTTTGTATCTCGCTATTAAACTGGATAAAGAAATTCCACAAAAATCGGCAGATGACTATGGGAAAGAGTTAGGGCTTCCGCAGTCACCGGTATATTGTCTGAATGCTTTCGCGCCACAAAAGCCGTGCGTTTTGATCCTTGATCAGGTGGACTCTTTGCGATGGACGAGCACGCATTCGGCAAGCGCTTTGGATGTCTGTAAGGAGATGATCCGTCAGGCAGAGGAAATTAACAAAAACCATGGAGGACAGATTTCCATCCTTCTAGTATCCAGAACCTTTGACTTGGAGACAGATCCAGGACTTCAGTCATTATTCGAGCAGCCAAAAGAGAAAGATACCATAAAATGGTCGAAGATACAAGTTGGCTTGCTGTCGGATAACGAGGTTCAAAATATTGTCGGACAACTCTATGTACATATGCCGATAAAACTGAAAAAGACACTGCAGATCCCTTCTTCATTACTTGTCTGGTCGCACTTGAAAAGTGATGATAAACGGAATGCTGTGACATCTTCCTTCCAGCTGATGGAGGAATGGTGGTCTCAGATCCTGAATAATTGCCAGCAAATGTCTTTGGATCATCAGCGTGTTTGTAGCTGTAAAGATAAAATCGTATCCCTCATGGACCGTCAGGGAAGACTTGCCTTGCCCAGAACCATCTTTAATGATGATAAGAACATCCTAGAAGCCTTTGTATCCAATGGCCTGCTTGTAATCAATCGTACAAGTGTTGCCTTTACACATCAGAGTTTCTTGGACTATTTTCTCGCCCAAAAAGTGATTGAGAAACTATATGAAGGAGCAAACCTGGTTGACTTGTACCGGCCGGTAAAACAGCAATTGCCTGCTCTGCGGTATCGCTTTTTGATGGTATTACAAACATTATTGGATTCGGACCCCGATGTCTTTGTTGAACAGGCAAAAAATATTCTGGAATGTGATGATATTCATTACTATTTCAAATGTGCTGTTTTTGAAATTATTGGTCAATGGGATGGGGAAATTGAACCTGGTATTTTTTCTTTGGTAAAGCAATATCAGGAAGTCTCAAAGTGGAAACAGTTCATTTTCCGTACGGTATATCTGGGACATCTCAACTTTATTCAGCACTATTTTGACGGGTGTGAGCAAACGTGGCTGGATAAGGATGGTATGCAATTATTGCAGTCGATTAGTGATTCAGCACCAGACTTTGTATTTGCGTGTGTGCAGCCATATGCCTTCCAGTCACAGGAGATTGACCAAAAAATTCTTTCGATTTTATCCCGGGATGTAGCAAGCGATACAGACGAAGTATTTGCACTTCGCTTGGAGATTCTCAAAAAATATCCGCAAGAATTTATACATTCGACAGTATTCTGGAGACCGTCACATCTTCCCATCAAACGGTTACTAGAACTGATGAAGGGAGTCCTCGAAGCAGGAGACCTTTGGGAAAGCGAAAACATTCATTTTGGTGATGACAACGATTGCACGAAAATTGTGCAGAAAAATTACTCTGAAATCGTAAAAACATTATTTCCGTACATTTGTTCCATCACGCAAAAACTTAAGTGCCCCGGACCATACCACCAAACTGTATGGGAAAATAGACCTTGGGAAAGATATGAGCATTCACATTATACTGCACGGAAGCTTGTAGAGTTTGTAAGAACAGCACTGGAAGAGTATGTCAGACAGAAACCACAAGAAGCGTTTGACACGATTGTTTATCCCCCGGAGCCCCCTTCCATTGTTGGTCATGAGCTGGTTATGCATGTGGCCTCTCTGTTGCCAGATGCTTTTGCCACAAGAGTGTTGCAATGGCTGTTGAAAGATTTCCGGAACAAAATTTTTGTCTATACTTTTGATGAAAAGGACTATCTTTCCTACACAAAGAAAATCATCTCTAAATTTTCAAAATCCTGTGATGAGCAAACGCTGAAACTGTTGGAAGAAACGATTTACAAATGGAATGACGATCCAGCTATGGCGATAGAAAAATACAGAGAACGGATGCAAGTCAATCGTGAAATCCAATATGCGCCGGTCTACTATGCTTACTGGGGACATCTGCAAAAAGAGTTGCTGCCTGCAATAGATGGAAAACGCTTATCACAAAAGGCTCAAGACTTACTGCTGGTTGTGCAACGGAACGATTGGATTTGTGTTCCTTTTTATCATGCAGGGATCTGGAGCGAAGACGCGGGAAGAGTGGTGTCTCCAATTGAAAGACAGGCAGAATATCTATCTGATAAGAAATGGCTGGAAATCATATCTGCGCCGGTAGACAAGATGAAACCATTTAAGGATAGGCAAAACCGAAAAGGAGAGTATGTAGAGACGTCACCTTCTATGTTTGCATCTTCGCTGCAAGTGTGTGTGAAAAAACACCCAAATCGCTTTGCAACCCTTGCCCTTTCCTTTCCCCCAAATTGCTATTCGGGCTATGTTTCTACCGTGTTTTATGGGCTTGCGGAAGCTGAAAATGCTGAAATGACAATAGACAGAACTACAGTCTGCCAGCTTATCGAAAAATATTTTCGGAATAAAGATGTCAATATTGTATGGGCAATTCTTCACCTCATCAGACAAACTGCTGAAGCGGGTTGGCCAGAAAGCATTCTGCAAATCGTTATATGGTTGGCTCGTAATCACCCAAACCCGGAGGAAAACGCATACGTTATCCATTCTAAAGACGATCCACAGAATAAAACAGTAGATACAATAAAAAACAGCTCTTTCAATTGTGTAAGAGGTGAAGCTCTATTTACTTTGGCGGATCTTGTTGGCAAACATCCCGAGTGGCTATATAAGGTTAGAGAGGCTGTGACGGATGCAGCCAATGATATAAACGATTCGGTACGATTCGCACTTCCGCCATTGGTCTCGATGTTTTATGAGAAGGAACCGGCGTTTGCACGGTCCGCTCTCCAAAAGCTGCTGGCAAAAGACATCAGGGTTATTGCTTCACGCGGAGCATGGTATTTGATAAGGCGCGACTTTTTAAATGGGCCTGCGTACTATCGAAATCTTCTTGAAACAGGCTGCCAATCGGAAGTGGATGACCTTGCAGAGCGTGCGGCAGGTCAGTTGTGCGCCTTGGTGCTGCTTTTCAATGATATTGAATCATTGAATTGGTTGCAAACTCATCAATTATCGCATAAACAGCTGGAGAATATCTGTGAAAATGCTGTATACTGCTTCCGGGAGGAATTATCTCGAAAACTTAGTGAAACAATTCTTCGGTATTGTGTTCAAGCAACAACGGAGAAGCTTACAGCGCTCCATCGCTTATTCTATGATGACCGGATTGACTTGGAACGTGATAAAGAATTCGTCTTATTCCTTATGTCGTCCAATCAAGGGGCAGGACTAAGTCATGCATTTTTAGAATATTTGAATGCTTCGTTGTTGCGAGGAAAGGAATACGCCGTGTATCTCCGAGCCATTGCATCCGATCAGCAAGACAATTCAGACTGGTATTTCTTGGATGCACCAAAGTTTGTCGATTCAGTGCTTCGATTGTTGGACGACAACAAAGGTGACGACGAAATTGTCAAGATGGCACTTACCATCTGGGATGAGTTATACGAAAAAAGTTTTTCTAATGTCCAACAGTTGAGTGAGATGCTCAATAATCTGGAATAAAAAATATCTAAAGTGTGCTCAATTTGCCCCCAAAGCTGCCCCCAAAACGGAAAATAACGCTTGATACACAGGGGGACAATGTAGTATGATTTACACAAAATAGACCTTGCGTTATGGGACGATTGCCTGCCAAATGGTACAAAATATCATATATAACGATACATAGTTGATTTCTCATAACCCGGAGGTCGCAGGTTCAAGTCCTGTCCCCGCAACCATATGAAGAACGGTAGAACGTCAGGTTTTGCCGTCCTTTTTCTTTTTTCGTGGTAACAAGTCAATTTTTTATTCAGCCGGTATTTCCGTGGCGGCAAAGCCAATGATGGAATTCATTGCGTTTGCTGCCTGTACCCTCCCATCATTGATAAGATGGGCATAGTAACGGTCAAGGGTTGCAGGGTCATCACCAACAAAGTCCGCCACGGAAATTTTATCAACCCCGTTATGCAACAGCAAAGAAACAACCGTATGCCGGAATTCACATCATGCAGAAGTAAACGAAAACATAAAACCGGAAGCCCCCGGTTTTATGCGTAAACAGCAGCGATTTTCGTTGCATTGCCTGCCCGGCTGCGGTACAATAGCAGTGCTGCGGCAAGGAAGTACAACGATGAAAACAACAGCTATGACGGCGGAAGAGCGCGTGCGCTATATGACACAAGCACCGGTGCGCCGCCTGATTTTGGAAATGTCTGCGCCCACGGTTATCGGTATGCTGGTGACAAGCTTTTACAATATGGCCGATACCCTGTTTGTTGGGCAGCTGGACACCCAGTCCACGGCGGCGGTAGGCGTGGCCTACTCGGCTATGGCGCTGCTGCAGGCCATCAGCTTTTTCTTTGGGCATGGGTCGGGCAATTACATTTCCCGCCAGCTGGGCGCACGCAACTATGAAGCTGCCGAGCGTATGGCTGCCACAGGATTTTTCAGTGCGCTGCTGGCAGGCTGCGGCATCGCAGCGCTGGGCGTGGCGTTCATTACGCCGATCTCCCGGCTGCTGGGCTCTACGCCAACAATTTTGCCCTACACGGTCGCCTACCTGCGGGTCACCTTTCTGGGTGCGCCGTTTCTGATCGGAGCGTTCGTGCTCAACAACCAGATGCGGTTTCAGGGCAGCGCCTCCATTTCGATGGTCGGCATCATGACCGGCGCAGTGCTCAACGTTGTGCTTGACCCGGTGCTGATTTTCGGGTTGAAAATGGGCGTGGCCGGGGCTGCCTGGGCAACGTCCATCCCGGTCGTCTTTATCCTGCCAAATCTTTTAGGGCTTGCAGGCGTGGAGTACGCCCAGCCCGCCGCGGACCTGCTGGCCTTTGCGCTGGCGCTGCCTATGGGGCTGTCCGTGCTGAAGACGTTTCGCAGTGATGCGCCGACACTGGCGCACACTTTACGCGAAGAATAGAAACATGGAGGAAAAGTATGTTAGTACCTGTTTTACTTTTTATCGTCGGTCTGCTGTTCCTGATTAAGGGCGGCGACTGGTTCGTCGACGGCGCATCTGCGCTGGCGCGGCGCTTCCACCTGCCGGAGCTGCTGATTGGCGCGACGGTCGTTTCCATCGGCACAACGTTGCCGGAGGTCATGGTTTCCACGATGTCGGCGGTTTCCGGCCACGGCGAGATTGCCTACGGCAATGCCATCGGCTCGGTCATCTGCAACTCGGCGCTGATCGCAGCCATCACGATTGCCGTGCGCCCTGGCAAGGTTGACCCCAAGACGCTGAAAACGCCGGTTATCTTCTTCTTTATCGCCGCCGCCATCTACTGCGTGGCTGCCTACGGCTTCGGTGAATTTACCCGCCCGATGGGCTTTATCATGCTGGCAATGTTCGTGGCCTACATGGTCGCCAACGTCCGGCAGATGAAGAACGCCCCCGCTGAGGAACACGCCGAAGAGGAAGAGCTGATCCCCTTGTCCAAGACGCTGATCCTGCTGGTCGCCGGTGCGGCGGTCATCGCCGTTGGCGCAAATCTGCTCGTTGATAATGGTACGCTGATTGCCCAAGCGCTGGGCGTGCCCGAAAGCGTCATCGCCCTGACCTTTGTCGCGCTGGGTACTTCTTTGCCGGAGCTGGTCACGGCCATTACTTCGCTGATTAAAGGTCACAGTGATTTGTCCGTTGGCAACGTCGTCGGCGCAAACGTCTTCAACCTCGTGCTGGTCAGCGGTGTTTCCGTTACGCTGGCTCCGTTCACCATCCCGCAGAGCTCGACGCTGTTCGGAGTAAACTCCAGCCTGGTGTTAGACCTGCCGGTCATGCTGGCCGTCATGCTGATCATGACAGTACCTGCCCTTGTCAAAGGTAAGATGAACCGCGCACAGGGTATTATTTTGCTGGCCATTTACGCAGCTTTCTGTGCAATCCAGTTTACGATGTAAACGCTAATTACAATAATCACTGGGGCGCTGCCGGGAAACGGCAGCGCCTTTTTTTGTGGGGAGAGCCGTCTTGCGCGGTGCTGCCAGGTAGTTTGCCAGGCACGCTGCTGGGTAAAGTCCTGCCCAAAACGCGGAAAGAACAGCTGCCCACGATGTTCTGGCTATGTTCCATCGGCGTCAGCTCAGTCATCAAGGCTCATGTGCGGTAAAGTAACAAACAAGAACTTGATAGCCAGCAGCTTACTATTCCGAATATGACAAAGGGAAAGAAGAACATAAAATAGTTTTTCTTTCCCTCATATTTTAGGCAAAAAGACCTTTTGCCCGTTCTCTTGCTTTTCGTAGATTGTCGGGAACATCATCTTCCTGCATTGTTTCATGTACTTTACATGAGCCTGCTTTTTCCGCAGTTTCATAATACCATTTTTTGTAGTCCAGCATGGAAAGAGTTTCTTTGAGCTGTTGAATTTGAAATAGAACAACCTGTCGCTGCTTTTCAATCAATTCTTTTCGTTTACTAATTGTTGTATCTCCCTCTATGCACCAGTCTATAAAGACTTTAATTTCTTTGATAGGCATACCTGTCTTTTTTAGACATTCAATAATGGAAAGCCATTCAAAATCAGTGTCTTTAAACATTCGTATGCCGCCATCGGAACGTTCTATAAACGGAAGCAACCCCTCTTTATCGTAATAACGCAATGTGGAAGGGGCTACACCTAATCGTTTTGCCATTTCACTAACGGTATATAACATAAATTGAACCTCTCATTTTGTGAAATTTTATGTGTATTTGGTATTGACTTAAACCTGACTTTAAGTTGTATCATTTAAACGAGCTTACAGGAGGATTATACTTGTTTGTACTAAATGCGTCAATAGGGGGAAAACATGAAACAGAAGAATACTTTATCAGAAACATACACACTTATGAATGGAATTAACATTCCCAAGATAGGATTAGGTACATGGTTCATTCCAGATGATGAGGCGGCAGCAGCAGTTTGTAAAGCGGTAGAAATAGGCTATCGTCATATTGATACTGCACAGGCTTACGAGAATGAGCGTGGTATCGGTAAAGGTGTCCGGGATTGTGGAATAAGCCGCCAAGAGCTTTTTATTACAACGAAATTAGCCGCAGAATTAAAAACTTATGAGGAAGCTGCTCAGGCGATTACAGGCTCCCTTGAAAAAATGGGACTTGATTATATTGATTTAATGCTCATTCACAGTCCGCAGCCATGGACGGATTTTCGTGGCGGAGATTATGCAGCGGGAAACCGAGAAGCATGGAGAGCATTAGAGGACGCCTATAAAGCCGGAAAAATTCGTGCAATCGGTATATCTAATTTTCAAGAACATGATATTGAAAATATCCTTTCTTCCTGCACGATAAAGCCTATGGTAAATCAGCTGTTGGCACATATCGGGAATACTCCGGCAAATCTGATTGAATACTGCCGGGAAAACGGTATTTTAGTAGAAGCCTATTCGCCCGTAGCACATGGGGAAATTTTAAAGAGTGAGGAAGTTCGGGCAATCGCCGAAAAATATCAAGTAACTGTACCGCAGCTTTGTATTCGATATGATTTACAGCTTGGAACTCTCCCACTCCCTAAAACAGCAAACCCTGCACATATGCTTGAAAATGCAAAAGTCGATTTTGAAATTTCAGAGCAGGATATGGAGATTTTGAAATCTATAAAACCGCTGAAAGATTATGGCGAGTACAGTTCATTTCCTGTGTTCAGCGGAAAATAAAATATTCGAGGAGAGAAAAAATAAATAGACCTTATATTTTTTGTCATATGATGACTTCCCTTGACGGGAAAATTATGGGTTCTTATATGAACACCAAAGAGGGAGAAAACGCTGGAAATGTATTTTATAACATATCCTTTGGAGAAAATCCTTATTACAAACATCAAGGCTGGCTTTCCGGCAGAGTAACGACTGATGACAATTTTACTTTTTATGAAAAACCTGCATTAGACGAAAATGCCCCTGTCGTGCCGGAGGGGGATTTTGTTGCAAACGGAAACGCAGGTATGTACTATGTTTCTGTTGACCCTGCTGGAAAGCTGGGTTGGAAAAGCGGCAAGCTTACCTATGTTGATACCCACGCTCATGTGATTGAAGTATTGACAGGAAAAGCCAGCAATTCCTATAAAGCCTTTTTACGAAAGTTAGGAATTTCCTACATCGTTGCCGGAGTGGAAACCTTAGATTATGAAATGGCTATGGAAAAGCTGAAAAAGCTGTTCGGTATTGAAACGCTTATGCTGGGCGGCGGCGGTGTTTTGAACTGGTCTTTTATTCAGGCTGGTATGTGCGATGAAGTAAGCGTTGTAATTGCACCCGTTGCAGACGGTTCTTCCAAGACTCCCGCCCTTTTCAATGCAAAAGACGAATGGGCTTCTGACACGCCTGTTGCTTTTGAACTTCAAAGTGCAGAGATAAAAGACGGCGGAAGTGTATGGCTTCGGTATTTAGTAAAACGATAAGGAGGGGCTTTATGAAACCGGAAAATATCAGCGTTTTTCCTATGGGAGAAAAGAATGAAGCATTTGCACAATATTTCGTTGGGCAAAGTTACTTGAATATGCTTTCCACAGAACGGGTAACAATCGGAAATGTGACTTTTGAGCCGGGTTGCCGTAATAACTGGCACATTCACCATAAAGGCGGTCAAATTCTGCTTTGTACCGCTGGACGGGGCTATTATCAGGAGTGGGGCAAAGAAGCACAGGAATTACACCCCGGTGATGTTGTGAATATTCCGCCGGAAGTAAAACACTGGCATGGTGCGGCAAAAGACAGCTGGTTTGCACATCTTGCCGTAGAAGTACCCGCAGAGGGTGCTTCCAATGAATGGCTGGAAGTCGTAAACGAAGAAGATTATGAAAAGTTAAAGTAAGGACAGAAAGGGGAAAACTTTATGGTTAAGCAGACAGCAGGACATGACGCACTGGGAACCTTTGCGCCGAAATTTGCAGAATTGAACGATGATGTTTTATTTGGGGAGGTATGGAGCAGAGAGAAACAGCTCTCTTTACGTGACCGCAGCATAGTGACCGTCACAGCGTTAATGGCGCAGGGCTTGACAGATAGCTCTTTCAAATACCATCTGGAAACGGCAAAAAAGAATGGCGTTACTGGCGAGGAAATGGCGGAAATTTTAACTCATGCTGCATTTTATGCAGGGTGGCCAAAAGCATGGGCTGCGTTTAGAATGGCAAAGGAAGTTTATGCTGAATGAGTGCAGCTATGACGAGAACAAGACCCGCAGACAGGACATTGAGATTTATTATTCTTTTGTTGGCAAGGTGGACTTGCCCGAATAACCGCCCGACCTATCCGACACAAGAGCTAAGTGCCGGATAGGAACGGCAAAATTTTTTACACTTCTATTACTTCTTTATCACACATCAGTAAAGGCGTCGGGCATGACGACGGTTGTGCTGGCACTTTTGGTGGGCTTATATTTTTTGATATCTGGTCTGCAACACAAGTCGGCGACAATACATTGTCAAAAGATTGCACAAACGCCCCCGCCCAAACAAGACTTTGTTGGGCGGGGGCGCTCGTTTTACTCTTTTATTTATCTCTTGCCCAATCGGTACTTGAAATCTTCGTAGCCGAAGGACACGATGCTGCGGGTGGTGCCGCTGGCGGCGCGGGCAAAGATAGCGGGCAGAGGCATGCCATTGAAGGTATTATTTTTGCAGGTGGTATAGATTGCCATATCGCCGAACACCAGCAGATCTCCCACGTTGGGAACGGCGTCCACGCCGTAATCCCCGATGACATCCCCGGCCAGGCAGGTCGGCCCGGCAAGGCGCACGGTGCAGAGCTTTTCTCCCGGTTCGGCTGCGGCAAACAGCGGCGGGCGGTAGGGCATTTCGATCACATCCGGCATATGGCAGGCGGCGCTGGCATCCAGAATGGCGATGGTTGTATCGCCGTTCTGCACCACATCCAGCACGCGGCTGAGCAGGAAGCCCGCGTTCAGGGCGCAGGCTTCGCCAGGTTCCAGATAGACCGTCACGCCCCAGTCCTGCTGGGCGCGGGTGATGCAGCGTTCCAGCATGGCGATATCGTAACCGGGGCGGGTGATATGGTGCCCACCGCCAAAGTTGAGCCACTGCATCCGAGGCAGCAGGTCACCGAATTTTTGGGCCACAGCATCCAGCGTCGTGGCCAGCGCATCGGAGTCCTGCTCGCACAGGGTGTGGAAGTGCAGGCCATCCAGCAAATTGGGCAGCGCGGGGTTCGCCGCTACTGCGGCGTTCCACTGGGCGCGGGTGGTGCCAAGGCGGCTGCCGGGGGCGCAGGGGTCATAAATAGCGTGGCCGTCCTGGGTGGAGCATTCCGGGTTGATGCGCAGCCCCACGCTTTTGCCTGCCGCTTTTGCGGCAGGGCCGAACTTTGCCAGCTGGGCGGGGGAGTTAAAGACGATATGGTCCGCGTATTGCACCAGTTCATCCATTTCGTCCGCACGGTAGGCCGCGCAGAACACATGGACTTCCTTGCCGGGCATCTCTTCCGCACCCAGGCGGGCTTCAAACAGGCCGCTGGCTTCGGTACCGGCCAGGTGTGGCGCCAGCAGGGGGTAGCAGTCATAATTGCTGAACGCCTTTTGGGCCAGCAGCACCTTGCAGCCGGTGCGCTGGGCCAGGCCGCCCAGAATTTCCGCGTTGCGGGTCAGGGCGTCTTCATCCAGCAGGTAGCAGGGAGTAGGCAGTTTTTCCAGTTCCGGCGGGATGGTTCCGCCGAGTGCCGCAAAAGGCGGCCGCATATCCCGCTGGTTCATCAATCCACCAGCACGGGGTTATGGTTTTCGCTGCGGGGCAGGCCGTACTTGTCCAGCGCATCCAGGAACGGATCGGGGTTGAACTCCTCAACGGTATATACGCCGGGCTTGGTCCATTCGCCGGTCAGCATCATCAAGGCGCCGCACATGGCAGGCACACCGGTGGTGTAGCTGATGGCCTGACTGCCGACTTCGCGGTAGCATTCCTGATGGTCGCAGACGTTATAGATATAGTAGGTTTTATCCTTGCCGTCCTTTTTGCCGGTAAAGATGCAGCCGATGTTGGTTTTGCCCTTGGTACGGGGGCCCAGGCTGGCGGGGTCCGGCAACAGGGCTTTGAGGAACTGGATGGGTACGATTTCCTGACCGTTAAAGTTGATGGGGGTGGTGGAGAGCATTCCCACATCCTCCAGGCAGCGCATATGGTCCAGGTAGCTCTGGCCAAAGGTCATAAAAAAGCGGATGCGCTTGACGTCTGGCAGGTTCTTGCCCAAAGATTCAATTTCCTCGTGGTGCAGCAGGTACATATCCTTCTGACCGACCTGGTCAAAGTTATATTCCCGCTTGATGCTCATGGCCGGGATCTCGACCCACTTGCCGTTTTCCATATAGCTGCCGGGGGCAGAAACTTCGCGCAGGTTGATTTCGGGGTTAAAGTTGGTGGCGAAGGCATAGCCATGGTCGCCGCCGTTGCAGTCCAGGATATCGATGGTGTCGATGGTGTCAAACTCATGCTTAGCGGCGTAAGCGCAGTAAGCCTGGGTAACGCCCGGGTCAAAGCCGCAGCCCAGCAGGGCAGTCAGGCCGGCATCCTCAAACTTTTTCTTATAGGCCCACTGCCAGCTGTAATCAAAGTAGGCGGAGAAGCCTGCTTCCTTGCAGCGCTTTTCATAGATAGCGCGCCATTCCGGGTCATCGGTATTTTCCGGCTCATAGTTGGCGGTGTCCATATAGTTGACGCCGCAGGCCAGGCAGGCATCCATGATGGTCAGATCCTGATAGGGCAGGGCAATGTTCATGACCAGATCGGGCTTGTAGCTGTTGATAAGATCGCACAGCTGCTGCACATCATCGGCATCCACCTGGGCGGTGGTGATTTTTGTTTTGGTGTTGGGGGCCAGCTTTGCCGCCAGGGCATCGCACTTGGACTTGGTGCGGCTGGCAATGCACAGCTCGGTAAAAACATCGCTGACCTGGCAGCACTTGGAGATGGCTACACTGGCCACGCCGCCGCAGCCGATAACAAGAACTTTGCTCATGATGGTACTCCTTTATGTTTTATTTGAGGCAACACCGCACAATTCCCGCCTTACGGCTTAAGCACCGCTCCGGCGGCTGCGGCACGGCATCTGCGTTGCCAAAATGCTCGATAAGACATCCAGTATTATCTGCGCTTTTGGCTTAGCATCTGCCGCACCTCGCTCGCTGTATCGGTACTTAGAATTATGCGGTATTGCCTTGAATGTAGGGTATACAGATCTTCGATCAGTCCAGCGCCAGCAGCAGCTCACGCAGCACTTTGCAGGCAGTTGCGGTGGAAACGCCGCTCTGGTCCAGCATGGGGGCCAGCTCGTTCACATCCGCGCCGATGATGTTTGCTTTGGTTACGGTGCGGATGGCTCCCAGCAGCTGCAAGAAGCTGACTCCGCCCGCTTCGGGGGTTCCGGTTCCGGGGAATGCCGATGGATCCAGGCAGTCAAGGTCGATTGTCAGGTAAACCGGCACATTTGCCTGGCACAGCCAATCGGTCAATTCCTGCAGACCGGTGAAATCGAACTTGTGAATATCGGTATGGCGGGCGGCAAACTGGAATTCTTCCCGATCGCCGCTGCGGATACAGAACTGGTGGATGCGACCATCGCCCAAAAGGTCATGGCAGCGGCGCAGCACACAGGCATGGCTGAGCTGTGCGCCGAGATAGTCATCCCGCAGGTCGGCGTGAGCGTCAAAATGGACGATGTGCAGGTCGGGGTATTTTTTCACGGCAGCCCGCACAGCCCCCAGCGTGACGAGATGTTCACCGCCCAGAAGCAGGGGCAGCTTGCCATCCCGCAGGATCTCTGCCGCGCGGGATTCAATATCCACCAGAGCGCTTTCGCTGGAGCCGAAGCAGAGCTCCAGATCTCCGCTGTCAAACACGTTGCAGTCGGTCAGGTCTTTATCCTGATAGGGGCTGTAGGTTTCCAGGCCATAGCTTTCGTGGCGGATGGCGGCAGGGCCAAAGCGTGCGCCGGGGCGGTAGCTGGTGGTGGAATCGAACGGCGCGCCGTACAGCACAATGCCGGCGGTACGGTAGCTGCTGTCACAGCCGATAAAGTTTTCTACATTGCGGTGCAGCATCAACAGTCCTCCACTTCGCGCAGCATCTCTTCCAAAAATGCCGGCAGGTAAAACGCCCCGACATGCAGCCGGGTGGTGTAATAACGGGTGCGCATGTTCAGCGCATTCCAGGCGTCACTGTCCATATCATTGATGGGGTGGTATTTTTTGCTGGCAAAGCCGAAGAGCCAGTAGCCCGCAGCAAAGGTGGGGATGTGCGCCTGATACACCTTGCTGATGGGGAAGGTGCTGGCAATGCGCTTGTGGCTGCGCTGCATGGCGGTGGCATCCTCGGCATAGAAAGGGCTGCCCTGCTGGTTTACCATAATGCCGTCATCGCGCAGGGCGTTATAGCAGTTGCCGTAAAATTCGCGGGTGAAAAGCCCCTCCGACGGGCCGAACGGGTCGGAGGAATCCACAATGATAAGGTCATATTCATCCTCACACTTGCGGATGAACTTGAGTGCGTTTTCGTAATAGATATGCACGCGGCGGTCATCCATACGGCAGGCGTTGCCGGGCAGGTAGGCGCGGCAAGCTTCAATAACCTGGGGGTCCATTTCCACCAGGTCAATGCGCTCCACACGGTCATAGCGGGTCAGTTCCCGCACAACGCCGCCATCGCCCGCGCCGATGACGAGGATGTCCTTTGCGCTTCTGTGCACCGACATCGGCACATGGGTGATCATTTCATCGTAAATGAACTCATCGCGCTCCGTCAGCATGACATTGCCGTCCAGCGTAAGCACCCGGCCAAATTCCGGCGTTTCAAAAATATCAATGCGCTGGTAGTCGCTCTGTTTGGAATAGAGCTGGCGGTTGACCCGGATGCTGTGCTTTACATCGGGGGTATGAAATTCCGAAAACCACATTTCCACTGTACAAACCTCCTTCTTAATGTGTATCTGAAAACAAAGAAAATGACGGATATTTCGCAAACACAAGCAGGATTTAAGGCAAAGAGCCGCGGGAATCCTTTGTGGATTCCAAGGCTTTTTAAGGCAACACCGCACAATTCCCGCCTTGCGGCTTAAGCACCGCTCCGGCAGCTGCGGCACGGCATCTGCGTTGCCAAAATGCTCGATAAGACATCCAGTATTATCTGCGCTTTTGGCTTGGCAGCTGCCGCACCTCGCTCGCCGTATCGGCACTTAGAATTATGCGGTATTGCCTTAACGCATAATCCGGCTGTGTTTGTAGTAATAGACTGAATTTTCGGCTTTTCAGATACACCCTAGGCCAGAACGTTTAGGCGCAGAATGTCAGGATCTTCCGGTCCGGTCATGCTGCAGCCTTTGGCTTTGGCGTATTCGATATAATCCAGGATCTCAGCAGTGATGCGCTCGCCCGGCGCCAGGATGGGGATACCCGGCGGATAACACATGACGAACTCACTGCAAACCATGCCTTCCGTTTCGCGCAGGGGCAGGCTCTTTTTGGGGGCATAGAATGCTTCCTGCGGGCTGGCGGCAACTTCGGGGTCAATGTATTCCTGGCTCAACAGGCCCGCGCCGTCGGTATGGTAGCGACGTTTGATTTCGGCCAGGGCACTGACAAGACGTTCCACCTCCTGCGGGCGGTCACCGATGGAAAGATAGGCCAGGATGTTGCCGATATCACCAAATTCGATCTGGATATCATATTCATCGCGCAGGATATCATAGACTTCGATCCCTGCAAGGCCAATATCCAGCGTGTGGACGCTGAGTTTTGTTGTATCAAAATCAAACACGGAGTTGCCGTTGCAGAGCTCTTTGCCAAAGGCGTAATAGCCGCCCACGGCGTTGATTTCCTCCCGCGCATACTCGGCCATATCTGCCACCTGGTGGAACACCTGGCGGCCGCGCAGGGCCAGGTTGCGGCGGGAGATATCCAGGCTGGACATCAGCAGATAGCTGCCGGAGGTCGTCTGTGTCAGGTTGATGATCTGCCGCACATAGCCAGCGTGGACGTTGGGGCCGGTCAGCAGCAGGCTGGACTGGGTCAGGCTGCCGCCGCTTTTGTGCATGGAAACCGATGCCATATCCGCCCCGGCTGCCATGGCGGAAACCGGCAGGCCGCCGCCGAAGTAAAAGTGGGTGCCGTGAGCTTCATCAGCCAGGCACAGCATCCCGGCATCGTGGGCCATCCGCACAATGGCGCGCAGGTCGCTGCAGATGCCGTAATAGGTGGGGTTGTTGACCAGAACCGCCACCGCGTTGGGGTGCTCGGCAATGGCTTTGGCCACCTGTTCCCGCTTCATGCCCAGGCTGATGCCGAGGCGCTGGTCCACTTCGGGGTTGACATACACCGGCACAGCGCCGCAGAGCACCAGTGCGTTCAGCACGCTGCGGTGCACGTTGCGGGGCAGGATGATCTCATCCCCGCGCTTGCAGGCGGTCAGCACCATGCTTTGCACCGAGCTGGTGGTGCCGCCCACCATCAAAAACGCGTGGGCAGCGCCGAACGCATCGGCGGCCAGTTCCTCCGCTTCGCGGATGACGGATACCGGATGGCAGAGATTATCCAGCGGCTTCATGCTGTTCACATCCACCCCAACGCACTGCTGGCCCAAAAAGGCGGTCAGTTCCGGGTTGCCGCGTCCCCGCTTATGACCGGGCACATCAAAGGGAACCACGCGCATCTGGCGGAAATTTTCCAGCGCTTCGTGGATGGGGGCGCGGCGCTGGTCCAACCGGGCGCGTTTTTTCTCACCGTTCATGTTTACCTCCGTTCGCGGTTCCTTTGGGAAGTGCCGTTTGGCAAAACAAAAAACGCAAGCCTTACACGGGTGTGCAGACTTGCGTTTGAAACCAGCTTTTTAAATTTTGCCACAGGCCAAATCCCCCCGGCGTGTTTACCGGGAGAGCGAATGCGGCATGATTCAAAAAGGTTGAGCGTGTCAGAGTCTATATAGCAATCTTACTTTTACTACTCTTTATTGACCGTTTCACAAGTCTGCGCAGCTGACTGCGCAATTTCATGGTTGTAAAGGAACCAACTTATAAAATTTGAGCTTTTAACTCAATCAATAAGGCAACTAAAGTTGCCGATCGGCAGTGGACCCGGCTGTCCGTATGGCCATGGGTCGGAACACTAACATTTCCGGCTTCGCCTGAAACGCCACATCAGCGGCTGCAAAGTGCAATCTGTGTTGAAAAAATGCTCGGTCATACAATCCGTATGACGCTGCGCTTTTCTCTTAGCAGCTTACACTTTTCGCTCGCCGCTGCGGCATTTCAAATGTCAGTATTCCGGCCCGCCCCTGTTGGGCGGTCCGTAGGTAAATTGCTTTGAAAAACTCTTGCAAACACGATTCGTCTTTCAAAATCGAAAAAAGTGTATCATATATTATTTGCGCTGTCAACAAAAATTGCAAAAAAGTGCAGTTTTATTTGTTTTCCATACATTTTGGTGATAAGAATTCTGTTCCGCCTTTATTTGGGGTGCCTGCCCCAGCAGACAAACAGCCTTATATTCGTTGAAAGTTTCAACAGGTACAGGGTTGTTTTGTGGATAACTTGTTTTTGTTTTGCATACTGGCGGCAGATCAAGCCATACCGCAGGGCATTACCATGCAAAACTAGGGCAATACCGCATAATTCTAAGTGCCGATACGGCGAGCGAGGTGCGGCAGATGCCAAGCCAAAAGCGCAGATAATACTGGATGTCTTATCGAGCATTTTGGCAACGCAGATGCCGTGCCGCAGCTGCCGGAGCGGTGCTTAAGCCGCAAGGCGGGAATTGTGCGGTGTTGCCCTAGCATGGTTTTAATGAAATAATACTATTTTACATATAAGTCTTTCTGCTGTATGATAGCCATAGTGCCGCGCGGGGGTGGGCTTTGCACGGCAGGCAAAAGTTTTGAACAATTTACACAGCAAAAGGTGGAAAATAAAATGAATCAGCATAACCGCGCGGCAAGGCTTTGCCGGTTATTTTTCAGCACACTTTACATCAGCAGCTTTACCTTTGGCGGCGGGTTTGTGATTGTGACACTGATGAAAAAGAAATTTGTGGACGAGCTGCACTGGATCACCGAGGAGGAAATGCTGGATATGACCGCGCTGGCGGAAAGCGCCCCCGGTGCTATCGCTGTCAATGCGGCTATCCTGGTAGGGTGGCAGGTGGAAGGGCTGCTGGGCATGATTACTGCCGTTGTGGGCACCATTCTGCCGCCCATGGTTATCCTGTCCATCATCTCTTATTTTTACAATGTGTTTGCCGCCAACGTGTATGTGGCGCTGGTGCTGAAAGGGATGCAGGCCGGGGTTGCGGCGGTCATCTTAGACGTTGTGTGCAGTATGGGCGGCAAGGTCATTGCCTCGCATTCGGCGGTATCCCTGTTTTTGATGGTAGCAGCGTTTGCGGCCAACTACATTTTTGGCGTCAATGTGGTGCTTATCATTCTGGCCGCAGCGTTGTTTGGGGTTGTGCGCGCTGCGCTGGCCCGCAAAAGGACGGTGTGAGGATGATTTACTTACAGTTATATCTCAGCTTTTTGCAGGTGGGGCTGTTCAGCGTGGGCGGCGGTTACGCTGCCATGCCGCTGATTCGCAGCCAGGTTGTGGAACTGCACCCCTGGATGACCTTGCAGGAATTCACCAATCTGATTACCATTGCCGAAATGACGCCCGGCCCGATTGCGGTCAACTGCGCCACCTTTGTGGGGCTGCGCATTGCCCAGCTGCCGGGGGCGGTGATCGCCACGCTGGGGTGCATTACCCCCGCGCTGGTGCTGGTCTCGCTGCTGGCGTGGTGTTACCGGCGCTGGCGGGATCTTTCGGTTTTGCAGAGCGTGCTGGCCTGTCTGCGGCCGGCGGTGGTTGCCTTGATTCTGGGGGCAGGGCTTTCGATTTTGGGGATCGTGGTGTTCCCCAACGGAATCTTGGGGCTGGGCAGCATTGACTGGATCGGCACGGGCAGCTTTTTTGCCGCGTTTATCCTGCTGCGCAAATATAAGTGGAACCCCATTTTGACGATGTGCCTGTGCGGCGCGGCGGGGCTTGGGTTGCATTTGTTGGCGGGAACGGTAGGGTAATAATTAAAGCATTTTTATATTGCTATTGAGCCCTTAGGGGCGCACATTGTGCGCCCTTTGACTATACGCCTAGAACATCAAAAATTCACTGCTTTTCCACTTCCTCGACGGCGCTGCGGCAGAGAGTGATGAACCGCCGCATAGAGGCCGTGAGGTATTTTTCCTTATGCCAGGCCACCACATGGCGGCGGGTCATGGCGGTGTCCCGGATGGGACGGGTACACACAAGGCCGGTGCGGGCATCCGCCGCAGCCAGCTGCTCCGGCAAAATCGCCACGCCCAGCTGCTGGGCGGCGGCCTGCACCAATGCTGCAGTGCTCACGCTTTCCCATGCGGGGTGCAGGGCAAGGCCCTGTTCCGCGCAGGCGTGTTCCAGCACTTCCCGCGCGGTGCTGCCGGGTTCCCGCAGCAGCAGCGGGCCGCCGACCAGCTGCTGCAAGGTCAGGGCAGCCTGCTGCGCCAGCGGGTGGGCCGGGGCCAGCACTGCGCACAGGCAGTCGGTTCCGATCGGCTCGGTATGCAGGTCGGGCACCGAAACGCTGTTTTCCAACAGGGCAAGGTCGAGTTGATTTTCACACAGCGCTTCGGCCAGAACACTGCCGTTGGCCACCTTGGCCTGCAGCTCAATGCCGGGGTAGAGCGCCGCAAAGCGGCGGGCCAGCACCGGAAGGATGGTGCTGCCCAGCGTGACCGTTGCCCCCACCCGCACCACGCCGAGGGAATCCCAATCCCGCATGGCGGCTTCCATATGGTCAAAGGTATCCAACAGGTAAACGGCCTGGGCATACAGGCGCTGGGCAGCCTCGGTGGAGGAAAGATGGCGGTAAAGCCGCTCAAACAGCCGCACGCCATAGTGCTGTTCCAGTTCCTGGATGGCGCGGGTCACGGCGGGCTGGGTCATGTGCAGGTTCTGGGCCGCACGGGTTACGTTGCGGGTGCGGTATACCTCCGCAAAAATGCGCATATGGCGCAGGGTCATAGGTTTGTTCCTCCTTAAACGCAGTGCTTCTGTTTTTAATGGTATGCAAATAAGGCAGATTTTGCAAGTTTTTTGCAAATGTCTGCACAAACAGCAGCAGCCCCCGCGGCACATCCTGTTCGGATATGCAGCGGGAGCTGCTGCTGTTTAACAAGCTATGGAAGGATAAATTCCTTTAGGGCAATACCGCATAATTCTAAGTGCCGATACGGCGAGCGAGGTACGGCAGATGCCAAGCCAAAAGCGCAGATAATACTGGATGCTGCAAAGGTGAGCGCCGCCAGTGGCGGAAACAGCGAACCGAAGCAGGGGCAGCGGTCGCAGAGTGCGAGGGGCTTTTGCCCCCGAAGCACGATGCGGGTACCGCAACCCGACATTATCGAGCATTTTGGCAACGCAGATGCCGTGCCGCAGCCGCCGAAGCGGTGCTTAAGCCGTCAGGCGGGAATTGTGCGGTGCTGCCTTAGGTGTATCTGTTCAGCGCTTCACGTTGAAAGCAGCCATACCGGGGTAAACGGCAGAATTGCCCAGCTCTTCCTCAATGCGGAGCAGCTGGTTGTACTTGGCCACACGCTCGGTACGGCTGGGCGCACCGGTCTTGATCTGGCAGGTGTTCAGGGCAACGGCCAGGTCGGCAATGGTGGTATCCTCGGTTTCGCCGGAGCGGTGAGAAGAAATGGCGGTGTAGCCAGCCTTGTGGGCCATCTTGATGGCTTCCAGGGTCTCGGAAACGGAGCCGATCTGGTTCAGCTTGATCAGGATTGCGTTGCCGCAGCCCAGCTGAATGCCCTTGGACAGGCGCTCGGTGTTGGTAACAAACAGGTCATCACCAACCAGCTGGACCTTGCCGCCCAGCTCGCGGGTCAGCTCCTGCCAGCCTTCCCAGTCCTCCTCATCCAGGGCATCCTCAATGGAGATGATGGGGTACTTTTCAACCAGGCTCTTCCAGTGGGCGATCAGTTCACTGCTGGTGTAATGGGTGCCGGCTTTGGGCAGGATATATTCGCCCTTCTTGGTGCCCTTCCATTCGCTGGAAGCAGCGTCCATAGCCAGCATGAAGTCTTTGCCCGGCTCATAGCCTGCATTGCGGATGGCTTCCAGAATGGTCTCGATGGTCTCTTCATCGCTGGACAGGTTGGGGGCAAAGCCGCCCTCATCGCCCACAGAGGTGGCCAGGCCGCGACTCTTGAGCAGAGCTGCCAGGGCATGGAACACCTCAGCGCACCAGCGCAGGGCTTCCTTGAAGGAAGGTGCGCCGACAGGCATGATCATGAACTCCTGGGTATCGACGGTGTTGGTTGCGTGGGCACCGCCGTTCAGGATGTTCATCATGGGAACCGGCAGACGGTTGCCGGAAATACCGCCCAGGAAGCGGTAGAGAGGAATATCCAGAGAAAGGGCTGCTGCGCGGGCAGAAGCGATAGAAACAGCCAGGATGGCGTTTGCACCCAGGTTGGATTTATCCTTGGTGCCGTCTGCCTTGATCATGGCAGCATCGACAGCGTAAATATCGGAAGCATCCATGCCGGTCAGAACATCATTGATGGTGGTGTTGATGTTCTCCACAGCCTTCTGCACACCCTTGCCGCTGTAACGGGCTTTGTCGCCATCGCGCAGCTCCAAGGCTTCAAATTCGCCCGTAGATGCGCCGGAAGGTGCCATGCCGCGGCCAACGGTGCCGTCAGCCAGCCAGACCTCAGCTTCAACGGTGGGGTTTCCGCGGGAGTCCAGAATTTCGCGGCCTACAACTTTTTCAATTTCCAGGTATGCCATTATCGATCGATCCTTTCTTTGGGAAACTATTTCATCAGCAGTGAGCACTGCCCCAATGATTAGCATTAACTAACCTTCAACACCGTCATTCTATCACAGGTTGTTACAAAATACAAGGTACTTTTTGTGTTTGACGGCTGCGGCAGAGTATTCTTATTTTTGCCGAGAAAACGTTTATTTAATCTAACTTTTTGAATATTTTGAAACTTTTTTATTTTGATTTGCTCCGGGGCTTGACAAAATCCTGGCGGCGTGGTATTGTTTGTTCATGGTTAGTTTGTGCTAATCTCGCAGGCAGCAACCCTCACAGCATGTAGGGAACAGCCCTCCCTTACATAGGTTGCTGCTTTGCCCCCCTTACATCAATAGGACCCCCGCCTTTTTTCTCTCTTTTGCAGGCGGGGGTCTTATTGTATTATTTTGCCTGCGCGGGGCCGGGGGAACAGACCCATACAAACAAAACCGGCACCCATGTGGCTCATTCCATGGGTGCCGGCCTTGCTTTGATTCGGTATGCCTTTGCAGGCGATAATGGCATTTTTGCGCGGCATGCTTGCGTGCCCGGTGGGCACTGCCGCAAATGAAACGGAGGCAATAAGGAGATTTGTGGGGATATGATGCAGCCGGAACGGAGGTTAATCAGCTGGCTGCGCGCCAGTTAGTGTTGTCTAATCAGCAAAGATATAGTAGCATACTCCGGCGGGGGTTGTCAAGCAAAAGCAGGGAATTTGTTCAAAAAGTTTTGGAGGGGATGCAACACGATAAAAAAGGCACGCTGCCTGTTTGTGCGGGCAGCGTGCTGGATTTGCTTTAGGGCAACACCGCACAATTCCCGCCTTGCGGCTTAAGCACCGCTCCGGCAGC